>Ga0182015_10007749_pt1 | contig 10409 bp, 7 predicted proteins | sample 712P3MmetaG_FD_120478 | JGI IMG/M metagenome (GOLD analysis project Ga0182015, IMG submission 120478) | Permafrost microbial communities from Stordalen Mire, Sweden - 712P3M metaG | ecosystem: Environmental > Terrestrial > Soil > Wetlands > Permafrost | place: Sweden: Stordalen | collected... | reverse complement strand
GGTCCAACCATGGATCTATCATTTATTTTGACAGTGCCCGCTCACTTTTCAGTGTATCATTTTGTTCTCCGACGAAAATTTATTGTCGGCTGGGGAGCGAGACTTCTGAAATCGCTGGAGTCGGGCGTTTAAAAAGGTCCATGTCGTTGAATTCCCCGCTGAGGGATCTCAAGTGTTATTCCGAAACTCTATTTGAAGAGGAGAAGGGGACCACGATTTCAAGAGCGGAGAGATAAGCAGGCTGAAAGATTGCGGTTCCGTCGGATGGAGGGATATACTCTCCAATCATCACTGCGGATTATGCTCATTGGGATATCATGAGATCTGGGTCGGCTTCGAATCTGCGATTCTGTTCTCTCAAAGGGCTGTTCATTTACTGCGAAACATTTTGGGGACCGGTTTGTTTGTACAGTGGACGAAGTCATGGTTCGCGGATAATTCAATCTCACTAAATTCCTGCCAAAGCTACTGATTAGAACGATACCCAGCCTAGAATCATAACAGTCTACAAATCACCACACCAAGAGCCGTGATAATGATGAGGAACAATAAACTCCTTTCCTTCAACTTCCGCCCGTCCGATTTCCTTGAATGATTGTGCATCGATAACAACTAGTGCACTCTGCCCCTTTGCTCCATCCAACTCAACGATTAATACCACTCCATCATCTTCTTTGGTCGCACCAGGTCTAGGAACGAAAATGGGCTCCGATGGTGTGCATTTGGGTCGTCCCAACCGTGTAACTGCGCTCTCAGGGGGATTTTTCGGATTCTTGTATAGGGCCTCCAAGTCAACTTTGACGATGGAATCCCATAACGAGGAGAGTCCACGAGTCGACGTGCCGTAGGTGTATTTATTCGGACGAAGAGAATACGCAGGCGAGATTGTCGGGAGCTCGAGAACGACGTTGGTGGTTGTGACAGTTGCTGTACCGACAGACTTTGAGGCCGTGACATCCTTGAAGATGACGCGGGTAGCGAGGGGAGGTGGATCGAGAGATTTTGTTGCACTCGAACTCTTGAGTACGTCGAGATAGAATGACTGGCAAACTTCGTGAGTTTTGTAGGTGACGAGATCGACAACAATATCATCTCCGTCGTCGAACGAATTGATATGATGAAACGCAAAGAACGTGTCAGATTCGTATTTTCGCACAAGTCCACCTCCTTCACGATCTACGATATACCATAAAGCCTTTCGTTGAGGGTCCCAGGTCTTGAACGATTGGGTGAGGTTTCTGTTGTACGCAATCGTTGCGCCGTTCATGTAATAATCCGATTGCCAAACACAGAAAACGAAATACTTCTTCGTGAGACAGACGGAATGGATATAAGCAGCTGGTGCGTCCGTGATGTTGGCGAGAATCTTGTGGCCGGCTGGTGCATCTTTGGTGGGAGGCGTGAGCTTGAAAAGGACGTATGTAGCCGTGCGACCGGGTTTGAGGACAAAGTTGAAAAATTCTCCGGTTTGAGGATCAATTGCAGAATGAGCTGCGGACCCTGCAAGACTCTCGTCGTTGCCGAGTATATGTCCGTACGAGGTGCTTTCGATGGGCTCGAGTGTGACTGGATCGATGGATCGAACTGCGTCCGTATCGGTTTTAATGTACAAGTTTCTAAGACCCGCTTTGTCTCGATGAGTTTGATCGGTCAGTTTAGGGCCAACGGGGAAGTTTGGCGTCACAGTGACGGTGACGTTGCGAAGTTCGTCGGGAGTGGCGGGTTGGCTTCTCTTAAACATGGTGAAGAATTTATGGAAGAACGACTCGCAGAGGTCTTTTTGTCCGAATGTGGTGGGGACACCGCCGGTTTCTTGGATGTGTTTGATGTATTCGTCGCAAGTTCGGCGGGAGCGGTAGAATACTTTCCCATCAGGGGTAATCTCAAATCGATGTTGCAGAGCAAATCCATCAAACCTAAGTCAATTAGACCTCACGAATAGGGGAAAATACCAATGCTGAATCGTGAAGATTTGGCCATTCTTTAGAGGCGTGGTGAAGCTTCCAGGTCCAGTCCTGTAGAGGACTCCATGCACATAACTTGGTATCTTCCCTGTAACCTTCAACTCAATCGGAGTTCTCGTTTCCGGAACATCAGAAAATCCGACATCGTTGGGGAAGTCCCCAAAATGTTTAACGTTTCCATTCATAGCCTTTACACCGTTCGTTTTGGAGGACATTTTGTTTGTTTGTAGTAACGACGAAAAGGGGGTGTTTTGTACTTTCGTGACTTCTTGAGTCATGAGATGCAAATCAAGCCAATCGGAGGGTGCGGCGCGATTTTGGCCCCGACCCGTTACCGGATTTGGCAAGATCTCCGTTAGTCGGTCCGCAGCAGCTGCGAACTAAGAGGGTATACCGAAGTCGGACAGAAGGCTCGGAGCACAGGTACACTAAATCCTCGAAATCGGTCTGAATTGCGTGATGTTTGCGCCAAGCGAAACCAAATGGGCCATGGCCAGGGGCTAGCCCTGCAACAGCCGTTCGACAGAGGGATATGTTGCCTCGTTTAGGAATCGGCATTAAGTCTTCTTCCCCGGCGCATGATCCACTGCACAATATCACCAAAATTGGTTGGTGGCTATTTCAAGGCCGAGAACCAAGGTGTTCCCGTCGGTCCTCGAAGTTGCTCAAGAGGATCACTCGCGTACACCGTGTAGGGGAGATTAGGAATCAACACGGGTCACCGGCCACTGCTGTTGAGTACCACTCTTTTATTTTCATATATCCTGACATCTACACTATAAAAATTGACCGGACATGAGCAGTTGAATAGTTGATAGCGCCTCATATCGCACATCTGGGTCAAGGTGTCCCATTAACTCCATGATCCTGGTCTTCACTCCCAACTGTTGGACTTGACTGCCATTATTAGCTCGACTTGAAGTGTAAGGAAAACTACGCGATAGCTTTAGGAACTTGTTTCACGAGCTGTCCTACATCATGGCATCCAACCGCCAATACAACAGGGTCTTTCGAAGTTGCTAATAATCGTGCGAGAACCTTGAGTAATTTATTGTTTTGATCGGTGAGTTTAGGAGCATTTTCCCTCCAAAATTCTTCACTGCGATGAGGCGGTGTCCATGAAAGGTGACCTGATTCAAGTTCTGACGAATACTCGTCAAATGTTCTAGCATCAAAAACTGACTCTCTGTCTGTGCAAGTACGTTAATTGGTCGAAACTCGCCTGGAGCTCTTCTTGCAGGAAAGAGAGATCTTCTGAGATTTCTTGGTCGGTCCATTTTCTTCCAGATAACGCCTTGGTAAAATTCAACAGCTTGGCGACCACCATGGCTGGTAAATTCTCCTCAGGAGCATTCTTAACGAGATTCTATAGTCAGTAACAAACCGAGGACAGTTACCCGGAAGATGCCAATCACAAGACGGTTTATTTTCTCTTTAATGGCAGTCTTTGAGATATCAATGAGGGTCGGAATGATATCATGTTTCCTCATAGTCAGCACAACTCAGGGGGAGCGAATAAACTTATTCAATTCCCTTGCAATTCTCTTCTCGAATGTAATCAACCAGACGACAAGAAGAGTATGATATTGCAATTGAAGATCTTTTCTGTTTTTCAGGATATCAACGATCTCGTTGGAACACGTCAGTTCTGGATCCCAGAAGATCAATCGATTCCGACTCGTCCTCAATGCACCCGCGAAATACTGCACTGCAAGATCTTGCATACTGGTAAGCGGTTTCTTGCACAATGTGCATAGCCAGTTGAAGTAAGATTTGAGGGCTGCGACAGGGATTTGAGGCCGGGGTGATGATGCTAAAAGGATGGTGATGGTTTGGGCCGCCAGGATTGCGACGGCTTCATCTTCGTGTTTGAGGCAACTAACGAGTTATCAGCGGACGAGGTTATAAAGATTTACTTCAAAAGAGGGTCGAAAATGTCGAGTTCCAACATTTCACTGACAAAGCCTTGGACATCTAACATTAAATTGTTGGTCCCGTAGGCTTAAAACCATTGAGCAGATCAGCGAGGATGACAAGTGTGAATTGGAGGATATCGGCTCGTTTCCCCTTGTTGACAAGACTGCACATAAGCTGCGCATACTTTTTCATATCCTATACGTTAAATGTGAGCCTAAACTGGGGTGTGGGTGCCTTCGAAACGATGTCTATGCGCTTATCTTTGCGCAGTTTGTCGATGGTTTTGACTGTTCGCACTTGGTTCTCGTCCATAACTCCCGATCGCTGTTGAGCTTCCCATGAGATTGGTCTAGCACGAATGTTGGCGAGTAGCTCATCGAGGAACTCTGAGTATATATCCCCCATTACAGCGATTTGACGAGCGACCTGACCGTAAGGGAATGAAATCGGCGCCGATTTCCGTGGAACGGTAGAAGCGTATCATTTTTGACGACTCAAAAGTTATTTAGGGTAGGGCTGCGTTGTGACTGGCATTTATGAACAGTGGCGGTCAACCAACTTGAACGCAGAACTCACCCACCACCATCTTCCAACAATGCCGTCGTCATTTGGGAAAAGGTAATAACTCCCAATTGCCTTTGGTATCACGGCCACTAATCTATATAGGGCGCGAACGCGCCAGCTGTTTGCTCGCAAGTTTGGAGAGAAAGGAATGATCAAACTCTCAACTTATGTACATTCCGTTTTTCCACACGACTAATCCACGCAGCTCAAAACATACAAAGTCGGTGATATTGTTGATATTGTTGGCAACTCGGCTCAGCAAAAGGGTCTACCATACAAGTACTACCATGGCAAGACTGGTGTTGTTTTCAACATTACGAGGAGTGCAGTTGGTGTTTCGTGTCAAAAGATTGTTGGAAACCGATACATTGAGAAAAGATTGCATGTCCGTGTTGAACATGTTCGACACTCCAGATGTCGTGATGGTATCCATCTTTTGCTAACAGTGTCTAATTCTAGATTTCTTGAGACGAGTCAAGGAAAACGCAGAGAAACGTAAGAGTGCAAAAGCGGATGGAAGTACGTGGCCTGTTTGCGAAGTAAATTGACTGTATAGCGACTGTTCATCTTAAGAGACTCCCTGCAATGCCTCGTGAGGCTAGACTTGTCAAGTCTGCTGGTGACAGTATCGAGACTCTACATCCCATTCCATACGACACTCACATTTGAAGTGGTTTGGGCTAGGATTGTAAAAGCGGAGCGTAGCTTCATAGAATGAGAATCTACTATGTCACAGAATGATTTGTCGACTACACTTGAAATAGCGCTGGATCACCCTTGACTTGAAAATTTTAGTGCTACGTCAGCGGTCGTTAGAATTCTCCGGGGGACCATCTCCGGTATATATGGTGACCTCCCGGACATCTCCCATTGCTGTCTCATGGAAATCAAACCGATACCTAAAGTCTCGGAGATTTATTGGATTGCCGATCAACTTCAGGGACCATGTCGACTCCTCCATCTTCATCAAAGTCTCCCACGCTAACGGTTGCTGTGGCTCAGATCGCATCTACATTCAGCATAGAAACCACTCTCGAGAAAATTTTTCTTTTCATTGATGAATCCGCAAAGGATTCCGCTCAATTAATCGTTTTCCCCGAGGCCACGATTGGGGGATACCCGAAACACCATACGTTCGGCACTGCAGTCGGCGAACGAACTCAGGAAGGACGCATTCTCTTCGAAGAGTATTCCAACGGCGCAATTTACGTTCCCGGTCCTGAAATCGACAAATTGGCAAAGAAATCTCGTGCCGCAAAAGTATTTATCGTACTTGGCGTCATCGAAAAGAGCAAAGAAAGCGGGACATTGTTCTGTACGGCAGTATACATAGACCCTGAAAAGGGATTTGTTGGGAAGCATCGAAAAGTCATGCCAACCGGCTCTGAGCGGCTGATATGGGGACAGGGGGACGGATCAACTTTGGCTGTCTATGAACCTTCGAATATGCCCGGAGCGGTGGTCAGTGCGACGATCTGTTGGGAGAATTATATGCCGTTGTTGAGATATCATTATTACTCAAAGAAGGTAAACATCTACTGTGCGCCTACAGTCGATTCACGAGACACTTGGCCCTTTACTATGCGGCACATTGCCTTTGAAGGACGGACGTTTGTGCTGTCGGCATGCCAGTTTACGCGACGGAATGACTATCCGGGATTGTGGAAGAGAGATGACAAAGAAGAGGATGAAGAAGAGGTTATTAAGGGTGGTAGTATGATTGTTGATCCAATGGGCGAGGTTCTGGGTGGTCCGGTACGAGGCAGAGAAGGTTTAATCTGTGCGAAACTCGATCTTGGCGAGTGTACTCGAGGGAAATTCGATTTAGATGTAGTGGGCCATTATGCAAGGTTCATACGCAATGTCCGCACACACTGATGACTTAGAGCCGACATATTTAAGATGTCTGTCAATCCATGCAAGACTAGTTTCTAGACTCAGTCTATTTAGGTGCTCCTTCGGCAGCAAAATCGACTCGATAAATGCGAGTTTCTGCAAAGATGAAAAGTGTCCCCGGAGGACCGAAGACTAGGTTACCACATCCAGGTGCACCAAGTGCAATCTTCCCAATCAATCGTCCTGAAGAGTTCCACACCTTCCATTAGTTTGTTCTAGATCTGACACATACGTGAACTCCGTCCCCGCAACCAGAATACACGTTTCCATACGTATCACACTTGATCCCGTCCGGAAATCCCTTGTCGCAATGTGCAAAAACGCGTCTATTTTCCAACACCCAAGTTCCACGTTCACCAAGTGTACCCACATCAAACACATATCTGAATTAACTTCTGGGAATTGGAGAGGCGTACATGGTAGCGGGTTTTGTTCCCCACTCGAAGGTATGGCCGTCTCCATGCCCTGCTCCCGTATCCGTCACGTAACATTTCTTGGAATCTGGCGAAAAAGTGATACCATTCGGTCTGAAAAAGCCATCCGCAACACATCTAATCTCTCCCGTTCTCGGCTGGAAAGCGTAGACAAGGGGCGGGAGATCCGGTTCAGGTCTCCATCCGCCGGCGTTTCCGTAAGCAGGATCAGTGAACCAGATACTCCCGTCTTGAGGATGTACGACAACGTCATTTATTGAATTGAATGCACGACCGTTGTAACTACTGACGACGGTGTGAGTTTTGTACGGAGGTGTTGTGGACATGTAAATGATGGCACTGGGGATTGTCATGTTGCCCTGTTGACAGAATATTAATCCTCCATCCGGATGGTTGGTTCCACCATTGAGATTCATGGTGGTGCGGCCTCCCTCTGTCGAATCGAGACATTCTACCTTTCCGGGAGAGGAGATGTTGAGTTTGTAAAGGGAGATTGACTTGTTCCCCGCGCTGTCGATAATCTGATTGCTTGTGAAGAAAATCTCGTCGGTAGAAGGGATCCAGATCCCAGACTCATGAGCGAAGAATTTGGAGTTGTCTTCTGCGAAGACGGAAAGTCTTGGGGCTGTGCCGAGAACTGTAAGGAAACTTTCGTGGTACAAGTGAAATGGGGCTTCCAGTGCAGAAGTTTGGGAGTGTGTCGTCAAGTAAACATTTGGATCTGATGCTCCTTGTCGGAGATTGATTACCTTGTCTGAGCTTCGGAATTGGGAGGACCCTGTACCTTTGTTCCTGGAGGGAGGTTCTTGGAGGACATTGGAAGTGTGTGCTTCCTTTTCGCGAGTTCGCGGCAATTTGAAGGCGGCGCTCAACGATCGCCGACCCCGCATTTTGCCCCACCGCCCCTCAGGTACGGCGTAGCAAGGCCAAAGGGAGCCCAAAGTCGCTAACATCCATTCCGATCTAGATGAATAATTTGTTACAGGCTATCTAGGTACATTGTTTCCCTCAAATAACAATTCGCCGTGCAATCCCCAACTCTAATTACATACAGCCGTATAATAAAATGCAAAGTCTTTGATCTGTTCTGATTAGTTTCCGAAAATAAAGCAAGTGATATACACTAATCATTGCCGCGACCATTCGCCAACTGCAACGATTGGACTTCCAAATCACGATTCAGAGTCTTGAATTGTGTTCTAGGACTCTTGGCTCCTCGTAACATCGGACCCCGTGGACTAACTTTCCTGTCAGACTTGCTTGTCGCAGATAATTCTTTCTCTCTACTGCCACCTCCAAGGAAACGACTGCGCATACTGGGCTTCGGAGCCGGACTGACTTTCAACAATGTCTCAAGCTGAAATGATCTGTCGTCGATATCACCGGGTTGAGTTGGTGACTGCGGATCTTCTTCAACCGAGTCGTCGTCAGACGATGACGAAACTGGCGCGTCGAATTCGGAAGGACTGGAGATCGATCGATTTGAGAGACCAGGTCGATGCATTCTTCTCGTGATTGCACGAGGAGAGAGGCCAAAACCAGATGACGAAGGCGATAGAGGAGGACGTTGTCGTGAATATCCCGCAGTGTTGAACGAGTCGGCAAAAGTGGTTCTTAGAGATGTGACACTGGGCGATCGCGCAAGAGATCTACTCAGGATGCCAGCGACTCGAGAATCGTAGATAGCCGGAGCTGTCTCGGATGGATCAACAGCACTGTAGTCGTTCTCAGGATAGGAAGGTGAGTGCATATGACCCGAATTCGAGTTGGACGTCACGTCTTCGGTGAAGAAGACGTCGAGGCTGTGCAATGCGGATACCATGTCACCGAGGGAGGCTTTCTCATCGGATCGATCGTCTGTGGAGAGGAGAGTATCTGCCCGTTCTTCAACGGTAATGCCGGTGAACGTGTAATCTTCCTTGTGAAATTGCACGTCTGGCATAGTTGGAGATACCGCATCGGGCGGGTTCGCGACCGTGGGACAAGTGTAGAAAACGTTGTGGACGTTGGTTCGTGTTGTCGCCGCCGTAACCGCCGGAGCAGGAATTGCCCATCCACTGTCATCTGGGATCCCAAACACCGTAACAGTGTTCTCGTATTCCTTCCTGACAGACCGATTACCAAGACTCATCCTTGCGATGTATCGATCCATTGGCTGCCCAACAAATGTAATTGTCTCATCCAAAACCTCTAATGCTTGGTCTGCGTATTCGCTTTGTAACAGACGAAGGAGTGGGGACAGGATTTCCGCGCCGATTCCTGCGAACTCTGGTTTCCGAAGATTGACGTGTGGAAGCATGGTCTTGAGAATGACCATGGTTTTGATTTTCATCCACGGCAATCGGTTCGTAAGCAATCCAAGAAGGAACGTCAATCCCTGAGCTTCGTATTCGGGAAAGTATACGTCCCGAATAACCGACACAATTTGTCGAACGAAATCTTCCTTTGTACGGAAACGAGTTTTTGCATAAGAGGTGAGGATCTTCCGAATACTTTCTTGTTCGGGTTGAATGGCGAGACTGCATAACCTTTCGGCGCGGGCGACGACCTCGTCTGGTAGAGGGAGATTGTCGAGAGCATGGAGGAATCGAGGAAGATTCGCGAGTAAACTGAACATCAGTCGACTCTCGCCGGCAACGAGTTCGTTCGGCATGGGCAAAGCGTCGAGTAGATCGAGAACGCGCATGGTTGGAGTTAGGGCGATTGACGACCGTAAGCCACGGAGCACCAAGGGTTGAAGGCCTTCGAAGCGTCCTTCCCACTTTGGCGGAAACGCTGCCATGAGCGCTTGAACATTGCCGGGCTTCGCGAGATCGATTTTGGTGAGAAGGGATTCGAGCATCGGAAGCACTTCCAAAAATTCTCTTTCGTGAATGGTATTGAGTGATGCGACCGTAACCCAGAACAACTGCGAAAATGTCAAAAGACGTGCTTCGTCCATTTGTCGTATGATAGAATTGAGAGTGCTGAGAACTTCGAGCGAGAATCCTTGAATAACTTCACGGTCTTCCGAATTGTCGGATATCGTATTCGAGAGACGAACGAGCATGCTCGCGAGCATTTCTTGGTCCATCGCAGGCGTTAGGCATCGGAATACTTGGAACGAGCGGCAAGCGAGATGGCGGACCGGACAAGTCGTGGCCCACAGCATGGCGGCTTTCCCCCATAACTGTCGTAGATCAGAATCAGGACCAAGGGCCATGACAGCGATAACATCCGAAACAAGCCGTTCCATTTGTCGTGGAGCTCGGGAGGCGGTTCCTTTATTCCGGTTATTACTATCGTATGACCAGAGATTCTTGTAGTCTCGGCTGCGGAGATCGTCTATGAATGCGCGAAGCTTTGTTTTGATCGCAGGATCGAGATTCTCGAGGCAGATGAAGTTGAGAGCAATGTTGAGGAGGAGAGTCTTCGCCGCTTCATAGACAATACTAATATGACTATCGATTTGGACGAACACGACCTGTAGGAGAAGTGGTAGATGAGTTGCGATCCACGGGGCAGACTCAGCCAGGAGATCGACGATGAAGATGAGCGCAAGTTGACCTGTTGTGAATGCGACGAGCTTTGATTGAGCAGGAAGTAGATCCGCAAGGACTGCAGCGTGCGGAAAGCCGACGAAATCTGGTACAAG
>Ga0182015_10007748_pt1 | contig 10410 bp, 12 predicted proteins | sample 712P3MmetaG_FD_120478 | JGI IMG/M metagenome (GOLD analysis project Ga0182015, IMG submission 120478) | Permafrost microbial communities from Stordalen Mire, Sweden - 712P3M metaG | ecosystem: Environmental > Terrestrial > Soil > Wetlands > Permafrost | place: Sweden: Stordalen | collected... | reverse complement strand
TCCCGCAGTGGCCTGGGCCTCTTCGCGGGACGCGGAGACGGTTCGGCGCACTCTCCCCCAAACATCCAGCTCATAAGAAAAATCGAGCGGCAGCGCAAAATCGCCGGTGCTCTTGGTGGCTGCGAGGTAGGGTGTGTTGGCCGACTCGCGAAGCGAAGCAATACCAGGAGATGTGGAGATGGTTGGAAATTGGGCAGCCCGGTTGAAGTGAACCATCGCCCGCGCTTCTGTAAATCGAGCAGTGGCCACTTTCAAATTCTGGTTCGATACCGTGAGTTCGTTTTCCAGCGTGGTCAGCTGCGGATCGCCGAAGATTTCCCACCACTTTCCACGGAGGAGTTGATCGCTCGGCTGCGCCGTTTTCCAGCCGTCGGTTTCTTTGAACGCGTCGCTCGGCACAGTTGGTACCGTGGGTCGCGCATAATGCGGACCCACCGTGCAACCCACGAGATTTCCGTACTCAAGTCCGTTGACACCGCAGGGGGCCTATTGATAGGTTGATCGCGCGTCGACGCCGACGACCACTAGTCAGGACACAAAGGAGACCTATGAAACTGCTTACATCAGATAACGTGACACTTGGATTTATTGGACTTGGCAATATGGGAAGCCGAATCGCACAACGCCTGCTCGATCACGGATACCGGCTTGTCGCATACGACATGGATATCGCGAAAGCGAAGGGCGTCGTGGCAAAGCGGGGTGTCGCCGCGAAGAACATTCTTGAACTGGCGCGCACTGCCGATGTGATTCTCTCGTGCCTGACCAATGATGAGGCGGTTCAGAGCGTTTATGCTGGGCCGGCGGGAGTTTTTGCCGAGGCGAGACCGGGAACCATCGTGCTGGAGATGAGCACGATCTCCCCGGAAAGCTCGCGGGAGTTGCACAGTCTTGGCGCTAAGCGAGGCATCGAGGTATTGGATGTCGCCATCTCGGGCAGCACTCCCGCCGTGGAACAGGGCACTCTGACACTACTGGCCGGTGGCGACCAAGACGTGTTCCGCGCCGCTGAACCAATATTCCAGGCGATTGCAAACCATTACTTTCTTCTCGGGGGCCCTGGCTCGGGAACCGCGATGAAGCTGGTGGTCAATACGTTGTTGGGCGTTGGCATGCAGGCCATTGCAGAGGCTGTGGTCCTGGGGGAAAAAGCTGGCCTCGATCGCGGGAGGTTGCTCGATGTTTTATCAAAGACAGCTGTGATCGCGCCGGCTCATGTGGGGAAGCTGGCGAGGGTCGCGATCAATGATTACACGCCGCAATTTCCTCTTCGCCTGATGAACAAAGATTTCGAGTTGATTCTAAACGCGGCAGCAAAAGCGCATCTTTCGATGCCTGTGACTGAGGCAGCGTTTCGCGTCAATTCAGAGGAGCTGGCACATCATGATGAAGAAGACTTCTCGGCAGTCCTGCGGCGAATGGAAGAAGTTGCCGGGATCGGAGATATCGACTCCGCCTCGATCGCGAGTTAACCCGGAAGCAAGAGGCCGATGCCACAAGAGTTTGGCGTCGCTCCGCAATTTTAAAAGGAGACTTAAATGGAAACGCGCAAACTTGGCAATTCTGACTTGCATATTACTCGTGTGGGCTACGGGGCCTGGGCCATCGGCGGCTCGGGCTGGCAGTTCGCCTGGGGATCGCAGGACGACAACGAATCTATCGCCGCCATTCATCGTGCTCTCGAACTCGGCGTCAACTGGATCGACACGGCCGCCGTCTACGGGTTGGGACACTCCGAAGAAGTGGTTGGCCGTGCTCTGAAGGAATGGCGCGGCTCCAGACCTTACGTTTTTACGAAGTGCGGCCTGCGCGGGAATGCCAACGGTGAGGTGCAGAAAGTACTGCGCGCCGACTCGATTCGCGGCGAAGTCGAGGACAGCCTTCGCCGCCTTTCTGTGGATGTAATTGACCTCTACCAAATCCACTGGCCTCCCGACCCCGATTCATCCGAATTGGAAGAAGGATGGTCGACGCTCGCCGACCTGAAGCGCGAAGGCAAGGTACGCTGGATTGGAGTCTCTAACTTCAATGTCCAGCAACTGCGCCGCGCCCAGACCATAGCGCCCGTAACTTCTTTGCAGCCGCGGTATTCGCTGGTGCACCGTGAGATCGAAGACGAGATCCTGCCCTACTGCCTGAGTGAAGACATTGGGGTCATTGTTTATTCTCCGATGGCTTCGGGTCTATTGACCGGCGCTATGACTCGCGAGCGCGCGGCCATGCTACCCGCGGACGACTGGCGTGGGCGGCATTCCGACTTTACGGAACCAAATCTCTCTCATAATCTGGCGCTGGTCGAGCGCTTGCGGGCGATCGCCAACCGCCACAACCGTTCTGTCGGAGAAGTGGCAATTGCCTGGACGCTGGGCCATCCCGCTGTGACCGGCGCCATCGTCGGAGCCCGCAATGCGCGGCAGGCAGAGGGTGTCATGCGTGCTGGCGACTTGCACCTTACCGAAGATGATGTCAACGAGATCAAAGCCTTCGCCGGGACCGCGGCGTGAAAGATGTACGTAAAGCAGAAGGCGGTCGTGACCGGGTTGGTTGATTTTGCGAGCCAGGTGCGGCGGTGGCCAGCATTTTCAAATGAATGTTTGGGCCGATGGTGCTGTCGGCATTTGGACGGTCACTGCTGCCCGTGTGGGGGCTGTTGCGGTATCATGTTTTCTTAACTCAGGGTTTTGTTAGGAACGCTCAGCGAGAGCGAAAACGAGGCAGGCCCTGCTCCGGCACAGAAAGCGCGCAGTGATGATCGAGGCGCATGAATGACGACGCCAGCAGCCGCCCCCACGGTGTTCGTCGTCGACGATGACGACTGGTGCGCGCCTCCATCCAAGGCATGCTGAAGTCGGTCGGCTTGCGTTCCGAGACCTTCGGCACCGCGCAAGAGTTCTTGCGCGGCAAGCGGCCGGACGGGCCAAGTTGCCTGGTCCTCGATGTGAGACTTCCCGGAGTCAGCGGTCTGGATTTTCAGCGGGAATTGGTCAACGCGGGCGTCCATATTCCCATTATTTTCATCACCGGTCATGGAGATATTCCGATGACGGAACCGATCGGTGCGTACCGGATATGAAGTGGTTCGTATACCTCTGCATCAGACGAGCCGGGCCAGCGGCGAGTATGAAGACTTTGTGACCGGATCTGTAGTCGACAACGGTCACGTGTGGGGAAGGCCGGTCGGGGTTACCGAGGCTCACGATGGATCGTTGCTGGTGTCCGATGATGGTTCGAACTCAATCTGGCGTATCAGTTACACAGGCGCCGATAAAGTTTCTAATCCGCGATAACTGCGAGCAAGAACAAGGATGCCCGCGCGACCGGCGATTCCCGGCGGCTTGGCCAGTTTATAAAGATTAACGGTGGAACCGCCGATACTTCCCTAGAGGTTTCATGAGACAGGTCGCGACGTTATTGCTTGCAGTTCTTGGACTGGCGTCCAACGCGGCCGCGGGCGACATCGACGGCAAGATCGTGGGATGGTCTCGCGCCTTTCCTTCTCCGGAACACCCGGCTGTAGTGTGGGTTGAGGGCCTGCCAACCAGGCCCGTCAACAAGAACGAGCCAGTCATGGCACAACACGGCGGACAGTTCGTGCCGCCTTTTTTGATCGTGGTTGCGGGCCAGACTGTCAACATGCCAAACGAAGACGAAGTGGCGCACAACGTCTACTCGCTCTCCCCCACCAAGCTATTCGACCTGGGATTTTATGCCAAAGGCGACGTCAAGAGAGTGACCTTTGATCGGCCCGGACTGGTGGAAGTGCTCTGCCAGATCCATGCTTTCATGCGCGCCAGGATCCTGGTCGTGCCGAATCCGTACTACGCGACGATTGCAGTCGATGGATCCTTCCGAATCCGCAACCTCCCAGCGGGAACGTTTACTCTCACCTTCTGGGCCGACGGAATGACATCGTTCAGCCAGCAAGTCACGGTTCCGCAGGAAGCCAAGGCGGTCATTGTCCGCGTAGCCTGGCCCAGTTCCACATCAGGAAAATAGAAATAATGAGAGCCGCTAATTCACGGCTTCTGGTTCTTGTTTTGTTAGCTGACCTGACGCTTGTCCGCGCCGGGCAAACGCAAGATCCGGCTCCTGCCGCTATACGCCCACAAGGCCTCACCATCGAAGTGCTCGACGGCATGACACACCTGCCCGGCGGACTTGCTGCCCTGCCAGAGCCACCCATTCCCCCGGGAAACCCTCAAACTGCAACCACGATTGAATTGGGAAGAAAGTTGTTCTTCGACACGCGACTTTCTAAAGATGGTTCGACAAGTTGCGCTACTTGCCACGATCCGGAGAAGGCGTATTCCGATGACCGTGCCACAGCTGCTGGACTCAACCAAACGGTTCTCAGCCGACGTACGCCCAGTCTGCTGAATTCAGCGTATGACCACGTTCTGTTCTGGGATGGCCGCGTCAGGAGCCTCGAAGAACAGGCGCTCGTACCTATGCTTGGCAAAGACGAGATGGGTATGCCGAACCCCAGAACACTTCTCATCCGCGTTCAGGAAGTTCCCGAATACCGCCAAAGATTCCGCGCAGCGTTCGCACGACCGGTCAATCTGCAGGACATTCAGCGAGCGATTGCGGCCTTCGAACGCACCCTGATAACCCCACACTCCGCTTTTGACCGCTATGCGGGCGGAGACAAACAGGCATTGACCGACCGGCAAAAACGAGGTTTGATCTTGTTCATCGGGAAGGCGTCATGCAGCCAGTGTCACAACGGGCCGAACTTCACCGACAACAAGTTCCACGCCCTCGGGGCGCTGCCTGGCGAAGATCAAAATCGAGATATGGGACATTTCGCCGTCACCAGGAATCCCGCAGATCGCTTCGCATTCAAGACCCCTAGTCTGCGCAGCGCCACGCAGCAATCGCATTTTATGCACAACGGTTCCTTCAGTTCGCTGCCTCAGGTCATTGCTTTTTATAACGACGGTGGCGGCCAAGGTCCCAAGTCGAACTTGTTGTTCCCACTTCACCTGACGGATGCGGAGCAACACGACCTGCTTTCCTTTCTTGACGCCCTCGCAGGTCGCGTGCCGGGGGATATTCGGGGTGCAGAGCAGAAGTGAAAGACACATCCGTTTTCCCGGTCGTGAAGCTTAGAGCTGCGGGATTAGCCGTTAGTTTGCCGGTCCAGCAAACAGCAGCAGGTTCCCATCTGGATCCTTGACGACGAAATTCTTGGCGCCCCAAGGCTGCTTTTTCAGCGTCTGCTGAAAGGCAACACCAGCGGACTGAAACTCGAGAAACAGCAGCTTGATCTCCTCCGCTGTAGCGACGGTCATAGATGCGGACAACAGTGATGCGGACAACAGTTCCTCCCGATTACCGACCGTCGAATCGATTACTGCCCGCTCGACACACCTTAGATTGAGACGCGCCGCGTCGCGACTCACCTGTGCATAGTAAGAAGGCTTGCCGTAACTGAATACAACCGAAAAGCCCAGCTTCTCACAGAAGAATTCGCAGGATCTCTCGATATCGGTGACCAACAGTTGCGGCTCCGCATTGACAATCGTTGCTTTGAATGGCGACGATTTGGACGACAATGCCTTCACCTTGAGCGGCGTTTTCGAAAGTCCGGTTTTCATGGCTTGCCAACCCTCGAAGCCTTGCTGTCTTGCGACCATTTCTTGCGCATCGCTGAGCTTGAAGCTCGCCGCAAGAATCTCCGAGTCGGGCATATTCACGAAACGAGGCAAATGCCCGCGGATTTGTGCGGCGACGGGATAGTGCCCTTCGCGATGCCACCGCAATATGAGCTTGGCTTGCTTCTTGAGGTTCTCGAGATTGGGCACGTAGGCCTCCACGATGAGATCGTAGGTGGGCATTGCCCTTTGGCGACGTGCCGTTGCATCCTTACATGCGCTGATAGTATCTGCGACGCTGTCAGCGGTTGTCAATTGAGAACGCCGACGCGCTACGCGTTGTTGGGCCGTACTTATTTGCTTGGCCGCGAACCCGTAATAAGAATGTCTACCAGTCTCCTCGCGCTTTGCTGCCAGTCCGGGCCCGACGCCACGTGGGAGACGCCGATCAGCGCCCGAAGCAGATCGAACGGCTCCAGATCTCTGCGAATGTCGCGGCTCTTGATTGCGCGCTTTACCAGCGAATCGATCGCTCCCTGGATCTGACTGCGCGAACCTTCATAGAGCTTCGAAGGGCCGCCGACCAGCGAGTTCAGCGCCGGCGCGATGATCTGCTTGGTTGCGATGTAATCCACGAACAAGAGCATCCACGCCCTCAACGCTTCAACCGGTGGCATGGCATCGGAGAATTTCCGCTCGGCTGCCGCTAGCTTTTCTACTTCGGTCCGATAGACCGCCTCAATCAGTGCGTCTCGCGTAGGGAAGTGGCGATACAGAGTTCCGGCTCCAACCTCTGCTGCTTTGGCGATGTCATCCAGGCTGGCATTGGCGCCCGACCGCGTAAACGCTCCCTTTGCAACCTCAAGAATGCGCTCACGATTCAACCGCGCGTCGGTACGCGGTTTTCGCGGGGTATTTTTCTGGTTCTTGGTCGGCATAAAAAAAGTTGCAACCGGAGGAACTCTCCGGTTATCTTATCTAGTGATTCGGAGACACTCTCCGTTTTAGCCGGAACCAGGCGGCCTGTCAATAGCCGGTGCTGGGTTAGACGGCGTTGATCTCCGTTATAGAGAGGTGAGGAACATGAATCTGAATCTGATTGCTCATAATCAACCATCGAAAACTTTCAGTCATCCTTGCCCCGACCTCGCGAGGATGGCGGAGCGCGAGTTGTCAGCATTCTTCAACGCCGTCACCCAGTTGTTCGGGCCAGAACAGGCCGAGCTCTCAGCCGACGACTGGCTGCAGGAGTTGATCGAGACCGATACTCTGCCCGCTTCAGCCCGCGAATGGCGGTTGATCACCGCAAGAACTTCGACTCGGCTCGCAAGTCGACTGAATGCTTCGTCACTGTCGTCCCTATCGGCCGAACCACAAACTGCTTAGGAGGAAAAGAACATGCGTGTTTTCGTAACAGGTGCTACAGGCTTCATTGGCACAGCAGTCGTCCGAGAACTCATCGACGCTGGTCATCAGGTGCTGGGTCTCGCGCGCTCCGATGCGGGCGCCAGATCCCTTGTCGCGGCGGGAGCGGCCGTACATCGCGGTTCGCTCGAAGATCTCGAAACCTTGCGCAGCGGAGCAGCCGCGTCGGACGGCGTGATCCACACCGCTTTCATCCACGACTTCAACAACTATGGACCGGCGGCGGAAGCGGATCGGCGTGCCATCGAGACTCTCGGCGGCGCGCTCGCGGGCTCGGGGCGCCCGTTGGTCGTCACTAGCGGGACCTTGCTCGTTCAAGGCCAAGGCTCGCTCGCAACAGAAGAGGATCCCTCGAATCCCAACTTTCCGCGCAAATCGGAAGAGGTGGCGCTTGCGCTGGCGGCAAGTGGAATCCGCACGTCGGTACTGCGGCTTTCCCCATCGGTTCACGGCAACGGTGATCACGGATTTGTGCCACGACTGATCAGCGTCGCGCGGGAAAAAGGAGTTTCGGCCTTTATCGGGGACGGACTCAATCGCTGGCCCGCAGTCCACCGACTGGATGCCGCTCACCTGTACAGGCTTGTGCTTGAGAAAGGTACTCCTGGAGCCCAATATCACGGCGTGGCGGACGAGGGCATACCGACTCGAGAGATCGCTGAGGCAATCGGCCGGGGCCTGAACGTGCCGGTCGTCCGCAAAACCAACGCGGAAGCAGCCGATCATTTTGGCTGGATCGCTCGCTTCTTTGGTATCGACGGCCCAGCTTCGAGCGCGCTGACCCAGCAACGGCTGGGATGGCGACCGGTTCAGCCTGGGCTGATTGCCGACCTGAGCGCGGAACACTATTTCGAAAGCGCCGCGGATACCGTTCCTTTGCACAGCTAGCGCGTGAACGGCATCCAACAAACTTTCACATCGAACCCTGTTAGTACAAGGAGGTAGGAAATGACGAACGCTCTTGTAGCAACTTCTTTTGGAGCAACTTCGACCACCGACGACGTTTTGTCCGGCGTACGTCTGAAGGGCAAACGGATTCTCGTAACCGGAGCCTCGGCCGGTCTGGGTGTGGAAACCGCGCGCTCCCTGGCCGCGCACGGCGCTCACGTTGTAGGCGCGGCGCGGGATCTCAACAAGGCCAAAGCAGCAACCGAGCAAGTGCGAAAGGACGCCGCCAATGGCGGAAGCTTCGAACTCGTTGAACTTGATCTGGCAAATCTGAAAAGCGTGCGTGCCTGCGCCGACCGGTTGCTGGCAAAAGGCGAGCCGTTCGACGTGGTCATCGCCAATGCCGGAGTCATGGCCACACCGCTCGGCTACACAGCTGACGGCTTCGAAACACAGTTCGGCACCAATCACCTGGGCCACTTTGTCCTGGTCAACCGCATTGCGCCGCTCATTCGCTCCGGCGGTCGACTCATCAATCTTTCTTCATTGGGTCACCGCTATTCGAATGTCGACCTCGATGATCCCAATTTTGAGCGGACTCCGTATGAGCCCTTCGTTGCCTATGGCCGGTCCAAAACGGCGAACATTCTCTTCGCGGTTGCCTTCGACAAACGCCATCGGGATCGCGGTGTACGTGCCGCCGCAGTCCATCCCGGGGTAATCCACACTGAACTGGCTCGCCACGTGGACGCCAGCGCAATCGAAAAGATCATCGAACAGAGGAATCAGCAACTCGCAGCGGAGGGCAAGCCGCTGTTCCAGTGGAAGAGCATCCCGCAAGGAGCTGCAACTTCGGTGTGGGCTGGAATTGTGGCTCGCGCTGACGAAATCGGTGGCCGATATTGCGAGGACTGCCACGTCGCCCGGCTCGTGCCCGCCAACACGCCCATCAACACCATCAGCGAAGGGGTGCTTGGATATGCGCTCGATGCAAACAACGCAGAGGCACTCTGGAAGAAAAGTGAAGAAATGGTGGGAGAGTCGTTCTAACTTTCCTGATCACTACTGAAGAACAACGCACAGAAGAACGGAAATGAAAAATGAAAATGATTGAACAAAAAGACCTCGCCGGCAGTTTCACCCTGCCCGGCAAATCCATGACATTGAAGCGCATGGGATATGGCGCCATGCAACTGGCTGGCCCTGGCGTCTGGGGACCGCCGCGCGATGTCAACGCCGCCATCGCTGTTCTGCGCGAGGCCGTCGAATCCGGCGTGAACCACATCGACACCAGCGACTACTACGGACCGCATGTAACCAATCAACTGATCAAGCAGGCGCTTCATCCCTATGCCAAGGACCTCCTGATCGTCACCAAAGTGGGCGCCCGTCGAGGTCCAGACAAGTCCTGGCATCACGCGCTATCTCGCCAGGAGTTAATCGACGCCGTTCACGACAACCTCAAAAATCTCGGCCTCGACCATCTCGAAGTCGTCAATCTTCGCGTGGGCGGAATCCAGGAACCGGGCGAAGAATCGATCGAAGAGCCGCTGACCGCGCTCATCCAACTCAAGCGTGAGGGACTGATCCGTCACGTCGGTCTAAGCAACATTTCTCCCAGGCAGTTCGCCGAAGCGCAAGCCATCACAGAGATTGTTTGCGTGCAGAATTTCTACAACGTGGCCCACCGGAACGATGATGCTTTCATCGACGATCTGGCCGCGCAAGGTATCGCGTATGTTCCGTTTTTCCCGCTGGGAGGTTTCACTCCATTACAGTCGTCGGCGCTTGACGCGGCCGCAGCTTCGCTCGACGCTACACCCATGCAGGTTGCCCTTGCCTGGCTTCTCCAGCGGTCGCCCAACATCCTGCCGATTCCCGGAACATCTTCCATCAAGCATCTTCGCGAGAATCTTCAGGCTGCGAGACTGCAGATTCCCCCTGAAGTGATGGCCGATCTTGACGTAATCGCCGCGGGCAAGGCCGCGTAAGCCTGGGCGGGCGGACATGTCCGCCCGGCTCTCCATAAAAATTTGATTGGGTATTCTAGTCGACTTGCACGTCGCCGGAGCCAGTGTGAACGGAAACCATCGGGCCGCCGCCCCGCACTTTGCCGACTACGCTCTTCCGCGACTCTTCGACGCGGCCCTGAACCGTCGTGCTCACCGGATGCCCAAGCGTGACCGACCCGGAATTCGAAGAGATATCGACGTCAAAAGCGGCATCAGACGGCACATTCAGAGTCACGTTGCCTGAGCCGGTACGGACGCTCCACATATTCTTGGGCAGCCCTTTGCCGTGAATATCGCCGCTGCCCGCCTCGGCGTGAAATCCGCCGTTGATGCCGTTGACGGTGATGTTGCCCGACCCGGTGCGGATTTCCACATCGCCCGCTCCCACTTCGTCGACCACAATGTCGCCGCTCCCCGCTTTAATCCGCGCCGGACCGGAAAGCTCGTGCCCGCGAATATTTCCAGATCCCGTCTGGAAATTCATTTCG
>Ga0182015_10007747_pt1 | contig 10412 bp, 6 predicted proteins | sample 712P3MmetaG_FD_120478 | JGI IMG/M metagenome (GOLD analysis project Ga0182015, IMG submission 120478) | Permafrost microbial communities from Stordalen Mire, Sweden - 712P3M metaG | ecosystem: Environmental > Terrestrial > Soil > Wetlands > Permafrost | place: Sweden: Stordalen | collected... | reverse complement strand
GTGCAGCACCGGGCAATGACCGGGGAATCGACGCTTAAGGGTCCGACGAGCGCACCGACGGCGCCGTTCGACGCGAAGGGATTCGTCGATTCGCTGCCGAGCCGGCCCGGCGTCTACCGCATGTTCGATGCCGATGGAGAGGTCCTCTACGTCGGCAAGGCACGCAACCTGAAGAGTCGCGTCGGGTCGTATTTTCAGCCGAGCAACGTCCAGCCCAAGGTTCAGGCGCTCGTGGCAAAGACCGCCAGCATGGAGGTCACGATCACCAATTCGGATTCCGAGGCGTTGCTGCTCGAATTCAATCTGATCAAAAAGCACCGGCCCAGATTCAATGTCGTGCTCCGAGACGACAAGAGTTTCCCGTATCTGCATCTGGACACCGCGCACGACTTCCCGAGACTCAATTTCTACCGCGGGTCGCGCAAGGAAGCGGGGCGGTTCTTCGGACCTTATCCCTCAGCCGGCGCGGTGCGCGACAGCTTGCAACAGCTGCAGAAGCTGTTTCGCTTGAGAAATTGCGACGACCTCTATTTTGCGAACCGCTCGCGGCCCTGCCTTCAATATCAGATCGAGCGATGCACGGCGCCGTGCGTGGGGCTCATCGGCAAGGAAGAATATGCGCGCGACGTGGAGTCGGCGATCCGCGTGCTGGAGGGGCGCAACGACGAGGCGCAGGTCGAGCTAGCGCGCCGCATGGACTCGGCCGCCGAGCAATTGAAATTCGAGGATGCCGCGCGCGTCCGCGACCAGCTCAAGGCGCTGCGCGCCATTCAAGCGCAGCGCATCGTCACCGCGGACATCGACCACGACGCCGATGTGATCGCCATCGCCTCGGGCAATGGGGAATTTTGCATCGCTCTGATGTTCGTGCGCGGCGGCCGGAGCCTCGGCAGCACCACCTTCTTTCCGAGGGCGCCGCTCGCGGAACTTCCGGAAGTGCTCGCCGCGTTCGTGACCCAGTACTACCTCGAGCGCGAATCCCCGCCCGAAATCATCGTCGAGACCGATTTCGACGAGATGCAGGTGCTCGAGGCGACGCTCGCCGAGCGCACGGGGCACAAGATGCGCATCACGTCCTCGGTCCGCGGCATCCGTGCGCGCTGGCTCGAGATGATGCACGAGAACGCGGAACAGGCGCTCAAGATGCGCGCGCTGGCGCGAGGCAGCATAGAGGCGAGCCTGGAGGATGTGCGCGACGCGTTCGACCTTGTCGAGGCCCCGAGCCGCATCGAGTGCTTCGACATCAGCCATACGGGCGGTACCGATACGGTGGCATCGTGCGTGGTCTTCGGTTTGGAAGGTCCCCTGAAGAGCGAGTACCGCCGCTTCAACATCTCGGGAATCCAACCGGGAGACGACTATGCCGCGATGAATCAGGCCCTCACGCGGCGCTACAAGCGGGTGCGTGATGGCGAGGTGGTGGCGCCCGACGTCCTGCTGATCGACGGCGGCAAGGGCCAGCTCGCCGAGGCGGGGAAAGTGCTCGATGAACTCGGCCTCGATGGCATCACCCTGATCGGGGTCGCCAAGGGAGCGGACCGGCGCCCGGGGCAGGAACAACTTTTCACGCCCGGACGGGACACGCCGACGATCCTGGCGCCGGATTCGGCCGCGCTGCACCTCATTCAGCGCATACGCGACGAGGCCCACCGCTTCGCCATTACGGGCCACCGGCGCAAGCGCGCCAAACGCCATAGCCAGTCTATACTCGAGACCATACCCGGGTTGGGCCCGGTCAAACGACGTGAGCTGCTGAAGCAATTCGGCGGCCTGCAGGGGATTCTGCGTGCCGGCATCGATGATTTCGTCCAAATTCGCGGCCTCGGACGGGAACTCGCCCAGGTGATCTATGAGCATCTCCACCCCGGGAAGTAAGAGTCCGTGGTACGGGAATTTGCCGAACACCCTGACGTGGCTGCGAATCCTCATGATCCCGGCCATTTTCGTGCTCTTCAATCTGCCGTATTGGTGGAAGGACCCGGCCGCGTGCGCCGCTTTCGCCCTGGCCGGAATAACCGACAGTCTGGATGGCTATTTTGCGCGCAAGTGGGGGCTGACTTCGCGCCTGGGCGCCTTCTTAGATCCCGTCGCCGATAAATTGATCGTCGCCACGGCGCTGGTGCTGATCGTCAGCGGCGATCCGAAAAGCTGGTTCCTCGTGGTGGTCGCCATCGTCATTATCGGCCGGGAGATCGCGGTCTCGGCGCTTCGAGAGTGGATGGCCGAGATCGGCGCCCGCGGCCGCATCAAGGTGTCGATGTGGGGCAAGATCAAGACCATCATGCAGATCGTCGGCCTTTCGTTCCTTTTGTATCGGCGTGACTTGCTCGGTATTCCCGTCTACAAGCTCGGCCTCGTCCTCACAGGGATCGCGGCCGTGCTCACACTGTGGTCGATGTTCCTGTACCTCAAGCTGGCGTGGCCTGAGCTGCGCGGCAGCTCGCGGCTCTGACCGCGCCGCGGAGTGTCCGGGAGGCCCATCCGGTAGGCGCGTTTCGGCGGGAATTGCGGCTCGTTACAACCATTTGGGCTCGCGTTTCGCGCTCTGCGGCTTGACTCCGGGCGGCACCGCCCTACAATTGCGCCTCTGCCCAAAGGGCGGGAATAGCTCAGTTGGTAGAGCGCAACCTTGCCAAGGTTGAGGTCGGGAGTTCGAGCCTCCTTTCCCGCTCCAGTATCGATTGTGTCCGGCGCCTCCGTCGGATGGTTGCCCTTACGGCTAAGTGGCAGAGTGGTCATGCAGCGGCCTGCAAAGCCGTGTACGCCGGTTCGATTCCGACCTTAGCCTCACACCTCGACCGACTCGGATCCGGCGTCGCCGGGAATGATGAATGCGCGGTCGCGCGGTACAATGCACCTTATCCGGACAGAGCCGCGGGCCGCATGCGGCCGTCGGGGCGCTGTTGTATTGTCGCGGGGTTACAGACCGGGGAATTGCCATGTCGGAAGAAAGTTCGAGCCTGACCAGCGCGCGGATTGCGAATGCGCCCAACGCCTTGGACCTGCGCCGGGTGGGCGCCCACCCGGATTATTGGTATCCAGTCGCCTGGTGCGATGAGCTCAAGGCCGGCAAGACGCTCGGCCGGCGCTTCGCCGGCGACCCGATCGTCATCTACCGGGGACAGAGCGGTCAGGTATTCGCGCTGGAGGACCGATGTGCACACCGCCAGGTGCCGCTTCATTTGGGCGTGGTCAACGGCGAGGAGCTCAAATGCCACTATCACGGCTGGTGCTATGCGCCGACCGGCAAGTGCGTGAGCGTGCCGTATCTCGGCAAGGAGCGGCTGCCCAACGGCGTGAAGAGCTATCCGGTGCGGGAACTGGATGGATTGATTTTCGTCTTTCCGGGCGATCCTGCCTTGGCCGAGAGCCGCCTTCCCAAGACCTTGGGGGCCTCGCAGCGAAAGGAATACAAGACGCGCCGGCTAAACCGGGAAGTGGCCTGCCATTACACCTTCATGCACGAGAATCTATTCGACATGAATCATCAGTTCATGCACAGGAAGCAAATGGGCTCCATCCGCGCCAACTGCCTCGGGCGCAAGCACGGCGACGACTGGGCACAAGTGGAGTACAGCTTCAGCCGCACCGGCGGCAAGAGCTCGGTCGGCGAACAAGTCATCGTTGACCTGATGCGCAAGCGCAGCGAGGCGAAAAAGGACTTCTCGGATCACATGCGCATCCGCACCGATTATCCCACTCAAAGCCTCAAAGTCTGGGTCGGGCGCGATATTCAGGACACCGACGACCCCGTGCTCGAAGTGTGGCTTGGGTACACGCCGCTCGATGCCGCACAGCGCACCAACCGCACCTATGGTTATCTTTCGGTCAAGAAGCCGAAATTCCCGGTGGTGATACACGCCGTGTGGCCTTTCGTCGTGTGGTTCACGGAGAACATCTTTCGGGAGGATAAGGAAATCGTGGAGTACGAGCAGCGGGCCTACGATGCGCAAGGCGCGGATTGGAACAACGAAGTGTTCCCCGCCATTCGCGACCTGCGCGGCGTTCTTGCCCGGTGCGGCAAACCGATGGACTAGGCTTTCCGATCGGGATCCTCGCCCGGATACCAGTTGAAACGGCCGCCGAGCGCCATGACCGCCGGCACCACGAAGGTGCGAATCACCGTGGCATCCACCAGCACCGCCACGCAGAGGCCGACGCCCATCATCTTGAGCACCGGCAACTGGGCACCGGCAAAGGCGCCGAATACCACCGCCATGATGAGCCCCGCGCCGGTGATCACCGGCGCGACGTTCACGAGCCCGGAGACGATCGCCTTGTCATTGTCGCGCTCTGCCGCGTACGCGCGCTTGATGCGAAACAGAAGGAACAACTCGTAATCCATCGACAGCCCGAAGCTGAGGCAGAACACCATCATGGGCACTTCGAGCGGAATGGAGGTGAAGGGGCGCTCCAACCCGACCAGGCCGCTGAGCCAGCCGAACTGAAAGACCGCAACGACGGCGCCGATGCCTGCGGCCACCGCGAGCAGATTCATGAGCACCGCCTCGACCGGCAACAGATAGGAACGGAACGCGAAGAACAGCATGATGAGGGTCGCGCCCATCACGAACCCCACGATCTTCGGCAGGCTCTTGAACATGTAATCGTTGAAGTCATTGTGCTCGGCGGGTGTGCCGGCGATGGCGACTGTGAACGGGCCCGATGGAACAACTTTCGCAAGGTTTCGTGCCAGAGCCTCGATTTGCTTCACGCTGAGCGACTCGGCCGGCGAGATCTGAAAGAGGGCGGCGGCGCGGTCCTTGCTCATGTACAGCTCGGCAACCTGCGGGCTGCTGCGCAATGCTTCATCGGGATGTTGGTACAGCGCGGCGTACTGCGCCGCGCCGAACCCCTTCTGAAGGTTGAAGGGCGAGGCGACCGAGGCAATCCTGGGATCGCTCGCGAGCCGCGACGCATACTCGGACAGCGGCGCGATGTGCGATGGCGCGAGCAGCGGCTGGCCATCAGTCGTTCGCACGATGGCGTAGATCGTGAGCGAGGAGTTGTCGCTGCGCAGAGTGCTTAGGATCTCGGCGCCGGCGCGAGATTCGGTAGCCCGCGGCAGGAACCAGCGTTCATTGCTCACCCCGGTGCTCGCCTTGAGGACGGGTAGCGCGAGCGCCAACACGCACAGGCCGGACACGAGCAAGGTGGGAAGCGGGTGACGGACGATCCATTGGCCCAAGCGTCGCCATAGCTCGGTGGTATTGCCGAGCCGCAGCCGCGGTGGAACCACCGCCCAACGCTCGATGTACGGACCGAGTAGGACCAAGGCCGCGGGGAGCAAAGTCAATGCCGCGAGCACCGACACGCAAACGACCAGCGCGCCGCCGATGCCCGCGCATCGAGTCTCGAGAATGGGACTAAATAGAAGACCGAAGAATCCGATCATCACGGTCACACCGGACCAGGCAATGGTCTGCCCGGCGCGGGCCACCGTATCTGCGACGGCCTCGGCGACGGTCTCTCCAACCCTATTCTCCCGATAGTACGTGACCATGAGCAGTGAGTAATCGATGCCGATCGCCAACCCGATCATGGTCACGACATTGCTCAAGAGATTCGACACGGGGACCAGCTCGGCGAGGACAAAGGCGATGCCGAGCGAGACTGTAGTAGTCGCAAGTCCCATGAGAAACGGCAGCCCGGCAGCCACCAGCGTGCCGAACGCCATCATCAGAATGATCAGGGTCAGGGGCAGCGCGTGCTTCTCTGCGCGGTCGCCGCCGGTCGCGCTCCACGCATTCACGTCATAGTCTGCCGCCGGCCCCCCGGTTACCGCGACATTCGACGAGGGGTCGAGGCGCTTCAGTTCGGCGCGCAGCGGAGCGACGGCATCTCGGACCTGAACGACGGCGCGCTGCTCGGACTCCTCGTCGGTCGAGGCCAAGCCCACGAGCAGCATGGTCACGTGCCCGTCGGAAGAGTGCATCTCTGCATCGTGCGTGGTCGAGTAATCGGCGACGCGGCGGACGGAGGGAAGGGCACCGAGGATGTGCGAGGCGCTTCGTATCCACGTAGCGTAGGATGCGGCGTCCACGTTCAGCCCCGGGGCCGACACCGCCACTACCAAGGGGTCGATGAACGGATTGGTAAAGTCGGTACGGAGCGCATCGCTGGCCGCGATGGACGGGCTTCCGGGGATGCCGGCGGTGCCGCCGATGGCGACGGCGGGCAACTTGTGGGCGCCGACGGCGCCGAGAGCGATCGCCACGACCCAACCGAGCAGCACGACACGAGGATGTCTGGCCACCCATTGGCCAAGCCTAAAAAATCCGGATTTCACACTTCGCCTGTAGGATTGGCCTTAGCCGGATATGGTAACGCGTTTTTTCGAGCTTTGGGCACGGGCGGGGGTGTTGTCCCTGTGATTTTGATGACAGAATAAATGTTACGGCACCGTAACCTTCGGGCGATTTTCGCCGAGGCGCCCTTTTTCATCGAGTCCCACTGAATGCGCGCCATCATACTCGCCGCGGGTCGCGGACTGCGTCTGAAGCAACCGGAGGATTAGGAGCTCACGCGTCTCGAGTGGACGCCGCGGCCCCATGTCGCGGTTAACACCCGGTTCGACGTGGGCAGTATGCTGACGGTGCACACCGTCGAAGATGCAATGACTCAAGGGGGCGATGTACTGTTGATGGATGCCGACGTACTCTACGATGCGCGCGTTCTGCACGCCTTGGTCGACGGATCCGGACCGTTGCGTGGCCGCGGGTGAAATATTCGATCGCCCGACGTTTCCTGCGTTTCGCATCGGCGGGCATATGGATCGGCATCGTGGCCGTTCTGCCGTCGCCGTCGCGGTCAGACGCCGCATCCGACGGGTTAGCGGCCGACCAGGCAAATTTTTATCTGGCGCAGCTCGAGCCCGCCAACCCTCCGGCCGCCTCGCCGCTGCCGCAGCCGCAGCCCGGGCAGACCGGGCCGAAGGAACCCGGAGCGCCGGCGCAGCCGGGCGAGCCCAAGCCCTGGTACTCGCCGATTACCCGCTGGTTCGATCCCAAGACCGCGCCGTTCCTTCCCGTACCGGAGATCGCCGTCGATCCCGACTCGGGCACGACCCTCGGCCTCATACCCACCATCCTGGTCACGGACGAGAATGACGATATCCGCAAGATCATCGCCCCCGACTTGATCTACAACCCCTACTTCGGATGGGGTGTGCACGGTCGCATCTTCAACTATGACTCCAAAGACGAACAATGGTCGATCGTCACCGGCATCCAGGAGCGTGTGGAGCGTCAATTCGATGGCGAGTATCAGATCGGGCGCGAGCGGCAGGATCATTGGTCCTTCAACGGAAGTTTGATCTACGCCGTGGACGGTACGCCGCGCTTCTACGGCATCGGCAATGAATCGCCGGCGATCAACGAGACGGACTACACGGCGCAATCCGAGTTGCTGCAGGCCCAAGCGGGTTACAACATCAGCCATGCCTGGCAACTCCAGTACACGGCGCGCTTTCAGAACGTCGATGTGCTGCCGGGAACGCTGGCTAAAATCGCCTCGATCGCGACTCTCTTCAGCAAGGTCTTGGGCGAAGGAACCAACCACAATTTCTTGAATCGAGTGTCAATTGTGTACGACACCCGTGACGACATCATCATTCCGTCCAAAGGTCTCGAATTGGTAGCTTATGGAGGCATGGCGAGCCGTAACGGCGCGTTCAATGACTCGCTGTACACCGAAGCCGGGGTGGACGGACGTGCATTCGTTCCGCTGCAGGCGAAAACGGTGATTGCCGTGCACATGGCGTTGCGATATCTCCCGACGGCGTACGACGTGCCGTTCTGGGCACTCTCCAGCATCGGGGGCGCCGACACCGTCATCGGCGGCTCGCAGCCGCTTCGCGGCTTCGGCGACGGTCGGTTCTATGATCGCGATTCGTTCTCGACCTCCGTGGAATATCGCCGCAACGTCGCGACCTTCCAGGCCGTCGCCACCACGGTAGAGATAGAGCTTACGCCGTTCATCGATGTCGGCCGCGTTTTCGATCGTACGAGCACCATGCCCTTCGATCAGCTGCACAAGGTGTACGGTCTCGGGTTCCGCGGCATCGCACGCCCGTTCGTGGTCGGCTTTGTCGACATCGGCTACGGCAGCGAGGGCCCCGCCGTATTCACCGGATTGAATTATCCTTTCTAGCGTTCCCATGTGCTAGTTTTGGTGGCGCTCCTCAGGAGGCCGGTAATAAATCGTGTTTGTAAAGAAGACAATCGCCCCGGCGCTCGCACTGTTCCTCTCGGGATGCGGCGGCGTGCTCGATCCGCGCGGACCGGTCGGAGCCTCAGAGAGGCTCATCCTCATCGATTCGCTGACGATCATGTTGTTCATCGTCGTGCCGGTCATTCTCGCCACCGTGGGTTTTGCCTGGTGGTTCCGTGCTTCGAACGCGCGGGCAACCTACCGTCCGCACTGGGCTTTCTCCGGAAGCCTCGAGCTCATCATCTGGGCCATACCGACATTGGTGATCACCTTCCTGGGCGGCATCGCCTGGTTCGGATCGCAGGCCCTCGATCCCTATCGGCCCCTCGACAGCAAGCTCGCGCCGATCGAGGTCGAGGCCGTCTCGCTCGATTGGAAATGGCTCTTCATTTATCCGCATGAGGGCATTGCCACGGTCAACCGGCTGGTAATCGCCGCCGGCAGACCGGTGCATTTCAAGATCACTTCCGCGAGCGTCTGGAATACTTTCTTCGTTCCGCAGCTCGGCAGCATGATCTATTCGATGGCCGGAATGACCACGCAGTTGAACCTGCAAGCCGACCAGCCCGGCACCTTCCGCGGGCTCTCGGGCATGTTCAGCGGCGACAAATTCGCCGACATGCACTTCGAGGTGCGGGCGATGGAGGAGAAGGGCTTCGATGAATGGGTCGCCGAAGCCAAGGAGTCGGGCTCGACGCTCGATAGGGCGGCGTATGCCCGCCTTGCGCAGACTTCCGATACCGCGCCGGTGTCCATCTACAAGTCCGTCGATTCGAACCTCTTCGCGGCGATCGTCGCGGGGACGGCTCCTGAATCCGCCGGCGCGCCCAACGTCACGAACGCACCGTGATGGCGGCAGCTCGGACACTGGAGGGACAGCGCTAATGCTCGGCAAACTCAGCTGGTCTGCGATCCCTTTCAGCCAGCCGATACCGATGGCTGCCTCGCTAGTGGTAATGGTGGTGATTCTCGCGATCCTCGCCTGGATCACGCTCAAGGGCCATTGGCCTTACTTGTGGAGCGAGTGGATCACCTCGGTGGACCATAAGCGAATCGGCGTCATGTATTGCATACTCGCCTTCGTGATGCTCATCCGCGGATTCACCGACGCGATCATGATGCGCTCGCAGCAAGCTCTCGCCTTCCAGGCCCCGGGCTATCTTCCGCCGGAGCATTACGATCAGATCTTCTCCGCGCACGGCACGATCATGATCTTCTTCGTGGCGATGACGTTCGTGATCGGTCTGATGAATTTCGTCGTTCCGCTGCAGCTCGGCGCGCGCGACGTGGCCTTCCCGACGCTCAACTCGGTCAGCCTGTGGCTGAATGCGGCCGGGGTGCTACTCGTGAACATGTCGCTCCTGATCGGGGAGTTCGGCAAGGCCGGCTGGCTGTCGTTTCCCCCTTTGTCGGAGCTCAAATATTCGCCGGGCGTCGGTATCGATTATTACCTCTGGGCGCTGCAGATCTCCGGTATCGGGACGCTCCTCACCGGGGTGAATTTCGTGACCACGATCCTCAAGATCCGCGCGCCCGGGATGACACTCACGCGCATGCCGATCTTTTGCTGGACGTCGCTGGCATCGAGCCTCCTGATGGTCGCCGCCTTCCCGATACTGACCGCGACCTTCGCCATGCTGCTGCTCGACCGCTACCTCGGCTTTCACTTCTTTACGGATTCCGCCGGCGGCAATTCGATGATGTACATGAATCTCATCTGGGCGTGGGGCCACCCGGAGGTTTACATCCTCATCCTGCCGGCCTTCGGCGTCTTCTCCGAGGTCATCTCGACCTTTTCGGGCAAGCCGTTGTTCGGCTATCGCTCGATGATCATCGCAACGATGGCGATCTGCATCCTTGCGTTCATGGTCTGGCTGCATCACTTCTTCACGATGGGCGCGGGAGCCGACGTCAACGGCTTTTTCGGCATCATGTCGATGATCATCGCAGTCCCGACCGGCGTGAAAATCTTCAATTGGCTCCTCACGATGTGGGGCGGCCGCGTTCGCTTCGAGCTGCCGCTCATGTGGGCGCTCGCCTTCATGATCACCTTCGTCGTCGGCGGCATGACGGGCGTTCTCCTGGCGGTGCCGCCCGCCGATTTCGTGCTGCATAATTCGCTTTTTCTGGTCGCACATTTCCACAACGTGATCATCGGCGGGGTGCTGTTCGGCGCGTTCGCCGGCTACACCTATTGGTTC
>Ga0182015_10007746_pt1 | contig 10414 bp, 7 predicted proteins | sample 712P3MmetaG_FD_120478 | JGI IMG/M metagenome (GOLD analysis project Ga0182015, IMG submission 120478) | Permafrost microbial communities from Stordalen Mire, Sweden - 712P3M metaG | ecosystem: Environmental > Terrestrial > Soil > Wetlands > Permafrost | place: Sweden: Stordalen | collected... | reverse complement strand
GCAACTCTGAGGAACCACATGGGGACCTTGCCGGTAGATCATCTCGGGTTGGTCGGTTGGACGCCGACAGACGTTTCCGATTGTTACCGTCAGATCTACGCCACGATCAACGCGCTGCCCGCCCAATAAACGGAGTGGTGAGAGCCGAGGCGACAGTCTCTAGTGGACTGTTGCAGCGCAACCGTTAGTGGAGCAGAAAAAAATGGCATCCTGACCGAAGTGTTCATGGGCCTGCGGCCCATCTAAGGTGATGAAAATGTGCTGAAGGGTACGGGCTTCAGAGTCTGCGTGGGAACCGGAGTTTAGGAATTTTCCCCGCCGCGAACTCGGGTGCCCCATATCTCGCGTTCTTTGCGAGATGTGGGAAATTCACAGACCTTGACGATTTGTAATCTCGGGAATCCATCGAAATTTCCAAGAGTTGACGGGAGAAAGCCGTGATTTTCCCACATCTCGCAAAGAACGCGAGATATGGGGCACCCGAGTTCGCGGCGGGGAAAATTCCTAAACTCTGGTTCTCACGCAGGCTCTTCAGCCCGTACCTAGGCAAGCAGACCCTGTGCCGTTGAGGGAGCATGATTTTCAACAGAGCGTACTCCGATTGCCACGATCAACGCGCTGTAGAGGTCCACGGATGCGGCTCTCCGAAAAGCGAGACGCACGTAACTTCACCGATAACACAATTCTCCCTCGCTGATTGCATTGGTCTATTCTCTACAGGCGACCGCTAAGGCACCCATGCGGGGCGTTTCCTACTCCGCCCGAAGAGCCTGCATGGGATCGATGGAGGCGGCACGACGAGCGGGAATAATGGTCGCGATCAAGCCGGAGACCGCGAGCAAAGCGCAGACGGACAGGATTGTAATTGGGTCATGCCGGCCGATGCCAAAGAGAAATGCCTGAATGACGCGCGTGGCGAACCACGAGGCAACGAGTCCGGAGATGAGACCCAGCGCGAGCAGCAGCGAGGCCTTCTTTAGCACCAGCAGCATCACGTCCGTCCGCTGCGCGCCGAGGGCCATGCGAATACCCACTTCGCGGGTGCGGCGGCTGACGGAGTAAGCCATGAGACCATAGAGGCCGACCAGCGCGAGGAACAGAGCGATGGCGGCGAAGACGGTGAGTAGTGAGGTTTGAAAGCGGCGCGGCGCGCTGGCTTCAGATTCAAGGTCGCCCATGGTCTGAATGTCGCCGGCGGCGAGGTTGGGATCGATGGAGTGCAGTGTGGAGCGAATCTCGACCGCGAGAGCTTTCGGCGGAAGCACGGAGCGAACGGCGATGTATCCGCCTTGAAACCCGGTGTTCGGATGGTAGATCTGCGGCAACGGCGCCTCTTCCACGCTGGAATGGCGCACGTCGCCGATGATTCCAACCACAGTGCTCCATAGAGTGTGGTTATCCTCCCAGTTGACGCGCCCGCCAATGGGGTTGCGATTGGCAAAATACTTCTTGGCAAAGCTCTGATTGACGATGACGTTGTACTCGTTATTGGAGTTGTCATCCTGGGTGAAGAAACGCCCCGCAACAAGCGGGATGCCCATGGCTGCAAAATACTGCGGCGTGATCCAGCGCGACTCTGCCAATTGGCTTTTCTCATTCGGATAGCCGTCTACCTGGAACATGCTGAGGCCCTCAGTATTGCTGAGCGGCAGATTGTTGACCGCTCCAACTGCTTGTACGCCGGGAAGTACTTCTATCTTTGCAAAAAGATTGCGGAAGAACACGATTCGCTGTTGAGGCTCGCTGTAACGCCCATCGAGGCTAACGTACATTGTGACGGTGGATGGCGAAAAGCCAGTGTCGACCGACTCGACGTTGATATAGCTGCGAATGAACAGGCCGGCGCCGGCGAGAAGCACTACGACGAGCGCCGACTCGACGACGATGAGAGCGCTTTGCAGGCGCGTATGCGCGCCAGCAACGCTGCGACTGCCGGTGGCGGCGAGGAAATCGGTGAGGTTGACACGCGAGAGAGCCAACGCGGGGACGATACCGGTGAGCACGCTGGTGAGCAGAGACACGGCGACGGTGAAGAGCAGGACGCGCGTATCCAGAGAGGCCTCGCGGAGGCGAGGAATATTTCCGGGATCGAGATGAGGTAAGACGCGTAAGAAAGCGTAGGCGAAACCAACGCCGAGGCCGCCAGCCGCCAAACCAATCAGCAGAGCTTCCGTAAGCAACTGGCGGATGATGCGGCTGCGTCCCGCTCCCAGCGCAACGCGCACGCCAAGCTCGCGCATGCGGCTTGCGGCGCGGGCCAGTAATAAATTGGCCGCATTGCCGCAGGCGATGAGCAGGACGATGGCCACAGAGCCGAGCAGCAGCCAAAGAAGAGAACGCACGTGGCCAACAGTGCTGTCAACGAAGTTCTTAACGGAAGCGCCCCAGCCGCGCACTTGGGGGTTGTGGAGCCTGTCGAGCCGCGCCATGATGGTGGCCATCTCCGCCTGCGCCTGGGCAATGGAGACGCCGGGCCTGAGTCGGGCAACGGCATTTCCGCTTGTGTTGTCGCGGTCGGCTAGTTCGTGAGCCGTAAGGGCCAGCGGGATCCAGACCTGCGTGGTTTTGTATTGCGCTTCGCCATAGGGAATATCAGAGAAATGCGGATACTCGAAGCCTTGCGGCATGACGCCGACGATCTGGTAGCTTTTGCCGTCGAGCAACAGCGAACGATGAAGAATATCCGCAGCGGGCGCGAACATAGACTGCCAGAAGACATGGCTGATGACGGCGACTTTCTCGTGGCCCGGTTGGTTGTCGTCGGGAGTGATGGCCCTGCCGAGTTCGGGAGCGGATTGGAAAGTTCGAAAGAAATCGCCATCGACCCGTGCGGCGCTCACGCGTTCCGCCGCGCCCTCCAAAGCCAGACTGAAGACTGACTCACCGAACGCTGTCATGTCCTGGAAAGAATGACTGTCGCGCTTGAGGTCGTAGAAGTCGGCGTAGGCGGGGCCGAAGATCTCCACCGGCAGTTTGAACTGCGGATTGGGCGTGTAGAGATAGACGAGCCGGTTTGGATCTCCGTATGGCAGCGAGCGGATGAGCACTGCGTTCACCAGGCTGAAGACGGCAGTGCACGCACCGATGCCGAGGGCGAGCGTGAGCACTGCGGTTGTGGTGAAGCCGGGGCTCTTGCTCAATGTGCGCAGGCCATAGCGCAGGTCCTGCATGGTCTGTTCGATCCACAACACGGTGCGCTCGTCGCGATGTGCCTGTTTTGCCTGCTCCGCGCCACCGTAAGCGCGTCGCGCGGCCAGCCGTGCTTCTTCAGGTGACATGCCACGGCGTTCGAAGTCGTCGGTGAGGAGGGTGAGGTGCGATGCGACTTCGCGCGCAAGGTCCTCTTCGGCGCGCTTGTTGGCGAGGAGACTGCGGAGGCGGGCGATGATTCTTCTCCAACGCTCCATGGTTACTGTTCCTCCGCTAGCAGCTTTTCAACTACGCCGGCCATCTGGCGCCAGCGTTCGGTTTCTTCATTGAGCGCCTTCAACCCTGCCCTGGTGAGGGTGTAATACTTCGCTTCGCGGCCATTTTCCGTCTTGCCCCAGGAGCCGCGGGTCCAGCCGCGCTGCTCAATCCGGACGAGAGCCGGATAGATGGTGCCCTGGTTGAGATTTAACGCATCCTCCGAGACCTGCTGGAGCCTGTTGGCGATGCCATAGGCATGCTGCGGACCCATGGTAGCAAGGGTCCGCAGGATTATGAGGTCGAGAGTGCCTTGCAGGATTTGGATGGGCATTTTGCTCACTTGACATCCAAGTGAACATAGTTATCACTTGGATGTCAAGTGGAAGCCGTAGGACGCACCGAGCGGGCGCAATTCCGGACAGCGTCCAGTCTATTTCAACACCATGCAGATTCCCCTGCTCGCCGGCGCAGCCTGCAAACCGGCATCCGCTTCCAGCCACATCGTCATCAACCGTGCTTTCGCCAACAAGTACATGAGTGACACGTCGCCTGTCGGCCACCAGCTCAGCGGAGCCAGTTATAACGACTTTCAGCCGCAGGGCATCATTCGCGGCATCGCCGGCGACGCCCGGGAAGAAGGCCTCAACACGCAGCCTGTGCCGACGGTGTACTCCTGTTTCAGCGCGCCCGATCCGTTTCCCAATTATCTGGTCCGCACCAACGGGGACCCCATGGCCCTGACGGAAACAGTCCGCCGGCGAGTTCATGAAATGGAACCCGGCCGCTCCGTCTATGGCTTCGCACCCTTGCAGCAGCATCTCGACGACGCTTCAACGGAGAATCGCCTACGCACCACGCTGCTCACCTTATGCGAGCGTCGTATGCCTCATCCTGGTAGTCGCTGCGCTCCGCATCGCTGGCTCCGGCAGTAAGAGCAGCGAGAGTCGAACCGGTGCGAGTTCTCCGAGAGGAATGACCGGACGCACAATTAGTGCGCGCTCGTCGTTTGCAGGTAGTCAACGAGCACTTGAGTCATCGTGCGCATTCCCACCGGAATCGAGGAATCGTCTGCCTGGAAATTTGGAGCATGATTGATGCCCGAAGTCGTTCCCGGTTTCTGCGTGCCAAGCATGAAAAAGAACGCCGGGACAATCTGGCCGAAATACGCGAAGTCATCGGCGGCCATGATAGGTGAGGAAAGGGTCACATTGGAGGATCCGACCGTGCGCTCCAGTGCGGGCAACATGCGCTGCACGAGCGCCGGATCGCTCATCAGCACGGGCACGCGGTCGTAAAAGTGGAGTTCCACGGAGCCGCCCGCACCCTGCGCAATACTCTTAACGATCTCGCCCATTCGGCGCTCGATCGTCTCCTCTACTTTGTCGTCAAATGTCCGGATAGTGCCACCAAGCTTGGCTTGATCGGGAATGATATTGACGCGCACGCCAGTGTGGACGATGGTCACGCTCAGAACGGCCCGGTCGCCCGGCGCAAGATTCCGCGTACGGATCGTTTGCAGTTCCATCACCGCTTCCGCCGCCATGATCACCGGGTCAACCGACTCCTGGGGAAAAGCCGCGTGCGCTTGCCTGCCGTGAAATTCGATGCTGAAGTTGGCGTCTGACGCGTCGGTGGGACCGAGCGCGTAACGGATCTGTCCGACGTCGAGGGTCCCGAACGAATGCAATCCAAAGACGGCGTCAGGCTTAAGCTTGCTGAAGAGGCCTTCCTTCAGCATCAGTTCCGCACCGCCTTCTTCTCCGGCCGGCGGACCCTCTTCCGCTGGCTGGAAAATGAACATCACCGTCCCGGGGAGTTGTTCGCGCATGGAAGCGAGAACGGTCGCCACGCCGAGTATTGCGGCGATATGAATATCGTGCCCGCAAGCGTGGTCGACCCCCACATCCTGGCCATTGTAAGTAGAACGCACGGTGGATTTGAACGGCAGCGAGGTGTCTTCTGTCACTGGCAGCGCGTCGAGTTCCGACCGGACCGCGACGACCCGACCCGGCCGGCCGCCCCTCAAAACTCCGACCACTCCCGTGTGGGCTATGCCGGTTCGGACTTCCAATCCCAGCGACCGCAGATGTTCCGCAACCAGCTTTGCAGTCTCGAACTCCCGATTCGACAGCTCCGGATGTTGATGGACTTGATGGCGAAGCTCGATCATGGCGGGCGCGTCGCGGTCGACCGCGCGATGTATTTCGGCATCCGTGATGCGGCCATCGGACTTCGCCTGCGCAATCGCGGTGTGAGAAGCCGATAAGGTTGCCGCAAAAAGAAGAAGTGCGAAAAACGTCTTCACTGCTAGTCTCTCCATCGCCGTTCGATCCTGCGCGCATTCGCGACCCACGTCAAGGCTTGCGACAAACACAAACGCGAATCGGGAGCGGTGAGCCCCTGGAGTTTACCCACCGTCTTTCCTATTGACAATCGACTGGAGATCCGGTATTCCACTAGATTATCGATATGAGGGGCGCCGATGCCAAGTAAAGCCGGTGATCTTGTCCAGGGGACGCTTGAAATGCTGGTCCTCAAAACACTCGCACTTCAACCCATGCATGGCTTTGGAATCGCTGTCCGAATTGAACAGATCAGCAACGGTGTTTTTCATGTGAATCCCGGCTCCCTCTTTCCCGCACTCAATCGCCTCGAACGGCAAGGGAGCATCAAGGGCGAGTGGCGATCCACCGAGAACAACAGGCGCGGCCGCTATTACCTGCTGACGGAGCATGGCAAGAAGGCGCTGAAGGAAGAGACTCGCGATTGGGGCCGCCAGGTCGAAGCAATCGCCAAAATACTTGAAGCCTGAAGGGAATCACTCATGTTTTGGCTGAATCGGCTGGTTGCGGGTTTCAGGGTACTGTTTTCGAAGAAGCGGATGAGTGCGGAGTTGGACGAGGAACTCCACGCGTATCTCGAAGCGAGTGCAAACGACAAAATACGCGCAGGCATTCCGTACCACGACGCTGTACGTCAGGCGCGCGTTGAGATGGGCAGCATCGAGACGGTCAAAACCAAGGTGAGCGCCGTCGGCTGGGAGACCACAGTTCAATCCCTGCTGTGGGATATCCGCTACGGCATGCGGCAGTTGGTTCGTAGTCCTGGATTCACGCTCGTGGCCCTGCTCACGATCTCCCTTGGGATTGGCGCCAATACAGCCGTATTCACGCTGGTTTATGGCATCATGCTCAAACAACTTCCGCTGGATCATCCCGAGAAACTCTATCGAGTCGGCGAAGGCGAATTCTATTGCTGTGAGTGGGGCGGGCTCCAGGACTCATGGGGGACGTTCGACTACGGGTTCTATAAACACGTACGCGACAGCGATTCCTCTTTCGACCAGCTTGCGGCGTTCTCCGGCTTTACTCCATCATTCAACACCCGCCGCCCGGATTCGGCAGAAGGCGCACAGGCGCTTAACGGCGAGTACGTGTCCGGCAACTATTTCTCAACTCTCGGGATTGGGGCGGCGCGGGGACGACTCATCGCGCCCTTCGACGACCAGGAAGCGTCCACGGGCGTGGCGGTCATGGGTTACAGCGCCTGGCAGAATCAGTATGGGGCCGATCCGTCTATTGTGGGCGCAAAGCTGCTGGTCAACGAACGGCCGGCCACGATCATCGGCATCGCGCCTCCTGGTTTTTTGGGCGACAGGCTTACGCCCAATCCACCGCAACTGTGGATACCGCTCGGCCAGCAACCGGCGTTCGAAGGAAATGGCAAGAAGTCGCTCCTCTATCAATCCGGAGACGCATGGCTCTATCTCATCGGTCGCCTCAAGCCGGGCCGATCTCCCGGGGTCGTGCAAACCAGGCTCACTGCCGAGTTGCAACAGTGGCTTCGCAGCGATAAGAACTGGGGTAAAGACGATATCGATAAACTCGCCCGCCAGCGCATCAAGCTCACACCGGGTGGTGGCGGCGTGTCTTCGCTCCGCAGCGACTCAAAAAAAGGCCTTGTTCTGCTCTCTTGCGCGTCGGCGCTCGTGCTTCTAATATCCTGTGCCAATCTGGCGAACCTGCTGCTTGTAAGAGGCGCCACGCGCCGGCGGCAGACAGCTCTTTGTCTCTCCCTCGGAGCCTCGCGTGCCCGGCTGATGCGCGCGATTCTTACCGAGAGCTTACTGCTCGCCCTGCTCGGCGGAGCCGCAGGCGTCCTTGTAGCGTACGGCATGGCCAGGGCGTTACTGCTGATCGTGTTTCGCGGGTCAGCGCTGTTGCCGGTAAGCGCAGCGCCGTCGGCTCCTGTACTGTGCTTCGCATTCCTGCTAACCATGCTGACCAGCGTCGCTTTCGCCATTGCGCCTGCATGGATCGGCACCCGAACCGAGCCCGCGGACGGGTTGCGAGGGGCGAATCGAGCGTGGTCCGCCCATGCCTCGCGATCCCAGAGAACTCTGGTCGCACTGCAAGCTGCAGTCTCGGTCGTGTTGCTCGCTATGGCTGGACTCGTCACCGAGAGCCTCGTCCATCTTGAAAAGGCAGAACTCGGTTTCCAGCCCCAGAGCCGCATTCTTGCGTCGATCAGCTTCAAAGCAGCGGGGTACAGCACCGGCCAGTTGCCCGCTCTCTATCGACGGATTCAGGATCGCCTGGAGCAAATTCCCGGCGTGCGCAGTGCGAGCCTTTCCCTCAACGCTCCGCAAAAATACTGCTGCGTGAATTTGAGCATCGACATCGCGGGGCGGAACGAAAAGTGGATTGAGGATGTCGGTACGATCTTTGGCCGTGTTACACCGCATTACTTTGAAACCATCGGAACGCCTCTCATGCAAGGTCGCGGATTCAGCAGCGGCGATATTCAATCAGCTCCGCATGTGGCTGTCGTAGATGAATCCTTCACGCATCATTTCTTTGCCGGCCAGAACCCCATCGGGCAGCACTTCGGTCTCTCCCTCGCCGGCCATAGCTCCGATTTCGAAATCATCGGTGTCGTCCGAAACGCCAAATATCGCAATCCAGCCTCACCGCAGAATCCCATGTTCTTCCTGCCTTACGCGCAGACAACGGCTTACGGTCCGTCGGGTTATCAGCGGCTGGAGTCGGGAACCCTCTATGCCAATTTGATCGAGTTGCACCTGGACGGCGACCCCGCTCCCTACCAGAACACAATCCGCAAAGTCCTGGCCGAGATCGACACCAAACTCGCTCTCATCGATGTCGATACATACACCGATCAAGTCGCTCTTCAGTTCAATCAGCAGCGGCTCGTCGCGCGCCTCGTAAGCCTCTTCGGAGTGTTGGCACTCTTGCTGGCTTCCATCGGGCTTTACGGCGTCACCGCCTACAACGTTGCCCGCCGCACCGCCGAGATCGGAATCCGCATGGCTCTGGGTGCCGATCGCCGAAACGTGATCATCATGGTGTTGAGGAGCGCAATGGCACAGGCAGGCTTTGGCCTCTGCGTGGGGGTTCCGATCGCTATCGTTTGCGGACGGTTACTGGCCCACCAACTCTACGAAGTCAGCCGCTTCGATCCGTTCGTGCTCGGCAGTTCGACGTTCCTGCTTGCATGTTGCGCACTCATCGCAGGAATCTTGCCGGCCCGCCGCGCCGCTTCCGTCGACCCGAACCGAGCCCTGAGAAACGAATAGCTCCGATGACCAAATCGTATCCTTCGCTTTCAATTTCTACGACCGGCGCATGCTCAGGACGGGGCGAGCCAGGTCGAAGGCAAATAACACCTGCACAGACAAGAACGTCAAGAGACCGGCGATTCTACCTATCAGGGTTGCCCCGAATCTTCTGGGATGGGCCGCCTAACGTAACTAAAACAGGATCTGGTTCTGCCGATAATCATGGCAGACGCTGTCGCGTATGAGTCGTATTGGCGGCGTTCAAGGAGGGTACCATGAGTATCTCGCCAATCACTTTCCCCCCGGCATTCAATCCAGCCGTCCAGCAGGTTGCAGTTGAGAACAATCCGGCTGTCCAGGGGGCAGCGGTCCAGAACAACCCGGTCGTCCCGGCAGTAACGGCCCAGGCCACATCTGAGTTGCAGCCCACACAAGCAAGTGCAACCGCGGTCCAGAACGCTCCGCCCGCCATTCAGGTTTCTCAGCAAAGCCAGATCCAGCAGCTGTTTCTTGAGGGCGAAAGCGCCTCCCAGATCGCCAGCGAAACAGGCCTGAGCGTCAGTGATGTCGATATCGAACTCGGCATCTCCACCGCCTCGATCAGCCTTCCTGCCGCGGCTCCCGTCGGAGCCCCCGACGCCACCTCCACAACTGCACCTGTCGCGACCGCAGCCGCAGCGATAGCAATCTACGCGGCGGTACCGGAAGCAACCACATCTGCGGGCACGGGTCAAGCACAAGCCCCAACATCCGGCACCACGCTGTCGGTTGACATTTAGCCGGAAACCGGTTGCCGGAAGCAATCCCCTCCTGGCGGCAACGCGAGGCCTGCAAGGCTTTTGCCTGGTGTTGCCGACCTGCCTGCGGGAAGTACCGCGCTGCGCCTTGGACACAATATACATCCCACAACAAACGTTTCTACGTCTCAGCTTCGCGTAACGGCCACTGTTACTCGTCTTGCTGCAGTTAGGGTAGAGCCCGTGCCCGAAGAGGCCCCATTACTCATCACTGCAAATAGCGCTCCCGCAAAATTCGCAGATGATGCGCGACGTGCCCCGGAATAATGAACGCGAGTGCCCGCACCGTGATGACCTTGTCGCTGGCCACTCCACTCCGCATCCACGCCTCGTCTGGCAAATGTTTATAAAGCGAGATCGTCGCCAGCCGCACCTGGCGAAACTCCTCCACATGCGCGCTCCACGAAACTCTATCCGCGTCCGCGCCCGCCGCAGCAATATTCGGATCGAAGCTTGGTAGCGCGTTCTCAAAGCCCCTTGCGAAATATAGCAGCCGAAACGCAAACATCCTCTCGGCATCGTTTACATGGTTCAGCATCTGCCGCAGGCTCCACTTCTCGGGGGCATACCGGTGCAGAGACCTCTCCTCAGAGATTCCCGCAAAAAGCTCCAGCGCCTCATCAAGCTGGCT
>Ga0182015_10007742_pt1 | contig 10419 bp, 11 predicted proteins | sample 712P3MmetaG_FD_120478 | JGI IMG/M metagenome (GOLD analysis project Ga0182015, IMG submission 120478) | Permafrost microbial communities from Stordalen Mire, Sweden - 712P3M metaG | ecosystem: Environmental > Terrestrial > Soil > Wetlands > Permafrost | place: Sweden: Stordalen | collected... | reverse complement strand
TCCGCCATCACCTTCGTCAAGGCTGCCGTTAAGGTCGTCTTGCCATGGTCCACATGGCCTATCGTCCCCACGTTCACGTGCGGCTTCGTTCGCTCAAACTTCCCCTTCGACACGGCAAGTACCCCCAAAGATTAGATCGGTAAAAATGAATTCAAAGCGCTACGGGTCTCAAGAAGCTATCTTCATCACGGCATCGGCGACGTTGCTCGGCACTTCCATGTATTTCGCGAACTCCATCGTGTAGTTCGCCCGCCCCTGGCTCATCGAACGCATCGCCGTCGAATACTGAAACATCTCGGCCAGCGGCACCTCGGCGGTGACCACTTTCCCGGACGGAGAATCCTCCATGCCGATGATCTGGCCACGGCGGCGATTCAGGTCGCCGACGATGTCGCCGTAATAATCCTCGGGCGTCACGACCTCGACCCTCATGATGGGCTCGAGCAGCACCGGTTTCGCCTTGCGAAAGCCTTCCTTGAATCCGATCGATCCCGCGATCTTGAACGCCATTTCGTTCGAATCGACGTCGTGATAGGAGCCGTCGAAAATCGTGACTTTGACGTCCACGATCGGGTAGCCCGCGATCACCCCGGTCTGTACGGCCTCTTGGATTCCCTTGTCCACGGCGGGAATGAATTCGCGCGGCACTGCGCCGCCCACGATGCCGTTGACGAAATGATAGCCCTTGCCGGATTCCTGCGGCTCGATTTTCAGCCACACGTGCCCGTATTGGCCGCGTCCCCCGGATTGGCGCACGAACTTGCCTTCGGATTCCACGCTCGCCCGTATGGTTTCGCGATAAGCGACCTGCGGCTTGCCCACATTGGCATCCACCTTGAATTCGCGCTTCATTCGATCGACGATGATTTCCAGGTGCAGCTCGCCCATGCCGGAAATGATGGTCTGTCCGGATTCCTGGTCGGTGTGCACGCGGAACGAGGGATCCTCCTTCGCCAGGCGCTGCAGCGCGATACCCATCTTTTCCTGATCGACCTTGGTCTTCGGTTCCACCGCCACCGAAATGACCGGTTCGGGGAACTCCATCTTCTCGAGAATGATGACCTTGTGAGGATCCGACAGCGTGTCGCCCGTGGTCACATCCTTCAGGCCGACCGCGGCGGCTATGTCGCCGGCGTGCACTTCCTTGATCTCGTACCGTTCGCTCGCGTGCATCTGCAGCAGGCGGCCGATCCGCTCGGTCCGGCTCTTGTTCGGAACGAACACCTGATCGCCCGAATTCAGCGTGCCCGAGTACACCCGGAAAAAGGTCAGGTTTCCCACGAACGGATCATTCAGGATCTTGAACGCCAGGGCGGCGAACGGCGCGTCGTCGTCGGGCTTGCGCGTCATCGGCTCGCCGCGCTCGCCCTGGCCGACGACTTCGGGAACCTCGGTGGGCGAGGGCATGTATTCGACGATGGCGTCGAGCACGGCCTGCACGCCCTTGTTCTTGAATGCCGATCCGCAGGTCACCAGGCAAATCTGATTCTTCACCGCGCGGGCGCGAAGCCCCCGCTTGATTTCCACGTCGCCGAGCTCGCCGCTTTCGAGATACTTGTTGAGCAGCTCCTCGTCCCCTTCGGCGGCGGCCTCGATCATCTTGGCGCGCCACGCCTCGCATTCCTTGCGCATGTCGGCCGGAATTTCGCGATATTCGAATTTCATCCCCTGGGTCTCTTCATCCCAGAAAATGGACTTCATTTTCACGAGATCGACCACCCCGATGAAACCATCCTCCGCGCCGATTGGCAGCTGGATCGGGACCGGATTGCCGCGCAGGCGCGTGCGGATCTGATCGACACAGCGCAGAAAATCAGCCCCGGCGCGATCCATCTTGTTGACGAAGGCGATCCGCGGCACGCCGTACTTGTTCATTTGGCGCCACACCGTCTCGGACTGCGGCTGCACACCCGATACGGCGCAGTACACCGCGACGGCCGAGTCCAGCACGCGCAGACTGCGCTCGACTTCGATGGTGAAGTCCACGTGTCCCGGAGTATCGATGATGTTGATGCGATGCTCGGGGAAGCTCTTGTCCATCCCCTTCCAGAAACAGGTCGTGGCCGCGGCGGTGATCGTGATCCCGCGCTCCTGCTCCTGTTCCATGTAATCCATGACCGCAGCGCCGTCGTGCACTTCACCGATCTTGTGCGACACCCCCGTATAGAACAGGATGCGCTCCGTCGCGGTGGTCTTACCCGCGTCGATGTGCGCAGAGATACCGATATTCCGATATCTTTCGATGGGCGTCGTGCGTGGCATGGTCCTGGTCAGGCGCTAACGCGCCGAAATTAACGGGGTCGAGGCGACCCCGACCTATAGGCTCGCTGCGCGAGCATTAAATCCAAAACAATAAATTGCCCAGTTCGTCCCTGGGCAATGTTCTATATAAGGTCTCGCCGGCGCATTACCAGCGGCTCTAGGCCCTACCAGCGGTAGTGCGCGAAAGCCTTGTTGGCCTCGGCCATGCGATGCGTGTCTTCCCGCTTGCGCACCGCGGCGCCGCGGTTATCCGCGGCCTCCATCAGTTCGGCCGCAAGGCGATGCGCCATGGATTTTTCGCTGCGTGCCGTGGCCGCTTCGATGACCCAGCGCATGGCAAGGGTCTGGCGGCGGTTGGCACGCACTTCGACGGGCACCTGGTAGGTGGCGCCGCCCACACGACGGGACTTGACCTCGACGACGGGTTTCACGTTGTCGAGCGCCTGCTGCAGCACTGCGATCGCGTCGCTCCCGGCGGCGCCGGACTTCTTCTCGCCGATGCGATCGATGGCACCATAGACGATCTTTTCGGCGGCGGACTTCTTGCCGCGCTCCATCACCATGTTGATGAATTTGGCCAACATGTCGTTCCCGAACTTGGGATCGGGAAGAATGGTGCGATGGGGGGCTGCTGCTCTGCGGGACATGGAAACCTACTTTGTTACTTTTTCGGACGTTTGGCGCCGTACTTGGAACGGCCTTGCCGACGATCGCTGACGCCGGCGCAGTCGAGTGCGCCGCGGACCGTGTGGTACCTCACTCCGGGCAGATCCTTGACGCGGCCGCCGCGGATCAACACCACCGAGTGCTCCTGAAGATTGTGGCCTTCGCCGCCGATATAACTGGACACTTCGTAGCCGTTGGTCAACCGCACGCGGCACACCTTGCGAAGGGCCGAGTTCGGCTTCTTCGGGGTGGTCGTGTACACGCGCGTGCAAACGCCGCGCTTCTGCGGCGAGGCTGCCAATGCCGGCACCTTGGACTTCCAAGCGGGCTCATTGCGGCCGGTGCGAATCAATTGGGTCGTCGTCGCCATAAATACCTTTGAGGCCAATTCTCACGAGCTGACCGGTTGACTCTAGAATCCTTAACGTGGCCGGACGCCGTCAGAAGGGCAGCCCAGCGACAAAGGCCGGCGATTGTAGGAACCGAAGGCCCGAGTGTCAAGGTAAATGTTGCTCCGCAGCAACGATAAACCCCACGCCTGGCACGCCTGGGATGCCTGGGATGCCTGGGATGCCTGGCGGCCTTGGGGCGCCGGCCGACGACCGGGTCCGCTCCCGGCACGGCGGACCGTAAATACACGAATATCGTGTATTATTCCCGCATCATGAAGAACATCACCGTGACGTTGGACGACGAGACGGCCACATGGGCCAGAGTCTACGCTGCCCAGCAGAATAAGAGTCTCTCACGATTTCTTGGCGAACTTCTGCATACGACCATGCGCGAATCGCATGCCTATGAAGACGCCATGCAGCGTTATCTGTCGACGGGACCGTTCCCCCTGAACGGTGAACCAGCCCCTTATCCGAAGCGCGAGGAACTCCATGACAGAGGCAAGCTTCGTTGACACCAACGTGTTTGTGTATGCCCGCGACCCGCGTCAGGAACCGAAGCAGCATCTCGCCGCCGGGTTGATTCGGCGGCTTTGGCGGGAAAGGTCGGGCCGTACCAGCGTGCAAGTGCTGAACGAATACTACGCCACCCTCACTCGCAGACTTGATCCGCTCGTCGACCGCGAAACAGCATGGGACGACGTTCTCACCCTATTGGCCTGGAATCCCCAGCCCATCGACGGAGACGTCCTCGTCGCGGCCCGGGAAATTCAGCGTCGCTATTCAACGAGCTGGTGGGACGCATTGATAGTTGGCGCCGCCCAAGCACAGCATTGCAGAACTCTGCTCAGCGAAGATTTCCAGAACGGCATGGTTTTCGGACAACTTACCGTTCGCAATCCCTTTGCAGCGAACGTGGCGGAGCCACCGGCCGCCTATGAAATCGCGATCACGCCGCGGCCACGACATCGCAGCCGCGGGAGGCCTGCGGCCGCTCCCAAATGATCGGCACTCTTGATCCGCCAGAGATTTGCCGGCGATACCGCAGGAGAGTCGTTAGTGACGCTAACTCGCGACTCGCACTCGAGGTTCCACTGTGCCTGCGTTGCCTCCAGGGGCATGCGAGATTCTCCGTTCGTAGCGCGTCTGTTCTATTGCATATACAATGATTGTATACGCAAGTACTAGCCGGAACAAGCCTATGTCAGCCGATGCCCCCAAACCTCGAGGCTGCAGTAACTTCAAACTGCGCCAGTTGATGCGCCGCGTGTCGCAGCACTACGACCATGAGCTCGGCAGAATCGGCTTGAAGACCACCCAATACTCCCTGCTGTCACACGTCGAACGCCTGGGGCCGATTCGCCCAGGGGACTTGGCCCGCGCCATGACGGTCGATGCCTCCACGCTCACCCGCAATTTAAAGCCCCTCGTGGCCGCGGGGTGGGTCACGGTCGCCGCGGGCTCGGACGCCCGCAGCCACACCGTGACGATCACGGAGGCGGGTCGCGAGAAGCGCCACGAAGGGCAGCGCCGATGGAAATCTGCCCAAGAAGGGCTCAATGATCTCTTGGGCGCGGGGCAGGTGCTCGCCCTGCACGCACTCATCGACGCATCCCTCGAGCGCTTCGCGGCGCTCGATGCGAAACCCGCGTGAGTGAGGCGAGCCATCACGGGTCCTTGGACCAGCGGACTCGGCAGCTACTCGAGGGGCCGATTGTGCCGACGCTGCTGCGCTTGGGCGCGCCAAACGTGCTCATCATGCTCGCACAAGCAGCGGTGGGTTTGATCGAGACCTTCTTCGTCGGCAAGCTCGGCACCGATGCGTTGGCGGGCATGGCGCTGGTATTCCCGGTCGTGATGTTGATGCAGACGATTTCCGCGGGCGCCTTTGGTGGTGCCATCGCCTCCTCGATCGCGCGCGCCCTGGGCGGCGAGCGGCGTGCCGAGGCCGATGCCCTCGTCCTGCATGCCTTGGTCATTGCGCTCGCGCTGGGCGTGCTCTTCATGGTGACGGTGTTGGGCGGCGGGCGGTGGCTTTATTCCGCGATGGGCGGGCGGGGTGGTGCTCTGCGAGCGGCTCTCACCTATTCCACTCTGGTCTTTGCCGGGGCGGCCCTGGTGTGGCTTTTTAATTCCTTGTCCGCGACGATCCGCGGGACAGGCAACATGGCGCTGCCCGCCATCGTCACCTGTGCGGGCGTCGTGGTGCTCATTCCGCTCTCGCCACTGTTGATCTTCGGGTGGGGTTGGGTACCGGCGCTTGGCATCGCCGGCGGTGCGGTGGCGTTGCTCATCTACTACCTCCTGGGCAGTATCGCGCTCGCCGGGTATCTCTGGTCCCGTCATAGCCTCCTGCGGCCGTCCTTCGCGACGCTGCGATTCCGGTGGCCGCTGTTTCGCGAAATCTTAAAGCTCGGGTCGGTGGGCGCGATCTCGGCCGCCGCCACCAATTTGACCATCGGGATCACGACCGCGCTCGTGGGCGGGTTTGGCACGGCGGCGATCGCCGGTTATGGAACCGCGTCGCGGCTTGAATATTTGCTGATCCCGTTGGTCTTCGGTCTTGGGAGTCCTTTGGTGGCCGTCATCGGGACCTCGATCGGAGCGGGCCGTCCCGAGCGTGCTTTGCGCGCGACCTGGATCGGTGCGGGTATGGCAGTCGCGATGACCGAAGCGATCGGATTGGTGGCGGCCGCATTTCCGAGTGCGTGGTTGACGCTCTTCAATCGTGATCCGGCGATGGTCGAAGCGGGGACGCGCTACCTGCACGCCGTGGGGCCCCTGTACGGCTTCTTTGCGCTCGGCTTGATCCTGTTCTTCTGCTCGCAAGGAGCCGGGCGCTTGTTTTGGCCCGTGCTCGGCAATGTGTCGCGACTGGCCGTTGCCGCCGTGGGCGGTTGGCTCGCGATACGGTGGGGTGGAGGGCTTACCCAGGTGTTCATCGTGCAAGGCGTTGCGCTGGTGATCTACGGGGCGATCAACGCCTTCGCGGTGGCAGGCGGCGCCTTGTTTGGACCCGTCGGTTGGCCGCGTTCAAAATCCTACCAGACAGTCTTGGCAGCAAAAACAAGGGGAGGCCGTGTCCGGCCGTGTCTGGGAAATCGGTCATAAGGAGCCTCGGCCGTGATCTGCGCGGTCGACCCTCGGTATCGTCAACGGCGACTCGGCATCGCCGCGATCGTGACGGCCCTGCACGCCCTTCTGTGTTGGCTGCTTCTCTCCGCGAAACCTCCCCTCGTGCTCCCGGCGAAATCGCCGGATCTCGAGATGATCTTCATCCTACCGCCGACCCGGCCCATGGCCGATGCGCCAAATCGCAGCGCGCCGAATCGCGACGAGTGATGCGATCTCGGGCCGAACGCCCGGCCATCACACGGAATGGCGAAACTGCGGATGTCCGAGCACGGCCTCGCGCCACGATCGATCGTCGTCTGTGGCGCCGAACGGCATCTGGGCCTCGCTGCGCCGCCATTTCTGCAACCACTCCGCTCCCAGCAAATCACGCTCATGCGGCACCGCCACGGCGCCCGGCGACAGGCCGATGGTCGTTTCGCCCTTGGGACCGGTACTGCGACCCTTCGCGACGTAGAAGCCCGCCGCCAACATCGCCGCTCGCACACTGGTCGAGTAGGAATAGGTGAACAGTTCCACCGCCTTGGTGGACACTAAATTCGCCAATTCGCGAAAAGCCCCCAGAGTCCACAATGCCGCATCGGTCTTGTAAGAGAACGGATCGAAGAAAATGATGTCCGGCAACGGCGCATCGAATTTGCGTGCGTTGAAATCGCCGCGCAGCAGCACCCAGTCCACCGCCCCCGTCGCACTCGACCACCGATCATCGGCCAGGAGCCGCGATGGCGCCGGGTGCCGCAGGTGTTTGAACCACGCCGGATGACGCAGCGCCAACACCAGCGCATCCAAGTCATTCTCGAAGCTCACCAGCATCAGACGGGCTGGGTCCGCCAAATGGCCGCCTGGCGCTGCGGCCTGCGCACTGGGGCCCGCGGCCTGCGCACCGGACCCCGCTGTCAACGCCTCCACGGCGTTGATCGCTTGCATCGCATTGGTGGCCGCACCCAGGCCCACGTCCCATACCACCAGCGGTAGCGCCGGCGGCTCGCGCACCCGCTCCGCCAGCCGCGACTGCTCCACATACAGCGAGCGGGCCTCCTCGAGCGGGTCATTGACCGAATGCATCAGCTCGCCGGAGGTGGTGTCGCGGATGTGTCCAACCCCGTCGTGCACCACCACTTCATAGCGGCCGAGCTTCCGCTTGCGCTCCTGGCGCTGCGCCTTGGTCACATGGGTGGGCGGGCGGCCATAGCTGTCGCGCGCGTCGAGTACATCGCGCTGGGAGCGGTAGAAGCCGAGCCAGGTGTCCGCGAGAATGTGATCCCGCATCCTCTGCATCAGCTGCATGTAGAAGTGGATATTGTGCAGGCCGATCAGCTGCCAACCCTGCGGCTCGCGCACGCGGTTGAGGTGATACAGGTAAGCGATCGAATACGTCCGGCAGGTATGGCAAGCGCACCCAGGGTCGAGCGGTCCTTGGATGCCGCGGTACGCGGCGCGGCGCAGGTCCCGCCGGCCCAGGCTCGTGAACGCCACGCCCTGTTTGGCGAGCGCCGTCGGCAGGATGCAATCGAACATGTCCACGCCTCGGTGCACCGCTTCGAGCAAATCCCGGGTCGTGCCCACACCCATCAGGTAGCGCGGCTTATCCTCCGGCAGCAGCTCCGTGACGATGGCCGTGCAGGCCTCGCGTTCAGCCAGGCCCTCACCCACCGCCAGGCCGCCGATGGCATAGCCGTCGAACGGCATGTCGGCAACGGCGCGTGCGCTCTGTGCGCGCAGATCCGCATAGCTTGCGCCTTGTACGATCCCGAACAGCGCCTGCGGCGAGTCGCCGCGCGCTGCGAGACTGCGCAGCGCCCAGCGGTGCGTCAACTCCATGGCCGCATGTGCCGTGCAGCGCGGGACGGTCGACGGCACGCACTGGTCGAGCACCATCATGATGTCGCTGCCGATGGCCTGTTGTGCCGCGATACTGCTCTCCGGGCTCAATCGCAGCGTCGTTTTATCCACATAGCTCTTGAACTGCGCGCCGTCCTCGCTGATCGAGCGGCTCCCCGGCAGCGAGAAAATCTGGTATCCGCCGGAATCGGTGAGCACGGCGCGCGGCCAATTCATGAAGCGGTGGATGCCGCCCAATTCTTCGAATAGTTCGACGCCGGGCCGCAGCATCAGGTGGTAGGTGTTGGCGAGCAATACTTGCGCGCCGCTCGCCAGCACGTCCTCCCGGCGCTGGCCACGCACGGCGGCATGTGTGCCCACCGGCATGAACGTGGGCGTCAGCACTTCGTTGTGCAGAGTCGTGAAGCGCGCCGCGCGGGCACGCGAACCCGAAGCGATGCGCTCCAGCTTGAAATCGAGTCGCGTCATCCGTTGCGTCGCACCTTCAAACGTGTCCTCAACCCCTCAAGGCGAGCCCGGGGCGCATCTCGCCGGCATATACGAAGCCCCGGGCCGCATCTCGCCGGCATGCACGACGCCCACGCACGGATTCGCGCCGAGGTTGTAGCAAAGTTCGGCGGGTCTCTCGATTTGGTACAACGCGAAGTCCGCGCGCTTGCCCACCTCGAGGGTTCCCAACTCGGCTTCCAGCCCAAGAGCCCGCGCGGCGTGGCGCGTGGCTCCGGCCAAGGCCTCTTCAGGAGTCAACCCGAACAGCGTGCAGGCCATGTTGAGCGCGAGCAGCAGCGAGGTACAGGGTGAGGTGCCCGGGTTGCAATCGGTAGCCACCGCCATCGCCGCGCCCGCCTGGCGCAGCAAGGGAACGGGCGGCGGGTTCGATTGACGCAGCATGAAATACGCCCCCGGCAACAACACCGCCACCGTCCCGGAAGCCGCCAGCGCAGCGGCACCGCCGGCGCTCAAGTACTCCAGATGATCGGCCGACAGCGCGGCGTACTTGGCGGCCAATTCGGCCGCCCCCATGTCGGTCAACTGCCCGGCGTGCACGTGCGCACGCAATCCCAAGTCCTGCGCCGCACGCAGCAGCTGTTCGGTCTCGGCAAGCGTGAAGGCAATGTTCTCGCAGAACGCATCCACCGCATCCACCAGCCCCGCATTCGCCAGGGTCTCGAGCCAGGCGCCGCTCGCCTGCTCGACGAAGACGGCGCGACTGGCCTGATGCTCCAGCGGCAGCGCGTGCAGACCCAGGTACGTGGTTCTCACCGACACCGGAAGCCGCCGCGACAGTTCGCGCGCCACTTCCAGCATTCGCCGCTCGGCGGCCAGTTCGAGGCCGTAGCCCGATTTCACCTCGATTGTGGTCACGCCCTCCGACATGAGGCGCGTCGCGCGCAGTGTCGCGGATGCCAGCAGCGAGTCCGCTGCGGCGGCTCGGGTGGCCTCCACGGTCGAACGGATACCGCCCCCCGCCCGGGCGATCTCCTCGTACGACACGCCACAAAGCCGCTTTTCGTATTCCTCGACTCGGTTGCCGCCGAACACCAAGTGGGTATGGCAGTCGATCAGCCCCGGCGTCATCCATAGGCCGCGGCAATCCTCGACGGGAACCTGATTCGCAGCCGCCTTCGCGGCGGCTTCGGCCGCGCCGCCGATCCAGGCGATCCGCGCGCCCTTGACCGCGAGCGCCGCACCGCCCCGCTTGCCATAGGGCGCAGCCCCGGCGACCATCGTCGCAATGTCCGCGCCTATCCACACCCGGTCCCATTCTCGCATCGAAGATGTCTGCACGTGTTCGCCCGCTTTCGGCCCTTGCGGCCGGTTTCAAGGGTCCGGCCGGATTGCCGTCGGGACAATGATACGGCAAGCTCGGCTCCCTATACAGGTATAGGCAGCATGGCCCGGCAGTACTTTTTGGAATCAGCCCTCCTGCCGCAAGGCTGGGTGCGCGGCGCTCTGGTCAGCGTGGCGGACGACGGGCGCATCGAGGCCATCGATGTCGGCGACGCGGTGCCCGCCGCTCCACGCGAGGCCGAACACGTTGCAGGCATCGTCGTGCCCGGCATGGCGAACGCGCACAGTCACGCGTTTCAGCGCGGCATGGCGGGCAACACGGAACACCGCCTGT
>Ga0182015_10007741_pt1 | contig 10420 bp, 8 predicted proteins | sample 712P3MmetaG_FD_120478 | JGI IMG/M metagenome (GOLD analysis project Ga0182015, IMG submission 120478) | Permafrost microbial communities from Stordalen Mire, Sweden - 712P3M metaG | ecosystem: Environmental > Terrestrial > Soil > Wetlands > Permafrost | place: Sweden: Stordalen | collected... | reverse complement strand
GCGACCGACAATTCGATGATCTGGAATTTCCGGCTGCTCTCGCACAACACGCTCGACGGCTTCGGCGGCATCGGCGAAGGCATGTCGATGCAGCTGACCAAGGACGGGCGCCGCATCCTGTGGCTCGCGCATGAGAGCGCGCCGAAGAATTTCACCGCGGTCGACGTCACCGACCCGAAGAACCCGAAGATCGTCACCCGCGCCGACCTGCCGCAAAGCCATATGCGCTCCAATTCGCTGGAGACGGTCGGCGACATCCTCGCCGTCGCCTACCAGACCAAGGAACCGGGGCTGAAGCCCGCCGGGTTCGAGCTGTTCGACATTTCCAGCCCCGAGACCCCGAAATCGATCAGCTTCTTCGATTGCTCGGGCCCCGAATCGCGCGGCGTCCACCAGCTCTGGTTCGCCGACGGCAAGACGATCCATATGAGCGCCGGCGCCGCTGATTTCCGCCCGACCCACCCAAAGGACGACCAGTTCTACCGCGCGATCGACGTCAGCAACCCCTCGCGCCCAAGCGAGCTCGGCCGCTGGTGGCTCCCGGGCCAGCAGGTCGGCGACAACGAGGCCCCCCCGAAGCGCCATCCCGGCGGCAGCGATAGCGGCTTTCGCCCGCACAACACCAATGTTTACCCCGAACGGCCCGACCGGGTTTACATGGGTTATCTCGACGGCGGCATGATCGTCCTCGACATCGCCGACCAGGCGCACCCCAAGATGGTGTCGCGCTGGGACTATCACCCGCCCAATGAAGGGTTCACCCATACCGTCGTGCCGTTCTTCGACCGCAACCTGCTCGTCGTCAGCGACGAGTGTGTGCGCAATGACGGCGCCGACTGGCCCAAGCTGGTGTGGATCGTCGACAACCGCGCCGAAGAGAACCCGACGCCGATCGCCACCTGCCCAATGCCGCCGGTCGACGTGTTTTCGCGGCGCGGCGGCAGGTTCGGGGCGCACAACCTCTGGGAAAACCTGCCCAAGGAAGGCTGCTACAAATCCGACCGGATCGTCTTCGGCACCTTCTTCAACGGCGGCCTCAGGGCGTTCGACCTCGACAACCCGTACCAGCCGAAGGAGGTCGCCTATTTCGTGCCGGAAGTCCCCGGCGCGCCGTTCGGCTTGTGCCAGCTCAACGACGTGTTCATCGACGACCGCGGCATCGTCTTCACCGTCGACCGTTTCGTCGGCGGGCTTTATTGCCTCGAGATGGATTTCTGACCGGCGGCGATGGACTACAAACCGGTCAATTTCCGCGCCAAGTTTGGGCTGTTCGCCGAGCAGTGGCAGCCCAAAGTCATCGCCGAGATGAACGACTACCAGTTCAAGCTGGTGAAGTTGCAAGGCGATTTCATCTGGCATCGGCATGAGGACACCGACGAGACGTTCATCGTGCTCGACGGCAAGCTGCGGATCGATTTCCGCGACGGCGCGGTAACACTCGCTGCGGGCGAGATGTTCGTCGTGCCGAAGGGCGTCGAGCACAAGCCGTTCGCGGAACGCGAGGTCAAGCTGCTGTTGATCGAGCCGCGCGGCGTCCCCAACACAGGCGATGTCGGCGGCGAGCGCACCGCGCAGAACGATTTGTGGATTTGAGCGACATCGACTCCAAGGACCCGATCGCGAAACTCTTCGCTGGCGGCGATGCGAGCCCGTTCGGCCGCGCGCAGCGTCGGCCGCGCGGCGCGCGCCTTCCGGTGTCGATCGTCACCGGGTTCTTGGGCGCCGGCAAGACGACGCTGATCCGTGCACTGCTTGAATCGCCAGAGGGCGCCAACACCGCGATCGTCGTCAACGAATACGGCGAAATCGGCATCGACAATGCCCTCTTGCGCGGGTCGAGCGACGCCACCGTGCTGCTCGGCAATGGCTGTATGTGTTGCCTCGCGCGCAGCGACCTCCAGGAAACGCTGCGCACGCTCTTCGCCGACCGGGCGCGCGGCGCGGTGCCGAGCTTCCAACGCGTGATCATCGAGACCAGCGGCCTCGCCGACCCCGGCCCCTTATTGCAGACCTTCGCCAGCGACCGTGCGCTCGGCCAGGAATTTCACCTGCAGGCAATGGTCGCGGTGATCGACGCGCCGAACGGGGCGCGCAACCTCGCCTCGGCGCCCGAGGCGAGGGAGCAGATCGCGCTCGCCGACCGCATCGTCTTGACCAAAACCGACCTCGCCGACCCCACCGATCTCCTTGCCCGGATCGCCGAACTGACCGCCGCGCCGGCGGAGCGCGCGGTCAACGGCGTGATCGATCCCGCCTATCTGCTCGACGAGCGGCTCGGCCTCGCCGCCCGCATTTCGGAACACGACCACGCCCATGCGCACAGCCACGGCATCGACAGCTTCGCCATCGTCCTCGACCGTCCGCTGCGCTGGCCCGCTTTCGAGCAGGCGATGGCGGTGCTGACCGCTTTGCGCGGCCCCGATCTCCTGCGGGTCAAGGGCATCGTCGCGGTCGAGGGGGTGAACGGCCCGGTCGTCGTCCACGCCGTGCAGCACACCGCGCACCGGCCGATCGAGCTTGAAACTTGGCCCGACGACGACCGCACCTCGCGGCTCGTCTTCATCACCCGCGGCATCGGCCGCTCCGAGGTCGAGAACCTGCTCGCCGCCGTCGCCGCCCTGGCGCCGGACGACGCGCCGTAAAAAGCGCAGCGGCAATGGCGGCCTACAGCGTGTCCCAATACCGCCTGATCTGCTCGCGCTGCTGCGTGTCGGGAAGGCGGCCATAGCCCGCCTTCAAATTGTCCGCCAGGTGATCGACTTTGTTGGTCGCCGGGATCACCACCGTCACCGCCGGGTCGCCGAGCAGGTATTTCAAAAACAATTGCGCCCAGCTCGCGCAGTCGAACGCGGCGGCCCAGTCGGGCAGCTGCTTGCCGCGCACCTTGGCGAAGAGATCGCCCTGCTCGAACGGCTGATTGACGATCACCGCGACCCCACGCCGCGCCGCGACCGGCAGCAGCCGCGTTTCCGGCTCGCGCGTCGCCAGCGAATAGCCGCATTGGACGAAATCGATCCCGTCCTCACTGTCGAGGATATGCGCGAGGTCGGCGAGCGCGCCGACCGTGTAGTGCGTGATGCCGATATAGCGCAACTGTCCTTTCGCCTTCATCTCGCGCATCGTCGCCAACTGGGTGCGCCAATCGACGAGGTTGTGGATCTGCATCAGGTCGACGACCGGGCTTTTCAGCAATTGCGCCGAGCGCGCCATCTGCTCGATCCCGCGCTCGCGCCCGCTGGTCCACACCTTGGTCGCGAGGAAGACGTCCTGGCGCAGTCCGAGCTCGGCGACGATGTCGCCGACGACGACCTCGCTGCGCCCGTACATCGGCGAGGTGTCGATCACCTTGCCGCCGCCGGCGACCAGCAGCTTCACCACCTCGCGCAGCTTCTGGCGCGACGCATCGCCGGTCCCGACGTCAAACACTGGCCAGGTGCCGAGCCCGACGACCGGCATCGCCTCGCCGGTCGACGGTATCGGGCGGGTGGTCATCCGCGGCTCGGCCATGGCGCTCTCGACTCCCAGTCCCGGAAGCGGCGCCATCGCGCCGGGCAACCCGCCCAGGAGTTCGCGGCGGCGCATCGGCACACCTCTCCCGCTCGCGCCCGTCGTCATACGCGAGTCGGAACCGCGTGGCCATCCGCCGCTAGCTTCGGGCGGTCTGCGGTGCGAGCGTCAGGCCAGGGCCGGCACTCCCTCGGTCACCGTTTCGAGCTGGCCGACGGTTTCGCGCCCAAGGCCGACCGGGATGAAGGCGCCGACCGCCACGACCACCAGGATCGTCCCGAAGAAGATCGTCGCCGAGGCGGTGTACGGCTCCATCAAGAATGGCGCCAGAACGCCCGCGAAGAGCCGCGCGAAGGATTCGCCGAAAATATGTCCGCGACCCCGCAGCGCCGTCGGGAATTGCTCGGAGAGATAGACGCGGGTGGCGGTAAAGGCGGACAACACCGTGAACCCAGTAATCAGCGCGCCCGTGACCATCACGACGGTTGCGTAATCCCCCGCCTGGTGCGCCATCAACATCAGGCAAAGACCAGGAAGCGACCCGGCGAGCGCGTAGGCGATCGTCCACCGCCGGCCGATGATCTCCATCAGAAACCCGGTGAAAGCCTTTCCCGGGATGCTGGCGAAGTACACCAGCGAGGTCAGCGCGAAGCCCGCACTGACAGCCAAACCCTGATCGACCAGCGCCTTCGGCAGCAGGACTGAGATCAGAAAATAGGCGGTGCCGGCGCAGACACCGCTCAGAATGCCGACCGTGGTCCAGCGCAATTGACCCGGGCGGAACAATGCCCAATAGGGCGGCAGCTGCTCGCGCGCGCTGTCCGAAGTGTCCCCCAGCGCCTCCACCGTCAGCGGCGCCACGCGATTGCCGCTTCGGCCGATGATCCGGTTGACGATGTCAACCGCGATCTGAGCCTGGCCTTTGCGCAAATGCCAGCGGGGGCTTTCCGGTATCACGAAATAAACCAACACCGGCACGACAGTTATGGACAGCCCGCCCGGCAGTGCCAACAGGCGAAAGGCGGAAGGGTTTCCGGAGAGCACGGAGGCGAGAAACGGGACCACGGTAAAGGAGATCGCCAGTGACACCTCATAGATCGCGCCGTAGGTGCGCCGGTGCTGCGCCGGCATCAATTCGGCGGCGATCGGAAATGCCGCCGAGACGGCGCCGCCGGCGCCAAGGCCGGTCAGCAGTCGCACGATGATGAGCTGTTCGGAATTTTGCACCAGCGGGATCAACAACGTCATGGCAGTGGTGGCGATGACGCCGATCAGCATCACCGTCTTGCGGCTCCAATGGTCGGAGATCGCCGAGGAGGCGAAGCCGCCGACGCACAGCATGAAGGTCGGGCCGACGGCGAGCCAGCGGATGTCGGGCCCGGTCAGATGCAGCGGCTCCTTGGCCAGCACCAGCAGCGAGCCGGTCATCACCAAATCGTAGCCCTCGATAAAGCCGACGAGGGCGAGCACGCTGATGATCAATATGTGGTAGGCGCTGAACGGAATGCTGTCGAGCTTGCGGCCGAGCAAGAACCCTGCCGACCGGCCGGTGGGGCCAATTTCTGCCATGGAGACCTCCCAGATCTTTCGAACCCAGAGGACCATGCGGAACCGCAAAATGGGCGAGGCCGGCGCGTTTTCTTACAAAGTGTGGTTTCTGGGGTCTGGCAATTCTCGGGTCGACGCCTCGCAAATTCTGGCGGCCGCAACGATGCCACCGGATCGACGTGATGCTCCTGTTCCGATTTGGCGGCAATTTGCTTGCTCGCCCTTTTGTCCCCTTTCGGGGCGCACGGTTACCCTAGCCCAGCACCTGGCGGTTGTCATTACAAGATCAGCCGCCATCCGTCGAACGCCGGCGACGACGCTAGGCGTCGAGCCCCAACATCAGCTGCAGGTTTTGCACCGCCGCGCCCGAGGCGCCCTTGCCGAGATTATCGAGCCGGGCGACGAGCACCGCCTGGCGCCGCGCCTGGTTGGCATGCACCGACAATTCGAGCTTGTTGGTGTCGTTGAGCGCCTGCGGTTCGAGCTTGTCGGCCGGCTCGACGACCGTGACACAAGCCGCGCCTTTGTAGCGTTCGGCCAAAACCGCGCGCAAATCGTCGCCGGTCGGCTTCCCCGGCAATGTATCGAGATGCAGCGGCACCGAGACCAGCATGCCCTGGCGGAAATGCCCGACCGCGGGCACGAACAGCGGCCGGCGCGTGAGGCCGCCGTATTTCTGCGTCTCCGGCACGTGCTTGTGCTCAAGGCCGAGCGCGTAAAGCTCGAAGGCCGGCCCGCCGTCATGGTCATGCGCCGCGATCAGCGACTTGCCGCCTCCGGAATAGCCGCTGACCGCGTTGATCGTGACCGGGTAATCCGCCGGGATCAGCCCGGCGTCGACCAGCGGCCGGATGAGCCCGATCGCCCCGGTCGGATAGCAGCCGGGGTTCGCCACTTTGCGCGCGCCGGCGATGCGCCCGCCCTGGCCCTCGACCATCTCGGGGAAGCCGTATTCCCACGCAATGTCGATCCGGTGCGCGGTGCTGCCGTCGAGGAGCTTCGGCGCGGCGTTGCCGAGGCTGTCGGCGAGCGCCGCCGCCTCCTTGGCCGCGTCATCCGGCAGGCACAGCACGACGAGATCGACCGCCGCCATCATGTCTCGCCGCGCCGCGGTATCCTTGCGGCGCGCCTCGGGCAGGCTCTTCAGCTCGACCGCCGCCAACGCCTCCAAGCGCGCGCGGATGCCGAGCCCGGTGGTGCCGGATTCGCCATCGATGAACACGCTCGGCTTGTTGGTCGCCATCGTCCTACTCCGAACCGATGCCCTTGCCCGGACTTGATCCGGACATCCACGAATAAGTTGAAGCTGTTCGTGGACCCGCGGGTCAAGCCCGCGGGAAGGGATTTAAGTTTTTAAGCACATGAAATTCAAGGCCGGCACTTCATCAGCGCGGCACGGCGGCAGATCGCCACCGTTTCACCGCGCTGGTTCAACCCGACATGCTCGAACTCGACGATCCCGGCGTCGGAGCGCGACTTGCTGCGGCGCGTCGACACTACCGTCGAGCGCACATGCACCGTGTCGCCGTGGAATACCGCCTTCGGGAAGCGCACGTCGCTCATGCCGAGATTGGCGACCGTCGTCCCCAACGTCGTATCGCCGACCGAAATCCCGATCACCAGCCCGAGCGTAAAAATGCTGTTGACCAACGGCCGGCCGAATTCGGTCGTCTTGGCGAATTCGGCGTCGAGATGCAGCGGCTGCGGGTTCATCGTCATCGTGGTGAACAGCACGTTGTCGGTCTCGGTGACGGTGCGGGTCATCGCGTGCTCGAACACCTGGCCCTCGCTGAACTCCTCGAAATAAAGCCCGGCCACGATTACACCCCCTTGAACACCGGCCGACGCTTTTCGACAAAGGCGGCGACCGCCTCCCTGTGGTCCTCGGTGAAGGCGCAACGCGCCTGGTGCTCGGCCTCCAGCTCCAGCACGGTCTGAAACGGCTCGGTCTCGGCGGCGAAGAGGTTCTTTTTCATGTAGCCCAAGGCGATGCGCGGGCCGTCGGCAATCCGGCGGGCGAGGGTCATGGTCTCGTCGCGCAGTTTGTCGTCGTCGACAAGTTTGTTGACGATGCCGAGCGAATGCGCCGTCTCGCCGTCGATCACATCGCCAAGCAAATACATCTCACGCGCCTTCGCGGTGCCGACGAGGCGCGTCAGGCTCCACGACCCGCCGTAATCGCCCGAATAGCCGATGCGGACAAAAGCCGTGCCGAACCGCGCCGCCGTGCCGGCGACGCGCAAATCGCAGGCCAGCGCCAGCCCGAGCCCCGCGCCCGCCACCGGCCCGTTGATCATGGCGATGATGACTTTCGGGCAGTTCCGCATCAGCAAGGGTAGCTGGTGCGCCCGGCGCAGCCCCTCGGTGCGGTCCTCGACGCTCTGGTCGCGGCCGCGGCTCTCCATGGTCTTGACGTCGCCGCCCGAACACCAGCCGCGCCCCGCGCCGGCGATGACGATGCAGCCGACCTCGCGATCGGTCGCCAGGCGCTGCAGCGCCTCGGTCAGCGACCCGGTCATCTCGGGCGACAGCGCGTTCAATCGCTCCGGGCGGTTGAGGGTCAGCCAGGCGACGCCGTTCTCGATCGCTTCCAACAAATCGGGCATGTCTTTCTCCTGCGCGAGGTTGGCGGATCATAACCCGATCCGTATAAGGGCGGCATGGAAACCATCCGGATCGTCTGCGGGCATGATTGCCCGGACATGTGCTCGCTGCTGGCCGAGGTCGAGGGCGGGCGCGTGCTGCGTATCAAGGGCGACCCCGAGCAGAACTTCACCGCCGGCTTCGCCTGCGCCAAGGTCACCCGCGACGCCGAGCTGGTGCATTCGCCGGCGCGGCTCCAGACCCCGCTGCGCCGCGCCGGCGCCAAGGGCGAGGGCCAATTCGCCCCGATCACCTGGGACGCGGCGCTCGACGAGATCACCGGCCGCTGGCAGGCGATCATCGCCGAGTCCGGCCCGCTGGCGCTGCTCGGCTACGCCTACAGCGCGCATCAGGGCCAGTTGAACCGCGGGCTGGTGCTCGGTCTCTTCCACGCGCTGGGCGCGAGCCGGCTCGCCGCCGGGACGGTCTGCGACACGTGTTGCGAGACGGCGTGGGACATGACCGTCGGCCCGGTCGGCGGCGCTGACCCCGAGGCGGTCGACGACAGCGACCTCATCATCTCCTGGGGCGCCGATCTCGTCGCCACCAACGTGCATTTCTGGTCCCGGGTCGAGGCGGCGCAGCGGCGCGGCGTCAAGCTCGTCGTCATCGACCCGCGCCGGAGCCGCACCGGCGCCCGCGCCGATTTTTACCTGCCGATCCGCATCGGCACCGACGCCGCGCTCGCCTTGGGGATCATGCACATCCTGGCGCGCGACGGCCGCGTCGACCGCGACTACGTCGCCGCGAACACGCTCGGCTTCGACCGGCTCGAAGCCGAGGTGCTGCCGCGCTTCTTCCCCGAGCGGGTCGCCGAGATCACCGGCCTCGCGGTCGCCGATATCGAGAACCTCGCGGCGCTTTACGGCGCGGCCGAACGCTCGTTCATCCGCCTCGGCGAGGGGATGACGCGGTTGGCGCGCGGCGGCGAGGCCTTGCGCGCGGTGGCGCTGCTGCCCGGCGTGACCGGCGCCTACGCGCGGCGCGGCGGTGGCGCCCTCTTGTTGACCGCCGCCTCGTGCGAACTCGATTACGCCGCGCTGCGCCGACCATCCGGCCCCGCCACGACGCGCATCGTCAACCATTTGCGCCTCGGCGATGCGCTGCTCACCCTCAAGGATCCACCGATCCGCGCGCTCTTTATTGCCGCCAACAACCCGGCGGTCACCAACCCCGACGCCGGCAAGGTGCGCCAGGCCCTGGCGCGCGACGACCTCTTCACCATCGTCCACGACCCGTTCATGACCGCGACCGCGCGCTACGCCGACATCGTGTTGCCGGCGACGACCTACCTCGAAACCGCCGATTTTTATCGCGCCTACGGCACCTATTACCTGCAATCGTCGCCCGAAGCGGTCTCGCCGCAGGGCGAAGCTTGGTCGAACCTGCGCCTCGCGCAGGAACTGGCGCGGCGCATGGGCCTCGCCGACGCGGTGTTCGCGATGACCCCGCCAGAGCTCATCGACACGTTGACCCGCGACGGCCGCACCGCCGCCGGCCGGCTCAACCTCGCCGCGGCGCGTTCCGGCAAGCCGGTCTGCATCGCGCCGGCCGGCGGCCAGGAATTCCGCACCCCGTCGGGCAAGCTCGAATTCTATTCCGAGCAATTAGCCGCGCAGGGTCTCGTGCCGATGCCCGACTGGCGGCCCGACCCGGAGGAGGAAAAGGACGCCGCGCGCTGGCCGTTGCGCCTATTGACCGCGCCCGGCTATTTCCAGGCGCACACCGCCTATGCCGGCGTCGCCTTTCTGCGCCGCCGCGAGGGTTCACCGTTCTGCGTCCTGCATCCCGAGGACGCCGCCGCGCGCGGTCTTGCCGACGGCTCACGCGTGCGCCTCCACAACGAGCGCGGCGAGGTGGGGCTCGTGCTCAAGATCAGCGACGAAATCCGGCCGGGCGTGGTGCTGGTGCCGGGCCAGCGCCCGGACGACGAGACCGTCGCCGGCACCATCAACATGCTGGTCTCCGACCGCTACACCGATCTCGGCGAGGGCGCGACCTACCAGAGCACCTTCCTCGACGTCGAGGCATGGAGCGACACAAGATGAAGATCGCGCGCATCGAAACGTTTATCCTCGGCACCGGCAGCTCGAAGGATTTGTTGTTCTGCCGGGTCGAGACCGAGGACGGCACCCATGGCTGGGGCGAGGCGTACGTCACGCACGGTCGCGAGGAAGTGATCGCCCTCCTGATCGAGAAGATGGCGCCGCATGTCATCGGCCGCCCGGTGTTCAACATCCGCCATACCGGCCAGATCATGTTCGACGATTTCGCCATCAAGCGCGGCTCGATGGAGCTGCTGTCGGCATGGAGCGCGCTGGAGATCGCCTCGTGGGACATCATCGGCAAGATTGCCGGGCTGCCGGTCTACAACCTCCTCGGGGGCGCCTCGCGTGAGCGCGTGCGGGTCTACGCCAATGGCTGGGCAGGGCGCACGACAATCGAGGACGGCGTCGAGCGCGGCCGCAAGATCAAGGCGATGGGCTTCACCGCCGCCAAGTTCGATCCGTTCCCCGGGCCGTGGCGCACCCATGTCGACCGCCAGGACGAGGATTTCGCGATCCGCTATGTCGCCGCGATGCGCGAGGCGCTGGGCCCCGATTTCGAGATCCTGGTAGAGGCGCACCGCCGGTTCTCGCCGCAACACGCGATCCGCGTCGGCCGTCGCCTCGAAGCGCTCGGCATCGAGTGGTACGAGGAGCCCTGCCTCGCCGACAATCTC
>Ga0182015_10007739_pt1 | contig 10421 bp, 12 predicted proteins | sample 712P3MmetaG_FD_120478 | JGI IMG/M metagenome (GOLD analysis project Ga0182015, IMG submission 120478) | Permafrost microbial communities from Stordalen Mire, Sweden - 712P3M metaG | ecosystem: Environmental > Terrestrial > Soil > Wetlands > Permafrost | place: Sweden: Stordalen | collected... | reverse complement strand
GAAAATCGCAGTACCACGCCACCAGCGGCACCTGCTCCATCCGGAAGAAAGCGACGATGGGATGTCAAAGAAGAACCCAAAGAAACAAAGTCCGAATCACAGTGGTCAGAAGACGAGAAACCGCCACCAAAACGGTCGAGATGGGATCAAACCCCTGCAGGGGGATCGTCTGAAGCTACAACTAAAAAGTCACGATGGGACGTAGCCACGCCAGATCCAACCTCGAACTCCGCCTTTGGAGAAACTCCGATTATCCACCAACCAATCTCGTTCGGCACAGACCTGAATCGTGGGGTCCCAATCTACCTCACAGACGAAGAACTCGACAATCTCATCCCCAAAGATGGCTATGCTATCCTCGAACCTCCAGCAGGCTATGCTCCACTCCGTCATCCTGCAAAACGAGCGACCGCTACCCCGACAGCCGACGGCGGCTTTGTAATGCAAGATATCAGCAGTTACACGGAAACCAAAAAGATGGCAGAACAGCTTCCGACCGATATTCCTGGAGTCGGTGAACTCGATCATTTCAAAGAATCCGATATGAAGTATTTCGGTAAACTTTTAGATGGAGCGGACGATGCAGAATTATCCCACGCGGAATTAAAAGAACGCAAAATCCTCCGACTGTTGCTGAAAATGAAGAACGGTACGCCTCAATTGCGGAAAAGTGCGTTGCGCATGTTGACAGACAATGCACGTATTTTCGGCGCAAAGGCTCTCTTTCAACAAATCCTACCTCTATTGATGGAACGAACACTCGAAGATCAAGAACGCCATCTCCTCGTCAAAGTCATCGACCGAGTCCTGTACAAGCTCGACGATCTCGTGAGACCATGGGTTCACAAGATTCTAGTCGTCATTGAACCATTGTTGATCGACGAGGATTATTACGCCAGAGTGGAAGGTCGCGAAATCATTTCAAATCTCGCCAAGGCAGCTGGATTGGCACACATGATCTCAACTATGCGTCCCGATATCGACCATCCGGACGAATACGTCCGCAACACCACCGCCCGAGCCTTCTCCGTCGTCGCATCAGCATTAGGAGTCGGTTCTCTCCTCCCGTTTCTGAAAGCCGTGTGTCGCTCTCGAAAGTCCTGGCAAGCTCGTCATACCGGAGTCAAAATCGTCCAACAAATCGCAATTTTAATGGGCTGTTCGATTCTTCCACACTTGAAATCGTTGGTCGAATGTATTGCGCCGAATTTGGAGGATGAACAACAAAAGGTCAGGACTATTACTGCCCTTGCGTTGAGTGCGTTGGCGGAAGCTGCTGCGCCGTATGGAATTGAGAGTTTTGATCCTGTGTTGAAACCTCTTTGGATTTCTGTGAGAAGGACGAGGGGAAAGAACTTGGCGGCGACGTTGCGTGCGATTGGACAGATTATCCCATTGATGGATCAAGAGTATGCCGAGTACTATACGAAGGAGGTCATGGTGATCTTGATTCGAGAGTTCAATACTCCCGATGAAGAGATGAAGAAGATTGTATTGGGATGTATCAAATCGTGCGCCAAAACGGATGGAGTCAGGCCTGAGTATTTGCGGGAAGCAGTTTTGCCAGACTTTTTCAGAGCATTCTGGATTCGACGGATGGCAATGGACCGACGCAATTATCGACAGGTAGTCGAGACGACGGTGGAATTGAGTATGAAAGTCGGAGTCACTGATATTGTCGAGCGTATTGTCGGAGGATTGAAAGATGAAAGTGAAAAGTTTCGAGAGATGGCTATGGAAACTATTGAAAAGGTTGTTGCTGCTCTCGGTGCCGCAGACATCTCGGAGAAATTGGAGGAACGGCTGATTGATGGTGTGCTTTTCGCATTCCAGGAACAAAGTGTCGAGGATATTGTCATGTTGAACGGATTCGGAACAGTCATCAATGCCCTCGGAGTCCGCACTAAACCATACCTTCCTCAGATTTCGTCAACGGTTCTATGGCGACTCAACAACAAGAACGCCAATATTCGAAAACAAAGCGCAGACGTCGTCTCACGTATTGCCGTCGTAATGAAACAATGCGACGAAGAACAACTATTACAGAAACTCGGAGTTGTTCTTTACGAATATCTCGGCGAAGAGTATCCCGAAGTCCTCGCGTCTATTCTCGGAGCCCTCAAGTCAATCGTCTCTGTCGTCGGTATGGCAAGTATGACACCTCCCATCAAAGATCTACTCCCCCGTCTCACTCCCATCCTCCGAAATCGTCACGAACGAGTCCAAGAAAACACAATCGACCTCGTCGGCCGTATCGCTGATCGTGGAGCCGAATTCGTTGGTGCACGCGAATGGATGCGAATCTGCTTCGAACTAGTCGACATGCTCAAAGCTCACAAAAAGGGGATCCGTCGTGCCGCGGTCAACACTTTCGGGTACGTCGCCAAAGCTATTGGTCCATCGGACGTTCTCGCCACACTCCTCAATAATCTTCGTGTACAAGAACGTCAAATGCGTGTCTGCACCGCCGTCGCAATCGCCATTGTCGCCGAGACTTGCGCTCCGTTTACCACCCTCCCGGCTGTCATGAACGAATACCGCGTGCCGGAACTAAACGTCAAAACCGGCTGTCTCAAAGCTTTGAGTTTCATCTTTGAATATATCGGCGAATTAGCAAAGGATTATATATACGCCATTGTTCCGTTGATGGAAGACGCACTTACCGATCGAGATCAAGTCCTTCGTCAAACGTCCTCTACAGTCATTGCTCACATGTCCCTTGGATGTGTAGGATTGGGCTGTGAAGATGCGCTTATCAATCTCCTCAACTTTTTGTGGCCAAACATCTTTGAGACGAGTCCACATTTGATTAATGCGATTACAGCGGCGATTGCAGGGATCCGAACGGCGATTGGACCGGGAATTCTTATGAATTATTTGGGAGCAGGGTTGTTTCATCCGGCGAGGAAGGTCAGGGAAGTTTTCTGGAAGATGTATAATGAGGCATATGTTCAACAGGCTGATTCAATGGTTCCGTACTTTCCTGATTTTTCGGAAAAGGATGAGGGTTATCAACGAGAGCATATGTACATAACTATATAGTGTAAGCCTTGGTTGCGTAGTTCAGAATTGAAGATTTTCTACTGACCCGTGAGCCGTTAGAACTTAGCCTTATAAGTAGGCGGTCGAGAGATCACGTGAGTGATCTGGTTAGCTTACAAATAAAGCAGTCACAATTCCCAGGATTTCCGTTCTGAACATACCATTTACCCTTCCAACCTTTCTCCATCACCGTAATGGCTCGTCGTCCCGCTCGTTGTTATCGTTATTGTACCTACTACCCCTCTATTTCTAAAGCATGAACTAATCTGTTTCAGGCAAGAACAAACCATACCCAAAATCTCGATACAACCGTGGTGTCCCCGATCCAAAGGTAAAAAACGATCCCTTGAACTCCTTCTGACTTTGTAGATTAAAATCTTTGACTTGGGACGCAAGAAGGCCGGTGTCGACGAATTTCCTTTATGTGTACATCTCGTCTCCAACGAATATGAACAACTTTCTTCCGAAGCACTTGAAGCCGGGCGTATCTGCGCAAACAAATACTTGTCCAAGATCGGTGGCAAAGATGCCTTCCACATGAGAGTCCGATGTCACCCTTACCACGTCATTCGAATCAACAGTACACTCCCTCTTCTCAACCTTTTAACTAATTTCCAAGAGATGTTGTCCTGTGCCGGAGCCGATCGTCTTCAAACCGGTATGCGAGGTGCGTTCGGAAAGGTATCCTCATTTGTTTTAAAGGTTGACTAATGGTTAGCCTAACGGAACTGTTGCCCGTGTCAATATTGGCCAGATCATCATGTCTGTCCGTTCAAAAGACTCCAATAAAGCGACTGTGATTGAGGCTCTACGTCGTTCGCAGTATAAATTCCCTGGTCGTCAAAAGATGGTGGTTTCGAAAAAGTGGGGGTTTACATCACTTGATCGAGATGAATATGTTCGTCGTCGACAGATGGGAGAAGTCAAGGGAGATGGTGCCTATGTGAAGTTTTTGCGTCGTGGAGGACCGTTGGATACGTTGAAACAGTTTCCTGATTTTGTTTTCGCAGAGGCGTGAAAGTTGGAAGTTGATAGTACAGTGCCCGTTAAATAAAGAAGATTGGAGGAACTTATTTCCATTTTCAAATGTTGTCCATGTTTTGGGATACAATTACTCGTCGGAAGCTTCAGTGTACAAATAAGTTCTCAAAAGGAGTTCACGGCACCTTCCGGGCAGTCCCCAGGCTTTGATCTGACGTTAAACTCCGCCTGCGTCAGACTCCGTCTATTTAAAGTACATATTCCCGTGTTTGTTTGGTTGTAATAGAAGGCTCTGAGCCATGGCATCTGGATTCGGCAGACCCAATGAAGGAACTTCAGCATCAAGGCTCTATATTGGGAATGTTGACGAGAAAACAACGCTAGCCGTATTATGGGAACTAATGCTTCAAGCCGGTCCCGTCGACAACGTCAACCTTCCCAAAGACCAAGTCTCACAAAAGCATCGAGGCTTCGGTTTTGCAGATTTCCAAAACGAAGAAGACTCAGAATACGCAGTACAAATCTTCAACGGAATTAAGTTGTTCGGGAAGCCCATTCGAGTGAATAAAGCGAGTTCAAACGAGTCTGGGAGTGTAGAAATTGGAGCAGAATTACATGTGAGTGGATTAAGTCCCTCCGTTGATATAAAGACTCTTGTTGATACCTTTTCTGAGTTTGGCACGTTACTGAGTTTGCCAAAAGTATATTCGTCGTCGAATTCAAAAAGAGGCGCTAACGGTCAGATGAGAAAGCCGGAGCACGGAGAGAAAGTGTATGCAATCGTTTCGTTTACGGATTTCAACGCTTCGGATCGTGCATTGGAGGCTCTGAATGGTCAGTATCTTGGTGGTCGTCCTATCACTGTCTCTTACGCTCTCAAGAAAGATGGGAAGAAGGGGGAAAGACACGGGTCAGATGCGGAACGACGGCACGCGGCACTTGGTCAGAAGAATAATGTCCTTGTGCAACCGTTGTTGCCTCCGGTCTTACCACCGGGGTTTGCTCAAGCGGCCTTCCCTGTGATAGGAGCAACTGGGGTTGCGAGCGCACTAGCGTCCGAACCACAACCTTTTCCTCCACAATACGCTCCTCCCGGAGTTTGCGACAACGGCCAATTTTTTACAAACCTTGCACCGCCCCCAGGAATACTTGTTCTGCCTGGTGGATTCAATCTGTATTGAAAATGAGGTATCTCCTGGGTATAGATAATAAAGTTGATATTGTAGCATGTACTATGTAGGAACGAGTGCCCACTGCCCCTTGGGGTCCGGGGAAAATCAATCTCGGAAAACTGCACGTGATCGCCAGGGGTGTGCATTCCCGCCGCAATCCCGCGGCAACTCTTTCACCTCCCGAAGTGATCATCGTCATAGGACCAAAGTATGCACGACCTCGACCCGGCAACCTATCTCCCCGCCGAATTATTCCAGCAAGTCCTCGGATATCTCGATGCGCCTGACCTTGCTCATGCGGCGACCGTAAACAAGCTATGGAATACACTGGCTTCTGACGGCGTTCTCTGGCAGTTACTGTGTCGAGTACGGTGGCAAGGCAAACGATATATGCGGAGGGCCTACAGGATAGGTATCCCTGTTTCCATTTCTCAGTATTGATGGGGTAGGGAAAGTGCTTTGGGGGGAAAGACCTGAGAATTGGAAGTGGGCGTATGGACAAGTGGAGGTCGAGGCCCAACGAACGACGACATGTGATGCAGAGATAGTCGAATCGTATTGGAAGTTCACGGTACACCATCACGATTTTTCCACTAACGTTTGTACAGTATACGAACGGTCTTTCGAGTTACAATTATCCTATTTTCGAAGCTAATCACACGCTGATCCAGCCGGATATCTTTCCCGAACCGTTGACTTGGAATCTCCTTCCGGGTGGTTACTTTACGGTCACTCGAATTCCTCCTCTACATATCTCGCGGAATAGATCGACATGGGCGTGGACAATATCGAATGCGTTTTGTTTGTATGTTGCGGTGGAACACCCTGGGATGGAGAAACGGTTATTTGGTGGGGCGATTGGCGATTGCGATGGCCTGGATGAGGAGGATGATGGTGGAATTGATGTTGTTGATGAAGTCGCAGAGCGAAGGGGCGCGATGCCAAGACGAGGGGATGGGGGATGGGTCGTAATTTAAAGAACTTATGTACGAACATTTGTACGGAAAGATAATCTCAACTTTCTCATCTTTTCGATGCGGCACTTTTTGATACCCTAACCCTCTTCAAAAGTCAGCCACGAAACTTGCAAGGTGCGTACACGAAGCCAACAACCCACGCAAGTTTTCTTATTTCTCTCTTCACCGACGGCGACCGCTACGTTGTAAACTACTTCTACTTGCTCACCACCTTGTTTCGAGAATCATGACTACGAATAGAAACTACGACTACCTTATCAAACTTCTCTTGATCGGAGATAGCGGTACACACACCTCTCCCTCCCAGGGCCGGAAAGGGGCTGGCGCCTATGACGATGCTGATGATGTTATTTTTGGGGATGATGAAACTGACTTTGTTTGTGATGTAGGGGTCGGCAAGTCATGTCTTCTTCTCCGGTTTAGTGAGGATCAGTTCACACCTTCCTTCATCACAACAATAGGAATAGACTTCAAGATCCGAACCATCGATATGGATGGCAAGAAAATCAAACTCCAAATCTGGGACACTGCAGGTACAAAACTTCATCCTTTAAAGGTGTATACTAACTTATTTCAGGACAAGAACGTTTCCGAACAATAACAACTGGTAAATGAAATATTTGACGCTCGTCTAATTTATGCAGCATACTATCGCGGTGCAATGGGAATCCTCTTGGTTTATGACGTCTGTGATGAACGGTCCTTCAATAGTATCACCCCTATCTATATTGAATCGGTTACTTACACGTTTGCCTGCAGATATCCGTACATGGTTCCAAAACGTCGAACAACATGCAACAGAAGGAGTCCACAAAATCCTAATTGGAAATAAATGCGACTGGACCGAAAAACGCGTTGTCTCAGAAGAACAAGGGAGAGCACTCGCCCAAGAACTCGGCATCCCATTCATTGAAACTTCCGCAAAATCAAACATCAACGTCGAAGAAGCATTCTTCTCCCTCGCTCGGTACATACCCAGGGAGAAATGAAAACTAACCCCCCCTCCTTAGTGATATCAAGAAGCAAATGATTGATTCTGCTGCAACGACTTCGGGTGCTAATGCTAATGTCAATCTTGATAGTAAGGGGCAAGGAAAGTTGGGTGGAGGATGTTGTTCGTGAGAGTCTTCTTTTTTTACTTGTTTGGGAATAGACATTTTATTAGTTGGCGTGCTTTTGTTTGTACAATAATTACAGTAGCATGTATCTTCGATAATCGATAACGGTGTTGGTCGACTGTCTTGAAGAATAAATTTGATTAATCATCATCATCATCATCGTTGGCGCGTCGACATCAACATCGTAAACGCCTCCACCTTAAACAAAGAGGATGATGGCATCTGCCGCCCACGCCCGACGGCGTCGATCAGCAAGTCAAGATGCTCCCTCCCAAGATCGTCTGCAAAACGCGTTTGAGAGAATCGAAGAAGGTTATGCCCTGTTGAGCGCTCGTTGACAGCTAGCTGCGGCATCCCGCGTCGATAAACAACTTTTAAACAATGCGGTTAGTGTAGTGACCTCGTACGCAGAATCGAATGGATTGACGACTGAACAAATTTCGAGATTGGTAGACGTACTTGTTATGCCGAATGGACTTGATCGAGGGAGTGTAGGACGGATTCTTGGCGGTTTGTTTCCGAGTGGGAAAATTGATGAGGATGTTGCGGTCAGGATCATTGGATGTCTTGGTCTTGGACAGGAACGCGCACAGTTACAGACACAGGTTATATCCGATATCGACTTTGTTGTTGATTCAGGTGTTATTGTTGAAATGGGTAGTGATGGTGTTTCCGTATTTCACTTCCCATACTCTCCTTCGTCAATTGTATGGAGTCATCTTCAACTACCTCAACTTCGTCACTCTAAGGTTCATCCCGCACAATCGTTAAAATAACGCGTAGACGATACATTGCACACCTACTATTCCTACTAACCACCCGCTCCCACATCAAAACTTACCGTATTCAAGCAATGTAGTCCCATTCCTCGATAATAGTTGATATAGTCTTGAACAGCAACGCTACTCCTTCAACGATCAATATCTCGCCGCCCTCCTTCAAGTCTATAAAGACTATTATCCCGACATCATAATCTCCTCCTTCCGTCGCGCAAAATCCTCCGTCTTCCGCCATCCAGACCCCATTTTCGCCACAAAACTCCAAACCCTGCAATCCACCCGTCCCACTCCCCACACCTTCTCCCGTCTCTCCGCCTCTCACAAACGTCGTCGCGTCTCCGTGCCCGAACTCGCTACTTTCGGCGCAACCACAAAATCAGTGACTATCGAAGAGTTGACCTCTGCCGAGGAATTTGTGGGCAAGTTGGAGAGAGTGCAATTTCCGAGTCAGATGGTGTCGATTTTGGAGGATCGGAGATTACAGTTTTTGTTCTTGTTTAAGGGTGGAGAGGTGGAGAGACGGAGATTGGATTTTTGGGTTTCGAGTGCGTTCGTCGAGGGCATGGAGGATGGGAAGGTGGGTGGGTTGTTGAGAATGTGCGCCGAGTTTGTGGAGGTGACGAAGGAATGTCCTGCCTGTGTGGAGGGGTTTTTGAGAATGTATTTAAAGACGTGGGATGGAAATGCCAATAGGAAGAGTGTCTTTGATTTATTACTCTGTCTTGTTCCGAGTGATTTGGCTGGTATATCTCGTTGGGGACCGGACTAACGTAGAATATCGACGGGAGGTTATGGCGCCATTACAGGAGATTTTTGAGAAGGGTGAGAAGGAATATGTTATCGCCTTGTTGAGCTACTACACACGCCTCCTTCTACGATGGGCAAATATCTACGGAAAATGCTTCCTCGTAGGATCAACACCGTCTCCACTGTACCCTCCACCCCCTGGATCTCAGTAACAATAGTCTCTTCTTCGGGACAAGAGTAGTCAACACAGAACTCCACAAGGCTCTCCCAGCAATCGCAACGCACGTAGACCACCTCTGCGTCAAAGCCCTCCAAGTCCTCAACCCCGTTCTTAACCTGCTGACTCCAGATGTTCAGCAATAACATCCAAATCCAACAATCCATATTCGATTTCTACGACGTCTTAATCTCATTCCCCACACACCATCAAATAGTCCATATCACCATGCCATCCTCATCAATAGTCTACTACCCCTTCTTCTCCTCCTCCCCCTCCAGCGTCTCCCGCATCTGCGGCATCCTAACTCAGTATGGCCCCCCCGCTCTCTTCTCCTCGGAAACTGACGTGTGGTAGGTTTAAGATTGCCTTCGAGTTATATGAAAGCGCGAGTCGTGAACGACAGGATCGAGGCGGATTAGCGATGCCGGCTTATTCGAGAGATTTCGTCAATTATTTCAACGGGTTTGTAATGGATTTGTGTAACTGTCTATGGAGGAACAGGGCTCTGAATAATGCCGATAAAAACGCCTTGGGTTGTCAAATTCCAGAGTTCCTACCTGCCGCCGACGTCGTCTAATTGGTGTAGGGATGTCGTGGGGGTATTGAAAGCTGCGAGTGAGGAACGGGGAGACTCGTTGGGGACGTGTTTCTCACTTACGCATGGTACGGCGTTTAGTTTGTTTGCGGCACAGATTTTCCGGATGTTGGAGGATGAGGATCCAAGTGTTTCTGTACGACATCCTGGACCTGTTACACTAGGAAGCTTGAAGCAACATGCTGCAGTAAATCCCCGAGGCTTGAAAATTGCTGATGTTGAAGAACGGGGGACTGAATATAAATTTCTTGGATTTCAGGGTCAGGATGCTTTCGGAGTTGGAGGCGAAAGGGTTTCGAGGGTTGAAGGAGTTCTTGTATAGTAGTATGACTAGTCTCATGAAGTCCGCGGACTCGAGAAAGTGAATAGGAAATGTAACTTTTACCATGACCAAGTTAACAACTGTGCATCGATAAGTGGACTCCCTGTGTATTAAATATTCCATTCCCTAGATTGGTATACACGATATGCCGAAAAACCAATACGCCCGCCCCTCAACTCCCCGTCCCTTCTTGCTCCCAACATCTACCGGATATCCTGTAACAGCCCTTCCTCCTCTTCATACGCCAGGTAATACTGCACATGTCTCGAAATCGCCGCGATATGACTCGGCAAATAAAACCACGTCGAAAGAATCAACATCGAGAGAATCGAAACGAAAATACAATCTACCCATCAACTCTGGCTTTCAGAAAGGGCTACTTAGAACGATTTTCTCCGTTGTCGTGAGCATGTAGAGACCCATAGTAACTTCATATTGGTAGCGGATGCGGGAGAAGAAGTTGAGTTT
>Ga0182015_10007738_pt1 | contig 10422 bp, 8 predicted proteins | sample 712P3MmetaG_FD_120478 | JGI IMG/M metagenome (GOLD analysis project Ga0182015, IMG submission 120478) | Permafrost microbial communities from Stordalen Mire, Sweden - 712P3M metaG | ecosystem: Environmental > Terrestrial > Soil > Wetlands > Permafrost | place: Sweden: Stordalen | collected... | reverse complement strand
TCAGGGTGGTCCCATGACTGGCAACGGGGGTGGTCCCATGCCGCTGGCAAAACCGGCGGCTAGGTGGTCCCATGTCGCTGGCAAACGACAATTCATACAGTTTTCAATGTTTTACTGGGCTTTTGGCTTACCGCTGTTGACCGGCCTTTACCGCTGTTGCCAACACGGTGTGCGTTTTTCATGGTGCACGTATCACTGAATTTCGCACCACGTGCAACACGGATGGGCGCGCGAAGGTAGCTCCACCCTCACCTTGGAAAGTTGCCAGGGCGCAAAAGAAGCGAGGTTCGCTTACCGAAGCGCTCGCATAACCGTTCCACTCAAACCTCGCCTCCTCCGGCTCAGCGCTCGGTTGAACGATTTGTCGGCGGGAGCAGTTCCTCGTGTCGCCGCCGAACTCGTTCGACCGCCTCATCCTGCGTCGCCTCGTACTCAAGCTGCTTCCTGTAGAAGTCGAAGCGGGTCTCGGCCTGGTTTAGGAGCCGCGCCCAAGTCGTGACCTTGATGTCGTACTTCGCCGCCTTGGTGACATGCCCCCAGTCACGATCCTGTTGTTCCAGCTCGCCGGCAATTTCGTCCTTCGTTTCTGAGCCGACCAGCCAGAACGTCCAACGACTTGGTCCAGATCCAGAATGCTCGCTGAGGGCGTGCGCATATCGGCGGACCTGAGCGAGCTCCTGGGGTCCGAGCTTCACCGAAGGACGCTTGAGTTCCACTACGAGGCGGTCCAGGTGGCCGTCCGGTCCCCCGAGCGTTCGCTGGAGGAGAAGGTCGACTCGGCCGCGCTTGCCGTCTGGCAGAAGCACCCTGACACCGTCTCTGAGCAGATCGGACTCGAGAACCATGTCGTCTCCGATGGCGGTGCGCAGCACATTGGTGAGCCCGACCTCACTCGCGCTGAGACGCCACGCTTCACCGAAGAGCCACACGTTGTCGCGCACGAGTGGATGCAGCTGGTCGACTTCCCTCATCTCGGGGCCGACCTCGGGGCTGTAGATCAAGTGTCGCAACGTCACTAAGAGGTCGAGTCGCCGGCTGACCTCAGCTGCAGCTCCGACAATGGCGCTGAGCGAAGAGAACTTCAGTAGCTCGGCCAGATCTTCGCGCTCAGCTGGCGAGAGGGCGAGCGCCTCACCCAGGATCACGTCGAGACTCTCGGGGCGCTCCTGAATCGCGAGCTGCAGGAGCTGAACCGTCATTTTCCGCTGCTGTCGGTTGGATTGACGCAGCGACGTGCGGGCAGTGACCGCGATCAGGTCGAAGACCTTCCTCTCGGTATCGCGGATGGGATCTTGGATGTTCTCCGGGTACGGATATGCGCCTTCGTCCTTCAGTGTCTCAACGATGCTGGCGGTCGCTGCCGCGGTCCGAGTGGCTACGTGTTTCGCGAGAAGCTCAATCCCTGCGTCGATCACCGTTGGGTGCTGGAAGCGAGAGAGGCGGAGATCGATGCCCGTCTCCGACCATCCAGACCAGCGCAGGTAGCCCGTCGAGTGAACCGTTCCCCGTGGCGCGCTGTGTTCGACCTCGACGAGCGAAGCGCCGTCCTTGGTGCAGAGGACTATCCCCGGGGCACCTCGCATCTCGTCTTTCCAATCCACGACCTGCAGAACTGGAACTTCGTGACCGCCGAGATCCTGAGCGGGAATGTCTTCGAGGAGGTACTCCGCCGGGTCCCGTTCGATGAGTGGCCTCGGATCAACCTTGCGACCGTCTATGCGGACGGTGATGTCCGGGTTGCCGAGCAGGTGAGCGGCCATGCGCGCGGCGATCTGCTCCGCCGCATCCTCGCGAGTCAACGCCGACAGCGGGCGCCCCTGCTCGACGTCGATGACAACGGTCGTTCCGCTGGGTCCGTTGTCGGCGGAACCGTCGCTCACCGTGAAGCCGTCGATTCGCGCTCGATCGCCCACGATCTCGACCCGGGTGAACGCACCACCTGACTGTGAGACACTCCGCCAACGGACTCGGTGTCCGAGGGCGTAGGCGAAAAAGCGGCCCCGCCCTTCGGCGCCGTGCAACACTCGCTTACCGTTCACAGTTCGGCCGTTCAAAGTGCGCTTCCACGAATCGCCGAGTGAGCCAAACGCCTCTTGAGCCTCCTCCGGCGACATGCCATGACCCTTGTCGGAGACGGTGACGCGCGTGACGTGCATCAGTTCTCGACCGCTGTCGACGACCGAGCTCAGCTCAAGCTCGACATCGACCACGTCGGACTCGGCATCGAGTCCATTCCAGATCAGCTCCGTCAGAGCATCGATCGCCGATCGACGCACATACTGCTGGAGGTGGTCCTGACCCGCTCGTACTCCGACCCAGGGCATGCGCTCATCATGACCTGCGCTGGCGGTCCGCGACGAAAGGGAGATCTGCACGCGAGCACTGTACCGAACGTGTGTTCGTTTACCCCATTAGCGCAAGGACGCCCTCGCCAGGTGCTCGACCTTCAGCCAGGGAGTCGCCCGCACCCCGGGATCGACGGCTGTCCTGCCTGGCGCCTGGCTCAGGGTGGATCCGACGTAGGAACGCTCTATCGTTCTCGTGACCGGAGGGTTACTCTGTGAGCGAAAATAACAGTGGTCTCAGTGACGCGAACTCGCGTGGTTCCGTCGAGGCAGATTCAACGTGGCCGGATCACAAGGTGATATGCACGTTTGCGTTGAGACTACCGTTCCCGCTTAGGCTTCCCGAGGGTTTACGCTTTCGCATCCCGATAGCGGATCAATACGTCGACCCTGCAGATCGTGAGATCTTTGGAGGTGATCCAGCAGTAGTTATTCGAGTTCACAACCAACTCACGGGTGGAATCGAAGTCTGGCCGTCCGAGGGAACTAACGTATTGAATGCGTTCTATGGTGCGACTGTCGAAAGGATACCCCTCCCAGTATGGCAGCCGGACACTAGCTACGAGCAGTGGGTTTCACTCGAGACCCAAAGTGGGCGCCTCATACACGACAACGATCCAGATCCGGCTTATCATTTTCACCGATGCCTGCGATTTCTCAATATCTTTCTCCAAAGCCACGTTCTGGCCTTTCGTGACCCCCGAGTTCGTGAAGTCACGACTCCGGAACTGAAGCCGATCGTCTTTGTGGGGCAAATCGAACCTAACGGGGACTGGTCTCTTCAGACGCCAATGATCACGCATCTAGAAGCAATGTCAGACTTTTCCGAACATGCTGTTGAATCGGGTAGCAGTCATCTAAGTCAACTTGCCTATGGGTTGAGCGGAATAGTGGAGGAGAACCCCTTAGTGACTACCACCCTCCTAACAATTCGCGCTCATGGCGCCCATTGGATGGAAGGTAATTATCTCGACGCAGTTGTTGCTCTCGAAACGGCCATGGAAAGCCGACTGTATGCTCTCTGGAGGAGCATTCTAGTCGACATCGGCAAGAGCAGTACCGAGATTGAAACGACGGTCAACCAAGACTCGCCCTACAAATCACTCTTGATCAAACAGCTACCCTCTTTGGTTGGTGGCCGGTGGGACACGACGGCTTCCGGAACGCCTGTCGGCGATTACTGGGCGGGATTATACATGCTTCGGAATCGGATTGTGCATACTGGGTATACGCCGACGGCAGGTCAGGTAAACCGAGCCCGCGAGGTACACGATGCATTCCGTGCATTCGTTCGCGAGCGAGTTTGGCAGCGCAGGAAGGACTATCCAAGAACGGTGCTGCTCTTCGTTCCCGCCGAGGTGATGGACGATCGAGGGTGGGGCCAGGATGCGAGATTTGCGAAGGTGTCAAGGGCATTACAAGATGAGGAGCGGCCCTTCTTCTTGCCTTGGGATCTAGCCGGTCGGCCGAAACCGACCTTGAAGTGATAAGCAACGGTGCCTCTAGAGCCGTGGCAACCGTGACGCCAGGAGGCAGCGACGACAGGGTCGCCTCGTGCCGGCAGGACCACCGGGTCATGGCTCCCATCGTGAGCTGGTAGCCGGGTGCTGACGGCGTAGTGGGAGTCTTGTCGCGACGGAGCCAGATGGCCCCGCAATCACGATGATCACGACGAGGCCGATCACGACGAGGCCGATCACGACGAGGACAGTGGCTCCCGAGTATGGGTTGGCATCGTTATCGTCGCTCCAAGCCTCTCGGTGCGAAGGAGCGACCGAGAGACGCTCGGTGCTGCCACTGTTGGCTCCGTTGCGCAGGTGTGCCGGCACGTAGACGACACTGCGGCAGGCTCCGCACCGAGTGCGTGCGGAGCTGGCGTTGCTCCACCAGGAATGCCCGCAGTTACCGCAGGTCAGCTGGCCTGGCATGGTCGGAAGGATAGAGCCACGGGCTCGGACCCGGGAGGAGGTGCGAGACCAGACCCTCATCTGCCCGCGGCTGAGGCAGCCACTTTCCTACGAACAAACATTCGGCGCGCGGAAACGCGCGCAAACTCCGGTCCCCGAGTAAACTTGCTCTTATGGCACGACCCAAGGCATCCGACGAACCTCGAAAGGTCAAGTCTGTCCGTCTCCCGATCTCGACTCTAGAGGCGCTGAAGCGGGCGGCGAAGGACCGGGGGCTCTCCGAGAACCACCTCGTCGAATGGGCAATTAGCGAGCATCTCGTGCGACTCGATCGAGAGAACCAGCAACCTCGGTTGGACCTCTGGCCCTCGGATGTTCCCTCAGAAGCGTCGTGAGGGGCGCATCGAATGAGCCTCCCTCAGCCTCTCCAGTCTTCTGCCCCTGTGGCTGCACGGCGCCGTGGCGCAGCGACCGCTACCTCTCAGTACGGCTCTTCGCGACGGGAGGCGCATGACTCCTCCGCCTTCTACGAGCGCTTCGCGCCTCCCGAGCTCACGAGCGACACGACGCTCGGTCAGACTCGGCTTGTCGACCGCATCTACAGGCACGACGCCCGTGACATGGCGAGAGTTGAAACGAGCTCGGTGGCACTTGTGGCTACCTCGCCGCCCTACTTCGCTGGCAAGGAGTACGAAGTCGCGCTTGGGCGCGACGGTGTGCCGGCCGATTATCTGGAATATCTCGAGATGCTCCGTGACGTCTTCAACGAGTGCAAGCGGGTCCTCGAGCCGGGTGGGAGGATCGCCGTCAATGTCGCAAATCTGGGTCGCCGGCCCTACAGGTCGCTGTCTGCAGACGTGATACGCATCCTGCAAGACGACCTCGGTCTCTTGCTGCGAGGCGAAATCGTGTGGTGGAAAGGGCGTGCTCCCGGCGGCTCATGCGCTTGGGGGTCATTTCAAAGCCCTGCGAATCCAGTGCTACGAGACGTGACCGAGCGCGTCGTCGTGGCCAGCAAAGGACGCTTCGACCGAGCGTTGTCCTCAAGAGCGCGGCACGCCCGAGAGCTCCCGTCAACGGGCACAATTAGTCGAGACGAATTCCTCGAGGCAACGATGGACCTTTGGGACATTCCCGCCGAAAGCGCCACGCGCGTCGGTCACCCCGCACCATTCCCGGTTGAGCTGCCTAAGCGACTCATCGAGCTGTACACGTACCAGGACGACGTCGTGCTCGACCCATTCATGGGGTCCGGCACGACTGCGATCGCGGCGTTGCGCACGCAGCGGCACTACCTCGGCTTTGAGACCGACAAGACGTATTGGAGCAAAGCGAACGAACGCATCGCTCAGGAGAGGGAACGACTTCGGGGCCAGCAGGTTGAATTCCGGGTCCAACTGCCCGCGATTCCGCCAGCCCAGGAGAACGAAGGGTTCCAGAGCCGCGCCGTGCGAGAGGGTCGGCAAGCGAAACAACTTGCCGAGATGCTGCTGCGCGAATGTGGGTTCCAGAACATCAGGTCAAGCGTGAAGCTGACCGATCTCGGGATTGAGCTTGACTTCTGGGCTCAGGATCACACGGGAGGCGACTGGGCGTTCGATGTCTCGGGAGCCTTCACCTCAGGTCGAGCCGGACTCAAGCGAACTGACACGCTATGGAAGGCGCTAGGGAAGGCGGCCATCCTGCAGGCAGGGCGAGATCATGTTCCGCTGGTGCTGATGACGACGGATGCGCCGACGCCCGGCAGTGCGGGTGCAACGGCGCTCAAGGTCGTCAAGATCACCAGCGCGGTCTTTGATCTGGTGGAGCTTCTCAATGCCGCGGACCAGCAACGTCTTCGAGGTTACGCGCTGAATGGTCGACCCGATCGATGACATGCCCTCCGACCGCACGTTCGTCACCGAGCTGGCAACAGGCCTTGGAATCCTCGGAGCCCAGCATGTGGGTGCAGCGATCATGGAGCGCTCCCCGCGGTTCACGAATCTCACGGGTGAGGACTGGGATCGCCTGGAGTCGTTGTGGAACAGCGGTTCGTTCGCGTCGGAGCTGAAGGCCGGTTACGCCAACGGGTTGGCGTTTCTAGCTGCCTCAGACGCGCTAGCTATACGCCCAGCGAGGATTGTCGAGTGGACCGGCGGTCGGAGACCACCTGGCGACGAGGTCGTCCCCTCTGACCTTCGTGTCGATCACGTCTATCTGGTCAGCTGCAAGTACATGTCGCGAATACTGCACAACCTGAGCCCGGCCCGTCTCGTCGATGCCCTGCTTGCTTCAGGCCGCGTCGATGACAACACCGACTGGTACCTTCGAGTCGCGCCGGCGGAGTATCAGGCGCTCTACATGGCCTGCAGAGAATCAATTGGAGCCGCGTCGCTGCCAGCGCTCGCAAGCGATCTGACCGTCACCGATCGGCGGCGCCTCGCCGCTCAACTAGGCGGGTCGTGGCCTGATGCAGCTCGGGAACCGTACAGCCGGCTCTGTGAAGCAATCAGCACACGCACGGCCGCCCTCTGGAAAGGGCGGCTTGCTCCACCTCTGCAAGAGGCTGTCTTATGGCGTCTTTTGCGCATCGGCTCCGCTCCGTACTTCATTCTTGGTACGGACGGGCGAGGGTCAATGCGGCTTCGGATCGATACGCCGTGGGATTGGCGACAGAAGTATCGGCTTCGAGAGCTTCGAGTCGTCCCGCAGTCGGGTGGCCAACCACGAGTCGGGTGGAGTGCGAGGTACGACGAGAAGCACACAGGCCAAGAGCGTGTCGTCTCCGGACACGTCGAACTCCGATGGAGTCATGGTCGATTCGCGCTGCCTCCCGAGGCGAAGGTCTACATCGACAGTCCGCACGACCAGGTGCCGGGCTACAACCCCTTGTGAGGCTTGATGGATGCCGGGAAAGCCAGGACTCTCATCATTGCGAGAGACGCGCAGGATTTCGACGAACGATCGGCGCGTCTTGCCGAGCTAAGCGAGATGATGCCCTCGGAGGGGCGGCTGAGATTCGAAGGAGCAGTCGCCGAGCTCCTCTTTGACGACGTAAAGGCGACTTGGATCTACGGATGCTTCACGAGCACGGTGTTGACCGGAGCTGCTTTCTGCATTCAACAGCTCGCAGGTTCCATTCGCTTTCTTCCCGATGACCCTGGTCTGGCAGAAGAAGCCCCATCTCTTGAGGACTTGGCCAGACTGTCGATGGATCGGGGAATAATCGGCGTCGACCTTCAGAGCCAGCTGATTCAGCTGCACGATCGGCTCATGTACTACGTGCGAACCGGCCTTCACGAGGACCCGCGTCAACTCGAACGCCATTTCAGGGACGCTGATACGTTCGCCGAGGCCGAAGACCCGTTATTAGTCGATGCGCGCTTGGCTCTCACGTGCGCGGTCGGATTGGTTCGGATCGAGATATGACGCGACCCGGTCGGGACCTTGAGCGGCTTGTCGAGCGGCTTGAACGGGCGCTTGCCGGTACCACGGTCACCGTCACGTCACCTGACCACCTTGTGGGCCGCCGGTCGGGTACCTCGCGCGAGGTCGACGTGTCGCTTCGAGGCCAGGTTGGCTCGGTCGCGCTCCTCGTGATCGTGGAGTGCCGCGACCGGAACGAACCCCAGGACGTGAGCTGGATCGATGAGTTGGTCGGCAAGCGGGATGACGTCGCGGCCGACAAGGCAATCGCCGTGTCTGGAGCGGGCTTCTCGCGGGCCGCCGAAGAAGCAGCTCGTCAGCACGGCATTGCGCTCCGCACGCTCGAGGACGTGACCGATCGGGATGTCCTCGACTGGGTTCGGATGTCCGAGTTGCACATCGTCCAGCACGGGTTCACGCCCCGTCGGTTGCAGATCGACGTCGCGCCTGACGGCCCTCAACCGACGTTCGGCGCTGCCGACAATCACCGGACCCGATGTTTAGGTCGCAAGAGTGATGGCGAAATGCTGTGCGTCGAGGAAGTCTGGAACCTGGCTCGCGACCAGTTCCGGCCCATCTACGAGGAGATGCTTGTCGTCGGGACCGACGCAAGAGACGTAAGTGTCCGAATTGAGCTTCCCCCTGGCGGGTTCGAGATCGACACGCCGTCGGGACCGACTGATGTCGTCGCTATCGGAGTCGAGGGGACGATGACGCTTAAGCCGACGGCAACCCCGCTCTCGCGACGCCAGTACGTCGCCGAGAGCGGGGTGTTGATGCAAGCAGCCGAAGCGCCCTTCACTCTGGAGGGTAGGAGCTTCGTTCTTTCCATCCAGGAGAAGCCTGACGCCGACGGCTCTTCGGAGCGCGTCGTGAAGCTCTACATGCTCCCGGATCCTTGAGCGCAACCACGCTGCGTGCAGTTCTGGAGCATCCGCTCGTAGAGTTCTGGGTCGTCGCTCGTCCATCGGGCGACGCACGTTGACAGAACGACAGACGACGAGAAGGTGGGCATCAGGCCAGAACCGAACGATCGGCTTGCTTCCGCTCGTCTGGTGGGAGGACACACCCGGGCTCGACACCGGCCAGCTCCGCCAGAGCCGGCCAGTACGAAGGGTGCGGGACCGACTTCCCGTTGCGGTAGGCGGAAGCCGTCGCCTTCGTCACCCCCGCCGCGTGCATGATCTCCCGGAGCGGGACTTCTCGCAGCTTCGGCGTGATTGTGGCGAGGAAGTCCGTCCGGTCGATGAGTGCGCCGGGATGCTCGGTTCGCCGTGCCTCCTGCGCAGACCGCGCCGCCGCGATCGCCTGCCCACGACGTCGGCGCACCTCGCGGGCTTGGCTCGGTGTCGACTCCCAGCAGGACGGACATCTGAGATGCCGGCTCCTGGCGAGAGGACCGCCGCAATCAACGCACGTGGCGAGCACCGTCGCCGCGGTTTCGTTCGCCACACGTTGCGCCTGTCGGCGCGGATCGACCGAGCGTCGGTGGATCTTGCCAGCCACCTGCTGTCGTGCCCGGACGCGGGCTTGTGCGGCCCTCTGGTTGCGACCTGTGAGTGGGGTTCGCGCTTGCCACTTGCCCGTGACAGCTCGACCGAGCAGGTGGGCCAGCTGTTCGGCGTACGGGGCGACCGCTCGTGCCCACATCGGCATCGTCGCGGCGAGAAGCTGGACGAGATCCGGAGCGATGCGGATCGAGCCGTCCGACCGCTCCACGAAGTCACGGCGGGCGAAAGGTGCGCTCCGCGACGAGGTCGAGCACGAACCGCTCAACCTCGGGCCTCACCGGTTCGAGGAGGTCGAGTGCAAGGTTGTCCCGCTGGGGCTCATCGGCGTGCACGAAGCCGAGCGCTGGATGAAGACCGACCGCCTCGCAGGCGAGCCGAGCCTCGATGGCAGCGAGCGAGTAGGTCCGAGCGGCGGGAGGAGGCTGTCGCGAAAGCGGGCCGACGAACATGGAAGGCGAAAGATACGCACAGAACTGCGGGGCCACGCGTCTGGAACGCGTTGTGTCATGGAGGTGCGCGCCGTGGCCAGCAGCAGGCGAGGCGACGTGTGGTTCTTGTTGCACTGCCAGGTTCAGCGTGGACGATCCGCGTGGGAGCCCATACACCCATCCCGTATCCTGGCACTGTGGTAACTCGCCGGATCGTAGATAGGAACGAGTGGGCTCGCCGGATCAACGCGGACGGACGCCGGCCACGTCTGATGACCAGTCCACGACCTGGGACGGCCGCGTCCTGTACTCGAAGGCCACGGTGCTCGCCTTCCTCGAGGAGGTCGCCGTAGCCCGCCGCGAGGGACGCACCCTCGAGCCGTGAGAGAGGCCGAGGCACAACCGCTCGACCTCGCTCGCATCCTCACGGTCCTCTATCCCCCGGGGTCGAGTATCTCCTCGTTGGCGGCGTCTCCGCTACCGCCTACGGCGCCCCGCGCGTTACCACCTCATAGGCCAGAGAGCACAGGTGGTACCGACCACCAGCTCGTATGTGTCTTCCATCCCGGCCACTCAGCGGTCGGATCGTTACCTGGCACCCGTCACGAGCACCCGCGGCGTCGGCAGCGATGCCGGCTGTCGTTGCGCGATGGCCAGAGTCTCAAGTGTGGCGGGACGGCCGAGATAGTAGCCCTGGGCGTAGCGCAGACCGAGTTGACGGAGCACCACGAGCTCGTCTTCGGTCTCGACTCCCTCGGCGACGATCTGGGCTCCGGTTTCGGCCGCGAAGGTGACGAGGGATGCCGCGAGGGCACGACGCACCGGG
>Ga0182015_10007737_pt1 | contig 10422 bp, 8 predicted proteins | sample 712P3MmetaG_FD_120478 | JGI IMG/M metagenome (GOLD analysis project Ga0182015, IMG submission 120478) | Permafrost microbial communities from Stordalen Mire, Sweden - 712P3M metaG | ecosystem: Environmental > Terrestrial > Soil > Wetlands > Permafrost | place: Sweden: Stordalen | collected... | reverse complement strand
TCCCCCCCTCTCCGCCATTTGAATAAATCCTCAATAAAGCCGCAGATTTTTTGAGCTGCCGCTACGTGTTGCCAGTTCCCCCGGACAGCCCGACTGATTTTTTCAATCGCTCAGTAAGATGGAGAGAACAAGATCGCAAAGGCAAAACTTCGCCAACAACTGCGATCTGCAGGATTCCCATATCAAGTTTGAATAATTTTTCTTTAACCGCTGATCTTGGCAGGAGCTTCGTATCGAACGGCTGGAGTCCCCGCCCCAGGTATGGGCTTCGGGTAACTCTTGCCTGCGTGTTCCAATGAACCCAGATGCATTCTTCGGTGACTATATCTACCGTTCCACTGATGAAAGCGCACAGCGTGCCTCGCTCAGAGGCTTCGAGATTCTGAGCCCGGGGAAACAGCTCGTGGCGAAATGTTTCGAGATATCACGAAGACCGCGTGCGAAGAAGGAACCCGTCAGAACGCGGTTAGTGACTCATGAGATCGACGAAGATGTTGTCGAATTTCTCTGCGTCCACTTCCATCTGCACGCGCGCCGGATGAAGTTGTGAGGGCGGAGTTAGATGGCCTTTCCACTTTTCGCGGTCGGGTCCGCCAGGTCCGCTATACGGAAGGAAGAAAACTGGACCGCTTCCCTTCTGTTTCCATACGACTGTGTCGCCATATTTCGGGCCGTGTTCGACGTCGGCGTCGAGATACATCGTCTCCCACTTCTTGATTACGGTAGGATCGACGAGTGAAGCAACGAGTAGTTCGTCCCACATCGCAGACCAAAGAGTTGTGCCCGCAGGGGCCTGGAAATCAACGTAAAGATCCTTCACGTGCTTAGCGAGAGGGCCACCCGCATCCACCACGCGCTGCATGAGTTGCTTGCTCGAGTAAACTTGGCCGCCTGCTTCCACCGGGCTCACGACAATCTCTTTCCACGGTTCGCGCATCACGATTGCTGCAGCTTCGGGATCCCACCACCAGTTCAGCTCGGATCCTCCGCGGCTGCTTCCGCCCATGATGTAAATGGCTTTCGTCAGCGCTACGATGCCGGGATCCATCCGTACGGCGAGAGCGATATTTGTGAGCGGGCCGGCGCAGTAGAGCACCACTTCACCTGGATTTGCGCGAATCGTATCAATAATGAAGTCCGCGGCACGTCCAGGCTTCACTTTGACCCTTGGATAACCGCCTGGCGGGGGCCAAATCGTCGTGGGATCGGGCGCGTCCGGATTGAACGAGCCGTGCCAGCCTGCGTTGGAGCCGTATAAGGCTTCGAGAAGATCGCGTTCACGTCTCGTATTCAGGAGCGGCAATTCCGCTCCTTTAATCACCGGAACATCGGTTCGTCCGGTCTGCTCCGTGGCCCAAAGAGCGAACACCGTCGCGGGATCCACCCACTGATCGCCGCTGATCGTCGTGATTCCCAGGAGATTGATCTTCCGCGCCCGCAGCAGCATAAGCAGCGAGAGAAAATTCGTGCCCTGCGGCCCGGCGCTGTCCTGGTCCGCGATCACTTTAATCCTCCTATCTTGTGCCGCCAATGGCAGCGATAACAGAAGCGAAACGACAGCAACTGTCGCGATTCGGAATTTCTTCATCTCACCTCGCAATGTTGGGCTTTCTCACGGATGCCATGGCTGCAGTTCTCGGCCGGACACTCTAGCCGCAATTTCCGTTTATAACAATGTTGGCATTGCCGCAGACCGCACCCGACTACTCGTATGTTTTCCATATCAATCTTCCGAAAATCACTCACTCTTTCAGCGGGGCAGAGAGACGGCTCCAAAGATGACCTACTGTTGCCAACGGCAGACTGGATTTTTGGTTCAAGATGGGCTGAAATAGTCTTGGATGATCAATACGGCAATCTCGGAACTGGCAGCACGCAACAGTGTTCTTGCACTTGAACTGACGATGCGGCCGGCCTTAGTGACTTGTCCCTTCCAAGATGTTCGTTGCCTCGTTGATTAGCGCCGTTTCGTTGTTGAGTACCGCGGAAACTCTTCCGATCTCTGAATTGGCTTCGTCCCAATGCTTCAATTCAATCGCTTCACGCACGCCGGGAATCGTTTTCGCCCCGTATCCGGAGTAGACGCCGGGCGCATAGATCATGTGCTTGTACCATCCGCGGTGCGGTAGCCCCTCTTGGGTCGTGAGGCGCCTCTCGCTCTCCATTAGCTTGCGATTCAAGTCCTCGAGAGTCGTCGAGGGGATGTTGCCAGCGGCCCAAGCCTTGCCGAGCGCGTCGTGATAATGCTGCGCGGCCGTCGTCAGCGCGTCAGCCGCATTATCAAGCGGAGCAAAATTGATGTGTGGAGGCACATCCTCGCGGGGCGGCGCAATCGTCGGACGCCGCGGATCGCTGGTCGCGCTGAACAAGCCTTCATCGAGTTCTTTATCGCGCTCGATCGCCTTCTCTCTCTCCTCATCCGCCAGTTTCTTGAGCTCCTTCAGATACAAATGGATCGTATCGGCAAAATCGGTGAATTCGAACGGCAGCAAATCAGCGTCGGCGAGACGCATCACCGCGGTGCCCACAGTCTGCGAGAGCGCTCTGCCGTAAACAAAGTCAGTATCGGAAAAATGCGTGAACCAATAGAAGTCGTCGTAAGCCGAGTGATAAATCCCTCCGCGATCTTCGCCGCCATAGCCCAGGTTGATGGATGCGATTCCAAGATGGTCCACGAAAGCGGTGTAATCGCTGCCCGAGCCAATCGCGCCCATACGAATGTCCGCGCGATCACGAATCTCCTTGCGATCCTCGCCAGCGTGGTCGCTATGTGCGAAGGAAATGTTGTGCAGGTACAACCGCTCGTGCACTGAAATATTCTTCTCCGGATCGACAATATCGCGCGCAACACCATCCATGAAATGTTCGAGAGTGTGCGAGCCCTCCTCGGAAAGATAGCCGCGGCCGTTGCCATCGGTGTTGAGGTACGCCACGGCATGCTGCTTCAACTCTGCGTCATGAGCCTCGGCCCACTCGGTCGAACCGAGCAGCCCCGCCTCTTCTCCGTCCCACGCGCAGTAAATGATGGTGCGCTTCGGCTTCCAACCCTGCTTAAGCAGCTCGCCGAATGCGCGGCCTTCTTCCATTTCCGCAACTTGGCCCGACAAAGGATCTTCGGCGCCATTCACCCACGCATCATGGTGATTGCCGCGAATCACCCACTCGTCGGGTTGCTCGGAGCCAGGAATTTTCGCGATGACGTCGTAAAGTGTCTTCGTGCCCCAATTAAATGCGACTTTCAGGTGCACCCGCGCCGCGCCCGGGCCGACGTGATAGGAAATCGGAAGTGAGCCGCGCCATTCCGTCGGGGCCATCGGACCTTCGAGTGCCGCGAGCAATGGTTGCGCGTCGCCATAGGAAATCGGAAGAGTAGGAATCTTCGTGAGTGCCGGGTTGTCCTTGATGGGAATGCGCTTTGCGTCAGCAGTTGCGCCAACTCCCGGAGTCAGCGGATCGCCCGGCTGCGCCGATGGAAAATCCATCACGCTTCCGCGCTGAACGCCGTCAGCCGGGCGCATCGGGCCTTTCGGAAATACGTTGTCTACGAAATATCCATCCTCGTGAGGATCGGAGTAAATGAGACACCCGATGGCTCCGTGCTCGGCCGCAACCTTCGGCTTGATGCCGCGCCAAGAACCGCCGTAGCGCGCGATGACGATGGCACCCTTCACGGAAATACCAAGCCGCTCAAGCTCGTCGTAGTCCGCCGGCACGCCGTAATTCACATAGACGAGCGGCGCCGTGACGTCGCCATCTATCGAATATGCGTTGTACGACGGCAACTGCTCGCTCTGCTGGCTCGACGTCGGATCTCCCGCCACCGGAGGCTCCTGCAATTTCGCCAAGAACTTCGTAGGCGCGACCATCTCCAGCACGCGCTCCTTCGGCGTCGGATACAGCACGTCGAATGTTTCGATATGCGCATCCCAGCCCCACTGCTTATATTGCGCAAGAATCCATTCGGCATTTTCTTTGTCGTAGGCAGTGCCAACATTGTGGGGACGCGCAGACAGGCGCTGCATGTAGTCGCGCTGATTCTGCGGGCTCGGAATGGCGCGGAACTTCACCTCCCACTGGCGCTCCACGGCTGAATTGTTGCGCGTGAAACCCTGGAGCGGCTCTTCATCGGCAGCAGCAGGAATCAAAAGACAGCAAACACCCAAGACCGTGAGTATGGCAAATCGTGGCATCTAGCCCCCTTGCAATGCGGCCGACCACAAATTTTCCGCTATCGCCCGTCGCAGCGGCAGGAAGGTTATCGCAGAGGGGCTTCAAAACCAAGTGTATCGCGCCGACCGAAGTCATTTGCTTTTGTGCGGCCGAATCGGGTGCTAGGATTGAAGCGAACGAAAATCGGGCGTCCCGAAGCGATTCTCTGGGAGGGTAAGTTGCTTGGCGCAGACAATCCGGAACCCAACAAGGCCGCGCGGAAAATCTGGCGTTACGGCTCGATCCTCATCCTGATAGTCGCGATCTTTTCTGGCTGGACAGTCTGGTCGCGCTGGCAGGAAAATCGCGACCTCGAGTACAAAGCAGCGCAACAAAAGGCCGCAAAGGAACATGATGCAGACGAAAAAACTATTGATACGCTCGGCGGCAATCGCTTCGAAATCATCAGCTTCTACGCCTCGCCCGGAATAATCCGCCGCGGCGATTCCGCCCAACTTTGCTACGGCGTCTCGAACACCAAGAATGTGCGACTCGATCCACCGGTCGAATCCGTATGGCCCTCCTACAACCGCTGCTTTGATATTTCGCCCGCCAAAGATACGACTTACACACTGACCGCCGACGATGGCAACGGCAATTCCAAGTCGGCTTCCTTCACGCTAAGAGTTCAATAGCCAAATAGGACATTTCTAAGCGTGCGACGCTGCACGCGGATTTCTCGTTCGAGGTTTTTCGTCTCTACGTTATTGCGCAAATACACACGTCTCCCTCGAATGGGAGGCATGGGTTTCAAAACCTATGGATAGTTTTACTGCTTGGTTGGCGCCGACGGGCTTTCGGTCAGTTGGTCATAGACCGCCCAAGAGATGAAACCGGCGGCAACGACTCCCGCGCTGATGAGAATGATCATCAGAACCTTCTTGCGGCTTCGCACGGCCTGCGTGCCATTGCCTTCTTCGCTCGGCTTATCAACGGCGTCCGCGAGAGTCAGACGATAAGATGAACCGTCCGCAATCGCGTGCGTGTCGCCGTCGTACGATACCTCGAATGGGCCGCGGAAGCTGGTAACCACAAGTTGGTTGGCACCGACAATCGAGACCCGGCCATGAGCTGGCTGGCCATCGAGCGACCGGATCACGACACCCAAAGCATTGAACTCTACCGTGTCGGAGGGACCAGAGGAGAAACCGGCCGTGCCCTTCAACAACGACGCACGGATACCCTTTCCAGCATCCTCCAAGCGCGCTTCGCTCGCGGACATCATGTAGAGCTGGGCCAAGCCCGCCCTCATGCGTATCGAGCCGTTGTCGTCGGTTTTTAGAGTATCGCCAGGATATACCGTCGTGCCTACTGCGGCGACGGATCGGTCGATCCAAGTCGCCTGAGCTTGAGTAATCGTACCAAGGGGTTTGGTCGACGACGCCTGGAGTGGCGCATTAATCAGCGTTCCTATTAGTGTAGATATTAAACAGGCCCGAATTACTGCTCGCACAATACACCTCCACCGGGGCACCATTACTGTAGGGCGCTCCACACATGAAGTCAACCCCCTTTGTCGTTAGGATTACCGAAACTAATTGAGAAATCGCCCTCCGCCAAAGTGACATTTTATGGCGTACCAGATTGAAACTACAACGACCCTTTGCGATTTCGAAATCCCGTCCGGCATTTGCAAAATCCTTCAACTCAACTCAAAATGATGTGGTGTTCGTCCCCGGTCAATCCGTTCGTGTAAATCTGGCAGGGCTCCAAGTTAAAGACGTGCTTTTTCACGCCGCCGTGACCGCGGCTGTCGGCACCATCATCAAGCTAACGAGCGAGGACCCCCCGAAGTATCTCGTAAAATTACTCTTTAGTTTTCGCGGCATCAGCGAGGTTGAGGTTCCGGCCGATCGCGTCAGTCCAAACTGAAGCGTCTTGAGGCATTTAGCAGGTCCGAAACTGCGATAGAATTGTTGGAGTACGCGTAGGGAGACCCGATGATCCATCGCTACGTCTTTCACAATGATCGCCTGATGCCCGTGGAAGATGTGCGCCTCTCTCCGGGCCAAAGCGGGCTTCTCAGCGGATGGGGCCTCTTCACTACCCTGCGTGTCGCTGACGGCGTCCCTTTCGCATTCGAGCGCCATTGGCATAGGCTCGCGAAAGATGCCACGAAAACGCATTGCCCGTTCCCTTTCGAAGAAAACAAGGTTCGGGCGCAACTCAGCGGCGTATTGCTTGCGAATAAGGTAAAAGACGGCACCGCGCGGATTTACGTCATTTACAACCAACGAGGCTTTTGGACCAGCGAAGAAAGATTCCCCGATGCCGATTTGCTGATCTATTCCGCCGGCCTGCCGGCCTATCGCGAGCCGGCGCGCCTCGGCATCCGCGAGCAGGGACGCCACGCGGCTTCGCCTCTCGCCGGCGTGAAGGTCACGTCGTGGCTTCTCAACGTATGGAATCTCTACGAGGCGCAGCAGAGCGGCTACGACGAAGTTCTCTTGCTGAATGAGCGAGGCGAAGCCGCCGAATGCACGGCCGCGAACATCTTTTGCGTGCGCGACGGCCGCGTGCTGACTCCGCCGCTCGACTCCGGATGTCTTGAAGGAATTACCCGTTCGGTTCTCCTCGAAATCGGCGCTGCAGCAGGTGTGCCCGTGGAAGAGCGCATGTTGCGGCCGGAAGACTTGTATTCGGCGGATGAGCTATTCATCTCATCCACGAATCGAAGCCTGCTGGGCGTGAGCGAGCTTGCAGGCCACGTGTTTTCCGCGCCCGGCCCAATCACTCGCAAACTCGAGCAGGTCTTCAGCTCTTACATCGCAACGTACGTCGCGGCCCACTCCACAGCTACAGCCAAGTAACAATCGCTGTTAATGAACCAAAAATGCAGCCACGGCGACTACGACGCCGGCTGTACCTATCAGCAGTCCGGCGGCCCAGAAAAGCCGATTTCGAGTGAGCAGCGTTATGGAGCAAATAACCAAAGCAGCTTCGAGCAAAACCTCGCCTAAGTCGAATCGGTCCGCCTGTCGTTCCCGAAATCCTACTTCCTTCTCCGTTTTTTCCGCCTCGGCTTGAGCATCTTTCTGTTGATCGCGATAGCGGTCGACTTCCTTCTGATATTTTTCCTTGATCACGTCCGCCTGAGGCGAGTTCTGCACAGTGAAGACGCTCATCTCATCAATAAACAACTCATAGGCATGCCGCCGGATGTCTTTCGCCTGGAAGTAAGCCCATTGGTCAGTGGCCTTATTTTGCAGCAGTATTTCTTCGGTATGTGTGCGGTGCCCCATCAACGAACAGGCGGCTACAAACACGGCCAGCACCGCCATCGTAATTGTGACTGGAGCGAGACCCGACTCGTGTGCGCCGTGCTCCGCGCGCTCAGCTAGCTCATGTGGTTCTTCCGCCATACGTTGTGTCCTCGCTTGGTTTTAGGATCGCTCGGTGCGGTCTGCGTGGTGGCAGCATAGCAAAAATCCTTCCATTCACGAACCTCAAGGCGCAGATGACACCTGAGAATCGGAATTGAGCTAAGATCGATTCGGTTGATGGAAATTGAAGAAGGAGATACAAGAAATGTCCGATCTAGCCAGCAAGACTTGCGTTCCATGCAAAGGCGGAGTACCGCCGCTCGCAGGCGAAGAAATCGCTCGGCTCTCGCGTGAAGTTCCGCTGTGGAAAATCATCGACGGGCACCACATCGTGCGCACGTTTACGTTTCCCGACTTTCGACAGGCGCTCGCATTCGTGAACAAAGTAGGCGCGATCGCGGAAGAACAGGGCCATCATCCCGATATTCTTCTCGCTTGGGGGAAGGCCGATATCACCACGTGGACGCACAAGATCAACGGCCTCACCGAGAGCGACTTCATCCTCGCCGCAAAAATAGACCGGATCTGATCGCAAGTCTTATTGTTATCACGTCGAGGAAAGCGCGCTGAGCAGCTTAGCGCCGTCGGGAGAGCCAAGTCCCGTGCAAGGATCCCAGCCGGCGCCTGCCGAATAACCATTATTATTGCCGCTGGTGATGTCGTGAAACGTAGCTTCAACGGACGCCCCGTACAGCAACGGATTCAAATAGCCCACAGGCTTCCCGAGTTTTTGGTTCATCAGCGCAATCAACCCAGCCCACAACGGCGCAACGGCGCTCGTTCCACCAACCACTTCTTGCTGGCCATCAACGACGATTTCATATCCCGAATCCGGATCGGCGTCGCCCGCCACATCCGGCACTCCGCGCCCCACGAATCCATTCGGCGCGGCGGGCACCTTTGCGCTCGGCTGCCACGAAGGCAGCGCAAAGAATTCGCTAACTCCGCCTCCCGTTGCTCCGCCTCCTGACGATGAATCGTTCCAGACATCCTCTTCCGTGATCTTATTTCCGCTAGCTTCGAGCAGCGTTCCGCCACATCCAACAACCGAAGGGCTCGACGCAGGAAAATCAACGTGGTCCTGTCCATCCGAGACGCCATCCGTCGCGCCGTTGTCGCCCGATGCGACGCAAATACTGACGCCGAGCATCGCCGCATCCTGACAAGCCGAATCCATAGCGGTCATTGCTTGGCTAGTCCAAGAGCTCTCCGGGCCGCCCCAACTGATCGAGATCACAGAAGGCTTGTTCGTCGTATCGTGAATTGCTGTTGTGAGCGCGTCGAGAAAACCCTGATCCGTATTTGGCGCAAAGTAGACGGCGATCTTCGCGCCTTGAGCAATCGCCCCAGCCACTTCAATATCGAGCGCCACTTCGGCATCCGCGCTATTCGGATCGCCGACGGGCGTGTTCGCTCCGCCGTCCACAGACACCGCCACGACGCTCGGCGTCGCCAATCCCAAACCGCCGAAGAACGACGTGAGATCGCTCGCGTTATAACCTCCGCCGAGTTCGAGAATGCCGATACATTCTCCGCTGCCGTTCACTCCGGATGGAAAGTCGTAAAGGCTCGCCACCTGAACGGGCGTGAACGCAGCGGCCGCAGCTTCAGGCGCCGCTGCCTGCGCTCCCTCGCCCCGAATTCGAAAGTGCGTTTTAGCCTGCGGACGATTGTCGAGACCAAAAACGCCTTCGACAATGCTGGCGAGCTCAGCAGGAACCTGTAGCTCACCCGTCCGCCCTCGAAACGCGCCAGTCGGAAATTCGTAGCGCCCGAGATCCGCTTCGAACGCCTGCGCGAACGCAGAAACGGTTCCGGTCAGGACAATCGCGCGGCGCCCGGCGTCTTCGCTTTTCACACTAAGGCCGCTCGCCGCCGCAAATTCGCGAATGCGCGCGATATCCTCGCGTGCGGCTCCGTGCATCGCCGCGAATTCCTCACGCGTGAGATAACGCCGTTCCGCAATCGGAGTTTTTCCAAGATCCTCGATATGTGGAAACAATCTCATCGCTTTGGATCGTCGCGCCACGTACACAGTGACGTCAATAATCTCGCTCGGATCAGCCGGGCCCACTCGACGCGCACCGGGATACGCATCGCGACGGCTGTTCGGCAAATTCACTTTTTCAATTTGACTCACAATAGCCTCCGTCGTGAATGCCGGGCCGGGTCTGCGCGGCAGCGCAAGTTAATTTGAGTGTAATCCCAAAGCTTGTTCTTTGGCGTCACGCAAACAGCCAGAATTTGCCGACAAGATACCGCCGCATTGCAGAAGTACGCGAAGCGCGGCGTGTTACGATGCCAGCCACAAATTCTTGCTGTTCCCGGGGTCGAAGTGAAGTTCCTGCGAAATGAATTGCCGCCGATGCTGCGCCTCGCCGCTCCCATTGCGGCCGCCGAGCTCGGCTGGATGGGCATGGCCATCGTGGACACGATGATGGTCGGCCGGCTGCCCTATAGCGCCGACGCGATAGGAGCCGTGAGTCTCGGCGGCATCGTGTTTCTGACAATGGGGTTTTTCGGTACCGGCTTGATGCTCGGCCTCGATACGCTGGTATCTCAAGCCTATGGTGCAGGAAACATCGCCGATTGCCATCATTCGCTGGTGAACGGCTTCTATGTGAGTCTCGTCGCAGCTCCAGTCCTCCAAGGAATAGTCTGGCTGATCGGAAATTCACTTTGGAGATTCGGCGTTCAGCCTGAAATCTTGGCCTACACAATTCCTTACCTTCACGCTCTCGATTGGGCGATGTTTCCCTTGCTGCTTTATTTCGTTCTTCGGCGTTACCTCCAGAGCATGAACCGGGTGACTCCGGTAATGTTCGCCCTCATTTCGGCAAATCTCATCAATTTGTTGGGCAACTGGATTCTGATTTACGGCCACTTCGGC
>Ga0182015_10007736_pt1 | contig 10423 bp, 5 predicted proteins | sample 712P3MmetaG_FD_120478 | JGI IMG/M metagenome (GOLD analysis project Ga0182015, IMG submission 120478) | Permafrost microbial communities from Stordalen Mire, Sweden - 712P3M metaG | ecosystem: Environmental > Terrestrial > Soil > Wetlands > Permafrost | place: Sweden: Stordalen | collected... | reverse complement strand
CTTCGAACGGTTCGACGACGATCGTCGTGTAGCCGAAAGGCGGAACATTCAACCTGGCGGACACGCTCACCTTGTGCCGCGGTTCAACGGTCGGAAGCTTATATCGGCTCGCACGGAATCCCGCCGCGTCCCGCCGCTGATGAACAAGCTGATACGGAATTTCCTCGCCGCCCGCTCCGCGCAGCTTGAACGAGAACTTTTCCTCAAACCCGAAAAATTCCTTGAATTTCGTCGGCCAATTCGTCGGCAGCAGAATTTCCAGATCAACCGGCTCGTCAATCGCCTCCGCCGTCGCATTGAACACCCCGATCACCAGCGATCCGGCCACATCCGGTTTCGGCGCCGCCGCCATCGTAATCGCCCGCAGCGCCTGCTCTGTAAGCCGGGACGAAATTCCGATCGACTGATCGAACCGGTAAATCATGTCCTGGTGTACCTGATCGATCGAGCAGCCGCACATGCTGTCATGCGGATGGTTTTCCAGCAGGTGTTTCCAGGCGAGATTCAGATAGGACAATGGATACGGCCGAGAAAGAACCTCGCTGGCGAACGTGCTGAACGGCTCGGCCCAGAGGCATAGCTCATCTTCACACGCTGCGTTTCGCTGTTTGAGATGGATTCGGCTGGAATAGCACCCGGCAATCAGCCATTGCTCGTCCACCGCATGTGGCTCCCGTCCGGTTTCGCGGAGTTCACCGACAATTCGCCGATCGATGCCCGACCGTTCCCGTGCCATCTCCGCCTGATACGCATCGAGATCGCTGGCAATGATCCGAATCCCCTCAGTCGCGAGGCGCTCATTCGCGCCTGCGATGATCTCGGTCATCCGCGGCTCGATCTCCAGATGATCCGCGCCATCGAACAAGAGGATAGGCGACAACGCGGACCGCCCGGCCTCAAATCTCGTGTAGTCCGCGAGCCGGCCAATCGCTTCCTCCACGTCCAGCGGCTTCTCCGGCGCGAAAACATCCCGCACGCGGAAAGCAAGCGTGCAATACCCGCCCGGACCAAATCGATATGTCGGCAACACTGTCCCGTCGGGGCTTTGCCAGAGAAAATGGCCGTGATGATCCCTCTCCGTGGTTCCCCGCCAGATAAACGCGCCGCCAATCCCAAATTGGTCGAAAATCTGCGGAAGCTGGCCGATGTGGCCAAACTGATCGCAGGCAAAACCGGCGCGCGATGAGGCTCCTCCCAGTCGTTCCGCCGTCTCGATCCCCATTTGCAGATTGCGAACGAGAGATTCTCCACACACAAGCCATTCATCCGGCGCGACATACCACGGGCCGGCTTTGAACCGGCCCTCGACTGCGTATTGACGAATCGCCTCGGCCTTTTCGAGCCGCACCTCGAGATAGTCGTAAACCGGAATCGTCTGTCCATCCATCACGAACTTAAACGCTGAATCCTTCCGGAGATTTTCCAGCACCTCATCCAGCATCGAGACCAGTCGCATCCGATACCCTTGGAACGGCTCGTACCATTCACGATCCCAGTGAGTGCTGCGTACATAATGCGCAATGCGTGTCATTCCGACCTCTCCTCAATCGCCGCCCGTTTCGCCTGTGCGGCCCGAATTCTTGCCATGTCAAATTTTCTATCCCGCCCAAAGGTGTAGATGCCGTTCTGTTCCTGATAGACATCGGTCAATTGGGTATAGCAATAGCCGAACATATTCCGGTCGCCGAGCAAAACCGCGCACAGCTTTTCGAATCGGGCATAAAATTCCTCAATGCTTGCGGGCCGGGCTCCATAGCCCCACGACGCCTCGGCCGTATTTGCGTTTGCATTCCACCAGATTCCCCCGAACTCGCTGACGAAATAAGGCTGCCCGCGATATGGAATCGACCACTCAGCCGGTCTCTTGCTCTTTTCATTCGGATGCGGATTAGCCAGCGGCTTGCCCCGCGCCAGTCCCGCGTGGTTCGCGGCGAACTTCTCGGGATCCTGTTCATAATCGTGGCTGTCATACACATCCGCTTCGCGCACGCGGTGCGAATATCCCGAAACATCCAGGACCGGACGCGACGTGTCCAGCGCCTTCGTCGCCAGGAACATCCCACGCGTGACATCGTCCAGCGCGGTAATCTGATCCGTCAAAACCTGCGGCGTTTCGTTCAGCGGGCACCACCCGATGATGCACGGATGCGAATAGTCTCGCTCGATCGCTTCCAGCCACTGCGCAATGTATGTTGCGCGATGCTGTTGGTTATCCCCGGGCGGCCCCTGCATATCCGAACCCCAATCAGCAAACTCGCCCCAGCAGAGATAGCCCAGACGGTCCGCCCAATAAAGGAACCGCTCCTCGAACACCTTCTGATGCAACCGAGCGCCATTGAACCCCGCGGCCAAACTCAACTCGATATCTCGCTTGAGCGCCTCGTCCGTCGGCGCGGTCATAATGCCGTCCGGATAATATCCCTGGTCGAGCACCAATCTCTGGAAAATTGTCTTGCCGTTAATCTTTATCGCCATGCCGTCGATCGCCACCGATCTCAATCCGGCATAGCTCTTCACCGAATCCACCACCCGGCCCTGCTCGTCAAGCAGTTCGATTAAAAGGTCATACAAATGCGGATCGCCGGGCCTCCATGCACGAATGCGATCTTCTGGAATTGGCAAGGTCACCTTCGCCGACATCGACAAATCCGCGCGGACGGATCTTACGCCGATCGCTTCACTCCGATCGAAAATCGTCGCCCGCAACATCCAACCGCGCCTGCTGGCGCTCATCGGTACATCAAGATGAAATGCTCCGCCGCCAAGGTCCGGTGTGATCCGCGGCCGTTTCAGATATATCGGAGACACCGGTTCCAGCCACACAGTCTGCCAGATTCCCGTGGTCCGGGTGTATAAGCAGTCGTGATTGTGAAATAGCTGCGCCTGCTTTCCCATCGGCTGCGGCGCACGATTCCGGTCGCGCGCCCGCACAACAATCGTCATTTCCTCGCCCGGACGCGCCGCTTCACTCAAGTCACAAGTAAACGGCGTAAATCCCCCGCGATGCCGCCCCACTTCAGTCCCATTCACCCAAACAGTCGCATCGTAATCCACTGCCTGGAAGTGCAGCAGCACGCGCTGCCCCTCCCACTCGGCCGATATTTTTACGCTGCGGCGATACCACACCGCATTGAGAAAATCCCTGTTGTTTACGCCCGACATTTCCGACTCCGGGCAAAACGGAACCACAATGCTCCCCGACAATTCGCGATCCTTAAGCCCCCGCTCCAGGCCGCTGTCTCCGGCGTCAATTTCAAATTGCCACCGCCCATTCAGGCAAAGCCACCTGTCGCGAACAAACTGCGGACGCGGATATTCAGGCCGGGGAATGTTTGTCTGATCCATTATCACGCCTCAAATACAACCATTTCATGACCCAGAATTTTCGCCAGAACCGTGTTCACCCGGCCCTCGCGGTAATCAAACTCGATCGCTTCGGGCGATGGATTCAGCCGGTAAACGCAGGTCGGTTTTTTCTTGAGTTTTAACGAAAGCTCCACATCGTGCAGCGGCACGACATCTTCAATAAGGTCCAGATCTTTCCCGCGCCGTTCGGGACAATATTGCAAAAGATGGACAATAGTGCGCTTCCCCTGCCGCGCCACAGTGGCCTCGGTGCTTGATGGGGCCTTGATTCGAACCAGCGGTTCGGGAATAAGCCGATCGATCATCGCAGCCACCAGCCAGCGGCAGGCAAGATTGGCGTGATTCGCATAAGAACCGAATACCGGAAAAGGAATATGTGCCACTCGCCCATTCAACACCGCCGCGGAAAACCTGCTCGGCTTGTCCGGCGGTGTTTGATAATGGCTGCTGAAATGGTCCCAGCCTCGCTCGAAATAGGGTTCAACCACCGCCGCCAAGCTTACCGCTCCACGGGTCGGCACGACTCGAATCGATCGGTCGTACATCACATGATCCGTAGCCGGAATGCCGCCGCCGATTTCTCGGCCAAAGCGAACATAGGTCACCGTGAACGGTGAAAAACCCATCGGTTTCACGCCCAGATTGTCCCAAATAACCTTTTTCCCATCCGACGAAAGACCACTGGTTCCCGTCGCCAATACCGCCTTGCCGACGGCAACATGGCGGCGAAGCCGGGCACTCATGCTTTTCGATACCGAAATCGCATCGGGCAACACCAAAAGTTCGTACTCCTCCCAATCGCTCGATTCACTAATGAAATTGAACTGATGCTTAAGCTGCGTAAGCATCCGAGTGACGCCTTCGTCGCCGTCGCCCGACGCGTGGCTCAGCACTCCGATTTCTGCGACGGATTTAGCGCCCACCAGCCACGCCTCGCGCGCTTCCACCCTTTCATACGCCTTGCCGATCAGGTCATACGCCGCCGAGTCCAGCACACCGCGCGGATGCATCTGATCGCCGATGCTGCATCCCGCCCCGTGCGCCATCATCTGGCTGGTCTCGTATTCCAGCGCCGCGCCGCTTTTGAGCCCGCCAAAATCCGCCCAACCCTTGTGAAACCGCGCCGTCATTCCCAGATATGGCTTATGCAACGTCCGCACGAAACGCACGTTCTTCGGGAAATACATATACCCCCATCCCCCGCTGGGCAACGCCTCGATTTCAGTCTGCGTCATGCACGACAAATCTTCTTCCAAACCAGACAGAGGCCGGCTATTGAAATAAACCGTCCCCTGTTTCGAATGCGTTTTTGCCAGATCGTGCAGCCGCCGCATGTATCGAAGCGAAACCTGGTGCGCATACTTTGCCCGGTCGTCTTCAGATTCTGGATTTAGCTTGTCCTTCAACATCCCCGCAATCGCCCATTTCGTCGTCGAAGGCTGATCCCAGCACATGTCGAAGAATAATCCATCCACCGGTCTAAATTGCTTCAGCACCTCAAGCGCCTGCTCAACAAGGAAATCCTGATAGGGGCTCGACATATCCAGGATCTGCCAGCCCGGCTTAAACACGCTGTCGCTCCCCTTCACCGCGACCAGGTTGGCCCCCCGCGCCACCCATTCCGGATGAGTATTAGCGGCGTATTCATCGCACTGGACGCTCAGATAAATCGGCGCGCGAATTCCCTCGCGATGCAATGATTCAATCTGCGCGCCCAGCAAATCAAGCCCGCGCTTAAGCCCCGGATGCCGTTCCGGACGCCGCGTGTTGTAATAAAGATGGCCGTGATGACACTTGGCAAATACCGTAACGCTGTTCACATGGGCGCGCTTCATCGTCGCGGCGAAATGCCGCGCGTCGAATTCCTTGCCGACATCACGGATCGCCGGCGATGTATGAAAATCGAGATGCACCTGCCGCATCGGTAGTGAATTCACCATGCCATCCTTCGCCGCTCGGCGTCCAATCAATCAAACGTTTCTATGTTCCTGCATTTCATCGGCCCTGTCATCCCACCGGTCACAATGCTTTCAGTTAAGAAAATCCTGCCTATTTTCGCGATTGCGTCTGGTAAGCGCCGATATCAAGCGCCTCGCGAAGTCCGCGCGGATTGCCAAGACAATCGTGGTTCAGCCCATCGATTCCCGCCGGCGGAGCTTTTCCAATCGCCACTGAATCCGAACCCAATGCATAATTTCCGCCCCCATCATCGACAAAATGAGGATCTCCGACCACAAGATGCGCATCGCGCTCCAGACCGTGCGGCACACCGCCGGCGACGTCGAAGAAATTGTATTCGATCACCAATCCAGCAGCCCCGCCGTCATTCAGCGGAAGAACGCCGCCAGTGAACAAATTGCCGATGATCCGCGTGATTGCCGCCGTTGGTTTTAAGTCGATGCATGGTCCATGGGCCGCCCGGTGGTCCAGCGTGTTGAAGCGAATAATGTTGCCCTGCCCGCGGACGACGATGCTTCCCTGCTCATTGTCACTTTGCTGATCCACGCAGTTCTGCACGATGTTGTCGTTTCCGAACAGATCGATCTTGGCATTGCCGCGGAGTCGCAGCCCATCGACGACAATCTTTGCGCCGTAGATGTCGCATGTCGGTCCCGTCAGCAGTCCGCCTTTGATCGTCACCCTTTCTCCGGGACCATCCGCGCCAATTCCCATTCCACAACCCAGCGAAGTAAGATTCTGGATCAGAAGACTTCCAAGTCCCCGGCCGTGCGTGATGAATGACTGCTCTTGCGGTTCAAAATGATCCACCCGGCAATCGATCCATTGCGACGTATCGCCGTGTCGCGAGTCGTCCGAGAAACTGACAAACGCACCGGCGTTGCCATAACCCAAACCAGGAATGCACCCGCTGGCATGGAGATCCGTTCCAACAAATCCCGTTGAGTTAATCACTCCGATGTGGTGCTTGCCGCCGGCATACGCCTCGCAGTGATTGAGACGCACGTTGCTGCTGCCCTGAATTCGATAGACATACGCATCCGGAACCCCGCCGGAATTGCTCGGCGCAGCCGTCTCCCTGCCGATCAGGTCATTGAAAACGAGATCGTTATGCCCATTGGAACAGATCAGGCTCGAGTCCGCATTCGTTCCCTGCGCGCGATCCGAAACAGTAATCACCGGCCCCCCCGATCGCGGATCAGCTCCGCCCGTTTTGATGTATGCGGTATCGCCGCTGATAAAAAATGACCCTGCCGGCATTTGAGACAGACTTTTCGCGACGATCAGGAATCTGTGATCGGCAAAAACGTAATATGCCTTGCCGGTTGGAAGCACTGACGTCTGAAATATATAGACGGAATCACCGATCGCCGTAATTTCCTCAGGCGATATAACGTCACTGCCCCAGAACGTAGGTCTGGCCGCGGCGGCCTCGCCATAATCCGCATAAGTAATTGGATCGCCATCGGCGCCGTCCGAACTGGCGATCAGTGGTTCGTGCCAGTTGCCGCCGCGCTGAAACAAAATGCTGTCGCCGGGATCGAATTTCTTAGAATTGACCTTCGCCGCCGTGCGCCATGATGTCGTCGGGCTTCGTCCATCCCGGTCGTCGTCACCAGCGGGACTGACATAATACTGGGACGCGCCGATTGCACCGCATCCAAACCACAGGAATGCAAAAAGAACCACCAGCATCCGCATGTAAGTGTTCTCCGGCATCAAAACTTTCTCTCACGCAACCGAACTGCCGCCGCCGACAGTCGGCACAGTTTTTCAAATGCTTCATCGATTGTTGGTGGCTCGCCCGCGTCCGGAGCGAATCCGCAATCCGGATTCAATGCGATTCGCTTGGGATCGATGATGCGCGCGCCGGCGGCGGCAATGGATTCGATCGCTTCGATTTCCTGGAATGATGCGCTGCGAACATCGACCACCCCCATCCCGACATCAATATTTGCCGGCAACATCGCCAGATCTTCCACCTGCCCCGTGCCCTGATACGCGAATTCCAGATTGACCCGGTCGATCCTGGCTTCAGCAAGCCGCGGAAGAACAGGCTTATAATTGCCCACCACGTCGCTCTGCCGCTTATATACGCTGTGGCAGCAATGCAGATGAACCTCTGATTTCAGCCCCTCCGCGATTCGATTGATCGCGGCAATCGCCTGCGGAAATTGCCGGTCTATATTCCACTCCCGGCGAAGACGCTCGTCATGGATGTCACGAACTTCGTTCGCCGCCGTAAGACGGGGATCACAAAAATATGTCAGCGCCGGATCGTCGAGCTGGATCACGTCGATACCCGCCTGCGAAAGCGCCTGGGCCTCGGCGGCCAGCAGTTCCGTCAGATGGTCCATGAAACTTTCGAGCGTCGGGTATGCCGACGTCGAATAATCCTGATGCCAATAGCGAATGGCAATAAGAAATGGACTCGGCAGGGCGAACTTGGTGCAGCGATCGGTGTGGCCAGCAAGGAATACTCCATCGCGGGCAAACACCGGTTCCCGTGCCGCCATTTTTCCGACAACAACGTCCGTTAATTTCATCTGGCCTTGATGCTCGTATTTGCGAACGCGCTCGAAACCGCCAACCCGCGTAAGGAATTCGCCAATGTAATGCCTGCGCCTCCATTCGCCGTCGCTGACGACATCGATTCCCGCCTGTTCCTGGAGCCGAATGGCGAAAATCACCATCTCGTCCATGATTTTCTCATAACGCTCCGCCGGCATCTGGCCGCGTCGAGACAGCAGTTGTTGCACCACCTTCGGCCGAGGCAGCGAACCGATGACTTGCGTGAAAAAGAGCGGAAGTTTTTCCGTACGCTGAGTTTTCATCGCATCTCCAGCCGGTCCAGTCGCCGCGCGCCCGTTAGCGACAGATAGAAAAATATTCCTGTCACCACGAATAGTGCCCAGGCGAGATCGGGATGTGTCCCTTCGAGGAAGCGGTAGAGCGAATCCGTAAAATCGGGCCCGATCAGCCGGGGATAACGGTCGGATAGAAACGCGCCCCAGCCGCTGCTGTCGCCGTTTTGCATCATGGCGTCCAGAATCTGAATGGTCGCGGTCGTGGTCAGAAGGAGGCTGACCAGAGCCATCCCGACACTTTCACCGATGCAAATCGCCGAAACGGCGGCGGGATACAGCATGTAACGGCCCATTATTTCCACCGGGAAAATGAAGAAGACGAGCCACGGCAGACTTAACGCCACCAGCATTCGCGCGGTCTTTCGCCGCGCCTGCAGACCGATTGCCACGCCGCTGGCAAGCAAAATTAAAGTGAAGATCGGGTTGAACAGGGTTTTGGCGGTGAGGTTCAGGTCAACGGCCGGCCACCATTGCCAACGCTGAAGAAACGATGGCCAATGACGCGGAATCGCGGAAATTGTCGCGACCACCTCGTCGGGGTCTTTGGACCATCCAAAGCGTTCATGAAGCAAACCCGGAAGATTGTCGGTCAGGCTGGAGGCCGTCCAATGCCATCGGCTGGAGCCGAAGTCAAACCCGCAATCCCACCAACTGTGGCTGCCATGAAAGAGGGCCATGGACAGCAACAACGCCGCGCCGATTGCAGCGGCCGCGACATAACCCTGATACCTTCGGTGAATTCGAAGCGCGGCCCAGGTGAGCAGCGCTGTGGCGATTAAACCCAGCGGCCAACAGGATCGATTCCCCGCCAGAAGGCACGGCCATGCAACGGCCGCGGCCATCGTGACCGCCACCGCCCACCACCATCGACGTAACCATTGCGCGCCCATGGTTGCGGCGACAATGCCGACGATCCAGCAGATCGCGCCTATGTCAATCGTGCGCGCGATTGCAAACAACGTCGGCGGATAGTCCTCGGGTCCGCTGGAGTCCTGTACTGTCCTGGCGGCCGCGAGCAAATCTGGCCGAATGTATGACAGAATCCATGGCGACGCGATCAGAGCCACGCCAAACATCAGGCCGATGCACCATCGCGCTGCGGCTCCGATTCGTCCCTGCATCAGAGGCCAGAGAATGAAAACCGGCGCGATTGCAAGCTGTTGGCCTTTGAACATTGCGCCGACTGCCAGGGCGACTCCGGCGCAGAACCACCAATCGATGCTGGCGAGCAAGGCGGTCAGCAGATATATCGGGATGATCCAATTGTCCCAGGTCGGCCACGCATACGCGCTGAGAAGAATCGCGGGGTTGAACCAGACGAACAGGGCTGCGATCGTTCCCTGCCAAACGCCGGTGAAATGATCCCGCGTCCGTTGCGCTCGCCTCACCCACAGCCTCGTGAGGAGAAACGCGCAAATCGCCCCAATTCCGTCCATCATGGCATTGAAACGCAGCAGGGGCACGGTGAATTCATAACCTGGCTGCCAGGCATCGGCGGGCTGCTCGTCGGCGGTTTCAGGAAAATGATGGCGTAGATATACGCCCCAACGCTGCATTACGAACAATCGCAACGGAACGTAATCCAGAAAGGTTTCCCATTCCCGGGTTTGAACATCCATCTTCTCATATTGATTCAGAATCCCCTCCGGCCCGCTCGATTCCAGCGCCCAGTAGCACTGGCGCTGGACATCATGAACGAACCGCAGCGCCTCCGTGTTGTTCCAAACCCATCGCCGCAGCGCCAGGCCTTCCACCGTCGCGGCGAATGCAATTGCCGCAACACTTCCCCAGATCATCATCCGAAAAAACACTACCGAATGCCGCGCTTGCGATGCGGGCGCAACCAAGGCGGCTGAGGGCAGATCATTTTCCAGAATCGTCGTGCTCACGGGTTGATCTTTGCATCCTGATAGATTCGCTTGACCTCGCCGTCGTATTCGTCGTTGAACCACGTGCGATACAGAAGGATGTCGCCGGACCGAACGCCCGCCACCAGTTCATCATGCTTCTGCCTCACCAGATCCATTCCCGCATCGACCACGCGCGGCACGGTGAACGCGTCGGGATAAACCGCGCGCACGCCGAGCGGGGTAGCGCCAAATCGCAATCCGAGATTCGGCTGGGCTTCAGCAGGACCGGCCACGACGGAGACGAACAATGCGGCCAATCCCACACGCGCGAAAAGGGAATTCATACCGGTCGTCTCCGAATCGTTTAGCGTGTCGAAATCG
>Ga0182015_10007735_pt1 | contig 10424 bp, 10 predicted proteins | sample 712P3MmetaG_FD_120478 | JGI IMG/M metagenome (GOLD analysis project Ga0182015, IMG submission 120478) | Permafrost microbial communities from Stordalen Mire, Sweden - 712P3M metaG | ecosystem: Environmental > Terrestrial > Soil > Wetlands > Permafrost | place: Sweden: Stordalen | collected... | reverse complement strand
AGCGGACCTTTCACCTACGTCAGCCAGCAGCTCGATCGCGACGTCGTCATCGCCCGCGCCCCAGCCTACTGGGACCAGCTCCCCAACATCCAGCGCGTCCGCTTCGCCGTCGTTCCTGACGCCACCACGCGCGCCCTCGAACTCCAAAAAGGTTCAGCCGACGTCGAAAGCAACGCCCTCGGCGCCGACGAAATCTACGCCCTCCGACGCGACGCGCACCTCGCCGTCGAAGACGGACCGGGCACCGTCCTCAACTACATCGTCTTCAATTTCCGCGACTCCATTCTTCGCGACCAGCGCGTCCGTACTGCCATCGCCGATGCCATCAACCGGCCTCTCATCATCCAGGCACTCTACCGAGGCCAGGCGCGTATCGCCGAAAGTCTTCTTCCGCCGGAACACTGGGCCTGGACCGGAGCCACCGACCAACACGACTACGACCCCGCCAAGGCCAACACTCTCCTCGAGGAGGCTGGCTATCCACGCGGCCCGCACGGCATCCGCTTCCACATCGGCATGAAGACCTCGAACGACGAAACCGTTCGACTCACCTCCGTCGCCATCCAGGAGCAGCTTGCTCAGGTCGGCATCGCCCTCAACCTCCGCAGCTACGAGTTCGCTACCTTCTACGCCGACCTTTCTCGCGGAGCCTTCCAGCTCGCGCCTTCGCGCTGGATCGGGGGCAACGAAAACCCCGACCTCTTCCGCTACATCTACTCGTCCGCCACCTTCCCGCCCCACGGTGCCAACCGCGGCTTCTACGCGAACCCGGAAATGGATCGCCTTCTCCAGGACGCCACCACCACCTCGTCGCGCGACCAGCAAATCGCCGACTACGTCCGCATCGAGCAAATCGCCGCCCACGATCTGCCGTCGCTCAACCTCTGGTACCTCGACGCGGTGATCGTCCACAACCGTCGCCTCCAAAACATCCACCTCAACCCAAGCGGCACTTTCGACTTCCTCCGCACCGCCACGCTGGCACCCTAAAACAGGCACCCTAAAACAAGGGGGTCACCCCCCTGGCTTCTTTGTGGAATCAATGACATCCGGAGGGCTTAACCTGGACTGTTATCTTAGTGGTAAACATGCATTACAAGGTTCCCTGTAACCTGAAACCATGCACCTCACCCTCCCACCCGGCCCCCACCAGGCCTACCTCTTCGACATGGATGGCACCAACCCCGACTCCCTGCCCCTGCACTACATCGCCTGGAAGCAAGCCCTTGCCGAATACGGCTGCCCCCTCTTTCCCGAGCCGCTCTTCTACTCCTGGGGAGGCATGCCCGTCCGCGAAATCGTCGCCACCCTCAACCAGCGCCATGGCCTCAACATGCCCATCGAAGAAGTAGCCCATCGCAAAGAAGGCCTCTACTACGACCTCCTCCCCAAACTCACCGCCGTCCCCGAAGTCCTCGAACAAATCGAAGCAGCACACAAGCGCATCCCCTTCGCCGTCGTCTCCGGCTCCACGCGCGAGTCCGTTACCAAATCCCTGGAGATCCTCAACCTTCTCGACAAGTTCGACGTCCTGGTCTGCGCGGGCGACTACACCAAAGCCAAGCCCGACCCCGAGCCCTTCCTTCTCGCCGCCCAAAAACTCAACGTCGCCCCAGCGTCCTGCCTCGTCTTCGAAGACACAGAAATGGGCATCCAGGCTGCAACCGCAGCAGGCATGCAATCGGTCCGCATCCTCCAACCCTGGGAACGCAGCCGAACCCAAGCCGCGCTTTGACTAGTTCCCTGGCACAGTTAATTTGTCGGTTGAAGTGGTAGCACGTCTCTACTTGATCGTCTGAATGGACGTGATGTTCGACTCGCGACTAAATACCGCGAACCACGGACGCTCACGCTTTCTGAACTCCCGCAGAATACGGCTTTTCAGGTTGATAATCGCCGCAACCCACTCACCCTCGTCCTTCGCGCTGTTATGCGCCGTCGCGAGGATAGCAATATCCGATTTGCGGATTTCCTCTCGGTGAAGGTTCTTCATCTCATGATCCCGGGTAACGAGCAACCAGCCGTGCTTGTTGCAGAACTTGATGACTTCCGAATCCGGGATGTTGCGCAAAGGCTGTCCGCCTTCATCTCGGAACCATTCTGGGAAGCGTTGTACGGTGAATCCGGCAGTGGTCAGACGTTCAGCCACTGACGGAGCCGCAAAGCCCTCGTCAAGGAACAAAACGCATTCGTCATGCCGCTTTCTGACGTAGCCCAACGTGGGTTAGCGCTTTCTCGACTATGTCTCGTTCGAGCCCAAAATCCCTGGCAATTTCAGCTATGCTATTTCCCGCCCTCTTCTCCTCGGAAAGCACTGAAACAGGGATGCGGGTTCCTATAACCACTAATCGCCCAGACATGATTTCAGGATTCATGGATACTGGGCGACTCTCTTTGTCCGTTGCGGCATACCTCCATGGGAAGATGAATTTCCCAGGCTCAATCCGAGCGCCAAAGAGGTTTACCACTTCTTCCACTAGTTGTTGGCCGGGCTTCTGCCCTAAAGAAGTGACCGTCCGCGGCTGATCGCCTCGAGCGGGCTTGTCGTAAACGAGATCCCGCAGGCACTCCTTGACGGCATCAGCGCGATGAAGGGGGTGCTGTGATCGGAACATCCTTCTAGCGTTCGACATCGATTTCCTCAGGAACTGGAGCGAAAAATCAAAACGTTCCCGAAGAAGGAAAAGGCGGTACGCCTCCTCCAAATCTCGATAGGACAGCAGATGGATAGAGCCGAGATAACCCGACGCCGATAGAATAGGTTCACTCCCGCCATACCAGGAGAACATCGTTCGGCGCGGGATCGCCAGCATCCCGGCGGCTTCGGGGATAGTGAATGTTGGGACCGTCCGGAGGTCTTGCCCGGGTTTGCGAGTAGGCTTATTCTTCAACATCAGATCCTCGCATGCGCGCACGACAGGGAGACAATCGCATCATACATCGCGCATATGCCCGACCGATCCCTCACCCCAGCAACCGCGCCAACTCCCCCAACTCCCCAATCCGCGCCACCGCCTTCTTATCAAACGACACAAACGTCTCGCCCCCCAGCCACCGTCCCTCCCACGCAATCGCTCCGTCGGCGAAGTCCCCACCGGCCTTCAGCACCGCGAGCCCTGCGTCTGCCGCCGGCCGATTCACCACAACGTTCGCAGCATCCAACAGCGATTCGATCGCGTCGACGATCTCTTCGCGCCCAAAGTCATACACGCTGTGGAGTACCCACACAAGCTCGCACAGGCAGGGGAGCGAAACGGCGACCAACTCAGCGGTGCGCAGAAACTTCGCCGCGGCAGCGGCTTGCTTCCGGTCATCTTCAACCACGGCCCGAAGGAGCACGTTGGTATCTACGGCTGCCCTCATCGCAGACCCGCCCAACCACGCGCTGCGGCGTCATTGATTTCCTCAATGGTTGCGACCTTCTTCCGCCGCCCCTTCAGCCGCCCAATGAAGTCGTCGATACTGCCCGTTGGTCGCGCCGCTTCGAGCATCCCGCGCCCGTTCGGCAGCAGGTTCAATTCAATCCGGTCTCCAGGCCGCACACCCAGATGCCGCAAAACTTCTCTCCGGAAAGTGACCTGCCCCCGTTCTGTGATCTTGAGCGTAGCCATGGAGCGATCTCCTCGCTCCTATTGTAATGCATATATCCATTATTGTACCCGTGCTGCCCTCAAGCCGCGTAGCTGCCCGCCTCCACCCGACTCCGCTCCTCCTGCTTCGCCTTCGCTGCTCCGTTGATCACGTCTCCCACCGCCCACACGGCTGCCGCGAACGCCGTTGCGATTCCATTCGCGGCCCAGACGAAATGCGTCACTGAACCCTCGGCTACCAGCAACTTCAGCCATGGCGGCGGGCCAAACAACAGCCAGGGCAGCCAGATCAGCACCTCGAATCCGAGCACCATCACTCCCAGCAACCGCGAGGCTAGCCGCATCATCACGCCCGACAGCAGAGACGCCGCTCCGGCAAAAAAGAAAATCCCCGTCGCCGCCGCCCAGAACTTGCCGCCCGGTGGAATCCACTTCGGCACAAAGGCCGACGCGCCCGCAAAATTGATGAAGTGGGTGGCGCCGAAAGAAATGCAGCAGATGCCATATGTCCGCGCTATCGCCACCGCCCGCCGAGCCCAGGGAGATTCGGGTGGCGACAGCCACGCAAACGCCGCCAAACCCGCAATCACGGCCGATAGCTCTTCGAACATGTTCCCCCAGCTGTCGTAGTTCAGCGGAGCCGATGCCGCGTGGACCATCCACAGCAACCAGAAGACTGTGTAGCTTCCCGCCAGCGCCAGCGCGCCCCAACGTGCCGTCCGCCGCCACAGCATCGCCGCGCCAGCCAGCAGCTCGTATCCACCTGCCAGATACGCCAACGCCACGCGATGCGGCACTTCCGGAGTCACCCGTTGCCAGTTGGTGGCAAAATCCCCGAATGCCAGGCCGACGAGGCCCAGGTAAACGGCAGTCCCTGCGTACAGGTAGATTCCGAAGTTCGATCCGAGCCGCTGACGATCCACTTGCATACCTGAGTCTCTTCAAGGACTCAGGCGCCAGGCCATAGCCACTTTCCCCCGCAAGCTCCATGCCACTTGCTGTGGGGCGTGGCGCTACCAGCTTCTGCCAGGCGCTACCCGCTTCTAACTAGTCGTCATCGTCCTTCTTCAACCCATGCGGATGGGTCAGCATCCACGGCACCGGCTTGTTCCCCATCGCATCCTTCCAGAGGATCACATTCAACTTCACCGGATCGGCACGGTCCTCATGCTGAAAGTCCATCTTCGCCGACTCCTTCGCCCCCTCCGCCTTCGAAGCATTGGCCGTGAAGATCAGCCCGTTGTCTCGATTCCGAAAATCGGCACTGAACGCCGGCTGATCTCCAGCTCCTGAAAACTCCGGCGCCATCAGCGGCGCAAACGCGTCGTTGTTGTTCATCGGCGGTGCGCCCAGCAGAGTAAGGATCGTATGCAGAGTGCTCACCGTCGTGTAGAACGTGTGATCCACAAACGGCGCATCCTTCTTCGGCGAGTACCTGCTCACCACCAGCGCAATCGATCGGTGCGCATCCACATGGTCCGCCCCGTCCTGGGCATCGTCTTCGAGCACAAAGAACGCCGTCGAGTCCCAGTAGGCACTATGCGAAACTGCATCGACAGCCCGCCCCACTGCGAGGTCGTTATCCGCCACGGAAGCCTTGGGAGTCGGCGACCCCGGCCGCGTTCCCGCCGTGTGATCGTTCGGCAGCCGCAGCATCACAAACGCCGGCATTGTGTCGTGCCCACCCTTCAAATCGGCTGTCCACTGATCGAAGTGCGTTAGAAATTCATTCACCCGCAGCTGATCCGGAAAGCTCAAGTTGAAGTCCGGATAGTCCGGATCGAAACGCCCGACCAACTCCGGCTTGGTGGCCACGTTTTTATAAACCAGCGGAATCGCCCACGGATACTCGCTGGTGCCGCCGCCATAATTCTCCGGAATCGGATCGCCTTTGCGAATCGAAGCGTGCTCGCAGAAATGTACCTCCTCCGGCGTGCCGCCCTGTTGCGGCAGGGGGTGCTCTTTCGGCGCCTCGCCGGAGTCATCGCAGAACTTCGTCGAAATAAATTCGCCAAAGTGGTACAGCGACTTGTGACTCCGCGTCAGATCGGTCCACAAGTACCCGCTGCCGGGCTCGTCAACATCCGGAATATGTTCGAGAAGCGGATACCCTTCTTCGACCACGCCCTCGAAATCGTAAGGCCGCTCATGCCCGCGATACCCGATCTGCCAGGTCCGCTCGTTGTAGTCGCTGTCGATCGCTGCTGTTGACCAAACGTGTCCATCGCCCGACACTTCGCCCGAATCGTAAAAGTTGTCGAGCACCCCGAACTGCAACGCCAGCGCATGCAGGTTCGGTGTGATCTCCTTGCCATACATCGTCAGCGAAGGATCGCCGTCGCCCACACCCAGATCGCCCAGAAGCTGATCGTAAGTCCGGTTCTCCCGGATGATATAGATCACGTGCTTGATCTTGTCGCCGCCACCCTGGAACGCGATCCGCTTCTGCGCCGCGTACATTAGGTTGCTCTCGAGAGTCTGCTTCGTCAGGTCCTTCAAGTGACTCTTTGCATCCGCCAGATCGATCGTCGCCAGCGATCCATGCAGCATCGTCGCAATGTACGTGTGCGGTCGGCCCTCCAGTCGCGAAGCAGCAGTCGTCGGTGGCTTGGCCGGTTCCGGCTGCGGAGCAGCATTCGGCGCCGTCCCCTCGCCCTTGCCCGTTGCCACGTAAACGTGATTTCCCTCCACCGCCATCGCTGTCGGGTACCACTCCGTCGGAATGAAGCCGATCGGAAGTACCGGGGCGTTGGCTCTGGGCGCGGTGTGAAGATCGAACACCGCAACGGCGTTCGATCCCGAGTTCGCAGCCAGCAGCGTTCCGCCGTCCTCTGTCACCGCGACCGCATCCGGCATCGATCCAAAGAACGCCTGCCCCGGCAGCCGCGTGTCGTAGAAACCCGCCGTCTGCATCTTGGGCCCCGCGACCCGCACTGCCGCCACACCATCGCGGTTCGCCATCGCGATGTACAAGGTCTTCTCATCAGGACTCAAGGCCATCGCAATCGGATGCGAACTCGGCGCGGTGTTCCGCAGCGGTGGCAGCAACGGCAGCTGTTGCACAACCTTGCCGCTCGCAAGATCCAGCTGCGCCACCGCAGATCCATTCCAAAGCGCAACCCAGGCCCGCCGCCCATCCCGGCTCGCAATCACTGCGATCGGATAGGTCGTCGGAATCGTCGGCCCCGCCGACAAATCGAACCGCGTTTCTATTTTGCCGCTCGTCGCGTCCAGCAACAGCACCTCGTCGGAGTATTCATTCGCGACCAGAATCTTCTCGGCGCCATCTGCGCCCTTCACCACCGCGAGCCCTGCCGGTGCCGGGATCGCCTTGTCCTCGGCCATCTCCATCGCGCCATGATGCTGCGTCTTGCCCGCAGGAAGGTCCCGCAGCGGCACCGGAATCTGCCGCTCTGCCGTCAGCACATCTGGACTACCCGGTGTGAACTTGTAAGCCCCAACGGCATTCCCCGTCTGCCTTTCCTTACCGCCCTCCGGCGCGCTCAGCGAGTCGAAGCTGACGTAAAGATGAGAACCGTCCGCCGAAAACGCAATCCCGGAGTAGTAGGTCTGCGGAGACAGAATCTCTGTCCGCGGTTCCGGATAATCCGTCAGCTTGCCCGTGCCGGTATCCAAAATCGCGATGGACTGCTGGTAGTTCGACTCCACTGTGCCAAAGCCGGCATTCACCAGCGCCAGGTAACGGTGATCCGGCGACCACGCGGCCGTCATCGGCAAGCTGTTCAGTGGCTGTGGCGACCCGGGCACCGGCCCCAGGATCTCCTTGCTGGTGGGCAAATGAACGGTCTGCGCGGCGCACAAGCCCGCCGCGATCCAAAAGAAGGAAGCGAATGTAACCCACACATTCCGAGAATTCATCGTGTTCAATGGTCTCCGGCGATGGTTAAAACGTCGTGAAGAGGTCCACAGTAACGACCCCAGACCCCGCCTTACAAAAGTGTTACATCGACTGCGCGGCCCTGGCTGCTACGGTTGGAACAGCGGCGTAATTCGACGCTTGCCAACTCCATTCTCTACGGAATCGATGGGTCTCTCTTATGTCTCCCCAAATACTTACTGAAGAACAGACTGAAGTCCAGGACGCCCCTCTCTCTGCCGCACCCGCTGTGCGCTCGACGGTCAAGTCTCAGCTTCGCGAACGAGAGGGAATGCCGCAACTTGGCTACCAGGCTCAAGCTCACAAAGGACCAAACTGGTTCACCACCAGCTTCATGATCCTTTTCCACGTCGGTGCAATCGCCGCCCTGTTCATGTTTACGTGGAAGGCTCTCATCTGTGCCCTGGTCCTGTGGGTTTTTGCGACGAATGTCGGCATCGGTATGTGCTATCACCGTCTGCTCACGCACCGTGGCTATCGCGTTCCCAAGTGGCTGGAGTATGTGATGGCGGTCGGCGGAACCATGGCGCTCGAAGGCGGGCCAATCTTCTGGGTGTCCCTGCATCGCGTCCATCACCAGCTCTCTGACCACGAAGGCGACCCCCACACCCCGCATGAGGGTGGATGGTGGGCTCACGTGGGGTGGATTCTGATCGGTGATTCGCTGAACACAGAGACCGATACTCTGGCGCGCTACGTCCCCGATCTTACCCGCGACCGTTTCTACCGCTGGCTGAGCAAGTATCACTGGGTTCCCCTGGCTACCGTCGCGGTGGCGCTGTACTTCATCGGCGGCTGGCCCTGTGTGATGTGGGGCATCTTCCTCCGCACGACCCTTGGCCTTCACGCCACGTGGCTCGTCAACTCTGCAACCCATATGTGGGGATCCCGGCGCTTCCAGACTCGCGACGATTCGCGCAACAACTGGTGGGTCGCGCTCATCACCGGCGGCGAAGGCTGGCACAACAACCATCATGCGCATCCGGTGTCCGCACGTCACGGGCTCAAGTGGTATGAAGTCGACGTGAATTTCTGGGGCATCTGGCTGCTGAAGAAGGTCGGTCTGGCGCAGGAAATCAAAGTCGCCCAGTTCGACCCGCACAATCCCCGCCCCGCGGGAGTGGCATAAGCTCGGACTCCATTGAAAGCTCCGTTAACGGCCTTTCCTTATACCTGCGAAAATAGAAACGCCCGCACGGTTTCCCCGTTGCGGGCGTTTCGCATTCAACCCATGCGCCTAAGCGGACGAAGACGGAACATGGTGCTGTTCATCCTGCTCGGCGTGTGCCTCGTCGGCGTCGCGGTCGCCTTGAACGTCAGCTGGATTCTCCTCAACTGGCGCCGGATCGTCCCCATGGCAGTGGGCATTCCGTTCTTCGCTCTGCTCATCGTTGGCGTCGCGCTCAATACCATTTTCCTGGTGCGCGAAGTTCGCCGCAACGAGCGTCACGATGCCTTTCTAAGCGCCGTGACCCACGAACTGAAAACCCCCATCGCCTCCATACACCTTTACCTTGAGACGCTGCAGTTTCGGCAGCTCGACGATGGCCAACGCAGCGAGTTTTACGCGCGCATGCTTGCCGACAGCAACCGGCTGCTCGCCACCGTGGAGCAAGTGCTCAAGGCTGGCGAAGTTGGTCAGCGCGCTCGTTCCAGCGTGCGTGTCGCCGTGGACATGCGCCAGCTGGTAGCCGATTGCATCCGCAGCACCCTGGCCGGCCATGGCCTCGAGGAAAAGACCATCACCCTGCGCGTAGAAGAATCTCGTCTCCCCATGATGGTGCGCGGCGATCCCGATGAGCTTCAAACAGCCCTTCTCAACGTTCTTGGTAACGCCGTAAAGTATTCACCCAACGGTGCCGACATTCGGGTCGCCCTCAGCGTTGAGGACGACGCCTGGGTCCGCGTCAGTGTCACTGACCAGGGCATCGGCATCCCGGCCGCGCATCTCAAGCGGATCTTCCGCCGCTTTTACCGGGTCCCCAGCCGCAATGTGCTGAGCACCAAGGGCACAGGCCTGGGCCTCTACCTTGTCCGCACCATCGCGCGTCAGCACGGTGGCGATGCGACGGCCCAAAGCGCCGGTGAAGGCTGCGGCGCCACGGTCAGTCTGCAACTTCCACGCATTTTGACCCCGATCCTCATGCAAGAGTGAAACATGGCACGCATTTTGATCGTCGAAGATGAAGCCAATCTCGCCAAGGGGCTGCTCTTCAACCTCAAAGCGGAAGGCCACGAGGTCAGCGTCGCTGGCGACGGCGAGACCGCTCTGGAAACCATTCGCCGCGAGCCCTTCGACGCCGTGGTTCTGGATGTGATGCTGCCTGGCAAAGACGGATTTGAAGTCGCTAGTGCCCTTCGCGCCGAGGGCAACTTCGTGCCCGTGCTTATGCTCACCGCGCGCGCCCGTTCGCAGGACGTCGTCATGGGTTTCGCCGCCGGAGCCGACGACTATCTCCCCAAACCCTTCGATCTTTCCGTGCTCCTCGCGCGTCTCAACGCGCTCCTTCGTCGTATGAGCTGGCCCCAGAGTGCTGAGAAAAACGGTACCGCTGCTCAGGAGCCATCAGAATTCGTCTTCGATGGTCGCCGCATCGACTTCGAAGCGCTCGAATTGCATGCTCCCGGCCGCACCGTGCGTCTAACCCTCATGGAAGTCGATCTGCTGCGCTATCTCACGCGCAATTGCCAGCGCATCGTCTCTCGTAAGGAACTGCTCGAACAGGTGTGGCACGTTCGCGAGGATACCGATACCCGCGCCATCGATAATTTCATCGTGCGCCTTCGGCGCTACATCGAAGAGGATCCAGCATCACCGAGGTACTTGCAGACCATACGCGGCGTCGGCTACCGCTTTATGCCCAACCCGGAGTAGAACCATGGTCGGAATCTGCCCCTCAACCGCAACCGCGGCGCCGTTGCAGCATCTGCTAAGT
>Ga0182015_10007734_pt1 | contig 10424 bp, 5 predicted proteins | sample 712P3MmetaG_FD_120478 | JGI IMG/M metagenome (GOLD analysis project Ga0182015, IMG submission 120478) | Permafrost microbial communities from Stordalen Mire, Sweden - 712P3M metaG | ecosystem: Environmental > Terrestrial > Soil > Wetlands > Permafrost | place: Sweden: Stordalen | collected... | reverse complement strand
CGGAACCTGGGCCGGCAGCTACGACGAAAACTTGTACGTGGATACGAATGGCAAAGCGGTGACGACCTGCTATGCGTCAGGTGTCACCCAGACTGTCGTCTCGGGCTCTGCTGTGAATGACGGAAACTGGCATCACCTGGCAGCCACGCTGAATACCTCGACGAACACCATGACGTTGTATGTGGACGGTGTTTCCCAGGGAACGGGGGATTGCACGGGAGCAGACGGTTTCACCGGCTACCTCAGGATCGGGAGTTACAGACTATATGGCATGCCAAACGCGAATGACGGCTATTTCAGCGGAAAGATCGACGAGGTACGCTTCTCCAATTCGGTTCGGTCGGCAGACTGGATTGCCACCGAGTACAACAACGAAAGCAATCCGTCTGCTTTCTACGGCGTGGGGTCGGGGCCGTCGACGCCGACGATCACGAGCCGATCCCCAATCACAGGAGGCATAGGTACCTCGGTCACGATCACTGGCACGAATTTCGGTGCCAGTCAAGGTTCGAGCACGGTCACATTCAACGGGACGGCGGGAACACCCACAAGCTGGAGTGCAACGGGCATCGTGGTTCCGGTGCCAACTGGAGCCACCACCGGAAATGTTGTGGTGACGGTGGGCGGGGTGGCGAGCAGCGGCGTGAACTTTACAGTTTCGGCGCCTTCCTTGTCGACGATCGCCGTGACGCCTGCAAACCCGTCAGTTCCGCCTGGCGGCGAGCAACAGTTTGTCGCGACTGGAACTTATTCCGACAATTCCACCCAAGATTTGACGGGCACAGCGACATGGAGTTCATCCACGCCCAACGTAGCCACGGTAGGGGCGACGGGCCTAGCTAGCACGCTCGCGCAAGGCAGTACAACGATTCAAGCCTCGCTGGGATCAGTTAGCGGTTCAACCGCGCTGACGGTGTCGGTTGGCTTCGTCTCAGTGGGCAATATGAATTCAGCTCGCGCCGACCAGACCTCGACGCTGCTGAACAACGGGACGGTTTTGATCGCGGGCGGCAGCAGTCTTTCCAGCGCAGAGTTGTACACTCCGTCGACTCAATCATTCACAGTCACGGGCAGCATGGAAACGGCGCGTTCCAGCCATACCGCAACGTTGCTCGCCAATGGCTTTGTGCTCGTCGCCGGAGGTCCGGACAATACCGCGGAACTGTACAATCCGAGCAACGGCAGCTTCACTCCGACGGGCAACATGACCAGCACCCGCAGTTCGCACACGGCCACCCTACTGAATAACGGTTTGGTTTTGATCGTCGGCGGTTATGACGAAAACTCCTTGGCCCTCGCTAGCGCGGAGCTCTATGACCCAGCGACGGGGACCTTCACGGCCACGGGTAACCTCGTCACCGGCCGCGCGAGTCATACAGCGACACTGCTCAACAACGGTCAGGTTCTAATTACCGGAGGATACGACATCAACGGTAATGTTCTGGCGAGCGCGGAACTCTACAATCCCGTTTCCCAAACATTTGCCGCCACCGGCAATATGAACAATGTGCGCGTCGGACATACGGCGACACTCCTGAATGGCGGGACGGTGCTTATTGCAGGGGGCGTGGACAACAGCTTCGACACGTTTGCTACTGCTGAACTTTACGATTCCACATCTGGGACCTTTACTCTCACGGGCAGTCTGAATACCGCTCGCGTTTACCAGACCGCGACGCTCCTGAACAACGGCACCGTGCTCGTCGCGGGCGGGACAGCCGGAACCGGCGGTGTGTTCAACAGTGCGGAGTTGTACGATCCGCAAGCGGGAACCTTCACAGTCACCGGCAACTTGAACAATGCGCGCGAACAACACAAGGCGACCTTGCTAGAGGACGGGGCGGTTCTCGTGACGGGTGGTTTTCATCAGGCCGGTCGGTTTCTCACTCCTCAGGTGAACGCAGAACTATATTATCCAGCCACGCTGACGCCTCCCGGCCTCGTTTCCATCGTTGTGAGTTCGCTCAGTCCGTCAATTCCGGTGGGAGCCGCCCAGATCTTCACGGCGACAGGAACGTTCAGCGGCAACAGCACACAATCGCTGGCTTCGGTCACGTGGAGTTCTTCCGACAGCACGATTGCCACCGTCACCAGTGATGCGAGCGATCCTGGCCAAGCCTATGGTGTGGCGACGGGCTCGGCCACGGTGAGTGCATGCGCAGGTCCGGTTTGCGGTTCGACCGCGTTGGCAGTACTCGTGTCGCAAATCACCATCACCGATCTCTCGCAAGTGTACGGAGCAGCTGGGACTCCTGTGATCATCGCAGGGACCGGTTTCGGCGTCGCGCAAGGGAGCAGCTCGGTGGCGTTTAACGGTTCGGCTGCCAGCGTCTCGCTGTGGAGCGATGGAGGCATTCTTGTTACCGTGCCCGAAGCTGCCTCGACCGGCAACGTGGTCGTCACGGTTGGTGGTGTGAGTAGCAATGGCATTCCCTTCACGGTAGTCGCGTCTCCTGTCATCAACAGTCTGTCGGTGGTCTCGGGACTGGCGGGAACTCCCGTGACCATTTCGGGGTCAAACTTTGGTAGTTCCCAAGGGACGAGCACCGTGACGTTCAATGGAACGCCTGCGCCGGTGTCAACCTGGACCAACGGTACCATTGCAGTAACTGCGCCAAGCGGCATATCTTCGGGAGACGTAATCGTCTCCGTCGGCGGCGTGCCGAGCAACGGCGTTACCTTCTCTGTGCCAAACATTACGGAGATCCTTCCCCAGGACGGACCCATCGGAGCACTAATTACAATCTTGGGAGGAGGTTTCGGGGTGACGCAAGGAAGCGGCTCGGTGACGATTGGCGGCACGCCAATGGTCGTCGTCAGTTGGAGCGACACGGAAATCGAGGCCGCCGTCGCAGCCGGGACAACTACCGGAGTCCTGAGCGTGCAACAGGGGTCCTCCACGCTGTCCGGAGGCACGTTTACGGTCAACTCGATCTTCCCCTATAACGTTTCGCCGCAGAGCATCAGCCTGCTCGTCGGTCAAACGCGAACGATTTCCGTGACCGATTCTGCCGGCAGCCCAGTCAGCGGGCTCCAGTGGATCACCACGAATTCCAACGTGGTCAGTCTCTCGACCGATGATCCGCCGGTCATTACGGCGCTCGCGCCCGGCTCGGCTATTGTTTACGCAGGCGAAGCGCCGATTTCCGTTACGGTATACGCCGGCACTTCGCTCCCAGCCGGCACCATAAATTGGTCTGTGCCAGTTGGCGGTGGCAGTTCTGCCAATCCCAGCCTAGTTCCGGCTGTGCCGAGCGCTTCCGGCGCAGATCTCTTCGTGCTTAGTGCGACGGGCCTTTCGGTTCTATCCTCCGATGGCACCCTTCTTAGCACAGATGGAAACCTCGGCTATTCGTTGATCGGAAATGGCGGTGCACAATATATGATCGGCGCATCGTTGATTCCGGATTTCACGGGGAATGCGGTTCTGAAATCCTGGGACACGTATAATTATACTCACCAGGTTTCGCAGGTAAACGTCGCCACGGGTCAGCAGACGCCTCTCTACACCTTCTCGCTTCAGCCGTACGACTTTGGGAATATCCAATCTGATTTTCAGGCGACACAGACCGTCATTCCGGACACGACAGGGAAGGTTTTCGTCCAGGACAATGACAAGGTGTTGGTGTTGGATCCGTCGACGGGAGCCACGATAGGAAGCGTAACGATGGAAAACAGCGCATATATCTTCGATGACGCTCCGGATTTTTTCCCCTCCCAAACTTTTATGGCTACATTTGGGAAGATGATCGTGGCGGGTGACGGCAACGCATACGTTCCCTACATATACGTAAACCTCAACGCCAGCGAGGTAACCACGACGGACACGCCGACTCTGATCGTCGGTACGTACATTTATCAGGCGACGAGCAAACTAATGCTCCTACGCGTGTCGCCTGACGGAACGTTCGCAAAGACTGAATTGAATGAGGCAACGTTTGATCAGACGACCACGGTAACAACAACCAATCCAGAGCAAAGCAATGAAACCATCCAAACAGTCTGTAGCGGGAATGGTTCGGTCTTCGACGGCCCGGTGTATGCCGATGCCCTTGGCGGCCCTGCGCAGGCTCCACCAGGTGGAGGCGCCCCCATTATGACTGCCATAACAAATGGAGGAACCGGCGCCGCGGTGGTCGCGTATGTGCCGTTCGCTGTCGCTTGCCAGAATCAGATGCAAAGCCAGCATCAGATCGACTTCGTGTCACAGGATTCTTTGACTTCGCAGGTGGATCTCGATCCCGGATTGTCCTCTGACTTTACACCCGCGCTCCAACGGGAAGACGGCAGCTATGTCGGGACCGATCAAAGCGGCATCGTCGCGGTCGGGACCGGTGGCGGTATCATATGGTCTCAGCAACTCGTCAGTACTCCTACTCCTTTGTACGCCACCTCCGATGGTGGGGTGATTGTCACGTCCACGCCTGCGGTATGCCCCGGCGGCGACCTCGCTTACGATCAACACCTTAATCTTGTGTGCCAAGACAACCTTGGCTTGCCCTCTACCTCCGGTCCGAATCCGCTCGGCACGCTTTACACCCTCGATCAGAACGGCAACGTCACTTCGTCCACGCCCGATCCCGGCGCCGTCTATTCGTGGAAGGGATCATATGTGACGGCGGGAGACCCCGCCGTACAATCAGCAACCCTCCCGATTCCATATTTTGCGCCGACGTACGGTGCTGTTCTCGGGGGAAACCTTACAGCAGTTTCCTCTCGCAGCGGGGCCGCGGTGGTTCATCATTCCATTGGAATATTCTGGTGTGGTGATACCTTGTCCGGCAGTTGCCAGGGCCAGTATATCGGGGCTCAGCCAGCCCAAGACCTCGGGTTCACCTATGCGCCCTACAATCAGTTTCCCACGCCGAATCTGATTGATTTCACGACCGCTCAGCCAGCATGGGTTGACCAAATCATGCTCAAAGGGATGAACGCGGTGAAAGCGGCATTCGCCCAATACCCTGTCCTCGTTGAGCCAGCCAGTTCCACGACTACATACTGTCAGAATCAGAGTTGGTTCGGGTGTATATTCTGGCCGAAACAGACCACCACGCCGGCGCAAGATCTCTTGGTCTACGTCACTGGAAATTACAGCCCCACAGCGGGCGGCATAACATTTTTCAACGAACCACCATCATATATCTACTACCAAACGTTAATGGAAAATGCTCAGTTGGCGGTGGGAAGTTACGTGAACGGCGGTTGGGCTGCACTGAGTCCACAATATTCTCAATCATTAACCCCGCAACAAGCATCGCAGTTTTGGTCCATTGTCACAGCGGCCGGCGTTGCCATTGGCAATACCGCAGCCCACGAGATAGGCCATCAGCTTCAATTGCCAGGTATGGATTGCGGTCTACCCGCGAATTATGACAATCAAGGAAATGCCGCGGGGCCGTCCTGCCCAGTAGGTGTCACACCCGATCTCTTCTATGAATATTGGGAAGGGATAAATGGTTGGCCCCCCTACGTGGCTCCGGGCGGGGCAGGCGACCACTACCTGGACGTTGGACCTCCTCTGCAATGGACGAGTCAAGACGCGTCGACTCTTTTTAAACTACTCCTGAAATAGTAGGAAGGCTCGAAATTCCATGAACACGTGGCGGATGCCAGTATCGAGAAAGCAAAGTGTCGGGTGCTATTTATTTGTTGTGTGCGGATTTTCCGCCTTGTTGCTCCTGGCGGGCTGCAATCGGATTTCACATCCCAAGGATCTGGCGTCCGTCTCCATCACCTTGGCACGAATGAGCTCAGGTCCCGCGTACTCCGTGACGGTTCATGGTACGGGCGACGTGGAGTACGAAGGATTCCGCGGCGTGCCGGTGCGCGGGCAACGCACGGCCACGCTCTCGCAGCAGGCAGTCGTCTCCCTCCTCCGTGAATTCGATCACGTAAAATTCATGTCTCCCGATGTCAAGAACTTCGAACTTGGGTCGGACATGGGCACTGTCACCGTCTCGGTCTCCGTCGACGGAAAATACAAGCAGGTGAGCGGTCCATGGTACGACGATCCGTCCGCCCCCGCGACGGAGGCTGTTCAGAAGTACCCAATTGTCAGGGCCTACTCGAACTTCCTGAAGCTGGCAGCAAAGATTGACGACCTCGTTGGGACCGATCGTTGGACAAAATGCAGCCCGGAGTGCATGTTCTTGATTCTCCGGGCGCCTTTTTTGCTGGAATCCCGTAATTTGTCGACTGGTGACACGCTGTTGTTGAGGGCCATCCAAGAGAGCCCCTTCAATTGGGGCGGCTTGGTGATCGACCCACAGACTGTCATAGAGACTGGAGCCGACGTGAATGCTGCAAACCCGCAAGGCACCACACCGCTGATGGCGGCCGCCAAGAAAGGCGACGCTGACGTTGTCCGTGACCTCCTCGCTCACGGAGCCAATCCCAATGCCAAGGACAGGAAGGGGCTAACCGCATTCGACCACGCACGAAGCCCTGAAATTCGGCAGCTCCTGTCGGGCTAAGGCTTGGTAAGGGTTGGGAAGATAGCTAAGGCGGGCGGATGGCCGCGTTCTCGATGAGGAGACCAGCGCGATCCTCTCTTGTCTCCGCGGCATGAAGAATCTGGACTCGATTAAGAATCGGATCGAGTATTGCTTCTCTCTCGGGCGAGCACGGGCGTGCGCGGACGTAAAGCCCCCATACATGCGCAGGAGTGGGTCGAAAGTCCGGATGCCGATGATTCCTCAACTCGCAAGCATTTTGCCAAGAGTGCGTTTAATGCGCTGTCGACCCGCCGCCGTAACTACGGAGCTACGGCAACCCCGACGCGCAACGCTGGCTGCGTCACTTCCGCCGTTTCCTGAGTCGGGGAATCTGTCCGGCTGCCATTTGAGTAAGTCATCAGGCCCACACAGTGCAGCGTCGCACACAGCCGATTCAAAACGTCAGAACTGTAGCCTTTGCTTCGCCCACGAAACATCATGTGCAGCGTCGGATACGAAATACGAGAAGAATCATGGGATCAGCCAAAGTAGCGCTATCGGTAGTTTGTTGTTCCATCGCTCTGCTCGGGTTGGCACGAAGCCAGAATCCTCAGAGTGCGAACCCTCCACCGGACTGCTGTGGAATCCTTAGAGACGCTCTAAGAGATTTCGAGCAAATAAAGCCCGGCATGACCCGCAAAGAGATCGAACAACACTTTAAGCTTGACGGCGGCGGGCAATTGCGCGAAAACACGCGCTATATCTATACAGACTGCCGCGACGTTGACATTAAGGTGGACGTCGACTTCAAGCCTGCGCCCCCTGTGGATGGCGTTGATGACTCGCCGGACGATACCGTAGTGAAAGTGTCGAAGCCCTATCTCGAATATCCGGACAGAGATTGATCGATCCTATTGGTCGGCATACTTCGCCAAGGCGCCATCTTGCTTCTTCGCTCCAGCGTGATAGTTTCGCGCTTGACCAAAGCGAGCGTCGATTTTCAAGAACTCGTCACCAATTCGTCTCCAAAACTACCCTCTTTTAGGCCATTTTACGGCTGTCAATAAACGGAAAAGCAAGGCAGGCAAAGGGATTTAACTTCTGTACCTCAGAATTGACACGGTAGAGGTCTGGGGTTCGAGTCCCCACGGGCCTACCATTCCTTGGAAAAGTGCCCAACGCTGAGTTAATGTGCTGTTTTGGATTTCTCGCCGCTGCGCTCAATTTTTGATCAATCGCCAGCGCGATCAAGGATTCGCGATGATCATTTCACGCCGTACTCTGATTGCCGTCCTTGCCATTACTGTGGGTAGCTTTCCATCGCTAGCGCAGGACAAGCCCAGTCAGTCCGACATTCCGACTGCGTTCACCGCGCCGAAGCCGGGCTACGACTACACCAAGCGCATCGAGATGATTCCGATGCGCGATGGAGTGAAACTCTATACGGTGATCGTGATTCCCAAGGGAGCCACGCACGCTCCGATTCTGTTGACCCGCACGCCCTATAACGCAGCGGCGCGCACCACCCAGATTGAGTCGCCTCACATGCTCGACGAACTTCCTCCGGGCGACGATGTGTTTGTTGGCGCGGGTTACATCCGCGTTTTTCAGGATGTCCGCGGCAAGTATGGCTCCGAGGGCGCTTATTTCATGACGCCCGCTCCGATGGGTCCTCTGAATACCTCCGGAACGGACGACACCACCGACGCGTACGACACCATCGACTGGCTGGTCAAAAACATTCCGGAATCGAACGGCAAGGTGGGAATGCTCGGCTCATCCTACGAAGGTTTCACCGTGGTGATGGCGCTACTACATCCGCATCCGGCTCTGAAGGTGGCCGCGCCAGAGAGCCCTATGGTGGATGGCTGGATGGGCGACGACTGGTTTCATTACGGGGCGTTTCGCCAGATCAACCTCGACTACTTCACGGATCAGATGACCGCGCGCGGTGAAGGTTCCTCCATCCCGCGTGAAGGGTACGATGACTACACGAATTTCCTCATGATTGGGTCCGCCGGCGATTTTGCGCGTTACGGTGGTCTTGAACAACTTCCGTTCTGGCGCGAGGTAGAGGCAAATCCGGCTTACGATGCTTTTTGGCAGGGGCGCGCGCTCGATAAAATCATTGCTTCGGTGCCGCTAACTGTCCCGACGATGTGGATACAGGGGCTTTGGGACCAGGAAGATATGTGGGGTGCGATTCACAGCTACGAAGCGGTCGAACCAAAGGATACCGGCAACGATAAAAATTTTCTGGTGATGGGACCTTGGCGGCATAGCCAGGTGAATTACGATGGCTATTCGCTTGGGCCGCTGCTCTGGAATGGCAACACCACCGAGCAATTTCGGCGCGACGTGCTGCTCCCATTTTTCAATCAATACCTGATGGACGGCGCTCCCAATGCCGATACTCCGCCTGTGCTGATTTACAACACGGGCGAAAATCATTGGGATCGCTTCAAGTCCTGGCCGCAGAGTTGCGACCAAGGTTGCCCCAGTAAGTCGCAGCCGCTCTATCTCGTGGCGAATGGCAAATTGTCTTTTGAAAGTCCAGATGCGGCAGGCACAAAATATGACGAGTACGTTTCCGATCCATCGAAGCCCGTGCCGTACCGGCCGCGGCCGGTGCTTACCTATGATGCCGACACCGACGCCTGGAGACACTGGCTGGTCGACGATCAGCGTTTCGTCGATGGGCGCACCGATGTACTCACCTACGTCAGTGAGCCACTCACTGCGCCGCTGAGATTGAGCGGCGCGCCTGAGGTGAACCTATACGCGTCCACCAGCGGGAGCGATAGCGATTGGGTGGTTAAGCTGATCGATGTCTATCCCGACAGCGTGCCTTCTGAACCGGTGATGGGCGGATATGAACTCGCGATCTCGCTGGACATTTTCCGCGGACGATATCGCACGAGCTTCGAACATCCCGAAGCGATCGAGTCGAATCAACCGCTGCTCTATCGCTTCGGACTTCCGAACGTAAACCACGTTTTCTTGCCCGGACATCGCATCATGGTTCAGGTGCAATCGACTCTATTCCCGCTCTACGACCGCAACCCGCAAACATTTGTGCCAAATATTTTTGATGCCAAGTCAGCCGATTATCAGTCGGCGACGCAGCGCGTTTGGCATACGCCGGGCACCGCCAGTTTCATCAGTCTGCCGGTTGTACCCTAGACAGAACGTGATCGCGTCCGTACGCTCTCCGGCCAGTGCAGGACGCCTACCGGCCAAGCCGACCGATAGGCGTGCGTGCGGTTTGCTCCTACGATTCAGACTTTCGGCGCGGATTCCGTCGCTGGCGTAGCGGGTCCAAACGGGCCGCAACGGCCGCGCATGCCTTGGCGGACCTTTTCTCGTTCCTCGGGAGTCATTTGCTCCCAGCGCTCGGCCATGCGGCGACGCCACATGTGCTGTCCGGGCCGGCCGCGGAATCCGCCGAACAGAATTTTGCTCAGCACCAAAATGCCCAGCGCTTGCCAGAAGGTGATGAGGTGCCATCCGAAAAGCGCAGGCGTGAGCCAATTCCACAAACGCATCGTCACGAAGCTGAGCACGGTTGCGGCCAGCACTGCAAACACCATGAACTTCAATACTCTCAAAACTCGATTGCCTCTCATGATTTCCTCCTCAACCTTTCGTAAATTCGTCGTAAACGGCCTGGAGCCGTTCGCGCAGTTGTAGAACCGCGTAGTGCTTCCTCAAATGCAGCGTGTTCACGCTCAAACCGGTTTCGGCAGCGAGCTCCTTGAAGCTGCGGCCCTCGACTTCGTGAGCGATGAATACTTCGCGCTGCTCGGACGGCAGTTCATCCACGGCGGCCTCGAACTCTTCGAGCAAAACGTTTCGCGCGTAGAGCGCCTCGGGCCCGGCATCCGGCGACGGCAACAGATCCTCGAACGAAAACGGCTCGCCATCCTCTGCGAATGCGATTGGATCGCTCGCAAACGCTGCCGGTTTTTTCTTGCGAAACAAATCCGTGAT
>Ga0182015_10007733_pt1 | contig 10426 bp, 4 predicted proteins | sample 712P3MmetaG_FD_120478 | JGI IMG/M metagenome (GOLD analysis project Ga0182015, IMG submission 120478) | Permafrost microbial communities from Stordalen Mire, Sweden - 712P3M metaG | ecosystem: Environmental > Terrestrial > Soil > Wetlands > Permafrost | place: Sweden: Stordalen | collected... | reverse complement strand
CTGGAAAGATCGATTCCATGGAACTCCGCGCTAAGAGTGACGGTGCGATTCGGATGATTCCACCGCAGGGACAAGCTATTTCCGCGGTTCACAACTCGGCAGGAGGGATCGTAGCCGCAGGAACGGACGGAGCATTCCGCATGAAGCACGGAGCATCATACAAGATTGCGTTCCGCTGAAACATCCACTGCTTGAACGGGTGCGCGCGTCGAAGTTTTGCATGATCACGTAGCGTGCCAGAAAACAAAAGGAAAGTGAGCAAGAGGAGCAAATTAATGATGCTTCGGTCCTCCACCCTAAGTTCTTCGCGGTCTTTGCCCGAAATCGCTATCCAACTCATGCCAATCTTGTTTCTATTGTTAGTCGCCCGCGGCGCCGTCGCTCAGATGCCGGGGCAGGAAAGACCTGTTTTGGCGCCCGTTGCGGTGCAACCATCCGAGCACGGATTTCACGCGACAGTGGGCTCTGAGACGCTCGATATCACGGTTTGTGGCGATTCCGTGATTCATGTGCTGGCGAAGCCCGATGCGGCGGCACAGAGTGGTCAGCAACCCTGGATGCTCGACGCAAGCCAATCCTGTGCGGGTGCTCCGTTTCAATTCGCACAAGATGCGAAGTCAGCTACGCTCAAGACGGAAAAGCTCGAAATAGCCTTTGGACTTGAGCGGGGCAATCTTTCTTTCCGTGCGGCTAATGGAGATGCGTTGCTGCGCGAAGGGAATAGTCTGCCTCGAACATACGAGCCGGTGCAATTGAATGGTGAGAGCACGTACCGGGTCACCGATCGGTTCTCCCCATCGCCAATAGAGGCGCTCTATGGGCTTGGGCAGCACCAGAGCGGAATGTTCAATTACCGCGGCTCGACCATCGAATTGGGCCAGAACAACACGGACGTCGCAATTCCTCTATTGGTGTCAAGCCGAGGCTACGCGCTGATGTGGAACACCGCGGCCCTCACCTATGTCGACAATCGCTTTCCGTCTGAACTTACTTTCAGTGCCGTCGGCGGCCATTCGGTTGACTACTACTTCATGTATGGCCCGGAGATGGATACGATCATCCACGAATACCGAAGTATGACTGGACGGACGCCGATGCTGCCAAAATGGGCCTACGGCTTCTTTCAATCGAAGGACCGGTATGAATCGCTCGACCAGATCTTGGGTATCGCACAACGCTACCGCGAAGAGCACATTCCACTGGATGCGATCGTGCAGGACTGGTTTTGGTGGAAGGTCGAGGGAGATCCGGAGTTCAACAAGAACTACCACGACGTGTCAAAGGACCTGGACACTCTGCACAAAGAGAATGTGCACACCATGATCTCGGTGTGGGGCCTGCTCGATCCTTCCTCTGAAACGTTCAAGACACTTGATGCGCAAGGGCTCCTGATTGCCGGTGCGCATGTTTACGATCCCAGCAGCCCAACAGCGCGCGATATCTATTGGAATCGACTGCCAGGAAAACTGCTAGCGCAGGGATGGGACGCGTTCTGGCTGGATAGCGCCGAGCCGGAAGAGTTTTGGCCACATATGGGAGATGCCATCTTGCGCAACAAGCAGCTTGCAATCGGTAACGGCGCTGAATATACAAATGTGTTTCCGTTGCTGCATACGCTCGGAGTGCAAGATCATTGGAAGCAGACCACCGACCGCAAACGCGTCTTTTTGCTCACCCGATCGGCGTTTCTCGGCCAACAGCGTGTCGGCGCGGCCGTTTGGTCTGGCGATGTGTACACCAGCTATTGGGCGCTCTCACATCAGGTACCTGCCGGCCTGAATTTCGCTCTTAGCGGTTATCCATATTGGACAACCGACATCGGGGGCTACTGGCCCGCGTTCCCCGGCGCCGTCGAGCAGCCTGCCTACCAGGAACTTTACGCGCGCTGGTTCGAGTTCGGAACATTCTGTCCGATCTTCCGGACACACGGCCATCGCCCAAACAACGAGGTTTGGACTTACGACAAGGTCGAGCCCGTGCTTATCCGCTACGACAAGCTCCGGTATCGCCTCATGCCGTACATTTACTCGCTTGCCTGGAAGGTCACAAATGAGGATTACACCATCCAGCGTCCACTGGTCATGGATTGGCGGACGGACGAGAAGACGTGGAATATCAGCGATGAATTCATGTTTGGACCCGCAATGCTGGTCAATCCAGTTCTGAAAGCCGACGCCACTCATCGCAGCGTGTATCTACCACCATCGCCAAAGTGGTATGACTTCTGGACTGGAGATTCAACGGAAGGTGGCCAGGAGATCGAGGCCGACGCTCCATTGGACCGCATGCCGCTCTACGTGCGCGCTGGATCCATACTTCCCATGGGTCCGGAGATCGAGTACGCCGCACAAGATCCAGGCAGCTCGATCGAGTTGCGTATTTATCGCGGAGCCGACGGCGCATTCAACCTGTACAACGATGCGGGTGACAGCTACGACTATGAGCACGGTCAGCATGCCGTGATTCCTACGCTTTGGAACGACAGCGCCGGAGTCCTGACGATTGGCGCCCGCGAAGGCTCATATCCCGGAATGGTCGAAAAGTGCACCTTCCGAATCGTCCTCGTCGGAAGCGCTCACGGGGTTGGTGGCGACGTGACAGCCAAGGTTGATAAGGAGATCACGTACGACGGTAAGGAGATTCACGTGAACCTTCGATAGCGCCGAGCCCCGGTGGCGATTACCGTGCTGCAACCGCTGCATTATCGTTAGGCGGCTGCTTCCAATCGTGTGAAGCGACAACAGCTTTTGGGCCAGGATCCGAATCGGTCTGTACCGTCTTGGGAACCAATGTCGTGGTTCCCGTCGATCCTGACGTGGATGGATCAGGTATGGCGCTCGCGCGCAGTTCAAGGCTCGAGATCAAATTTCGAAAAGTCGCCGTCTTGTGGGGGCGGTCTAGCTGTAACAGCCTGAGGGAACTGAAACTACCACCAATCAGCTCTTCATGCTTACTACGGTCTTTATTCTGCCAGAATCCCTGGTCCGGGCACACTCTTGTGACGAAGATTGCCCGAATCGTGGTCCCGATAGACATGTTCCATCTTGTAGGCATCATGTCCGGTAATTATTCCCTCAAGGCAAGTGTTCGGTCTAAGCGCGTCATTTTATTGGCTCGGCGCAGACCTGATGAATCTCGCCAAAATTCCGGGATTGGCGCGCCGGTGGCGTCGATCGGCGGAGCGGGTACGTTAGACGGAGTATTTCTGGTTGGGATTGTTGCGGTACTGCTGGCTTCAATGATTCAACCGGACGCAAGAAGGGCCGTGTGACAGGAGGGGTTATTAAAGACGGATTTCAAAATCCTGTCACATCGGCGTTTCAGGTGACTTATCAGCGAAGGAGTGTCCAAATCGCGTTCAATGAGTGCACTTGGCCTGTTGGCGACAGTTGACGTTGTTACCCAGGGAAGTTGATCAACCCTGACCGACTTCTGCACCCGGATGGAGTTTTGGCGACGCACGACTCGCAGTCGAGTACGCCTACCAGCAGTACGTGGCAACAACGTCAGGAGCCCCGGGAAGCTGGTTAGTGACGGTGGTGTGCAAAACAATCTGTATATTCTTCTTTTCCCAGTCTTTGGGGAGGGACTTCACCAGCGCCGAGATGGACTGCGGATTGGCTAGGAACTCGGCGGCTGCGCGCGTACCTGCGTGCCCGATTCCCGCGGCGGTGATGACCGTCGTACCTGTTTTGGAGTTCAACACACGGGATACGATCGCGTAGTCCTCTGCAAATTCGTGAGCATTGGTAGACCAGTGCTTCTGAGAGTCTGAGCGGTCCACGATGGCATCAGCCCCTTTGAAGACATAACGCAGATTCTCAGTCATGGTAAGAGTCCAGGAGTTGTTGTGCGCGCCAATCAGGATCGTGGGATGTTCGCGTAGATCGCCAAACGCTACATCGCTTCCGAATCGAACGTCGAATTGCTTGTTGCGATGCACCAGCAAGGACACGATCTTTGTTGTTGCCGCGACATCGCCAATTGTGACGAACGTATCCTTTGCGGCATAAAGATCTTGAGCGTCAATCTTGGTGCCCGGGGGCAATGGGATATAGGATTCGAATCCCATTTCCTCAGCTTGGCTGCGGGGGTGTTTCTGGTAGTACGCATCGACGTAGGCGGAAGACAACTGATAGACAGCATTGCCACCGACATAGATCAAGGTTGTATGAGGGTTATCCAAAATGGGCGACCAGAATTGATTGAAGGCACGCTCCTCAGAAGATGCAAGGTAGTGCGGTATTGCCCAAGCCAGGAGTACAACCGGAGCGGCAATCGCAATCCACCAAATGCGCCTCCGGATTCCTGAAGAGGTTGGCGCAAGACCGAGCCCTGCAACCACGTGAGATGCCGGCGGGATAATTGGCTGGCCCCGTTTCGGTCCGTGCTGAGGAACCGGCGGCAACGGAACCGTATTGGTGCCAGCCCATTCGAAGATGGCCTTAAACGAGCCGGAAGGAACGCTGATGAGGACAGAATCCTCACGCGCTGTTTGATAGTAGAGTGCCAGCCGCTTCCTGATCTCAGCGGCGCGTCCGCGAACGATTGGATCATCGTTTGTGTCGTAATCGGGCTTTCTGTTAAAAACATTCGCTCCGACGACTCGTTCCTTGAGCATTTCAAGGTGGCCGGCGAGAGTTTGATTGACGATGTACTGCAACAGTTCCTGGGACTGTTTGCTGGAGTGAAAAGGGGTACTTTGCAGGATCGAAGACAACGTTTTCTCGATTTCTGCCGCAGGTACCCCGTCCGAGCGCTCTTGCCGCTCTTGAAAGTCGTCCTTTTCAACCGCATGCGCCATCAATAGCCTCAAATTCCCCGCTTTGAACGGACTGTACCCCCTTTCGAGTGCTCTTGACAAGTCAGAATCTTGGCTCGTTGCCGAGTTCCTAAAAGTCCTGCGAAGTCAATAGGATGCAGTTATTCATCTCGTCGATTTGGAACGACTGGGCCTGCACTCCAATCGAGGAACAGTAAGGGGTTGTGAATCAATGTCCTGCGAGAAGTTGACGGGAAGCTGCGAATGCGGGAACGCTCTCGAACAGTACCGTACAGTACGTTGCCATTCTGAACGTACGGGTCGTCTTCTTGTGCGTGTTATACAGGCTGGCCCACAGAGTGTGCTGTAGGAATGTCAGCCGATCTATCGGCTTGACGCGGAGACCCTATCTCCCCCCCAGAAAGTGCTTGGGCCAATGAAGAAAAAAGCGAGATCGACAGGGAAAAGCCTCAGGAGGCAGCATGACTAGACTACGTTTCGCACTTTTGGCAGTCTTGATAGCCATCATGGCCGTTGGATTGCTAAACATTCCGGCTCTCCGTGCGCAAACATTGAGTTCCACCGCGGCCTTGTCGGGCACGGTTTCAGACCCCTCCGGCGCCAGGGTTCCGAAGGCAACCGTGAAGCTCACCAACGCTCAGCAGGGAATCAGCCGAGCCTCTTCAGCCGGCGCGGCCGGAGAGTTCTCGTTCGCCCTGCTGCCTACCGGCACCTACACTGTTGAGGCCAGCGCCTCGGGGTTCAAGACCACCCGCCAAACCGGAATTGTCCTCAATGCAGGGGACTCTCTGACCGAGAACATTCAATTGTCCATCGGCACCTCTGAGCAGGTGATGGTTTCCGAAACAGGGACCCAGTTGCAGACCGAGGATGCTAATGTCGGCACCGAGATTGCCCAAAAGCAGGTTGACGAGCTTCCTCTCAACTTCAGAAATGTGCTCGGCTTGGTGCTGTTGAACTCTTCGGTGAACAACCAGACCCAGCAGCAGTTATTGGCGGCTGGCGGCGCGGAGGATACGGCCGACCAGGACTTGTCCTTCATGAGCTTTGGCGGCGGCTTCTTCGGAACCACGGCATTTCTTCTTGATGGAGGCTGGAACGTTGCCGGCGGCTGGGGCGGAACCATTTATGTGCCCGCGGTGGACACCACCCAGGAATTCAAGGTAACTACGAATTCGTTCTCCGCTGAGTACGGATGGAGCACCGGCAATGTGGTGAACATGATTACCAGATCCGGCACCAGCGACGTCCATTTCACTTTGAGCGAGTACCTCCGCAACAACGATTTGGACGCCAACACCTACTTCCGTAATCTGTCCCACCTCCCCATTACTCCGGACCATCGCAATCAGTTTGCAGCTGCCGGCGGGGGACCGCTGTATATACCGGGCATTTACCGGCAACGCGCCAAGACGTTCTTTTTTACCAACTATGAGGGCCTGCGCCTCAATAACGCCGGTACCTATGGCGCCAATGTGCCCACCACCCAACAGGAGGGGGGCGACTTTTCGGCGCAGCTCGGCGCTCAGCTTTCGGGTGCCGCGGGCACGGATTCCTTGGGAAGGCCAGTCTACGCAGGCGCCATCTACAACCCCTACACCACCCGGCAAGTTCTGGCCACCAGCGGCCCGAATGCGGGAAAGATGGTGACCATCCGCGATCCCTATCCTGGAAACAAGATTCCCTCCAGCGGCGCAGGGGCAATCGATGCCCTCGCGGCGAAGTTTGCAGCCGGGAATTACTGGCCGGCCCCGAAGAATCCAACGAGCCAATTCAACTACAACGTCTCGGGTTCGCAATCAACTCAATCCAACGAGTACGGAATTCGAATCGACCACCACTTTAACGCCAACACCTCGATGTACGGCCGATGGTCGCGAAAGTGGGAGACCAAGGCCGGTTCTCCGGCCTACTACGGAGCCGACGATGTAGCCGGACCCGAGGTCTACAACCCGGACAACCGGTACAGTATCGCCACCGGCGCCTCGCACATCTTTTCGCCCACATTTGTTCTGAATGGCGCCGTGGAATTCAATCGATGGACGGAAGGAAACGACACCCAGAGCTTCGGGTTCAAGTCTTCCGCGCTCGGTTTGCCCGGCATCATCGACACGTATTCTCCGCAGTTTCCGCAGGTTGGTTTCGGCGCCAGCAACTATGCTCCTCTGGGAGCAACCACCGGCTTCGGCCAAGCCAGTTTTGCGAACAATGCGGGTTCCGCTTCGATCGACCTCAACAAGATGCACAAAGCGCACTCCCTTTCGTTCGGGTATATGGGCGCTGTAATTGACATATATGGCGGCAGGATTGCTCCCACGCAATTCAACTTCTCAAATGCCATGACGTCAGGTCCCGACCCGAACAACGCGACAACGGCCGGAGATGCGTTCGCTTCCTTTATGTCCGGCGCCGGTACCGGCGGCTCCACAGGGTTTAACGCATTTCCGGCGTCGTCGTACTACTTGCATGGGGGGTATCTCCAGGACAATTGGAAGGTGGCTCGCAAGCTGACCCTGAACCTGGGCTTCCGCTATGAACTGCAGACCCCGATCACAGCGAGGGCCAATGATCAGGCGTACTTCGACTTCCATGCCCTCAATCCGATCAGCGCCGCGGCCGGGGTGCCGGCTTACGGGGAAATCGTCTACGCCACGCCGGGCCACCGCAATCTCTACAACTTCAACTGGGACGACGTGGCTCCCCGCATCGGATTCGCATACAACGTCGCGCCCAAGCTTGTGCTGCGCGGCGGCTTTGGTCTTTATTACTCCAGAAACTTCTTTGGCAATGGACCGAACCCTGGGTATTCTCAATCGACGAATTGGACTCCCTCGGTCAACGGGATCACGGTCGTACAGCCGCTCGCCCAGGCATTCTCAACCGGCGTTCTGCCGGTCACCGGGAACGCGCTGCACGGCCTCACAAACGTCGGTCAGGGCGGCGGCGGCGTCGATCCATATCATCCGGATCCCCGCATCAAGCAGTTCATGGTTGGATTCCAGTACGCGTTCACGCCGAACGACCTGCTGGATGTCAACTATGTGGGCAACCGCGGAACTCGGATCATCTTGGAAGGCATGAACTACGGGCAACTGAACCCGCAGTATCTCTCCATGGGTTCAGCGCTGAACAACCCGGTGGCTAATCCGTTTGCAGCAGCCATGAACGCTCTGAACCTCCCGACCAGTTCCTGCGGACTGAGCTCGCCGACCGTTTCGCAGGCGCAATTGCTTGAGCCGTATCCGGAGTTCTGCGGAGGCGCCCCTGCCTCCCAGGAAACGGCCGGCTTCTCCAGCTACAACTCGTTGCAGGCGAGTTTCACCCACCGCGTCAGCTGGGGCCTGATCTTCATGGCCTCCTACACCTACGCGAAGTTCCTCGACGATACCGACGGAGCGGAACAATGGGCAAACATCAGCAGCGGAGGCGCCAGCATCCGCAATTACTACGACTTGAAGGCAGATAAATCAGTCGACGGAACGGATGTCCCGCAGTCTCTCGCTTTGAACTACGTGTATGAGTTGCCGGTTGGCCGGGGCAAGAAGTTCGGAAGCAACATGAACCCCATCGCGGACGAAATCGTCGGCGGCTGGCAGGTCTCCGGCATTACCCACGTGCAGGCTGGTTTCCCCTTGTCGATCAATGCCAACAATAACGGTGCAAGTCTCTGGGGCGGGAATCAACATGCGAACCTGACCGGAGCCGCGATGAAGGGCACAGGTCAGTGCGGGGCGGGCACCAGTAACCCCATCTCTGTGGGAACCAAGTACTGCTTCTTCAACCCGGCAGCCTTTTCACAGGCTCCCGCATACACGTTTGGCAGTGCCCCGCGTTACTTCTCGAACCTCCGGGCTCCCGGTTTCGTCGACGAAGATCTGGGGATTCAGAAGTGGTTCAACATCACGGAGAAGTTCCGCCTGCAGTTCACCGCACAGTTGTTCAACGCGTTCAACCACGCCAACTTCGACTCGCCCGATGTCAACCTCGGGGACGCAGGAACCACAATGGGAGAGTCCAGCAATACCCAGGGACCAAGGCAGGTCCAGTTGTCGCTCAAGCTGGTTCGGTAAGGTACCTATGCACAGGGCCGTAATGGTTCTCTGCGCGGCGATCGCGTTCACAACTTCGAACGTGAACACGCTCGCCGCCGCAGAGGATTCCAACCAAATGCTTGAATCCCTCCTGGCTGCAGCGCATGATGCTCAGTCCAGGAGGGACTTCAACGCTGCCGCAGAATCATACCGCAAGGCCGTCGAGCTCGAGCCCTCGGTTCCAGAACTATGGGCCAATCTAGGGCTGATGTATCACGAGTCTGGAAAACCGGCTGAGGCAATGCGCAGCTTCAGAGAAGCGATCAGGCTCAATCCATCTCTGTTTGTTCCTCAGTTGTTCGTCGGGATTGAGTTCCTTGGAGCCAAGAATCCCGAGGCCGCCGTTGATTTCCTTGAGCGAGCTGAAAAGCTCAATCCCAATGACTTGCAGGCCGCGCTTAACCTCGGAAAGGCATACAACTTGTTAAACCATGCCGATCGTGCCGCTGATGCCTACTCGATTGCAGCTCGGCTGACGCCGAATGACGGGAACATCTGGCTGACTCTTGGAACTACATACTTGCGGCAGGTTGAAAGCGATGCCCGTGTGATGACCTCTGCCTACAGCCATTCACCTTATGTCACTCTTCGTGCAGCGGAGACCTTTGCCGAAGAGGGAAAGCTGCTGCAGGCAGAGGATGCATACAAAACCGCTATTGCCTCCGGCTCGCCTGCACCATGCACCCACGCGGAGTTTGGCATCACGCTCCTTCGAAAGAAAAACGTGGCCGAGGCGCGTGAGCAATTCGAGCGGGAAGCCAGCGCGGGAACTCATTGTGGACTGGCAGCCCTCGGATTGGCAGTTGCCGAAGTCGCTGAAGGACGTCCGGATGCGGCGTTAACGAGGCTGACTTCTCTTTCGATGGCCGATCCTGGATTCGTGCGGTCGAGTCTTCCACTGTTTCGCGACGCTGTATCTGCTGACCAGGCAAGGCCGGCCGCCGCTCTCGCTCGAGCTGCGCGGAACGACGGAGCCCTCTCAATGAATCTTGGCGCCCTGATAGAAGGGGTTTTCATTTTTCCTGACAGGGCGGACGCGATGGGTTCTGGTGAGGATGGACGGTTTTCAGGCAAACAAGCCCCCGTGGTGGCAAACGCCGAGATGCTCTATGCAATGGGTCGTTACGCTCAATGCGACGATTTGCTCAAGCCGGCACTCGGCGCGACCGCCAGCGATCATTTGCAGCTTGTTGCTTCGTGCTCCTTTTACGCAGGCGATTTCCGCACCACTTCTGCCGCAGCTCTACGCTTGAAAAGCAATCCGGCAACTCGTGTACGGGGATTGTATTGGGAGAGCAAGGCGGATCAGAAACTAGCGATTGCAGCGCTGATGCGTGCCGGAGAGATTGATGCGGACTCTCCACGCATGCACGTCTTGGTAGGAGATGTCTTTCGACAAAAGCGACGCTGGGACGATGCCGAAGCGGAATACAGAAAAGCCGTGGCCCTCGATCCGAAGAGCCATTCCGCGCGGCTGAGCCTTGCCATTGCATTGTTTTCCGAATTGAAGAACGACGAGGCATTCGATATCGACCGTAGCCTTTTGGTTGAT
>Ga0182015_10007732_pt1 | contig 10427 bp, 7 predicted proteins | sample 712P3MmetaG_FD_120478 | JGI IMG/M metagenome (GOLD analysis project Ga0182015, IMG submission 120478) | Permafrost microbial communities from Stordalen Mire, Sweden - 712P3M metaG | ecosystem: Environmental > Terrestrial > Soil > Wetlands > Permafrost | place: Sweden: Stordalen | collected... | reverse complement strand
GATATGCCATTCAACGGGGCCAACGCCAATGGAGACTTCAGTTATGAGGGGCAGCCCGGCGGAACAGCGGATCGCAATCCCTTTGCGGATCAGCACTCGGTAACGCCTGGATTTTTCGGCACGGTACAGACGCCGTTTCTGGAGGGTCGCGATTTTACGCCGCAGGACACGGCCAGCTCGCCGAAGGTGGCCATCATCAACCGGGGAATGGCGCAGAAACTGTGGCCCGGACAGAGCGCCATCGGCAAACACCTTCACTGCTGCGCCGGCGACAACTACACGATTGTGGGGGTGGTGGGAGATGTGCGGTACGCGGGTCCGGCCGCGCCGGTGGGTTTCGAGATCTACACCAATGTGCGGCAGGGGCCCGCGCCAATTCTGGGATTTCTCCTGCGCACTTCGGGCGATCCGCTGGAGCTGGCGGAAAGCGCACGCCGGGCAGTCGCAACGATCGACCCGGGACAGGCGGTTTCGAATATCACTTCGCTGGAGGCGCTGGCTGAGGCGTCGGTCGCCGGACAGCGAACCTCGACCATGGTGACCGGCATTCTTGGCGCACTGGCGCTGTTGCTGGCCAGCGTGGGAGTCTACGGTGTGATTGCGTACTCGGTGAGCCGGCGGGAGCGGGAGTTTGGGATCCGGATGGCGCTGGGCGCCGACCGGGGCGCGATCATGACGCTTCTGTTTTCGGGCGCGCTGAAGCTGATGATCATCGGCGTGGTGATCGGCGCTGGCCTGGCGATCGCGATGCGGGCCTGGATCGATTCGCTGATCGGCACCACGGAAACGAGTGCCGGGGCGTTGCTGAGCGCGGGGATTCTGCTGTGTGCAGTCGCATCCATCGCGACGCTGGTTCCGGCCCGCCGCGCGACGCGGATCCAACCGATGCAGGCGCTGCGAACGGAGTAGAGCCGCGGTGCGCTGGGCAGTGTAAGCGCTGAGGGGTCTGGCGGCTCCGTCGATCCGACCAATTGCCGCGAAGAACTCAGAAATCCATGTGGCCGCGGACGGCTTCGACCCAAACGGGTCCGCGGTCGCGGTTATAGCCAGGATCGTCGATGTGCTGGACATCGAGGGCGAAGAAGAGCCCTTTCCAGGCGTGCCAGGTGTAGTAGCTTTCGACGATATTTTCGCGGCCGTAGTTGAGGCGGCCGTCGCCGAGGATAAAGCCAAGGCCCCCGTACTTCAGATAATTCTGGTGGTCTTTCTTAATGGCGTTGCTGACGAAGGCGGTGCCAATTTTGTCCGCGGGGCGATGCCAGCGCGCGCCGGCGTAGTCGACAGCAATAACCACGGACTGTGCGTCTTCGGTATAGGCGTAGGATTCCTCCTTGTCGTCGTTCCAGCCGAAGCGCGTGCCGATGCGGAAATTTTCGGTGATGTCCTGCTCGTTGTTCCAGCTAAATCCGTACTTCACGGTGCCGAAGCGCTCGACGGAGACGATGTTCGGCGTGGGGGTGAGTCCGGCGAGGTAGTCCTGGACCGCCTCGCGGTAGTTGCCCATGTGCGCGGTGTTGGCGAAAGAGAGGATTTTGGTCGTTCCCTTGCGGCCGGGGATGAAGGAGTGGCGGAGCTCGTATTCCCAGTTCTGGCCGTGGGCGCGAGAGAAGGCCCAGTCGAGCGCGATGCCGTTGGCGACGATGGGCATGGCGAAGATTCCGTAGCGGGCGCTCCAGTTGCGGTCGTCGTATTCAAGCAGGCCGCCGACGGTGTAGCCGCGGGTATCGGCGGCGTAGTCCCAGGCGCCGTTATCGTCGATGGTCCAGTTGAGGAACTGGAGATGGCTGTCGTTGGCGACGTCGTTGACGTCCATGAAATCATTCGCGCCCATCTTGCCGACGCGGGTTTCGAAGCGGCGAACCGGGACCTCGGTGGCGAGAGAGAACTGGTCGCGGTCGGATTCGACCATCTCGCTGGTGAGGCCAAAGGTCTGGTGGATTCCGCCGCGCGAGAGATAGGGCGCGGTGCCGAGATTGGGATTGCGGACCACGTCGAGGTTGGTGAATCCAGCGAGGCCCAGGGCTTCACCAAGGCCGCGGCCCCCGGCACTTTCGAAGTCGAGGAGGAGATCGGTGTTGTAGCGGAGGTTGTGGCGCGGCTGATAGCCGAGATAGAGAGTTTCGACGAGGGAGGTCTTGTATTCTCCCGCGTTATCGAGGCTGTTGGGGCCCTGGTAGGGAGAGTGGAAGCCGGGCTTCGCCTGGAAGATGGTATTGGTCTGGCCGGAGATCCAGTAGCGCGCCGTCTGGCTGTGGGGGAACATCGTCAGGTCGGGGCCCGGGTCGGGGTCGGCAGCTGGCGCCTGAGACTGCGGAGCCGCTCCTTGTTGCGCGGAGCCAGGCTGCTCGAGCGCGGCGAACGCGAAGGTCCGGGGCGCTGGATTTGCTGCTTCGGGCTTTGCGACAGCGGCGGGGACCGGTGCGTCAGGAAGAATGGAGGCCGACTGCGCGCCCCCGAGCGGAGCGCAAAGCAGCAGCCAAATGACGAGATAACGACGCAGCAACGCCCCTCCTCGCAGGGCTTCAGGTAACTGGGATGATCTTCGCCGCGGAGTTTTGCAGTTTTGTTACAGAAAAGGAGAGCGGGTTCGCAGCAAAGCCCGCGCCACGGGAAAATCGGAGTACACTGCCCCTGAGCTTCTTTATAACATACCCCCCTACCATATATTAGGAACAGCATGAGCCATACAGAACGGGAAAAACAAAAGCTGGTGGCGCGGATCCACCGCATTCGCGGCCAGGTGGATGCCATCGAGCGGTCATTGACCACAGGAGACGACTGCGCCGCCCTCCTGATGCTGTTGGCCAACGTACGCGGCGGCCTCAACAGCCTGATGGCCGAGGTGCTTGAGGATCACATCCGCAACCACATGATGACGGGCGAGAAGCCATCGATGCCGCCGCCGGAAGTGGCGGAGGATTTGATTGAGCTGGTGCGGGCCTATCTGAAGTGAGGCAGTGCGGCGGTAAGACTGAGTCCCACACGGTACTAAAGTTTGCAAGATCACCCGCCGACAATCGAAATTACAAATCTGCGACAGAGCAGGCCCAGCCGGAGTGAAACCATCAACGCAGGCATGCAACATCCAGTGATCATCCAGGGCGGCATGGGCGCAGGCGTGTCCAGCTGGCGGCTGGCGCAGGCGGTGTCAAAGCTCGGCCAACTAGGCGTGGTCTCCGGCACGGCCCTCGACGAGATTCTTGCGCGGCGTCTGCAGGACGGCGACCCCGGCGGCCACATGCGGCGCGGGCTGGATGCTTTTCCCTTTCCCGCCATGGCGGAACGAATCTGGCGTGCGCACTACATCCCTGGCGGGAAGGCCGCTACAGCTGCGTACCGGACGATGCCAACCCACCAGCAGCAGGAGCCGCGCGAGCTGACCGAGCTGTGCATCGTGAGCAACTTCGTCGAAGTGTTTCTGGCGCGCGAAGGGCACGCGAACCCGGTAGGCATTAATTACCTCGAGAAGGTTCAGATTCCGCATCTGCCCTCGATGTATGGGGCGATGTTGGCGGGCGTGGGCTACGTGCTGATGGGTGCTGGGATTCCGCTGCATGTGCCGGGTGTGCTGGATCGCCTGGCCGGCCACCGCGATGCGAAATACACGCTGCACGTGATCGGCTCGTGTGAAGGCGACGATGTGACCATGCGCTTCGATCCGCGCGACTTTATGGAGCGCGATCTGGCGCCGTTGCGGCGGCCGGCGTTCCTGGCCATCGTGTCGTCGAACACCCTGGCCGCGACCATGCTGCGCAAGGCCAACGGCAAGGTCGATGGTCTGGTGATCGAAACGCGTACGGCTGGCGGACACAATGCTCCGCCGCGCGGCAAGCTGCAACTCACCGCTCAGGGTGAGCCGGTTTATGGTGAGCGCGACGCCATCGATCTCGGCAAGATCCGCGAGCTCGGGGCGCCGTTTTGGCTGGCGGGCGGTTATGGCTCGGCGGCGAAGGTGCGCGAGGCTCTGGACCTGGGAGCGGCGGGCGTCCAGGTGGGGACGGCGTTTGCCTTCACCCGCGAGTCCGCGCTGCGCGAGGATCTGAAGCAGGCGCTGCTGGACAAGGCGCAGCGAGGCGAGGCACAGGTTTTTACCGATCCGCTGGCTTCGCCGGCTGGATTCCCGTTCAAAGTGGCAAAACTCGAGGGCACATGTTCGGAAGAGGCGGTCGCCGCGGCGCGGCCCCACATCTGCGACCTCGGATTCCTGCGCGACATGTATCGCGGGGACGATGGGCAGATTGCATACCGCTGTCCCGCCGAGCCTTTGTCGATATATCTGGCGAAAGGCGGAAAAGCCGAGGATGCGGGCGGCCGCAAGTGCCTCTGCAACGCTTTGATGGCCAACATCGGCCATCAGCAGGTGCGCTGCGGGCATCACGTGGAGCCGCCGCTGGTGACGGCGGGGGACGATCTGGCGGAGATTGGGCGTTTTCTGCCCGCAGGCAGCACAAGCTACGGCGCAGCCGATGTGCTCGACGCGCTGCTGGCGGCGAAATAGCCGACTTCTCCCAACCGGAGCGGGTCATGCGTCCGCCTGTTTGAGAGGGCGAGGGCTCAAAGACAAGGTTCACGCGGGGGCGCTGTGGCCGGAGCATTGGAGGACGCCGAGGAATTTGCTCCAGGGGCCGACCGCATCGCGGTATTGGTGCGCCATGATCCGAGAGATCTGATGCAGGTGGGTCAGGTCGTGCGCGGCCCAGGTCGAGAGTAACTCCGACACCGTGACCACGCCCAGGGCGGGATGGCGGCCGCGGCGAGTGAAATCCGCTGGCTGCAGGTTGAACGCCCGCAGCTGAGCGAGATTCGCGGCGCGCAGTCGGGCGAATTCATCCAGCAACTGTGCGAGGGTCTGGCCTTCCGATTCGCGGATCTGCGCGAACCTGTCGAAGGGATCGAAAGGCCGCGTCTCTCCGGATTCGAGGATTCGGTTTACCCGCGGAATCCAGTCGGTGCGCTCACCATGATTCAGGTGGCCAACCACGTCGAATGCCGTCCAGGTATTTTCGCCTTCGTTGCGGAGCGTCCAGGCATTGGGCAGATCGCGGAGCAGTGCGTTGAGAGTGGCCGGCGTGCGGGCGAGCAGAGCTGTGGTGGTGTCGAGGTTGAAAGGCATGCGTCCTCCGGCTGAGAGTCCGATGAATGGATTCCGCACAGAGGACTCGGGATACATAAGATTGCCAAGATCGCGGCGCCTCGACAACCAGTCCTCAAAACGGCGGCCACTCCAGAGAGCCACCTTCGAGTAAGGCAGCACACTTCTCGACGCGATAGCCTGCGCCGTCGTTGACCGCGAAAACGCGAGGACGACCGGTGGGGCTGGTGCTCCAGAGAGAACAGCCGGCGTAAGCGCCGTCTTTGCGGACGATGTAGTACTCCATATCGAGAAGGCGGATTTTGGTCATGTCGCCGTCGTAGTTGCGGACGATGCGGTGGAGGGTTTCCATACCGGCTTCCTGAGGGGTGCGTCCCTGGCGCATGAGCTCGACGATGGTGTGTGCGCCGGCGACCTTGATGTTTTCTTCACCGGAACCGGTGGCGCCTGCGGAGCCGACGTCCTGATCGGTGTAGCTGCCGGCGCCGAGGATGGGCGAGTCGCCGAGGCGGCCCGGGAGCTTCCAGGCGAGGCCGGAGGTGGTGGTGGCGCCGGAGATTTCACCTTTGGCGTTGACGACGGAGACGTGGATGGTGCCGGTGGTGGGCCAGAGGATTTGTTCCGCGGCGTAAAGGCGGTCTTCGGGCGCGATGCCGAGGTCGGCGGCCATCTGGACGAGCTTCCGGGCGCGGAGACGGATGGTTTCGGCCCATTTGGGAGTGGGGTGACGAGGAACGACGCCAGGCCGGAGTTGTGGTGCGGTGGGTTGAGCGGCGGTCTGGACGGGCGAGTCCTGGCGCAGGGATGAGAGGCCATGGAGGTCCATGGTGGGTTTTGGGGCGGGTTTGCCGGCGTAGGGGTCCTTCCAGGTGGGCTGGGTCATGCTGGGGCCCCACCAGTCCATCTGGGAGTTGTTTTCCTTCCAGAGCATCCAGATTTTGCGGGCGTCTTCGGTGAGGAGGTTTTCTTTGGGGAAGCCGAGGTCGACGGCGAAGCGCTGCGCGCCCTCGGCCACGAGCATGACGTGGCCGGTGTGCTCATAGACCTTGCGGGCGACGAGACAGACGTTTTTGATATCGCGGACACCACCTACGGAGCCGGCAGAACGGGAGGGCCCGTGCATGCAGCAGGAGTCGAGCTCGACGACGCCTTCTTCATTGGGAAGTCCGCCGAGGCCGACGCTGTGATCTTTGGGGTCGTTTTCGCGGCCCAGGCAGACGTGATGGACGGTGTCCAGTGTGTCCTGGCCATCGAGGAGCATCTGGTATGCCTCCTGGATGGCGTTGTCACCGGTGACGCGGGTTACGATGACGGGTTTCGCGGGGGGCTGGAGCTGCTTGACGGAATCGGCGGTTTGCGAGAAGGCATCGGGGAGGGTGAGGCTCGCGGTGGTGAGCGCGCCGAGCGAGAGAAAATCGCGCCGTGTAGTCATGCAGGGCATGTTAACAAAGGACGACGGTCAGGCCACGGGACTTTCGAGGGCATCAGGAATGAGTGTCGTGGGGCTCGAAGACGGGTGAAGCAACAGAATCCGACTAGTGCACCTTCTTGACACCGCCGATGTCGCGGAAGGTGACGCGGGGATTGCCATCGTCGGGACGATCGCCGGCCTTGGTGCCGAGACTCCAGGCAGGATCGTCCTGGCTCAGTTTGGTTGCGACCCGATCGAGAGAGGCCAGAAAGGTGCACATCAGGTGGTAGCTCTTAAAGTAGGCGTCACCGTCGACGGCCGCAGCAATATCCGCAGCCGAGCCCGGCAATCGATCGGATTCCGGCGGAACCGAGTGGATGACGATGGTCGGGATCATGAGGGCGCGGAAGGGATCGGTGGCATCGACGGAGAGCCAGCGATGCGGGCTGGTTTCCAGCGGAGCCTGGGTCAACCCGTCGTCGATGGCGGCCCAGATCAGTTCGATTTGGAGATGGGACGAGCCGAGCACAGGATCTTCGAAGGGGCTGAAGGTGGTGAAGTAGCGAGTGATGCCGAGACCGAGAGCATCGAGGTCAATCATGGCCCGTATGCGGTGCTTCTCGTCACGGGAGAGCGATTTGATCCACGTGGCGGCACCCTCGCTTTTCCAGGCTTCGAGAAAGATATAGGTGTGTCTTCGCGGCTGGCCCTGAATGGCCTTATAGAGGAAAGGCAACAGAGCCGCGCCGCTCCAGCCGGCGATTGCTCCCTGGCCTTTGCCGCCGTGCTCATAGTGGGCGGCGATGACGACGGTTCCCGTTCCCTCCTCGCCCGGCCAGGTGCAGATGAGGTCGGAGCCGGCAGCCCCGTGCTTGTCGGTGACGGGTGCTTCATTCATCCGGCTGCCGTCGCAACCGGCTGTGCGGAAGGCGGCACGAAGGCGGTCAAGACGCGCGGCGTCGGTAGAAGGAACAGCGTGAACTTCTTTCTCGACGGTGTCGCGCGCGGCGGGGTAATAGAAGAGGACGCGGGAGAGGGCGGAGGATTCCTTTGCGGGGACGATGGACGAGACTGAGCTTGCGGGGGGTGTGTCGCCGGGGGTGGCCGGGTTTGCAGCGGGCGTTGCGCCGTGCGGAGAGGCAGCGGCTACCTGGGTGGATGACGTCTCGGTTGGTGACGAGGGCGCCGATTGACACAGGAGAGCTGGAGACGCGAGGAGAAGGACAACCAGTGGGGTGGTGGCCCGTAGAGGCATTGAAAGCGCTCCAGGACAAACAGCATAGCACTGCTGGTAGTACGTTTGTCTTCCTGAAACCAGGAAGGATGGTGCAAATGAGGATTCTTACGTGAGCGCCGGCGGCCCCCGGTAGCCGTCCAGCGCCGATGCAATGCTAATCTTGCTGTTTCGGAGGGATGCCGGTGATGGTTCGGAGAGGCTTTCTGTTGTTGTGTTTCGCGGTTGCGAGTGCGATGTCCGAGGCGCAGTTGACGGTCAATACGCTGCCGGCGGATGTCGCCCAGAAGTTGGATCAGGTGGCAGAGCAGGCGCTCCAGCAGACGGGGGTGCCGAGCGCGTCGGTGGCCATCGTGCGCGATGGAGAGATTGCATACACGAAGGGGTATGGGAAGGCGCGGCTGGATCCTCCCGAGGCGGCTGAGCCGGGCATGAGGTACTCGATCGGGTCGATTTCGAAGCAGTTCACAGCAGCGGCGGTTTTGTTTCTGGAGCAGCAGGGGAAATTGTCACTCGACGAGCCAGCGGGGAAGTACCTGCCGGACCTGACACGGGCAAACGAAGTGACGATCCGGATGCTGCTGTCGCACACGTCGGGTTACCAGGATTACTGGCCGGAAGACTACCTGATGCCGCCGATGCTGGAAGCGACGACCAGCCAGCACATCCTGGATGTGTGGGGGAAGAAGGCGCTGGATTTCGATCCGGGAACGAAGTGGCAGTACTCGAACACGAACTACGTAATTGCCGGGCGAATTGTGGAGATGGTCAGCGGGGAACCGCTAATGCAGTTTCTGGAGGAGCACATTTTCCATCCGCTGGGGATGAAGGAGGTGTGGAACTCCGACCTGAAGAAGCTGGGGGACACCGATGCCCAGGGTTACAGCCGGAACGCGCTGGGGCCGCTGCGGTCTTCTCAGAAAGAGGGAGCGGGGTGGATGTTCGCGGCGGGCGAGCTGGCGATGCCTGCCTACGACCTGGCGCAGTGGGACATCAGCGTGATGAACCGGTCGCTGCTGGAGGCGAAGTCGTACGACGAGATGTTCACGTCGGTGAAGCTCAAGGACGGGAGCGATTCGCATTACGCGCTGGGACTGGGTGTAGGGGATCTGAGCGGGCACGGATACCTGGAACATTCTGGCGAAGTGATGGGATTTACGTCGGAGAATTATGTGTTCCCGAAGGAGAAGCTGGCGATCGCAGTGCTGACGAACCAGGATGCGGCACGGGCGGCGGGGGTGATCGCTCGTGGGGTGGCTCCGCTGTTGCTGGGAGTGACGACGCCAGGCGCGAGCGCGGCGGAGGCGCAGGCGCGGGAGCTGTTCGAGAACTTCCAGCAGGGGAATATCGATCGAAGCCTGTTCACGCCATGGTGTAACGCGTATTTCAGCAAGCAGGCGATTGGGGATTTCCAGTCGAGCCTGGCGCCACTGGGGAAGCCGTCAAGTGTGAAGCAGGTTGCGGACGAGCTGCGCGGTGGGATGACGTTTCGCGTCTTTCGCGTGGAGTTTCCAAACAGCAGCCAGCGGCTGACGATCACGACGTACACGATGCCGGACGGGAAGCTGGAGCAATACCTGGTGCTGCCAGCGAGCTAGAGCCCCCCGTCCAGGCGAGGTCGCTTCGTCGCAAGAGACCCTTCGAGCAGCGGATGCGCAAACCGGGCATTGTTCCGCTTTTTACGGCCTTGTAAACGGACTGTAACAATCGGGAACAAGAATCGGCTCAGGTTATCCGAGGGGGGGAAGTCCGTGAGAAAGACCTTGATTCTGACGGCTGCGCTGGTTGTGTCCGCAGCCTGCACCGCCGGGGCGCAAAAGATCAATGGAGCGGGAGCCTCATTCCCGTACCCGATTTATTCGAAATGGTTCAGCGAATACAGCCAGCAGCATCCGGGAGTGGAGATTAACTACCAGTCGATCGGATCGGGTGGCGGCATCAACCAGGTGACGAAGGGAACGGTGGACTTCGGGGCCAGCGACATGCCGATGACGGACGGGATGCTGGCGCAATCGAAGATCAAGCTGGTGCATATTCCGACGGTGCTGGGGGCGGTCGTACCGGTATATAACCTGCCGGGCCTGGGCAACGACCTGAAGTTTGCGCCGGACGTACTGGCGGACATCTATCTGGGCAAAATCAGCAACTGGAGCGACCCGCGTATTGCGAAGGATAATCCAGGGGCGAAGCTGCCGAACCAGGAGATTTTCGTGGTACACCGGTCGGACGGCAGCGGGACGACCTTTATCTTCACCGATTACCTCTCCAAAGTGAGCCAGGATTGGAAGAACAGCGTCGGCAGCAATTCAGCAGTGGCGTGGCCGAAGGGCATTGGCGGCAAGCAGAACGAAGGAGTGGCCGGGCTGGTGCGGCAGATGCCTGGAGCGATCGGGTATGTGGAGCTGATTTACGCACTGCAGAACAAGATTCCCTATGGCTACGTGCGTAACCAGTCGGGGACATGGCTGAAGGCTAGTATCGAGGGTGTGACGGATGCAGCGGCGGGGCTGAAGACGATGCCAGCAGACTTCAGAGTATCGATTACGAACGCACCGGGAAAGGACGCGTATCCGATCTCGAGCTTCACCTATCTGCTGATTCCGACCAAAGCGCAGGACGCGACCAAGGGGAAGGTAATCAAGGATTTCCTGAACTGGATGCTGAACCAGGGAGAGGGCCAGGTGGCGACT
>Ga0182015_10007731_pt1 | contig 10430 bp, 7 predicted proteins | sample 712P3MmetaG_FD_120478 | JGI IMG/M metagenome (GOLD analysis project Ga0182015, IMG submission 120478) | Permafrost microbial communities from Stordalen Mire, Sweden - 712P3M metaG | ecosystem: Environmental > Terrestrial > Soil > Wetlands > Permafrost | place: Sweden: Stordalen | collected... | reverse complement strand
GCGACAGATTCCCAAAGTCCGGCATTGTCTATGATCGCTTCGCCACCCTGACTTTGATAATTGGCAAAGCTGTAGATGTTGCCCGCCCAAACCACCGTGCCGTAATTGGTCAGCGCCGCCGTGCTGGTGTAAGGGGAACTTTCGTCAAAATACACCGTGTTGGAAATGCTCAACGTCCCGCCCGGCGCCACCGTCAACGCGCCTTCCAAATCCCCGCCCGACCAGTTTATGACCGCGTTGGAACCAATGATGCCGCCGATGTTTCCATTAACAATCGCGTTGCCATACACCAAACCGCTGCCAATCCAGTTGCCCGAAAAGCTAAAATAGCCGACCGGAGTTTCCAGCGCTCCGCCTTCACTGCCGAAATTCCAATAGATATAACTTGTGCCGGTGCCGCCAATCTTCTCCAGCATGCCGGTGTTGATGAAGAAGCTGGCGGAACTGCTTCCGATGAAATTGAATCCAACTGAATTATCCGCGACAGACTCCCAGAGTCCGGCATTGTCAATGATCGCTGTGCCACCATCATTATCATAATTGGCGTAGCTGGTGATGTTGCCCGCCCAAACCACCGTGCCGTAATTGGTCAGCGCCGCCGTGCTGGTGTAAGGGGAACTTTCGTCAAAATACACCGTGTTGGAAATGCTCAACGTCCCGCCCGGTGCCACCGTCAACGCGCCTTCCAAATCGCCGCCCGACCAGTTCAGCACGCCATTTGAATTGACCGTGCTCGCGTTGTTCATCGTCAGCGAAGCTATGTTCAGCGTCTGAGTGCCGCTCGTGCCACCGAGGGTCAGATTGCCCAAGCTCGCGCTGTCGCTGTCCGTCACGGTGTAGGTGCCGCTCTGGATGATGATGACGTTGTCGCCGTTCCCCGGCACCTGATTGGGCGACCAGTTGGTGGCGTTATTCCAATCACCACCGGCAGTGTTGGTCCAGGTGAGGGTGGCGGGCCGGGCAATGCCGCTGCCGATGATGAGGCAAACGAAGATAAAGAATCGAAGAGTACGTGTTCTCACAATCTACCTTTTGATTTGATCACAAAAAGAAGATTAGAAGCGGTGCCCTAATGTTCTTAAGCAGCTTGATTAAAGCATGTTTCTCCGGATTGTCAAGTTGCAATTGGGTTGCGGCGCAGATTTTGGTCGTGTGTGATTAGTTTGTTGCTATTTGCGAAAGCTAATCAAAAAGGTATTCATCGTTCTTGCCAGTAAATGATGCGGCTATGGCATGGTGAATGACCCAGCCATCCGACGAATTTTTATTCTTCCAATAATCGTATGCCGCGCTGACGACTTTGCCCATTCCCCGACCAGCAGAGTAATTTGCGCCTTTGTCGTTCAGGATTTTTCGGAGGGTGTTTAACCGTAATTTGATCTTTTGGGTGTAAAGAGCTATCGCAAGCTGCCCAATAAACTCGTATGATTCTACGCCTGTTTTCATAATGTTGTTTTTCTAGTCGTTATGTGATTAGTCATTGATTTCTGGCCTTTAATCTGCTTATATTAAGCGCGTCGCAGGGAACGGCGAGTAAGTGTGCGAGACTTTCCTGATGCGAATGAGCATCAAGGCTTCCTCGCCGTCCCTGCTAAATTTTTTACGCTTTAGAATATACTGCCCCTTTTGATCCGCTTCTTTCAGATACCACTTTGATAAGACCTAGTTTTTTTAACAGGAATATCACTGTTGGAATCTTGGTGTTTGGCAAATCTTTCGTTGGAAATTTCGCCTTGGTTGCCGCCTCAATATCCGAATTTTGAAATTGCCCAGATTGTTCCAAAATAACGGCGCGGATTTCCTTGTTTGTGACATCGTTTTTGACCTTTGCTGGCGAACTTATTGCCACGACTTTTTCCGCCGCGTTTTCCACTTCGACCGGTTTTGCTTTAGAATGTATGGCTTTGACTTTCTTTTTAGGAGCCGGTGCGGATTCGGGCTTTGCTTTGGCCGAAGGATACCATTCTAACAATCCATATTGACCGTTTGGCAGCCTGTGAAATATAGAACTGCTTTTGCGGAGCGTATTGCCAACACTGACTTTAGCATTATTCTCGTTTTTGGATTCAAATTTATATCCGCCGTCACGAACTGCCGAATAAATTTCATTCAACGTCGCCGCGCCAAGTCTGCCGGACTTGCGTTGCTCTAAATAATTTCGTATCGCAGCGGTTATTGTCTGCCCATAAAACTGATCGGCACGAATTGCGCCAAGAGACCCACTGGCTTCGGCAATGTTTGCGTAGCGGACAGGTATTCCAGCTTCACCACACAACTCATTAACCAGCTTTTTCAGCTTGTTGGCTTCTTCTTCTTTTGCCCCGACCCTTTTGGTCAGGACTTCAATTGTATTGAGTATGTCGTCGCTCATGCCGCACAAGATTTCATATTTCCGTTTTCATGTCAATTTATATTTTTAGGCCAAGATACCACTTAATAACATTTGATATAACTTAATAACATTTGATATGAAAAAACCGCGCCGCGAGCGGTTGTTTCATATTTTTCTTGCGGTGGAAATTTAATCGTGATAATCTATCGGAAGTCGGGAACGGGCGGCGGGCTGTCGAGGCCGTAAGCATTGTGTTTCATTCGCACAAAGACACGCCGCCCTAATCCCAAAACTAAAATCAAGTCCCGCCAGTGTATCAGCACCAGCGGGACGCAACCAATAGGCCAAAGACCTAACGATTGCGAATCTTGGCGATTCACGCACACGTTAATTCTTTGGCCGGAAAAGGTCAAATGCAAACGTGCCATTGCTGTAACGGAGAAACAAAAAAGTCGGGTTCGTATCGTAATAAAAATCGCGTAGTTAAAAGGTTTTGCTGCGTCCGGTGCAACAAAACATTTTCCGAATCTCAACCGCTGGACGGGCTGCGTCTTGATAACGACAAGGTGGTTCAAATCGTCAAACTGCTGACAGAGGGGCTGGGCGTTCGCGCAACCGCTCGCATCGTGGAATGTGACGCGCACACGGTTTTGAACGTGCTGGAAACCGTAGGGCAAAAATGCGAGCAGCTTCACGACAAGCTTGTGCGTCACCTGACGGTCGCATCACTCCAAATTGACGAACTTTGGGCGCGTGTGGGTATTTCACAACGCCGCACAACTGAATCAGATTTAGAGCGCGGGGATCAATATACGTTCCTTGCCGTCACCGCCCGCGAGAAATTCATCGTGAGTTATCATACAGGCAAACGGAACTTGGAAAACACAGACACATTCATCGGTGACGTTGCGGAGCGCATCGTTGGCCGCGTGCAAATCACAACTGATTCTTTCCGGCCTTATCCTTACATCGTGCGGAAACATTTATTGGAGCGTTTGGATTTTGCGACTATGCAGAAAATTTACGGCGCAGACCATAACATCGGGCTTGGGGGAAATCGCCGTTATTCTCCGTCCGTTTGCACGGGCGTAAAAATCAGAGTCCGCGCTGGCGCACCACGCGCTGACAGAATCAATACCAGCTACGTTGAACGCACCAACTTGACCGTGCGGCATTTCACGAAGCGTTTTGCCCGCTTGGGCTTGGGATATTCAAAGAAGCTCTGCAATCATCGTTACGCGATTTCTCTATTTGTGGCGGCGTATAACTTTTGCAAGGTTCACAACACGCTTGGCACGACGCCGGCGCACGGAATAAGATTAACAACCGAGCCGTGGACGATTGAACGGCTTATTGAAGAAGCGACAAAAACAACAAACTAATTACACACGACCCAGATTTTTGTTAATGCCGGAGTTGTAGCAGCCGATGTGAGTCGGCTCTGACTAAATAATGAGCGGATTGACATCCGCTGCTACGAACGCATGAATGAACAATTCGCCATTCAGTATGGGCTGGCTCATGGCCATGTTTGATCTGCCGGTGATGACCGACAAGGAGCGGAAGATGGCCTCGCGCTTCCGCAACGACCTCCTTGACCACGGATTTTTGATGATTCAATTTTCCGTCTATGCGCGCCCATGCGTGAACTTCGAGCAATTGAGCAAGCATCTGGGCATCATCCAAAAAATGGTGCCGGAGGCGGGCAATGTGCGGCTGCTCTACATCACGGATGAACAATGGGAAAAAAGCGTGACGGTGATCGGGCCAAATTACGACCAAGGCAAGCGTGCGAACAAGGCCAAAGTCCCGGATCAAGTGGAGTTCTGGGAATAAAAACAAGAGCGTTCGGACGTGACAAAGCAGTGGTCCGAACGCTCTATATTCAGTTAAGCCTTCCCCCCGAAAGTGCATCAACTGCGGCTAACATAACCAAAATCAACGGCTTCTGACAAGCCTATTTTACCCGATGCACTTCCGGGGGGAAGGCAAAACGCGCGTTTGGGTGGAGGAATTTTAGATAGAATTTTACCCGATGCACTTCCGGGGGGAAGGCAAAACACATTCACCTGTGATACCGTCGAACTGATGATTTTACCCGATGCACTTCCGGGGGGAAGGCAAAACACGGTGGTGTTGAAACCAACCGGTGGTGTGATTTTACCCGATGCACTTCCGGGGGGAAGGCAAAACAGGCACGCCACACTCGCGCGCGTTCAAGTTATTTTACCCGATGCACTTCCGGGGGGAAGGCAAAACACCAACCAGCTCAACTATTCCGGTTATCACATTTTACCCGATGCACTTCCGGGGGGAAGGCAAAACCCGCCGCCAACACAAGGCACCAACACCGTTATTTTACCCGATGCACTTCCGGGGGGAAGGCAAAACATCTGTCATTCGGGAGCGGACTTGCTGCCCATTTTACCCGATGCACTTCCGGGGGGAAGGCAAAACCCTTAAAATCGGAATCAATGTCCCTTCCTTATTTTACCCGATGCACTTCCGGGGGGAAGGCAAAACACGTAATCGCTCCGGCAGTTACGGCCGTAAATTTTACCCGATGCACTTCCGGGGGGAAGGCAAAACATTCGCTCTACGTCGAAAAAGAAATCGTGCATTTTACCCGATGCACTTCCGGGGGGAAGGCAAAACACCTTGGGCGTGGTTTGCGTCGAGGGAATTATTTTACCCGATGCACTTCCGGGGGGGAAGGCAAAACCCGGTTACGGCCCGCGCATTGATTGAATTAATTTTACCCGATGCACTTCCGGGGGGAAGGCAAAACAGCACGTTCCTTGCCCCATTCAAATCAGCTATTTTACCCGATGCACTTCCGGGGGGAAGGCAAAACCAGTTAGTGACGATCCCAATTGTTTGCCAGATTTTACCCGATGCACTTCCGGGGGGAAGGCAAAACACGAATACGGCTCTCCTGACGGAGATCACCATTTTACCCGATGCACTTCCGGGGGAAGGCAAAACAACACCACGTGTAATTCCAACATGGCTTTTATTTTAACGCCACTAAATCATAACGAAACGATATGGGACGCGGTGGAACGCGTCCTTACCGTTTTTGGTAGGGACGACTTCCACGTCGTCCCCCTACGTCAAGTCCGGCAGGCTGCTAGGGCGAAACGGTGCGGTAATAGCGTTGACCGCCGCTGACCGGATTGGGATCGGTAAAGATCATCGTGGCTCCATTGGCGTTGGTCGTACTTCCGGGCAAGGTGATCCACAAAGCGGGTAGGAGATTGGTCGTTGCTTCGACGTGGTAGGAAAATCCCGGAGTCGTGGCGTAGGTCAGCGTCACCAAAGCGTCGCCGTTGATCATGATGCCAAGAATGTTTTGTTGCGGGGGACTGCCACTTAGGGAGACGGCGAATGGCACGCTCACGGCGTTGCTGATGGAAAAGCCGCCATTGGGCGCAAACCATTTGTTCGTCAGATAATTTTCCACGGCAGCCTGATTGGCAGCACTCAGTGCCGTGTTATAGACCAAAACCTCGGCCACGTCCCCGTCCCACCCGTTGTCCACCGTCGTCGGGTCCGGCTCCAACCGTCCGCCCACCGTCACGTCCGTGATGTCGTATTGGTAGGGGCTGATCCCGTTGACGATGTTCGCGCTGTTGCTGCTGGACAGGCCGCCGGGTCCGGTCAGGGTCAAACTGGCCGAGCCGGCATTGTCCACGAAGGTCAGCTCGAACGCCGTGTTCACGGGCGGATCCGTCACATCCGCCTGCATCGGGGTGGCGGGATGATTGCGTTGAATACCCAGCGGGTAAGGCGCACTTTGACTGCCGTCGGTCAGGACAACCACGCCGGCCGTACTTTGCCCGTCAACCTGTCCCGTCGTGCTGAAACTGACCGGGGCCTGCCAGCCGATGGTGTTGTTTTCCGACTGGCGCGCGACGATGAAATACGTCATCTGGCTGCCGCCATTGGTGTAAGCGTACTGGCCGATGTTGCCCAGGTAAGTGCAGCCCGCGCCGTAACCGCTTCCGTTCTTGTTGAAGGTCACCACCGGCAGGCCGTTCAACTGGTTGGTCAGCCACGGCTGGAGCGTGGTCGTGTTCTGGGTGAACCACAGGTTCGTCCCCGATGTTCCCGCGCCGCCGCTGCCCTTGTTCTTCCAGGCCTGAACTCTCGTGGCGTTGGTCGTCAGGGTGCTCGAATCGCCCGCGTCCAGCCAGAGCACCGCGCCGGATACCGGGTTGACGATTGGCATGGAAGTCGAAGCGACGAGCTGATCGCCGCTGCCGGCGGTGTCAATCGCCAGATTATTGAAAGTCACCACTCCGTTGCTTCCGCTGGTGCCGATGTTGTAACTGGTCGTGCCCAGCAACGTGCCGTTGCCGTTGGTCAACGCGACATTGATGGTCAGGCTGGCCGGCAAACCCGTGGTGGTCGGGTTCCCAAACGCATCCACCGTGTTGAGGACCGGTTGCTGGCCGAACGGAACGCCCGCAACCGCCGCACCGGGCTGGGTCGTAAAGGCCAGCGCTGCCACCGATCCGATGACCATGAAGGTACTGCTGTTGGTCGGCGGGGCGTCGCCGGTCAGCGCCGTGGCCGTGAGCGTCTTCGGCCCGGCCTCGCTCAAGCTCAGATCATCGAAAATCGCGATGCCGCCGGCGTCCGTGAACTGGGTCAGCGTGCCGGCCAAAGTTCCCGTGCCGCTGCCGAGCGACAGGGTGATCGCCGCGTTGGTCAGGGTCTGGCCGTTGATGCCGAACGCCTGCACCTGGACTGCCGGAGAGATGATTGCGCCCTGAAGCACATTGCCCGGCTGCTGCACAAAGGCCAGCGCCTGCACCAGCACCTGCATGATGAAGCCGGCGGTCTGGGTGACCGGCCCGTTCATCGTGACCGTGGCCGCACTGTTGTCCCCCGAATACGACCCGCTTCCGCCGCCCGTCCAACTACCGAAACTGTAACCGTTGGACGCCGTGGCGCTGATGTTCACCGCCGCCCCGCTGTCATTCCAGCCACTGCCCGGACTCACGCTCCCGCCCGCTCCCGCGCTCATGGTCAGGTAATACTGGGTCGTGAAGCCGGCCGTGTAGGTCGTATTGACGGTCGGACTGACCGTATGCGAGATCGCCCCACCATCACTCCACGAATCCCACAAATACTGAACCCCCGTGCCACCGCCCTGCGGCGAGGTGGTGGCGATCGTGTGATCCGACCCCGGCGTCCAGTTGAAGGTCTGCCCGCTGGTGTAGTTCGTGCCGTCCACGGTGAATGATAGACCCGAAGGATTCGCCTGCACCGTCACGCTGATGGTTGGATTTAAATTCGTCACGAAATAGAAGAAGAAGTTGGGCGAAGCGTCCAGGTATTCAACGATCGTTGAATTGCTCACGATCATGCTCCCGACGGCATCATCCCGCGCCCACAGACCGTTCCGTCCGCTGGTGCCGATGCCGTAATTGGGGATGCTCACGCTGGCCGCCACCGCGTTTGACAACACGCCTGTGCCGCCGATGATGCTCATGCCGTCGGAAACGCTGTTGGTGATGTCCAGATTGTTGAGATTGACGCCCGAAATGCCGCCGCTGTATGTGTCCAGGCAGAGCTGCAGGGCGGCGCGCCATTGATATCCGGGATCATAACCGCCGCAACGATTCAGTTCGCAATTTTGGGCAACCGTGGTTCCGCTGAAGGTGTTCGCCCCGACCGCAAAGGTGGTGCTGATCAGGATGCCGCAGCCGTAGGTTAAATCCTGGAACAGGCAGTTCTCGATCGTATTACTCACGCCGCCGTAGATCGCTCCCCCGTTTGCCAGGAATGGCAACTGGCCGGTGCAGTGGGTGAACACATTCAATCCGGGGGTGTAATCCTGCGTGGTGTAGGTCGCCGGCCAGATGGCAAAACAATCATCCCCCGTGCCCCGGGCGGTGCAATTCGTGACGATGGTGCCTCGCATCCCCACATCTATATTACAGCCGTCCGCGATGGTGTCGCGGAACCGGCAGCCATTGATGACCAGGCCGCTCGAATTGATGATCCAGGCGCCGGTCTTGGTATGTTCCACCCAGACCCGCGAGATGGTTGACCCGGTGCCATAGGAACCGCCCAGACCGTCATTGGCCTCGCTGTCATTCCGGTAGTTCAGAAATCCCGTGATGGCGAAATCAGACAGGTTGATGTCACTTCCGTTGCCATTCAAGGTGATCCGTCTGGATGGAGTCGTGTTGTAGAGGGACGGGTTCCCGATCAGGGTGGTATACCACATGCCCGCTCCCTGCACCGTCGTATTGGAAGGCAGGTTGATGGTCCCGCTGATGAGGTAGGTCCCCACCGGCATCCAGACGGTCATCCCCTCATCGTACGCGACATTGATGGTATCCTGCAACGCGGTGGTGGAGTCAATGACCCCGTTCGTGTCCGCGCCATAGGTGGTGATGGACAGTGAATTTGCCGGCGCGGTCAGCGGCGGGGCGACGTTCTCAAGGTCAACGAGATCTATGTCATAGTAGGCCGCCTTGTCATTGGCGCCCTCTTCAATGCCCACCGTTTCGCCCGCATTGATGGTCAACCCGCTCGCGCGAACCTCATTGAAGAAGTTCCTCGGGGAACCGGCGGCGGGTTTGTTGGTGAACGGGTAGGCGCCATACAGCCATGAATATTGGGATGTCACCGGCAGTTCCTGGGCAAAGATTCCGTTCGTGTAGAGACTGATGGTATAATTGGTCCCGGTTCCGTTCGCCGTGTCCGGCACACAATACCGCACCACGATGGCATTGGCGGCAGCCTGCGCGGTCAACTCCACATATTGACCCGTGCCGTCCAGTTCAACACATTCCCGCCCCGACGCTTCCGAGGCGACCACATTGGGACCGTACTCCGGCCCTAATATCGTGCCGCCGCTGATGGTCATGTCTTCCGCTTCGTAAGTCGTCCAGGGCACATTCGCGCCGGGAGCCGACTGCGCCTGTGCACCATGGGTCGCGACCATGGTCAGGACGGCAATGGCAAACAGGCGGACCCGGCAAATCACCTCATGAACTTGTGAAATCAAGGAAACGGTGTTTTTTAATCGGCCCATGGCGGATTTTGTTGGTGTTGTGTAAAGCGACTTTCCGGGCCGGTAGATGGATTTTTGCTGATAACGAATCGCTTCATTTCTTGGTTATTTGATACAATACCATGAAAAGCTTGCGCCCGATAGTCACATGAAACGGGGACTGTCTCCGGTTGGCTGACCGGCTTGAATGGCTTCAGCGCGCCGCCGCGCAGGGCGACACCGAATCATCCAACCTGCTCGTCAAGCTTTCCACGACCAATTCGGTTTCGACGGACGCAGACCAAGACGGACGCAGACCAATAATGGGACGACGTGGAAGCAGCGTGACGCTGCACCCAACTACCAAGACAACGGACGGCGCAGCGCGATGACCCCACCTTAAAATTGATACACTACCCAAAACAGCGGTTATTCAGACGAGATTGTGTGGTCCAAAAGCGTGTTTCAACAACTCCGTCATTGAGACGCGCAATTCTTTTTTTCCCTTGCAGAAGCTGTAAACCTCCGCCTGCGGACCAAATTCGTTAATCACCTGCCGGCACGCTCCGCAGGGAGCCGATGGACTTGAGGTGGGGGTATAAATCGTCACCGCCGCAATCTGTGGTGAACCGCAGGTCACGGCGTGAAAAATGGCGTTCCGTTCCGCGCAAATCGTCAGGCCATAAGAGGCGTTTTCCACGTTGCAACCGGAAAAAATCCTGCCCGCCGTTGTCAAAACGGCGGCCCCCACCGGAAAGCGGCTGTAGGGGCAATACGCCCGTTTGGCGGCCTCAATCGAAGCAACCCGCAGCTCCGTCAGGACCGCTTCCGAAACCAGTTTGATGTCCGGCTTTGTTTGCATCATCAATTTTCGATCATTATATCCCAACGTCCCGCACACTCAATTCCTTTTTCATCCACGGTAAGGACGACTTCCACGTCGTCCTGTTATTCCGTTTTGGTTTGGGACGGGGTGGAACCCATCCCTACCATTCGTCTGTTTTGGTAAGGACGACTTCCACGTCGTCCCATTATTCCGTTTTGGTTGGGACGGGGTGGAACCCATCCCTACCATTCGTCTGTTTT
>Ga0182015_10007730_pt1 | contig 10431 bp, 8 predicted proteins | sample 712P3MmetaG_FD_120478 | JGI IMG/M metagenome (GOLD analysis project Ga0182015, IMG submission 120478) | Permafrost microbial communities from Stordalen Mire, Sweden - 712P3M metaG | ecosystem: Environmental > Terrestrial > Soil > Wetlands > Permafrost | place: Sweden: Stordalen | collected... | reverse complement strand
CCCCCAAAACGAAGGCGGCCAGGGCGCAACGCTCGTCGAGCTCCGCCAGTAGTCGCGGATTCAGCGCAGAGAGATCCCCGAAATCTACCCGAGAGAAAATCCATTCGGCCGCAAATTCCTCATCCGTCATACTCGGGTGACAATTCCGTGACAACTCCCCAGCCCCCTCCATCTATCATCAAAGTCAGCCATCTTGGCGGAGGTTCCCCATGCGCAAACTCACCCTGTTCCTACTCTTCTGTGCTCTTAGCCTTGGCCTCAGCGCCCAGTCCAAGTCCATCTACAAATTCACCATCGATTCGATCGACGGCAAGCCCGTCAAGCTCGACAGCTTCAGCGGCAAAGTCGTCCTCATCGTCAATGTCGCCAGCAAATGCGGCTTCACGCCCCAGTACACCGCCCTTGAAGCTCTCTACGAAAAATACAAAGACAAGGGATTCGTGATCGTCGGTGTCCCCGCCAACAACTTCATGTCCCAGGAGCCAGGCACCAACGAAGAAATCAAGACGTTCTGCACCAACAAGTACAACGTCACCTTTCCCATGATGGCAAAGGTCTCGGTCAAGGGCGACGACAAGGCCCCGCTCTACACCTTCCTCACCGACAAGTCCTCTGACCCCCAGTTCGCCGGCGACATCAAATGGAACTTCACCAAATTCCTCTTTGACCGCAGCGGCAATCCTGTGGCCCGCTTCGAGCCCGCCACCAAGCCCGATTCACCAGAAGTGATCGCCGCGGTTGAAGCCGCCCTCGCCAAGTAGCTTCGCCTCCCGGAGGAAAGACATCCAGGTGCCCCAGGTTCGGAGTGCACCAAGTTCGGGGTGCCCCAGGTTCGCAACGGCCGCGCCAGCGGCCAAGCTAACCTGGGATATCTATAGTCTTTTATCTCTTTCGGTTCCTCGGAGTAGCCCGGGGTCGGGGCCCCGACGCACAGGTCTTCGGTGGTTGCAACTCTTCGGCAAACCACAAAATCCCAAACGTAAAAAACTAGCGCCTAAATCGTCCCAGCAATTCCTGCCGTGTGACACTCAACAGGCTTATCCACTGCTTTTCCCGCCACGGTCGTCGCCCCGCCGTTGTCGACCGCCGACACCTGCTTCATCCCCTTCAACAGCTTCACCAACCGCGCAAATCCCTGCTCCCGCGCCGTCTTGTTTCCCGGCACTGTGTTTGCAGGATCCTCGCCCGCCCGCATAAACCCGTGCCCCGCGCCATCGTAAGTCACCGGCTCATACGCCTTGCCGGCAGCCTTCATGGCCTCAGTCGTGGCCGGAACCGTCGCCCCAATCCGTCCATCAAGCCCCGCGTAAAACCCATACACCGGTGCGGTAATCGTCGTTACATCCGCAGGCCCCGGCCCGTAGAACACGAATGCCGCCGACAGATCCTTCCGGTGCGCCGCGAAGGCGAACGACTTACCCCCGCCCCAGCAAAATCCAGCAACCGCAATCTTCCCATTCGCCGCCGGCAGGTGCTTTCCATAGTCGGCCGCCGCATCCAGATCGGCAAGCACCACCGCGGGGTCCAGCATTGACACCGCCTTCGTCGTTGCATCCTGGCTCGTAAACTCGCTCGACCCCCCGCCCCCCGGCCCGAATCCTGAAAGCAGATCGGGAGCAACGACAATGAATCCCTCAGCAGCCAACTCGTCCGCCATCTCCTTCGCCCAGTCGCTCAGCCCGAAGATCTCGTGGATCATAATCACCACCGATGCTTTGCCCTTCACCTCCGGGTATGCCACATAGGCCTGCAGCTTGCGATCCCCATGCTGCAGAGTCACGTACTCACGGTGGCGCGGAGATGCTTCAAGCCGGGCCTTTGCCCAGTCCTGTGCCTGAAGCGAAGTGGTTATAGTTAAACCCAGAAAGGCAACAATCAGAGAGCGAAAGGAAAGGAACGCAGTCGGTTTCATGCGCACCAGTCTAGCCGCGTAGCACGAACCTCGCAAGAAGTATTACTGAAGCCGAAACCGCCCGAAGAACCCAGCACCTTGTCATCGATGGTTATGCGTCCCCTGCAAAAAGAAATGGGCCTTGCAGAAATTAATCCGCAAGACCCAATTCTGGACCGCACCCAACCACGAAAGCTTTTGGCGTGCAATCGCCGGCCGCCGCACCCCTGGCCTTTACGCCATCGCTTCTCGGCCCATCGGCTCAAATACCAGCGCATTTGACTTGCGATCCGCATCGATCCGCACATGCGATCCGTGCAGAACCTCACCGTTGAGGATCTTGATGGCCAGTGGATCCTGCACCATCCGTTGCAGTGCCCTCTTCAGCGGACGCGCGCCATAAGCCGCATCCGACCCGGCCTTGAGAATCAGCTGCCGCGCGGTCTCGGTAAGCTCAAGCGAGATCTGCCGGTCTTCCAGCAGCTTCCGCACCTCGTTCAACCGCAGTTCCAATATCTGGCCCATCTGCGCCTGCCCCAGCGGACGGAAGATCACCGTGTCATCCACGCGATTCAGAAACTCCGGCCTGAAGTGCTCACGCAGCACTCTCATCACGCTTTCACGAGCCTGATCGAAGTCGTGCTCGGTCATCAACGCTTCGCCCGCCAACGCAGCCGCGCCCAGGTTTGAAGTCATAATCAGCACCGTGTTCTTGAAGTCCACGGTCCGTCCTTTGGCGTCGGTCAGTCGCCCATCGTCCATCACCTGCAGCAGGATGTTGAACACGTCCGGATGCGCCTTCTCAATCTCGTCGAACAGAATCACGGCGTACGGCCGGCGATGAATCGCCTCGGTCAACTGTCCGCCTTCGTCGTATCCCACGTATCCCGGGGGCGCGCCAATCAGCCGCGCAACGGCGTGCTTCTCCATGTACTCGCTCATGTCAATGCGCACCAGCGCCTGCTCATCGTCGAAAAGAAACTCCGCCAGCGCTCGTGCCGTCTCGGTCTTCCCCACGCCCGTCGGCCCAAGAAAAATGAAGCTGCCAATCGGCCTTCTCGGGTCGCTCAACCCCGCGCGTGAACGCCGAATCGCATTTGCCACAACCGTAAGAGCCGCGTCCTGCCCAATCACGCGCTCCTTCAGCCGCTGCTCCATCTCGACGAGCTTCTTCACCTCGCCCTCGAGCATCCGCGAAACAGGAATCCCCGTCCACTTGCTCACAATCCCGGCGATGTCCTCCTCGTCTACTTCATCCTTCAACATGCGGGCCACGCCTTTGTTGCCATCCTGAAGCGCGCTCAGCTTGTTCAATTCCGCTTCGAGATTCGGCAATTCGCCATACTGGATCTGCGCTACGCGGTCGAGCATTCCCTCGCGCGTACGCTCTTTGGCCTCTTCTCGTAGTCCCTCGATCTTCTTCTTAATCTCGGCGATGTTGATGCTTGCATCGCGCTCCTTCGTCCAGCGCGAACGCAAAGCCGTAATCTGCTCCGTCAATTCGGCCACCTCGCGCTGCACCTTCTTCCGGCGTTCCACGCTGTTTGTGTCGGTCTCGCGCTGCAATGCGCTGAGCTCGATTTCAAGCGAGGTCTTCTCGCGCTCCAGTTGGTCGATTTCCGTTGGTACCGACCCAATCTGAATCGCCAGCGAAGCCGCAGCCTCGTCCACCAGGTCGATTGCCTTGTCCGGCAAAAAGCGGTCGCTGATGTAGCGATGCGACAGCGTCGCCGCCGCCACAATCGCTGCATCCTTGATGCGCACGTTGTGGTGCGCCTCATAGCGGTCCTTCAGCCCGCGCAGAATCGCAATCGTATCCTCGACATTTGGCTCGCCAACATAGACAATCTGGAACCGCCTCTCCAGCGCCGCGTCCTTCTCAATGTACTTGCGATACTCATTCAGCGTGGTCGCGCCAATCGCCCGCAGTTCACCGCGCGCCAGTGCCGGCTTCAGCATGTTGCTCGCGTCAATCGCGCCCTCTGCCGCGCCCGCGCCCACAAGCGTGTGCAGCTCGTCGATGAACAGGACAACCTGTCCGTTCGACTCCTCAATTTCCTTCAGCACAGCCTTCAGCCGGTCTTCAAACTCGCCGCGATACTTCGCTCCGGCCAGCATCGATCCAAGGTCAAGCGAGATCACCCGCTTATCCTTCAAGCTCTCCGGCACGTCGCCGGAAACAATCCTCCGCGCCAACCCCTCAACAATCGCCGTCTTGCCCACGCCCGGCTCGCCAATCAGCACAGGATTGTTTTTCGTCCGCCGGCTCAGCACCTGGATCACGCGTCGGATCTCCTCGTCGCGGCCAATCACCGGGTCCAGCTTGCCGCGCCGCGCAAGCTCCGTCAGGTCCTTGGCATATTTCTCTAGCGCCTGGAACTTTCCTTCGGGATTCTGATCCGTCACGCGTTGTGACCCGCGCACCGCCGTCAGCGCCTTCAAAATCGCCTCGTGCGTAGCGCCTAAGGCCAGCAGCGCATCGCGAGCCGCATCGCCCTTCAAGTGAGCGGCCCCCAGCAGCAAATGCTCCGTCGAGACGTACTCATCCTTGAAGTTCGTGGCTTCCCTGAAAGCCTGTTCCAGTGCTTTGTTGAGCGCCTGGCTCAAGCCTGGCTGGCTGGCCGACCCCGCTACACGAGGCAGTTTCTCCTCGATCTGGTGCAGGTCGTGCTCCAGCCGCTCGGTAGGCACGCCAATCTTCTCGAGCACAGCAGGGATCACGCCCTCCCGGTCCTCAATGAGCGCCAGCAGCAGGTGAACCGGCAGAACCTCTGGATTGCCGAGTTCCGCCGCCCGCGTCTGCGCCTGCTGCATCGCCTGCTGCGACTTCACCGTAAACTTGTCCCAACGAATTGCCATTCGAATCAGCTCCTCGCTCTAATCATCCGATCACCGGTTTCTAAACCTGGCCACCGATGCTTGAGCATCCCCTGTATATCCTCAGTACAAAGATTCTCTTCCTGTCTCGTTTGATGTGCAAAACGCAGCCCGACCTTCAGGCCAAGCCGGTCAGCTGTTTTGATGTCACCATAGCATAAATGATGCATAAAATATGAGCGTAATACACTCACTATTGTTCGACGCGACTATCCTGCACATTATCTGCACTTTAAGTGGCAATATGTATTGCTTGGGGAGCCTTCCGAGTGCTTTCGAGCAGCCTGAACCAGCCTCCAGCCCTCTTTCAGGTCGCCGCGACCATCCGGCCGCGGCGACCTGAAAAAAATGCATCTGGGCGATAACAGCCCCGGAATCGCCCTAAATCTCCACGTGGCAAACAAACGTCTTAATCTGGATCGTGCAACTCGCGTCTGGGCCGTCGGGCTTCTTTGACTTCACGACAAGCAGCGCCGGATCGCCTCCGGTCAACCGGATCGCCCCGCCGAATTCCACCACGCTCGTCACTGCACGCTGAATCGCCTCTACGCGATCCGCAGGTATACCGCCTCCAGCCTCCAGGTTGCGTCGCTGTTCGGGGTCGAGGGCAAAGTGGGTCGTCATGAACAGGCGCCAGTCTGTAATGAGCGTTTGTTTGCCCGCCGGGTCTTCCAGGGCAAGGTTAAGCATTCGGTTGATGTTATCTACAGTGGGTGTCAACATGGCTTTTTCTCCATTTCTCTTTGCCCATTGCGCTTCCCGTCCAGCTTGCGCACCGGACTTCGAGCGAACAGAGCGACATTATCTGTAGCTCTAGTGGGAGAAAAGCCAGCTTTGTGACAGAAATCGACTGGCGCCATACTCAAATGGAAGCTTTGTGCTCCCCGCAGGTGACCCGTGAGAACGACCCCGATTGCGCAGCACGAATCGCGGCGTCAATAGCCGGAAGGTGATCCTGAACGATCCGCCAGTTGTTCGCCGAAAGAGACACAACGGCAATCTTCCGGTCTGTCATGTTCTGCTGATATTCGAGCGAGAGATCGCCTGTTAACAGAACGTCGTATCCAGCTGTTTCCGCTGCTCTCAGCAACTCGCCATTCTTGAACCCGCCAAATCCCACATACACCGCAGTGAACACATCATGGTCCGGCAGATGCGCCCGCAATTGATGGGGCATGTTCTCGTCGAGCAGAACTCTCAAGGCTGTAGCAAGGGCTTGTGGGAGTGGCCATATGCCCGTATGCTGCGGATCGTGTCGAGCGTGAGGCTTGGGAAGCTCTCGAGCGTCTCATCGACAGTCGCGCCCAGTTCCTCGTCCGTGAGGATCGTGTCGGCCGGGATGCGCGTGCCCTTGACGACGGGCCTACCGCCGACCTTCCCGGCAACGCTCTCAACCAGCTCGCACTCCGACCAGTCTACGGTCATGACCCTCTCCACAGCTTCATTCATGTTAGCCAGCGCTCTTCCGTAGGTCAACTGAGGTTGATCGAGTCCGACGGGATGCGGGCCACGCCCCTAGTAAAGATGCGAAGGATGGGGCACCCGGCATAGCAAAAACAGCAAATTTTCGGAGCAAAGATCATGCAATCGCAGGTCTCAAAGGCGAAACCCCGGTGCACTTGGTTCCCGGCCTATCCTGAGATCCCACCTGCGCCTTTAGCGAAAGCAAACGGTTGAAGAGCCAAATCGATGATATCCTCCCGCCAAGTTTTGCAATGCCGCACCCACCAGTCGAGCCCGATCTCGACGACGGAGGGATCTGATTTCTGCTGAAAGCGGACCGCGCGGTTGAGGTCCTCTCCAAATAGGTTAAGCTGAAGATCGTACGGGCGTCCCAAACTCGCTGGCGGCACCAAATGAAACGTGATCGAAGTAGGAAACCTTCCTCCCTCCTTCATCTCGACCGCTGAGTTTAGCTGTAGAGCCTTGCAGGAAATGCTGATGCGATGCTGAGTTGATACATTCTCTGTCATGATCGGCGGCCTCCCCTTGACCTATTATTCTCCCGACTTGATGTGAAAGCAAAAACTCAGAAGATTGAGAAATCCCAGACTTCCGCGCACAGGCTATCACCGAAAGATGTTTCCAAGGTGGGTTTGCGACGAAAATTCTCGCGCAACACGCAATGAATGCAACGAACGCGGACCCTAAGGTCCGCGTTCATGTTTGGGCATGGATTGTACCGGAATTGTATCCGGGATAAATCCCGGATCTACCGTGCCGACCTACGCCTTCGCCAGCACGCCCCCGCCCACCCGCTCAGCCACCATCTCCGGGCCGCGTGCAAACAGTTCATCGAGCGAGATCTTCCCCGCATCGACATCCGCCAGAATCGCCTTCTGCGCCGCGTATTCCTTGTTCACGATGCCAGCCTTCGACTGCAGCATCCGCCAAGCCTTCCGACGCTCCACGCAGAACATCACCAACTGCCGCGAGAGCGCGCGATACTCGACCTTGCCGTTCTCTTCCCACGTGATGTAAACGCCAAAGTCAGGAATGAATGCGCGGTGGCCGGGCGTGAGATAGCGGCGGTAGACCACATCCTGTTGCGTGATGCGTACCAGCATGTTGTCCAGGTGAATCAGCTTCGCCGTCGCCTCCGGCTTGATCTTCCTCAGGTGGTTGCGGAACCGCGCCTCCGTCGTGCACCAGTGAGCCACGGTGTAGCGCGTGATCTCGCCTGTCGTCTTCGACTTGGTCTCGTACCAGTCAAGATCGATCGACGGGTTGCCCTTGATGTCGAGCGCCTCCTGGTAGGTCTCGCCAAGCCGCGGATTAAACACAAACTCCGGCACGCCGCGCGAATCGCGAACCCGCTGCGCCTGATGCAGAGCCATATCGTCCGCCACGCCGTGCTCCGGCTGGCAAGTCGTGAAGGCCTGCAGGAACATCGTTCCGCGGTACTCCAATCCATCCAGAATCGCCCGGTAGAGCTTCGGTGCGTTGGCCATCGAGACCTGCGCAACAAACGGCGATCCATGTCCGGCGAGGAAGGTCTCCGCCACCGTCTTCTTCTCCGTGTTCTTGCCCTGCGTAGCCGCGCCAAAAGTGTTCATATCGCCGCCGCCCAGCATCGGGGTTGAGTCGCTGTTCTGTCCGCCGGTGTTCGAATAGACCTGCGTATCAAGCATCAGGGTCTTGACGTTGGGCCTGTTCTGCAAAATCACCTTCGACATGTTCTGGTAGCCGATGTCGCCCATGCCGCCGTCGCCGCCAACCACCCAAACCTTGGGCAGTTCCACAATCTCCTGATCGGTCATCAGGGCGTCGGTAAAGTGCGTGAGGTGGTAGTACTCTTCGGCATCGATCACGTCTCCACTGCCGCCGTCCGAGGATGCTCCGTCAGCTGCGGAGCTCGCCTCGCGCGTCAAGAGAATGTCAGCGAGCCGCTCAGGAATTACTGAGCGCCGAGCGTGGTCCACGATGAAGCTCTCGCCCATCAGCCAGCCAACCGTCACGCCGTCCTGGAACAGCGAGTTCATCCACGGATAGGGATGCGGATTGTTCGGTGCCGTGGACCCGTAGACCGTGTTGCAGCCCGTGTGCGCAGCCATGGCCATCACACTCATACCGTTCGCCAGGCGTCCGTCGATGGGCTGCAGGCTCTTATGGTTGAAGGCCTCGGTCAGCAGCACTGCGGCAATGGCTTCGATCAACTGTGCGTCGGTGAGCAGACCATTCGCCGCTTCATACGCGGCGATGCGTCCCAGGGTGTCGGCTTCGTCTTCGCCGCCCAACCCGAGAATAAGATGTGCAATCGCCTGGCGGAGCAACGCATATTCAGCAGGGCTCGCAGCCTGCAGCTTGGCGAGCCGTGCAACGCCCACCTTCTCCAGCTCGCCCGCCTTCACAACAAAGCGATCGCTCTTTGCGTGGTAAACAGGCCGCATGTAGGCCTCGGTTACCGCGGCAATCGAGCGAAGCACCGACTTCTCACCGCAGCCAGCGCAGGCCCCGTCACCGGCCACGAGCGCGTCGTAGTTGGTGCGAACCATGAGCATGTTGCGCAGCGTCGCGGTTTTGGAGTCAGCCGGATTAGCGGAGTTAAACAGCCCCAGGTACTTTTGCGACGTGTCGGGCAGCAGATCCAGGAAGCCAGTGCCCGTCTCGTGCTCCGCGTTCACCTCTTCCGTCTCGGCCACCATCTTGAGAGCCTCGTGATCGCCGCATGCTGTCACGCAAGCAGCGCAACCTTTGCAAAGATCGCTCACAAAGATTGAGAAGATGCCGCCAGAGCCGGGTGACTTGCGCTCGGGCGAAGAGAAGATGGCGTTCACCTTCTGGTAGGCCATCGGAACTTTGGCAATGATGTCAAAGAACTGCTGCTTCGACTGCTGCGAGAAGCCGGCGGTCTCATTGGCAGCGAGCTCGTCGGTGACGTCGCGCAGGATCGTGGGCAACGGCGTGCCAGTCTTGAATTCAGCCACCATGCGTGCACGAGCAGCCTTCTCAATAGCCGGCAAAGCGCGCATAAGCTTGCCGCGGTCGTCGGCGTCGGCCACGTAATACGAGACCGCCGTCGTCAGCAGTGTGCTCAGGTCTTGCGAGGTGTTCGGCAGCGCGGTGTCAGGGCACACGCTGATGCATTCCATGCACTGCGTGCAGTTCTCGGGAATGTAGAGCGGCGTTTCGCGGCGGGCGACGTACTTTGACGCCGTGTCGCCAGTGGCTGCGGCAATCACGCCCATTGCAGAGAGCGGCGTGGCCGGCTGGTTGTAGCCAAAGTTCGACCGGAACTGCGCGTCAAACTCGGCAACGCGGCTGATCGGGGTGCGAGGTCCCTGACCGGCAGGCGTGGGTGTGGAACGGCAACCAGTGCCGCACGATCCGCCAGCGGTCGCAAGCTCAAGAATCGGCAGCAGTGCCTGGCCGCGAAGGCTCGACCGGTCAGCCGCTGCAAGAGCGCCAATCTCGATCTCCTTCACCTGGCTGAAGCCCTGCATCATCACTTCCATGTTCGACTGCACCACGGCATCGCCAAGCTTGCCAAACTTCTTCACATACTGCTTGTGGACGACGTCGCGGTACTGCTCCTGCGTGATGCCAAACTCTCCCAGCAGGCTGCTCACCGCAAAGAACGCTCCAAGAAACGCATTCCCCTGCATGCGGAGCTGCAGATCACCGCGGTCGGTCGCCTTCTTCGCAATGTTGAATCCAGGCAGCGTGAACACGCGAATGTTGTTATCGATAATCTGCTTGCGTGCCCACTGCGGCAGCCTCTCCCACGCCTGCTCGCCTTCTTCGTCCGACTCCCACACCAGGCTGCCGCCGGGGGCCATGCCGTCGAGCGGGTTGAGGTGGGTAAAAGCCTTCGGATCGCAGCAGAGAACCGTCGTCACGTGGCGCAGGTCGCAGTTCACACGGATGCGGTCTTTCGCCGCGACCATGAAATAGCTGGTGGGCGAGCCCTTCTTCTCAGAGCCGTACTTGGGGTTCGCGCTGACGTGGATCACTTCCTTCGGATTGCCAAAGCTGTCCGTCAGCCCGTCCCGCTCATAGAGCAGGTCGTTCAAATCGCCAATGATGGCGCCAAGGTTTTTGCCGGTGGTGATGGCGCCCCATCCGCCGATGGAGTGCAAGCGCACTGCAACCGCGCCTTCCGGCAGCAGCGAGGGCGTTTCATCCCCCACCACCGCGTAAGGGTGGTCGATGCCGAGAACCAT
>Ga0182015_10007728_pt1 | contig 10433 bp, 5 predicted proteins | sample 712P3MmetaG_FD_120478 | JGI IMG/M metagenome (GOLD analysis project Ga0182015, IMG submission 120478) | Permafrost microbial communities from Stordalen Mire, Sweden - 712P3M metaG | ecosystem: Environmental > Terrestrial > Soil > Wetlands > Permafrost | place: Sweden: Stordalen | collected... | reverse complement strand
CAATTGATGCAACATCCTGAAAGTATTTCTTGCCATCAACTTCACTGCCGGCATATCACATATTTTTTGGAACAATAGGATCAAATTTCTCGCATGTTCATTTGTTCATTGGCATCTCTCTAAAATGGAAATTCCATTTGGCCTGCCATGTCCAGGCTTTCTTTGGGCAGGATGCGCGTCATTTCGGGAATACGGAATCAACCCAGGAATTGGTCATGACGGTCTCTCACACACTGATTGTCGAACCAGACGATGGTCGCACTCTCGTGCTGCAAATTCTTGGCGCGGCGACAAAGACCATCGACCTCACCATCTACGAAATCGGCGATCCTCAGATTATGTCTGCGTTAACATCCGCTCAGGACAGGGGAGTTACCGTACGGGTTCTATACAACTGGCATTCGTTCCTTCCCCGCCAGCAGCAGACCGACGTGACCCCCTACATCAACACCCTCACCCAGGCAGGCGTTCAGTGCCGCCAGGCTCCGGCAAAGTTCACAGTGACCCACGAGAAAGCGTTTGTCATCGATGGCGTTACCGCCATTGTCATGTCTTTCAACCTGACCAACGAATATTTTGGCGGTACCCGCGATTTCGGAATCGTCACCACCGTTCCCGCGGAGGTCGCGGAAATCGACGCCGTATTCAACGCGGACTGGAACAGCCAGCCCATCACGCCCACGGTCCCCTCCATGGTATGGAGCCCTGTCAACTCCCGCGCCAAACTTACAGCTCTTATCAACGGGGCGCAATCCACCCTGGATGTTTATTGTGAAGAGGCCGAGGACCCCGGAACCCTCGGAGCCCTGGTGGCTGCCGCCAAGCGCGGCGTCAAAGTCCGATTTATCGCGGCGGTCGACGGTTCACAAATCAAGATCAATGGCAATGCTCGAGGCGTCACCTTCCTGCAGGCCGGCGGCGTCAATGCCGTCTGCAGGGGAGCCGGAACCAATCCGCTTCTTTATTTCCATGCAAAAATGGTACTGGTGGATCTCGGCTCTCCAAACGCCAGGGCCTTCATAGGCTCTGAAAATCTTTCCTGCGTCTCCCTTAACGAGAACCGCGAGTGTGGCATTATCGTCAACGAACCAGCGATTCTGCAGCGACTTGAATCCATCTTCCTATTCGATTTGGCGCAGCCGAACGTGCCGGTAATTCCGGATCACACGCCGCTGGTCCCGTGCGGCGGTTTCCGATCGCCGCCGTCGCTCGTCACAATTCCTATCAAAGTAAAGGTGCCACCAGCCAGAAAACCTGAAAAAACAATCGCGAGAGGCTCAATTGGAACACCTAAAACAGCGAACCGTAGAAATTAGGTCCACCAACCTCAATGAATCTTCGTTATCTGCAACAGATCCGATGATGAATCATTAACCAGGAGTTCCACATGGAATCAAAAGAACACGCCGTTTCGTACAGATTGGGTCGACTCCACCGCACTTATGATCCACGAATCCCCCATATGAGCGCGTTGACTGCGGGCCAAGTGCTAACACCACCGCCCGCAGTCGCGGACTGGACTCATGGCATGCCCTCAAGTCTCGGCATGATGCTCAATGACACTCTTGGTGACTGCACCTGCGCGGCCTTTTACCACGCGCTTCAAGTGTGGTCGTATAACGCCGCGGGCGCCATGGTGACCCAACCCGACGCAGACGTCGAAAAGCTCTACGTTCTTGCCTGTGGCTACAATCCCAGAGTTGGCGGCGAAGGACCCGGTGGCAATGAACAGAAGGTTTTGACCTATATTCTCCGCACGGGCGCGCCCACCGGACCTACGGGACAGACCGCGAATAAACTGACCGCCTTTGTGGAAGTCGATCCCCGTAACATTGACGACGTCAAACGCGCGATTGTCAGTTGCGGCGTAGCTTATATTGGATTTAATGTCCCACAATTCATCGTTCCCGCACCGCCCGCAACCCCACCTGCTGTCTGGAATACTCAAAGCACGAACACAAAAATCGTCGGCGGCCACGCCGTGGTCCTCGCCGGCTATAACGCCCAAGGGGCTCGCGTGATTTCCTGGGGCCAATACTACACCATGACGTGGGCGTTCTTTTCCCAATATGTCGATGAGGTCTACGCTCTCGCGGATGCCACATGGATCGAAGCCAAGGGTACAACACCCGGTGGCTTAACCCTTGAGGAGTTGCAATCACAGATGCAGGCGCTGGCCGAAAATAAATAAATAGTTCAAAGACCGTTCATTCGCTGCTCTCCGATTTTCGGCATTTGTTTGATCCGGCTGCCGTTAACTAAATGGGCATGATTACACCCGTGTGAAGGGACACAAGTATAACGAGCTAGCTTTCATTGGCTTTGGGATAACCAAACCCCACTTTTCGCGATAATTACCTTATGACAAAGCAAGCCCTACGACTGGCGGCACTCCTCGTTGCGATCGCGGTCGCAATATGGGGGAGCAAATTTGCTCCCGACACATTGAATGAAGCAATCACACTGCTTGGTACATCCGCCGCAGGCCTTTTTGTCGCGCTCATAATGGGAAGTAACAAGGGCGGTGAGGTTCGAGAAGCCAAAACCTTGCAGGTTAACCCCGGAGATGAAGACCAAGCCACACTAGTAGATGATCAGGAACCTAAAGTTTCTGTTAATGATTACAATGCAGTAGTGCGCAAGCACAACAAGCTTGCGATTGCATTGAAAACTGACAGATCACAATATGATCAATTACGCTTGGACTATGAGGATGTTTCGGCTCGATTCGGTCGTACTCGCCTTCATTCAAGAGCGCTCCGTATCGCTTTCTACTTGGCGGCATGGGAAAGCTTTATTGCCATCTTTACCCCTCGCTTACCGGCTACGACGTGGCCCAATCTTTTAAAGCATTTCGGACCAATTTTAGTCGGTGCATTTGTGATTTGCTGGGTATTGATTGCCCAATTACTTAATCAAGCTAAATTGAGCAATGAGGCTGCCGCTTTGAGGTGCGCTGGGCTAGGGTGCTTCGCAGCTGGCTTCATTGCGTGCGCCGTGAGTCTCCCATATCGTTGGGCTGAATTAGTCACTCAATCCACAATAGCTGGCTGTAACATGGCGTCATTGATTCTCATCATTAGCTTGTTGGTTCTTCCAATTGCCGGAATCCTGGGCTCATTCGTAGCATCCGCGTTACATCGGACCATCTAAACTATCGCCTTCTTCCGGCATCTCGTGAACGCCGCCGGTCGCATCCCGAACATGCTGCGAAGATCGAAGGAATGTTTTCGTACAGGGCTGCGATGTGGAACACGTCGCGGGTGAGCATGCACTTTAGAGCCAGTCGCTCACGGTCGAGGATCGGCTGATGGTGGTTTTCAGACCTTCTTCGGCCGCCAATGCCTTCGCTTGAATCTCCGCTAATTTTTCCCTTAACTCGTTTGTTGATAGGTGTGCGCTACGCCAACTGCATTCCTACCCTGACGCGCACTTGAGGGTGAGCTTCTTGGCTGGCTATTTCGAATCGGACAAGCGGGATGTCCGTTGGCGACGCATCGTTAACATTCCCGCCATAACCACCATCGCCATTGCGCCAGGTTCCGGAATCGTTACGGGTGACAGACTTCCGCCGCCGGGGAAGGTGTAGGTGGCATCCAGCAGATACGCGTTGGCTGGGTTGTTGACGTCGTAGGTGATCGCCAGGTCGCCTTGCAGTTCCGAGCCGATGTCGGCTGGGTTTTCATTGGGGAGGACAATTTCATCGGCGAAAAGCGAGCCGGTTCCAGTCGTATCCAAAGTCGCTCCGGAGTCCAGCGTCAGCATCTGGAAACTCAGGGCGTTGCCGGTGCTCAGCGTGTGCATGCCGCTGCCGGCGAATTCCAGGTCCGTGCCGGGCGTCTGGAAATTCCCAGGGCCCGAGTCGTCGATGAGGTTCTCGTCGATAATAATGTTGTCGCCGGGGGTCGTGAACATGGAACCGTCCGATTCCAGATTCAATTGCCCGATTTCGAAGGTAGACGGGTCGCCTTGGACCTGGCCGTGGATTGTGAGGGTGCTGGCTAGAACAGAGCTATTGGCGACGACAATCTTTGAGCCGCTGCCGACAACTACCTGTCCGCTGCCGGTAACTCTTACGTTGGTGATGTCCAGTTCCCCGCCATTGGTGGCTTCGAGTATTCCGGTGCTGTTGTCGGTGATGTTGGTGGTGAGAAGAAGCGTTCCTCCAGCGACATTGGCGTCTATCGTGCCGCTGTTGATGAGGTTCAGATTCTGGATCGTACCCCGCCCCTGAATGGTGTGGCCGGTGTCGTTGGTCAGAGTGTCGCCCGTCGTGGGATAACCAGAAATCGCGGAGCCGACCTGGGTCATCGATATGGCGCCACGACCGGATGACATGGTTGAAAGCGTGGTATCTCCCACGACCTCCAGGTTCAGCGGGGGCTCTGACGATACATTCGTGAAGCCGTCACCGATGGTGCCATTGTTGTTGATCGTCCCGGCGATCAGCATGGCGTTGGCGGTGGAGTAGATATCGGCCGAAATGTAGACGCTCCCATGCGTGGTGGAACCATCCAGCTCGGGGTTGTTGCCCGCCATCTGCACGGGCACGCCGGTTGCCAGACTTTCGATCAATCCGCCCTGGATGGTACTGCCGTCGATGATCACGCTGCCGGCGCCGCCGTTTCTTCCGTTTCCGATTCCGATGATTCCAGCGTTTTGAACGGTCAGACCCTTCAGGTCCAGCGTTCCACCGTTCTCGGCCGTCAGCGTTCCGGTACCGCTGTTTGTGACGGAGGAGAGGCCCGTGAGCGTCAGTGTTCCACCGGCAATATTGGCATCGATGGTAGCGTTGTTGGTCAGGGCCAAGTTCTGAATCGTGCCCTGGCCCACAATTTCGCTTGTGTCATTGGTCAGGGCGTCGCCAGTGGAATAGCCCGAAATCGCAGCGCCGACCTGGGTCATCTGTATTTGACCACCATGGATTCCGGTGGATGAAAGCGTGGCATCGGCCACTATTTTCAGGTTCAGTGGGGGCGCTGGCAATAGGTTCACGTCGTCGGTGATGCGGACGTTGTTGTAGATCATCCCTGTGATCAGCACAGTGCTGGCCGTGCAGGCGAGCTCGGCCTGGATTGTGATGCTTCCCTGGGAGGAGCCATCCAACTCGGGGTTGGCGCTGGTGCCCGCCAGCGCCACGGCACCCTCGATTGTTCCGCCCTGGACGATGCTGGAATCGATGACCACATAGCCGCCGAGACCCTCGATCGTTCCGCCATTGTTTTGGATGGTCAGGCCGTTTAGGTCCAAGGTACCGTCCGTTTCCGTTCCCAGCACACCGCCATTTGTGTTCGTGATGGAAGAGAGCTCTTGCAGCGTCAGTTCTTCACGGCTGCCACTGGCCTCGATCGTACCATAGTTGATCAGGGCCAGGTTCTGAATCATGCCCCCGCCCTCGATGGTGTGGTTGGTATCGTTGGTCAGTGTGTCGATGGTGGTTCTCGAATAGCCCGAGATCGTCGCACCGCTTTTGGTCATATCCACCGTGCCCGTCCCCGACAATCTGGCCGAGGTCGATCCGGGAGCGCCGGAGCCGTCGCCAATCACCAGATTCAGCGCCGGACTGGTCATGTTCATGAAGTAATATGGTTCATCGGTGAGGAATGTGTTGTTGATGATTGTTCCGGTGATCACGGTTGTCGTGTCGAGGATGATTGCGCCGCTCAGAGTCACAGGCCCGTCGGTTTGGCCGTCCAATTCGGCGAATGTGCCGCCAAGCACCACGGCACAAGCGGGCGTGTTGGGGGGGAAGATTGCGCTGACATTGCCGCCGGAGATCGTGCTGGAATCAACGTTGAGAAGCGCGGAGCCGGTTGCCTGGAGGGTGCCGTTCCCATTATTGACGTTGGCGGAGGATATTGTCGCCGTTGCTATGCCGCTGGCTTGAATTGTGCCGCCGTTGTTGATTTCGCCGGTGGCTAGCATGGTTTCGGCGTGGTAGTCTGACACATTGATCGTCGAGCCGGCGCTGATTGTGACGGCCCCTGCGGTGGTAGAGCCGTCCAGCGCGTAACTGCCATTGACCGAAGGTTCCACTTGGATGGACCCGGCGCCTGTGGACCCGATCGTGCCGCCCTGGACGGTGGTGGAGTTCAAGCTAACGGTCGAGCCACCGACTGCCGAGATGGATCCTCCGGCGTTGTCGATGGTTAGAAGCCCGAGATTAAGCGTTCCGCCGGCGTTGGAGTTGATCATGCCCTTGTTGACCACGTTTAGATTGTCAATGGTGCCCTGACCCTGGATGGTATGGCCCGTGTCGTTGGTCAGGGTATTGGTGCTGGCGTAGCCCGAGATCGTTGAGCCGCTCTGGCTCATGGTGAGGGTTCCCCCTCCGGTGGTCTGCAGGTCGGCGGTGGTGGAAGTGCCATCCCCGATCTTCAGATTCAACGCCGGGGGCGTGAGGCCGGTGACCGGATCGGGAGAATTGGAATCATTCAGGTTGGTGTTATTGATGATCGTTCCGGCGAGCGTCGTGGTCGTGTCGAGGACGATGTCGCCATTGAGGGTCAGTGGGCCGTCGGTCTGACCGTCCAATTCCGGGAACGTGCCGTTCAGCACCACGGCAGAATTGGCTGCGGCGGTGCTGACCGTGCCCCCGGAGATGGTGCTGGAAGTAATATATACAATCGATGTAGCACCGTTGGGACTGACGGCCTGTATAGTGCCGGAATTATTTATGCTCAGACCACTGAGAACCAGTGGTCCCGGGTCAGCCTGCATCGTGCCGGTGTTGGTGACCGATGAGAGGTTTTGCAAGGTTAGTGCATTCGCGGGGTTATTGGCCTGGATCAGGCCGTTGTTGAACAGAGACAGGCCTTGAATAGTGCCCAGTCCCTCTATCGTGTGGCCGACGCTGTTGGTTAGGGTGTCGACTGTTGTGGTGGAGTAGCCTGAGATCGTGGAACCGTTGCGTTCGAGCTCGACGGTCCCTGTACCGGATAAGATGGCGGAGGGTGTGGTCGAGTTGCCCACTTGCAGCGTGATTCCGGGCGAAGAGGTATCCGTGTCGGTAATGTTGCCGTCATTGGTGATGGCGCCGACGAGCGCCAAAGTGCCTCCTGCTTGCACGCGAACCGTGGAGCCGGCGGTGACGGTGACGGGGCCATACTGAACACTCGAGCCGTCCAACGCGGAATTGCCGTTAGCAGGGTCATTCAAAGCCAGGATGTAGCCGGTACCCGTAGAGCTAAGTGTGCCGCCGACGAGAATCGTGGCGTCCAAGTCCACTATCGAGCCGTTGGCCGCAGTAATTGTGCCGCCGTTATTAATGGTAAGCGGATCGAGATTGAGGGTTCCCCCGCCGGTGGCTTGGAGCTTTCCCATATTGGTAATAGAAGGCGGCCCGTCGAATGTCAGCGTTTGTTCGGAGGTGTTGGCGCTGATCGTGCCGTTGTTGGTGAACGGGACCGACGTGCTGATGGAGCCATAGCCCTGGATATTGCCGGCGGATTCGTTGGTGAGCGCGGCGGCCCCGCCGATGGAGGAGGTGAGATTGATGGTGCCGGAATTGTCGATGCCGGCGGTGGGGTTGAAGGCGGCGCTGAGTGTTGCGGTGCCGGTGGAGGAGTTGATGAATTCGCCGGTAAAGGTGCCCCCGTTGTAAACAAAGTTCGTCCCGTTTGTCAGTGTGCCGCTGAACGTACCTCCTGACTGGGTGAACGTGCCATAGGAAAGAGTAGCCGCTGCGTTCAGGTTGAAGGTGCCACCTGTCGTGCCGTTGCCATTGAGAGCGATATTGTTGCTGACTGTTAAGGTTCCGCCGGTGAGGTTGTAGGTGCCGTTGGAACCGCCTTCCGTGGAGAGGGTTAACCCTTTGGTGGTATTTGTGCCGCTGGTCTGGGTGAAGATTCCCGTGCCGAAGTCGCCGATGTTTTCAGTCAGGGCGTTGAGCACGCCGCCCTGCAATGTGTATTGGCCAGTGTCGGTAGTGTTGTAGCCGAGGTTGAGAGTGAGACCGAGACCGGTGCCACCGTTATTGGTGCCGGCGGTTTGCAGGATAGCACCTTGGCCGTAAGAGAATCCCGCGCCGTCGCCGACATCCTCTATGCTGGAGGACAATGTGCCAGCTCCAATTGACAGAGTGTTGGTCGCGATGCCGGGTGTGCCGGTGTTGGTGCCGTCGCCGATGAAGAGGCCGGAGAGGGTGACGGCAGTTCCGGTGTAGTTGTAAGTTACAGTTTCGCTGGGTTGGTTACCGTCGAGGATATAGACCGTAGCGCTGGCGTCAGGAACCGGGCCGGGGTTTGTACCGCCGGTGACAGTCCAGTTGGTGGAGGTGTTCCAGTTGCCGCTGCCGCTGCTTCCGCTCTTCCAGACGTACGTGCCGCCCTGGCTCAGGATCGGAAGAATCAAGGCCTGCGAAGAGGAGGATGCCAGAGCAACGATCGCCAGCGCCAAGCCAAAAGATGAAAGTCGCGAGGCACTCAGCCGCGAGAATGTGTGTGGCATGATCTCTCCTCCGATGGAATGCGTCTCCGACGTTTGGACAAGCCAAAAAGATCGTTGGCCGCAGGGTCAATCCATTCGACCCAATATGGATTGGCGCAGGTCTCCGACAGGCCACAAATGTTTTCCGATCTAAAGATCGCTAAAACGCCCGAAATGACCTCGCCGGGACCGGCCTAACCCTGGCAGGGACGCAAGATTGTAACTGTCCGGTCTGGTCGGGCACAAGGTAAAAGCATATCGAATCAATGGTGTCCGTTTAGAGACTCCATCTCCCGGCAATCGGTTGGCGGTGGGGAAGCTGCGCGGGGCGAACTACACTTTGGCGTGAGCATCGGCAACGATGGCGAGATTCTGCCGCCGTTTCCACACGTCCGGCAACCACTGGTCCAGTTGGCTTGTGGGCGTGGTTGGGAGGTTGATCAAGAGTTGCGTCAAATAGAGCTGCGGGTCGATCTCGTGCCGCCGGCAGGTGCTGGTGATCGAGCAGAGGATGGCGGCGGTGCGTCCGCCGCGCTGGTTTCCAACGAACAAGAAGTTTTTGCGTCCCAGCGCGATTCGCTTCATCTGCTGCTCGGTGAGATTGTTGTGGATGGGGATGGCGCCGTCAGATAAGAAAGCGGTCAATGGCTTCCACTGGTTGAGCACATAACCGATGGCTTCGGCCATCGGGTGCTTGGGCAGGAGTTGCTGCTTCCAGGTCCGAAGCCTTCCGTGCAACTGCTCCATCACGGGCAGGCTCTGGACTTGCCGCAGCGCCAGACGGTCGGCGCGGCTTGAAGTTTTGGCCCGGTCCTCGATGGCAAACACCCTGCCGATCAGCGTCAGCGCCTCGGCAGCGATCGCAGGTGAAAGCGATTGGGCATCGACGACCTTGCGTCGAGCGTGGGACCAACACCCCGCCTGAATGATCTGTTTCTCGACACAGATACCTTCGTATCCGCCGTAAGCGTCGGCCAGCAGGACCTGGTCGTAGTTCTTGAGGAACTGGGCCGGGCCGTCGCGCGAGCGACTGAGCGTGAAGTCAAACACATTGTTGGGATGATCGTCATCTCCCCTGTAGACCCACATTCTCGCCTGCCTGGTCTTTTCCGGGGCGAGCATGGGCATGACGGTGTCGTCGGTGCCGATCACGTGCGAGGCCAGAACCCGATCAATCATGAGCTGGTACAGCGGCTTGACCAGGTCGGCCACGTCCCCGGCCCACACGCTCATCGTCGAACGGTCGATCTCAAAGCCGTTGCGCCCGAAGATCGATTCCAGGCGGTACAGCGGCAGGTGATCGGCATACTTGCTGGTGATGACATAGGCCAGGAGTCCCGGTCCGGCCATCCCCTTGTCGATCGGTTGCAAGGGTTTTTCGGCCAGCGTGATCTGCGGGTTGTCGGCGTTGTGTTCGCAGTGTTTGCAGGCGTACTTGACCTGCACGTGCTCGACGCGGGTGAAGTGGCCGGGGAAGAACTCGATCTGCCAGGTGCTCTCCTGCCCGATCTTCTCCCGCGCGTTGCCGCAGCAGGGACAGGGCTTCTGGTCTGTGGTCAGGTCGTGAACCTTCTGCACGATCGGGAGCTTGTCCAATGCGCCGATGTTTCGCCGACCGCGTTTGACCCGGCGGACGCCGGCCGTGCTGGCTACATCGTCGGCTGCCGCCTGTGCCAGGTCCTGCTCGTTCACCGGCCGTTGTTCCAGGGCGACGGCGAATTCCAGCAGAAGTTGCCCGACATCCAGCCGGTCGGCCCGCGGCCCGTAGTACCACTTCTTCAGCCGCAGCAACTCCATCTCCAGCCGAAGCTTGGCCACTTCCATTTCATCTCGCTGACGCTGGAGGTCCGTGATGCGCGCTTCCTGCTCCACGAGCAATGAATGCCGCTCCAGGAGCAACTTCTTCAGCAGTGACGTATCATTGGGAAGTTCGGCGATGGCGGAAGCGTCGTCCATGACAATACAGAATACGCTTGGTCCGGCGAATTATTTTTCAGGCATTCACT
>Ga0182015_10007726_pt1 | contig 10434 bp, 12 predicted proteins | sample 712P3MmetaG_FD_120478 | JGI IMG/M metagenome (GOLD analysis project Ga0182015, IMG submission 120478) | Permafrost microbial communities from Stordalen Mire, Sweden - 712P3M metaG | ecosystem: Environmental > Terrestrial > Soil > Wetlands > Permafrost | place: Sweden: Stordalen | collected... | reverse complement strand
CCTGCTTTAACCACGGCGCATTTCGATTTCATCTTTGTGCAGTTTTACAACAATTATTGTATCCCCAAACTTATTGACTGTGTTGACAGCAGGTGGTATAAATTATTACGCTGAGGGACAGACGACGAACTTTAATTTTGCGGCTTGGGATACATTTGCCAAGACGGAGAGTTATAATACCAATGCAAAAGTGTTTTTGGGTGTTCCTGCTGCACAGAGTGCCGCGGGGACAGGGTACGTTGATATCGAGACTCTAGGATCTGCGGCGCAGTACCTACAGTCTACGTATTCTAGTTTCGGTGGAATCATGATGTGGTATGTCCACTCGAATGCGGCAACTAAGGTGTAGGGATTGTTCACAGGCGTGGGCTAATATGGTGGGTTCCGTGAATTACGCGCAACAGGCGAAAATGTATCTCGCCAGCGGGGCTGCCGTCGTCATCTCATCTTCCACATCTCCAGCAACCTCCACAGGACATACCCTCGCAACGTCAAATATCACACCACTGGTTCCAACCACCGCAGTCTCCTGTCCAGCCGGATGTATACCAATCACATCCGCCTCCTCAACCATTACCGTCGTTCCCACAACCGTCTCCTCTTCAACTGGCGCCGCCGCATCAGGTTGTCCCGTCGCCGGTGAAAGTTGTGCTAGCGGAGCAATGGCCTGTGCAGGGTACTATTACGGACAATGTGCGAATGGAGTATGGGTAGTGAGACAATGTGCCTCTGGATTGGCTTGTGCTTCATCGGGAGAAACGGTTTATTGTGATTGGGCTTCAAATGTCGTTATTCAGGAATGCGGATCGTCGTCAGCAAAAGTTAAACGGGATACCGATGAATATGGTGTTGAATTTGTCGGCGGAGGATCGTCGTCTGTGTCGGCTGGTTCTTCTGCTGCAAGCGCGATGCCATCGTCTTCAACGGGAATATTGAATTGGTTGTGGAGTTCAAGTGCAAGTTCAACAAGTGCGGCAAACTTCAGTGGAATTTCGTATACGCCTGTGGCAACATCCAGTACAGGGAACTATTCTCTCGGGAGCGCAAGGTCAACCTCGGGGTCTGCAGTGCAGACATCCGCCGTTCAATCCTCTCCAATCCCGTACTATTACAATTCCTCGACAAGTTCAACTTCAAGTTCCTCCGACGCCGACGCACCAATTTCAGATATTGAGTCCACCGGCGCCACTCCCCCCACCAACGTCTCCCTAGCCATCCAGCCCCTCAACACAACCCACTTCCTCGCCGTCCTTCAAGCCTCCACCCTAAACAATACTCCCATCCTCACAGACTGGTCCTTCTCCTTCAACTCGGAATATCAAATCCTCGGGACCGACAGAGGGAATTTGACGAAACCGGCGGGATCAGATATTTATACGATTACGAGTATTGCGATTCAGGAACCAGCGAGTAATATGGCGGTTGTGGTTCGATTGTGGGGGATGTATGATTCGTCGACGGCGGAGGGGATGGTGGGGTATGGTGGTGTTGATACGCGGGGATCGGCGACAAATGGAAGTTTCGCCTTGTTTAAACGGGTTATACGGTGGAATTAGATATATATACTTTTGATATTCAGATAGAAATGTATTATTATAGACTTGACCACGGCTTTTGGACGTATTCAGTTGCGGGGTATGGTGATCACCATGATTGCGGGGATGAGGTATTCGATGCAGTACTGCAGCTGGTTTGCATCTATGATCCACGTTATCCATGTTTTGGAAGGTCATCTGATCGGATCCGACTTGCTTATAAGATATCTCCCGCATAATATCAAACATCTACAGCTACCGCAATGGCAAAAGATGATAAGATTGACGTTTTCAACCGACCTGACACGACATTGAACCGCTCACGCGCGAACACTTCCTCAACGTCCTCTCTATCGCTCAATGGTAATTCCCCCGTTCTGTGCTCTAATGGAAAAGGAGACACCCCTCCGCCCTCATATAAAGTTTCTGCCTTGGATGCAGAGTTTGGCGAAATGCTCAAAGTCGACGGAAACGTACACGTCATCAATTCCTTTATCGACAAGGTTGGCATGGGACGATATCAATGGCAATTATGGGTTTTGTGTGGGTTCGGCTGGGTCGCAGACCAGATGCTCTACACCATGCTCGCTATCATTCAGCCTCGTGTACAAGCGGAATTCAATTTCGACGGGTCCAAAGTCGGGGGAATCACCGCCGGATTCCTCGCCGGTCTTGCCCTGGGAGCGACCTTTTGGGGGTACGGCGCTGATGTTTGGGGGAGGAAACTCGCATTTAACTTGACGTTGTCAATCGCGGGGATCTTTGGAACTTTGATGGGGTCAATGAATGGGTATGCCGGTTTGTGTGGAATCGCGATCGCAATGGGGACCGCAATTGGGGGAAATGTACCGCTCGACGGAGCAATTTATTTGGAGACCAGTCCCCGTGTAAGTCAACGGGTCTTGACGCTCATGTCAATCTACTGGTGTCTTGGGCAACGTTCGCCCTCTTTAGAATGGTCTCATTGTAGTCTTCTCAAGTATTGCTGCGTACGGGTTACTCCCCAAATTTTCTTGCTCGAAAACCGTCGGGAAGGGGGAATGCTTACACGCCGACAATTGGGTAAGAATTCTGTTGCGCCGTCTTATTCTAGGGCTGGCGATACCTTTGCATTACTCTGGGTGGGTTTACTCTTCTCATGTGGTCCTGTCGTTTCTTCCTATTCAAGTTTCATGAGTCCCCGAAAAATCTCCTCGCGCGAGGATACAAAGATCTGGCTGTTGACTCTCTCAACAAAATTGCCAGTTTCAATAATTCTGACGAGCGCATCTCAGTCGAGGATCTCTGTCACGACACTGGCGGAATAGGTGGTGCAAGTTCAGCAGCGGAATCCAAACAACGATTCGCCGACACTCACTGGTTCCGCAGTTTGAAAGCTCGAATTGTCCAATTTGGCCCCACACGATTGAAACCGCTGTTCGCAACAAAGAAGCTGGGTTGGACCACAATCATGATCTGGTTCATTTGGATTACTATACAAGTTGGTATGGTCGTAATGTGTCCACACTGATACAAGGCTATACGATGTTCAACGGATTTCTCCCCCGGTTTATTGCGGAAAAGGGGATTCTAACCGGGCAAGACAGCATTGCCGATACATACCGCCAGTGTAAAGCCACACGGAAAGCATCGCTAATTTGAGATATGTGGATATCGTTAGCCGGCATCCCCGGATCATTCGTCGCAATGTACACTGTCGATCTCAAATACATTGGACGAAAAGGGGTAATGGCGATCTCAGCGGCGGGATCGGCGGCGTGTCTGGCACTTTTTGCTACCTTGAAGTCAGCGGGAGGTCAACTTGCAGCCAACTGTGTGCAAGCGTTCCTTCAAAATATCTTTTATGCCGTTTTGTACGCCTATAGGTCTGTCTCCGTTGGATGAAAACTGACGGTAGTCCGGAGGTGTTTCCCACGTATGTGCGAGGTACAGGTGTTGGAATCGCCAGCATGTTGGCACGAGTATGCGCAATTGTACCTGTTCCTGTTAGAGTAAGCTAACATTTAGTGGGTACCAGTGGTGACAGGACGCCTTGCAGACATAAGCGTCAACATTCCGCTGATTATAGCCGCCATTTGTTTCGGTGTATTATGTCCCGCAAGTCTACTTCTCCCCGTCGAGACGGCGGGTCGGCATGCTATGTAAAGGATAAGTTTGAAATCTTGTATGGAGAGTACGATCTCTGAAGATGCAACACAGATATTAGACAATCTATGTCAATTCTGGCACATCAGTTTGCCAGGCATGTCTTCCATTAGAAATTTATACAGTTATTTGATTCACCCTCTTGATACTGTGCGGGGATTGAGAAGAACTGGGATCGAGGCGTTCGGAGAACGTTGGGCCGTTGCATAAGGACACGCATGGTAAGAGTGGCGCAGAATATACCAGGGGGATCTCTCCCCCTCAGTTTAATGAGGTCGGGTCACACGGTCAAAATCCCATCTTAACTGGAGTTGTCACAGGCGACGAAAAATTGGATCTTTTGATCTCAAATCTTTCCCCAGGGTAGTAGTCAGTGGCCGAATATATTGCTACTACGAAAAAGAAAGAAGGATGCAGAAAAACGCAAAAAGAATGGCCTGAACTGGGATTTGAACCCAGGACCACGTGCAGATTTTGGATCCCAAAGCACGTATTCTAATCATTAGAAAGCTGGTTTTTGGGAGGTTTTGCGGGGGTTTAGAGGGGAAAGGGGGACTTGCCTGCCACTGAACTATCCAGGCCGCCAGTTGTAATTGAAATATGTTCAATGACTATAAGTACCTGGCTGAGGCTGGTTCTAAACCCTTTCAAACAAACTTGGGTTAATCGGGCTCCGGTCAAAGCTAAAAATTGACCGTGAGGCGGGCTCTCCAGGGATCCCCAGGCCGTTAAGAGCATAGTTAACGGGTTCTTTTGTTTCGTTTTGAAATTGCAAGATGTTTTTCACATTTGGTGGTTCGTTTCCTCGCCTCAAAGCTGTCTAAACGCTAGCGATTGATTGGCCGAACTTTTTGAGTGTCCTCGTCCCGAGCGCCACGTTGGCAACTTGGCACGTACAACGGCGCAACACAGGAGGTTCTGGATTCGATTCAGACATCGCGGATATGAGAGTCTACGGTCGTTCCCACAAATGGAATCATGGATGGGAGTGTATCGATTTTTATGTTCCCTTTGGATTCCCGTCAGCTATGTGTTCTCGTCCGCAATTTAAGGACTCAGTAACCAGTTCTGTTCAATTGCTGATCCTACTATTTTGCTTCTCCGGACGACCGAAAATCGGACGTACAGGAAATAGGTTCCGGTCAGGTTTCCCGAGCCTTGATGAAGGTGCTGCAGAGTCGGCCTGATACATCGCGGTCGATCGAACGATCGGTTTCGAGCCAAAGAAACGGTCGATTGGCAAAACCGATCGATTGTTCCTTTCGGCTCAAAATCGTTTGTTCCGTTAACCCAAAGACCCAAGATGAAATGGTTTTTTTTTTGCCGAACTGGATCTCATGATGGCGTTTACCTAGAGAACGGCCTTAAGCTTGTGCGAGGCTTCAAGGAACCGCCCCTGCCCACCCTAGATTTCTGGGCTACGATTCGGATGTTCATCAAGAGCAATCAACTTAGGCGAAGATATTGATCTTCCCACAAGGTATTTCACTCGATAATCATAGTCATTATAGTCATTCTCTACATAACCTACGAAACCTACAACGAAAACACATTCAAAGAGATATCCACCCAAAAAGACACCAATCGAAAAACTTTCGACGAAAGCACTCTCCCCGAACAAACCCTTCAGAACAAACAGCCACCGAGGAGAAACGAACGAAACAGGCACATTTCGACAACAAACATCTCCAAGAAACATTCCCCACGATACATCCCCACAAAAATCCCTAACAAAACGCACCTCGAAGAACGCACAACAAGAAAAGGAGACGTTTTGTTCGTAAAGTCAAATTTAGTCAGAGAGCTCGTTACCATAACGACTTCGGTTGAGATCTAAGAACCACTTTCGGGAGAAAGCACCCTTTGTTGATAAATGGGAAGCTGCCAATCTGCCTCTAACGTGGATTTGGCACTCTTCAATGTTTCAACCAAAGAGGCGGCTTCAGTGTTGAATCTTTCGATAACCGCGAGGCAAATTGCTTCACGACGTTCTTTGGCGTTCTTTTTAATCGCAGCCAATGCTTCCAACATGTATTGACAAACTGTGGCTGTCACCATCCATGTAAGGAGCAAAACACGGCGGAAACTTTCGGGTTGTTTTCCATATTTCTCCCGTCCGGGATGAAGGTGGGGAATTTGAATGAAGGCAGTGTTACTCGCCGGCGCCTCGAAGCTTTCATCAAAGTAGGCAATGCACGGGGTGCCTACTTTGTTCCATGAACCAGTCCCTTCCAATTAGCGGGCCTTAATCTGGGAGAAGTACGATGGCCAATCCCGTGGCCGAAGGAAACTGGACGCTGTCCAAGTGGACACCGACCTCGAGAATGTAACAACCATTCTCGGACGCGTTCCCTCGATGTACTGGCGGACAAATTCAATCCCAAATTCAACATTTCTATTTCCAATCCACGGCAAAACATCAACAAATGGGAATTGTCCCTTGAAGAACGGCATCAAGCAGGGTCGACCAAACCCATTTTCATATTGATGTACGAGGGTGAGCATGTCCACCGTGACTCTCCCCGCGCGAGAAGATTCGGAGAGAAAGGTGATCTCTCCTGTCAAATCCTCGACGGCGACGTCTTTGCCGACAAGCGCAATAAGAGCAGCTCCTCGTATGAGACCTGGAACAGCCTGTTTTTTGATCACCCTCTCCAAATATTCATCCATAATCGGAAAACGGTTGATCAAAGTTTTGATCGGATTTTCGTGGGCATACATCATGAGCTCATCTCCCCACTCGCTAACGAATCGTCGAGCGCCAATGGTCTCGATAAGATCGTCGTTTCAAATCATCTTGCCGTAGGTGCTGAAAAATTTGACTCCCATGGTAGCGAAGAGCTGACGATCAGAAGCCTTGGGGACGTAAGATAGATAGTCGCTAACCCCTTGTTCGTTGAGGAGGAAGTTGCGGTCGAACAGTTCAATCACAACGCTCTCTCTTTCGTCCATTCGACTCTGATCATGCGCAGGGAAATCGGGATACGAAGCATCGAGAAGTTCATGGCATTCACTTGCGTCGAAAACTTCGGGGTAAGTGTTGACGACTTCCTTGAGAAATTCCGCGAGAACGCCAGATTGCCTTTGTTTGAGATCCTCTTCGAAGCAATCCCAGGCAGTCGTCCTCTTCTTCGTCATGCCAACGTAACGGACGTAAAACATCCTGTCCTCGCTCTCGACCGCGATTCGGTGTCTCCAGTACGGCATTAGATCGAAACGCTTTTTCGCAGTCTCCCAGGCTCCAAGAATTGCTTTCAAGTGAAATTTGCGCAATGCAAAGGTACGGATATAATAAACGCACTCAACTTCAGTCTGAGCTGGGGTTTCGGAGGTGCAAAGACGGAGACGAATAATTTGCGCGAGTTCAAGAGTTGAGACCGATGTTGGGTCACGGAGGAGCCTCCTAGCAATGTCGGCGGAAGAGACTTGCATGTCGCGTCTCAAGATAGGATGACAGGACCTCGTCCAGCATCTGACATTGACAGCATGTTCGAGGGCACGTGCTCGCAACTCTTTGAAAATATCCTGCTCCAATTGAACGAGAGGCTGGGGAAGTTGCATGGGATAAAGGCCCCCTTGGGAAACAGAAGGGCGAACGATACGATCGTGAGGCACGACGGACTGGATGGCTTGTTGAGAGGACGATCTGGGGGACCCGTATCTCGGCTTCTTTTCGGCAGAACCGTTGTCCCACTCGCCGGGTCGTTTGGACATTGCTCAGATTGCGACTGTTGCGAACCAGCGGGAAGGGGGACTTGTTGACGTCGAATATATTGAAAAAGGGCTCTAATTAGTAAGATCCTGTTAATGGGACATACGAAGTGAAATGTGGTAAAAGTCTGTTGTGTTGAGGTGGACTTGAGTAGACGAGCAGTTTGAAAATATCGTCGGATGACAATGATATATGTCTTGGGAATGGACTCTAATCAGTAAGATGCTGTTAATATGACATACGAATGAGCTAAATGTGGTGAAAGTCAGCTGTGTTAAGGTGGACTTGAATAGACGAGCAGTCCAGAAATATCGTCGGATGACAATGATAAGTCTGGAGAATTGACTCTGATCGGTAAGTTTCTGTGAATGGGACATACGACTGACGTGTACAGGCTCAAATTTGATTGTTAAAAGGTGTTGTGCATGGACTTCCTTGAGCTTGGCAGAGGCGGGTGGTGAAAGAGGCGATGGAAAAGGAGTTGGTGTTGGTGGTTAAGAGGATGAGCGGGATTCAAAATTCCCCCCACAATTTTGCGGAGCGGGCAAAAAAATTGGCAGCATGTCAGGGGTAAGTAATCTCGTAAAATCGGACTTTCTCAAAAGTGTAATTGCCAACTTCTTGCCAAACCACCTTATAACTTAAGCCCCCAAATTTCTCCAACCGTCCACTTTATTCACAGACCACCCTCCACACTTAACCAATTTTCGGAGCCAGCCCCTGAAAAACTTGAACTCTAATGGTCATTATCGGTACATTGTCTTGTTATGCCAAACGCGGCCTTATTAATAATAATAATAGTAATGACTTTCCGTTTTACAATAAGCAAACATACCCTCGAAACTTGCAAAAATTTGCAGATTTCCTCAACTTACTTACTATAAATATGGCGAAACTGGCTGGATCGGACAGATCAACTCCTTTTCGGCATTCCTACAAACCTTCTAACCCAAACCTTCCTAACATCCTAACCTCTAACCTCTCTAACCGCTTTTCAGTCGCTAACCCACTCGGAGTTGGTGGTGGTGGCTCTTACAGGTGTTGAACTCTGGGGAAAATCTGCAATTAATTCCGAAAAAGGGAGGTATTTTGCGAATCAAATTGCAGGTCGATTTGCCATTCCCCTCAATTTTCCTATGTCCACTATTCCGACGGCACATATTTTGTGTATAAATCGAAGTTATCAATTACTATCGACAATATAGTCGGGCCCTGGCATTTTGTAACTCAGCTTTTGTAGCTCCCTTTTGTGCCTCTTACGTTCGGATTTTATTGCTCAGTCTCCCGGTTTGGTTTTCATCTATGCCTATATAACTCTTTTCATTTCCAAAGTTATCACCAACACGATGCCTTTTCCACTGAACCACGTTGTCGTGAATGCTCTGGCAGAGGTAGATTTGCTTGCTGCACTCGTGCTGGCATATACTTCCAGCTCACTTCACCACTTTATCTTTGAGCAAGTTCTCACCATCTCGATGCTCTTTCGTTTTCTCCGCGAGCACCAATACGTTTTGTTTCACGACACCTATGCACATCTGTTCACAGATCAAGAAGTTGCTTGTCTCCATCGAGCATTTGAAGAGCTTCAAAAGCGTCACGGCGAGTCTCTCTACGGCCAGTTTGTCGGTGTTCTTGGACCCCTTCTTGGGCGTACGCCGCTCAAATTGTTCCAGAAATCTCCCGGAGTTGTTTTAGACATCAGCATTCCAAATCCCCCAGACCATAAAGGGCGACCTGGCGGCGTTTTCGACTTTACGGACGTCTGCTTCTGTTACTCTCATAGGCTGGCAACGTCTTTTCTCCACCGTCCTGAATATGTGCTTTACACTGGAGGTATTCCCCAAGCGTTTTATGGTTTCCACGCTTCAAAGTCCAACCCCTTCCTTCAAGAAGACTTTCTATTCTGCAAGAGATACGTGGATGACTTCAACACATGCCTTCTTCTCTCCCAGTCCGCGGCTCCTTATCTTGCACTCCCCAAGATCCCGAATGGAGAAGAGAATCATCTGATTCTGGATGGAGTCAAGAAGATATCGGAGACTTGTGCAGAACATGGGCTAAGTTCACCTCTTGAGCAGGCTTGTATTACAGGGGCTCTACATCTCCATCTTCGGCCAAGTCGATTTCATCAGCAAGAAGTGTCTTCGCATACATTTTGCGCTCTCTTCGAGCTACCTGGATGGATGGAAAGATGGACACCGGCAGAATTCGGGTCATGGTACGCAATCGGTTTGTCGCGGTACGGAATCAAGGAGGTTGAAATTCTTATTGACCAGAGCTTCAAAACCACTCGTGAAGCGCTCGTATGGCTTTTCCTTGGGGCTCACAATTGGTTTCAGGAAACAGAAACACGTAAAGAAGATGACGATGAGGTAAACTTCCGTTATTGTTGCGATCGGATGACGATTGGATTTGAAATCAAATTTATCAACGAACGGATGGCCTCAATCTCGAGAGACGATAGGATCTGGATTCTTGAACAAATCATACGACGGGCACGAGAATTTCAAAGCTGTAGGGACCTAGGCGCAAATCTCTTCAACTATTTTGTGGTCCGTGATATTTCGGAGGCCGATGTCATGCTTGCGATTCTAATCGACGAAATTTCCTATTCACGACTCCAATACCTCTTCGAGTATGCAATTAGTATCGCAATTGACGAATACAGGCGGCGGAATAGAGCACCTCTGGAATTTAAAACAGCAAGGGGGTACGCCAACAAATTAATGCGAAAGGATATGAATTTGTTCATTCTTTTAGATGGATAGTATGTGGAGGAAAACTTCATTCGCATGTACATAGGGTAATAGTAGGTAGCTGAAAGTATTGAATAATTAGAAGATTTGGGATGAACAATCTAAGACTTATACCCGAAGTGAGAATGTTGGGATGCGGCCTTCTAGATCAAGCATCATCACCATCAAGGCCCGAGTAAAGGATTCTGACAGAAGGCTGCTCTCATTCCCGGTCATTACATTCGCTTCCATCACAACAACTGTTTCGTCGTCAATAATCTCAACACAAACTCCCGATCGGTCTCCT
>Ga0182015_10007725_pt1 | contig 10434 bp, 7 predicted proteins | sample 712P3MmetaG_FD_120478 | JGI IMG/M metagenome (GOLD analysis project Ga0182015, IMG submission 120478) | Permafrost microbial communities from Stordalen Mire, Sweden - 712P3M metaG | ecosystem: Environmental > Terrestrial > Soil > Wetlands > Permafrost | place: Sweden: Stordalen | collected... | reverse complement strand
GGCGGCGTTGTCGGCCGCATCCAGGGCCGCGTCCGCTGTTTCGGGGTGCAGGGCAATTCGCTTGTCCAGTTGATTGCGCCAGACATTCGAATGGTGGACGTCGGCCGTGGCGTGCAGCGAGAAATACCCGCAGGTCTTGTCGTCAGCGCCATACATGTCGCGCAGACCGCGTTCTTTCTCCTTGGCCACCCGAGGCACCTGCGACTCGTAGACATAAAAAGCGGCCAGTGCCTGTTCCGCCGTGCCTTCGCTGGCCACGTTATGGAAGAAACGCATCAGGTCGGCTATCTGCTGGACGGGCAAGTGCCACTGCATGTCTCGCCTCGCACCCATGCCTTCTGCGAAGTCGAGCCAAAGCTCAGAGTGAGGAACCGCTTCCTTCCCAGCTTTGCCCACCGCACCCTTCTCATCGCACATATTCGCCAGAACCGCCCGGCGGAGCTCACCTTCGTCAAGACGAAGGGCAAACTCGGCGAGGTAGCAGGGGAACGCCCGAACGTGATGATAGTAGTGGCGGGCATACTCGCGCAGATCGTCGCGCGACAAGTCGCCGGCCGACCATGCTTTGTAGAATGGATGGCCAAGCAGGTCGTACCGAGAGATCGCTGCCTCCAGCCGCTCAAAGAATTGAGTGCGATTCATGATTGCCCCCTGGGTTTGTTGGTGCGAAACATTACTATACGGTCGGGCCGGCGGGGCGGCAAGTGATGGAAATCACGGTTGGGGCCAACTTGTTAGAATAAAGGCAGAAAGCCTCAGTTCAGATTTCTTGGGGAAGCTTTCCTGTCAGATGGCTCAATTATAACCAAGATGCAGTTTACGGAAAAATTCGACGTGGTCGTAGTAGGAGCGGGGCATGCAGGATGTGAAGCCGCGATGGCATCCGCACGCATGGAACTGAAGACCGCACTGTATACGCTGAACGTCGACTTGATCGCGCAGATGTCTTGCAACCCGGCAATTGGCGGAATTGCGAAGGGACACCTGGTGAGAGAAGTGGATGCTCTCGGCGGCATCATGGGCGAGATCACCGATGCGGTCGGTATCCAGTTTCGTCTGCTGAATACTTCGCGCGGGCCAGCCGTGTGGTCGCCGCGCGCGCAGTGCGATAAACAAGCCTACCGGCTCAAGATGCGCGAAGTGCTGGAGTCCGAGCCGAATCTGAAGATCAAGCAGGCGGAAGTGGCGGAGTTGATTGTGGAGGAGGTTTCCGGCTCCCGGCATCCCGCTTCCGGGTTGGAGAGCACTCATCAGTCAGCAATGGGCATTCAGCCGGACAGCGTTCGGAGCCGGGGACCGAACGTTTCTTCAGGGGCCGAAGACCGAAAGCCGGACGCCGGACGCCGTGTTCTCGGAATCAAGCTCCGCGACGGCCGCACGGTGGGCGCGCAAGCGGTCATCATCACTACCGGCACATTTCTGAACGGACTTATCCATTGCGGCGAGCAGCAATATCCTGCCGGACGTTCCGGCGAGCCCAACGCAGTTCTGCTCGGGGAGTCCTTGAAGAAGCTGGGGCTGCGCGGTTGCCGGCTCAAGACTGGAACTCCGCCGCGTCTCGATGGACGCAGCATCGATTGGTCGCGCTTTACCGTTCAGCCTGGCGATGCCGACCCTACCCCCTTCAGCTTCCGCACCAGGCGCGTGGCCCACTATGACGCGCAGGTTCCCTGCTACATCGCATGGACCTCGCCGGAAACGCACCGCATCATCCGTGAGAATGTACACCGCTCGCCGATGTATAGCGGGCAGATTCAGTCGATCGGGCCGCGTTATTGTCCGTCGATCGAAGACAAGATCGTCAAGTTTCCGGACAAGCAGATGCACCAGCTCTACCTTGAGCCGGAAGGTTTAAACACGCATGAAATCTACGTTAATGGGATGAGTACGTCCCTGCCAGTCGAAGTGCAGCTTGCGATTCTGAAGTCGATTCCAGGTCTCGAGAGCGCGGAGATGCTGCGACCGGGTTACGCGATCGAATACGACTCGATCGATCCGACCGAACTGCAGCGCACTTTGGAAACCAAGAAGATTGCCAGCCTCTTTCTCGCCGGGCAGATCAATGGAACATCGGGCTACGAGGAAGCGGCATGTCAAGGCCTAATGGCGGGCATCAATGCGGCATTGCAAGTGAAGGCACAGCCCCCGTTGATTCTCGATCGAACGGAGGCGTATACCGCGATTCTGATCGACGACCTAATTTCCAAGGGGACAAACGAACCTTACCGGATGTTTACCTCGCGGGCGGAATTCCGCTTGCACTTGCGCATCGACAACGCCGACCGCCGACTGACGCCGCACGGACGGCTCGTGGGCTTGATCTCGGATGAAGCGTGGGGCGATTTTGAAGCCAAGCAATTGCGGCTGGAGAAGCTGAAGGGAATGTTGGAGCGCACCAGATTGACAGGCGCTATGCTGGAAGAACTTACGGGTTGTCCTTCCGAGCAGAGAAGGGACGAGGAACCCGCGGTTGCTGCCAGCGCAACGGCTCGCGACTGGACATCCGGGATTGGTCAAACTTGCGCGCAATTGCTGAAGAGGCCGGAGATTACGATCGAGCAATTCGTGCCGCTTCTCCGCAAGTTGGATCCGGTTTTCTTTGCAAGAGAGCGCGCTGCGACTCCGTCGGAATCCGTGGCCGCGCCTGCCTCCGAAGTGCGCAATGAGCTGAGGTCCGTCGAAACCGAAGTGAAGTACGAAGGCTATCTGTTGCAGCAACAGCGGGCGATGGAGCGCATGAAGAAGTCGGAGCAGCGAGCGATTCCCGGCTGGTTCGACTACCATTCGGTCAGCGGGCTCTCGCACGAGATGCGGGAAAAACTCAGCCATGTGCAGCCGCGCACGCTGGCGCAGGCCTCGCGCATACCGGGAGTTACGCCGGCGGCAGTATCGCTGGTCAACGTTTTCATTGAGATTCAGGCGAAGCGGCGGCAGCAGGCTGCGGCGATTTAGGGTATGGGTCTTGGGTCTTCGGTTTGCGCTGCAAGCCATGCGAGGAAGTCAAGGCCTCCGACTTATCACCTGTCACCTAATAGCGACTGGACACTGACCACCGATCACTGACCACTGACCGCTGACGTTTGACTGCTCTTGCCATCCCTCCTAAGATAAATTTTCCCTCTCAATTTGCTTATGATCGGCCAGACCATCTCGCATTACCGCATCATCGGCCAGCTAGGAAGCGGTGGGATGGGAATTGTCTACGAGGGCGAAGATCTTGACCTCGGACGCCTTGTCGCACTGAAGTTTCTGCCACCGCAACTCTCCCGCGATCAGAATGCTCTGGACCGTTTTTTGCTCGAAGCCCGGACGGCTTCGGCGTTGAACCATCCCAATATTTGCACGATCTACGCGGTCGAAAAGGCCGGGGACCAAACCTTTATTGCCATGGAGCTGCTGGAGGGTGAGACCCTGGACAGGCGGCTCAGTGGCGGGCCGGTGCCGGTGGATCGGTTGCTGGAATGGAATATTCAGCTCGCGGATGCGCTGGATGCAGCGCACGCGAAAGGAATCATCCATCGCGACATCAAGCCGGCGAATATTTTTGTGACGCCGCGCGGGCAAGTAAAGATTCTTGATTTCGGACTGGCCAAGCTCACGCGACCTGAAATGGAAATGGAGACGATTGGGGCGACCGAGGATTCGCCAGAAGCGATGGCGTTGACGAGTCCTGGGGCAACGGTCGGGACCATCGCTTACATGTCGCCGGAGCAGGCACGGGGGGAGGAATTGGATCCACGCACCGATCTGTTTTCTCTCGGCGTGGTGATTTACCAGATGGCGACGGGGCGGTTGCCGTTCCCGGGCGCGACCTCGGCGGTCGTCTTCCACGCCATTCTTGAGCTCGATCCGGTTCCGGCGATGCAGCTCAATCCCACACTGCCGCCAAGGCTGGAAGAAATCATCGGAAAGGCCCTCGAAAAAGACCGCGACCTGCGCTACCACTCCGCCGGAGATTTGCGCGGAGACTTGAAGCGGTTGAAGCGCGACATGGAATCCGGACGCAAGCCGGCACAGACCGCAATCAGTGATTCCGCGGTTCCGATCGCTGCCTCGTCATCGGAGGTTCCAGACGAACATCGTTCGGCGCCACGCTCCGCAGGCACATCCGGAAGTGCGGCCGTGATTTCTGCAGCCCGACAACACAAGATCAGGACGAGCCTGACTCTGGCAAGCGTGTTTCTGATTCTGGCAGCGGCGGCTTACGGAATTTATGCCTACTTCACGCGCAGCCGCCCTATCCCCTTCCAGAATATCTCTGTCACCAAGGTCACCGACACTGGCGACACCGTGCACGTCGCCATTTCGCCGGATGGCAAGTACATATTGAGCGCTACCAGAAACAACGGGCTGGCGAGCCTGTGGCTGAGAAATGTGCCGACGAACAGCAATGTCCAAGTGGCGCCAGCCGCCGATGAATATTACACGGGGCTGCTATTTTCTAAGGATGGAAACTCTTTTTATTTCGTACGCAGCGATGTGGGAAATCCGGACCTGAAGTTCCTGTACCGGTCTCCCCTGCTCGGGGGGACGCCGCAGAAACTCGCGGTCGACGTCGATTCGAACATCACCTTCTCTCCCGATGGACAGAAGTTTGCGTTCATGCGCTATGACAATCCGGAGCATGGCAAGTACCGGATGATTGTCCGCTCGATCGAGGGTGGAGAGGAAAAGGTGCTGAGCAGCGGCCCGACCAGCGACTCTCTGTATGAGCCCACGTGGTCGCCTGATGGAAGGATGATTGTTTGCCAAATGCTCGATGTGGCGAACGCATTGATCAGGTTGGTCGCCGTGGATGCCACCAGCGGCCAGCGCAAGGCTTTCTTCAGCAGCAACGAGCGCACCTTCGACGTGCCAACGTGGCTGCCTGATGGCAGCGGCATACTGGTTTTGGGAGGCGAACAAAGCTCAAATTTTACTCGCACGCAAATCGGTTTCGTTTCCTACCCCCAGGGTGCGTATTCTCCGGTCACGCGAGACACAAATAGTTACACCGATCTAAGCGTCGCGAGTAGCGGGCACATGCTCGCCACCGTGCAGAATGGCTACCGCTGGAGTTTGCAGGTGATGCCAACCGGGGCGCCGGCGGCCCAAGCGCGGCGAGTCACGTCAGCCTTAGCCGACACCAACTTTACCTGGACGCCGAAGAACCAGCTCATTTCCGATCAGTCGAACGTGCTCAATCTGGTCGATCCAGCAACCGGCAATAAGACGGTGATTCCGGGACATGCAGTAAGCAGCACCCCGTGGGCTTGCGGCGAAGGCGGCTCCATCGTCTTTGTAAGATTTCAGAGTGGTGTACAGAACATCTGGCGAATGGACGTGGGCGGAAATTTCAAGCAGCTTACAGATGGCAAACTCGACGTAAATCCGGTGTGCTCGCAGGATGGGAAGTGGGTGTTCTTCATGGGGCAGAGTGGAGAACACAAATTGGCCAAAGTGCCAATCGAGGGCGGAGTTTCCCAGGTCATTTCGGAATCGCCGGGCGCCAGCATCTTTGATGTTTCGCCAGACGGGAAACGAGCCGCATTTCCGACGATCGAGCACACCGGAGAGCACAAGCAAATGCTGGCGGTGGTGGAGACCGATGGCGGTAAGGCTCCGAAGATAATGGAATTCGAACGCCGGTGCTCCGGACTGCTGCACTTTTCACGCGACGGTAAAGGGGTAATTTACCCGGTGCGCGATAATGGCATCGACAATCTATGGCTCCAGTTCCTTGATGGGTCCGGGGGCAAACAGATTACGGATTTCACCTCCGAACACATTTTCGACTTCCACTGGTCGTTCGACGGAAGACAATTGGCGTTGGTTCGTGGGCACACGGATGCAGACGTCGTCCTGATCCGGGATGCACAGAAATAACTTGCAAATCAAATTCAAAAGGCGGCCATGGCTGGCCGCCCTTTTTCGAATTGTCTAACTGCGAAGCAGTTCAGGCACCCTTCACGTTCTCGGCCTGCCAGCCCTTCGGGCCTTTGACCACGTCAAACTGCACCTGCTGACCTTCCTGAAGGCTGCGGAATCCGCTCGCCTGAATGGCCGAGAAATGCACAAATACATCCTCGCCGTTCTGGCGGCTGATGAAGCCGTAGCCTTTGGCGTCGTTAAACCACTTCACTGTTCCGGTTTCCATGTGTTGCAATGTTCCTTTGTTTGATATAGCGCTAAAACTTTGGAAGGGTTCTTCTGCAGGCAGGTCACTCGCCGGAGCGGAGAAACTGATTACTGCGAGGAACTCTTAAGTCAAACGCAGCTGAATTGTATTTCAAGAGCCCGCGAATTGCCAGAAAAATCCTTCGGGACAGCATCTAAAGCAAGCAGGGACAGTAACTTATGGACTCAGGCCCCGGCTCGCGAAGAGCGCCGAAAGTTGCCAGTAGAAGGGCAAAAGATAGATTATGAGGTTATGCGTTCGCGCGGTCTTGTCTTCAGATTAGTACCCGTAATTCTGACGGTCGTGAGCTTCGCTTCGGCGGGGATTGTGGAAGATGTCCGTGGGGCATTAGCCCGGAACAGTTTTCCGACGGCAGATTCCGAACTCAAAGCCTATCGGGCTGGGAACGGAGTGACGGCGGAGTATATCGAAGCGTACTCCTGGATGGCGCGTGCCGCACTCCGCTCTGGAGCGTACGACCAGGCAGCGGCCTACGCGAAAGAAACGAAAGGTCTCGCTCTGGATCAGCTCAAGAAGCGTTCCCTGGACGCGGAACCGCACCTTCCGATCGCTCTTGGAGCTGCCATCGAAGTGCAGGCTCAGACGCTTGCGGCGCGAGGCCAGCGAACCCAGGCGGTTGCAGTTTTGCAGGCGGCTCTGCGTACGTTCGGCAAGAGTTCCATCCAGGCACGCCTGCAGAAAAATCTGAACCTGCTTTCCTTTGAGGGCCGGCCGGCGCCGGCGCTACGGGCTGAACAGTTTCTGGGATCGAAAGCGCCGGCGCTCGCTCAGCTGAAGGGGTCCCCCGTGCTGCTTTTTTTCTGGGCGCACTGGTGTGGAGATTGCAAGGCGGAAGCTCCCATTATTACGCACCTGCGCTCCGAATATGCGTCGAAGGGATTGACCGTGATAGGGCCGACCAGGCTCTACGGCTACACTGCGCAAGTCGAGCATGCTTCGCCCGGCGATGAACTCGCTTACATCGATGGCGTGCGGCATCACTTTTATGGCGGGCTGCTGGATATGCCGGTTCCCATCAGCAAGTACAACTTTGATGAGTACGGCGCCTCGACCACGCCCACACTGGTGCTGCTGGATCGCGCCGGCAAGGTTGCGATGTACCATCCGGGGGCTTTGCCCTACGACCAGTTGCGGGCAGAGATTGAGAAGGTTGTGGCGCCATAGATTGCAGGCCGGCAGAGTTTCAGGCCGCGTCCACTTCGTTTAGCGCCCCGGTCTTTACGTCATAAATAAAGCCGCGAACCGGGATATGCTTCGGGATCCAGGGATGGGCTTTCACCCGCTCTACCTGCTGGCGGACATTTTCTTCGAGATTATCGAAGGCGTAAAAATGTGCAGGGGCGCCGACGGGCGTTCCCATCTTGGCCGACAGCTCCTTCTTCAATTCGTCTTCCCGCATCCTCAGCAATCCGCAGTCGGTATGGTTGATGATGATGAATTCCTGTGTGCCGAGCAGGTGATGCGAGACAATCAGAGAACGCAAGGCATCTTCGGTTGCAATGCCGCCGGCATTGCGGATCATGTGCGCGTCTCCGGGGTGCAATCCCAGGCATCGTTCGAACAGGATTCTGGAATCCATGCAGGCCAGGACGGCTAGGCGGCGCCGCGGCCGGACGGCGAGGTCTCCTAAATTGAAGTTCTTCACAAATTGCTCGTTGGATTTCAGCAGTTCGTCGGCGATTGACAATCGTCTCTCCTCGCTTAGGTTGTCCGGGCTGCGAATGACTGAGTAGTGCCGGCCATTGGTTGTACTCCAGTTTACCGTCTACAATCGCCCGGTGAACCTGGACGACACTATCGTTGCCGTCGCGACGCCGCCGGGGCGAGGAGGGATTGGCGTAGTGCGAATTGCCGGAACGAGAGCGCGGGAAATCGCCGAGCCAATGCTGCGGCTGAGACATGAGATGGAGTCGGGCCGGGCGATCTTCGGAGAGCTGATCGAACCCTGTAGGGCGGACACTCCTGTCCGCCTGCCGGTACCCGGAACCAAAACAGCAGGCATCCCCAATGGTGCAATCTCAGCGGAGATGTCTGCGCCAGTCGTTCGGCGGACAGCAGTGTCCGCCCCACACGAGCATCGTATCGACGAGGTTGTCGTTACCTATTTCGCCAAGCCTCATTCCTACACTACCGACGAGATCATTGAGATTTCAGCCCACGGCTCTCCGATTGTGCTGCGTCATATTGTCGAAATGTGCGTGGCGGCCGGGGCGCGATCGGCCGAGCCGGGGGAGTTCACGATGCGGGCATTTCTCAATGGGCGCATCGATCTGACGCAAGCAGAAGCGGTGCGCGACTTGATCGAGTCGCAGACTCTTTACCAGGCGAAGGTGGCCGCCCAGCAGCTTGAGGGCGCGCTCTCCAGGCGATTGCAGCCGGTCAAGGAGAGATTGGTAGAGCTGGTCGCCTTGCTCGAAGCCGGCATCGACTTTGCGGAGGATGATGTTTCCGTGATGCCCGATGCGGTCATCCTCAGTCATATCTCCTCGGTTCGGCAGCCGCTGGAGGAGTTGGCCGGTTCATTCGCCTACGGAAAGATCGTGCATGAAGGGCTGACTCTGGCAATCGTCGGACGCCCCAACGTGGGGAAGTCGAGTTTGTTTAACCGGCTGGTCGAGCGCGAGCGCGCCATCGTCACGGCCACCCCTGGAACCACGCGGGATCTGGTAAGCGAAACCGTTGCCATCGACGGCATTCCCATCCGACTGGTCGATACGGCAGGCATGCGGCTGGCGCTCGACGAAGCGGAGTCGATCGGGATTCGCAAATCGAAGGAGGCTCTGGCGGATGCTGATCTGGTGCTGGTGGTGCTGGATGCTTCGCAGCCCGTGACAGCGGAAGACAATGACTTGCTACAGCTTGCCCGGAGTCGTCCGACGATCGTTGTCGGAAACAAGTCCGACTTGGCTTTCAGTGGCCAGTGGTCAGCGGTCGGTGATCCGCTTACGAGTATCAAGGTCTCGGCTCTTACCGGCGATGGCATCTCCGATCTCCGAGCTGAGATTTTGCGCCACGTCGGCGGCGAAACCGGGACTCCAGGGGAATCCGGCTTCCTCACGAATGTTCGCCATCAGGGATTGGTCAAAGACTCACTCGCCGCGCTCGAGGCCGCCACTCTTGCGGTGAGGGGGAAAGTTCCGCACGAGATGTTGCTGCTCGACCTATACAACGCTCTTCGGCCACTCGATGCCATCACGGGCGCCACCACTACGGATGATATTCTGAACCTGATCTTCAGCAGGTTTTGCATCGGGAAGTGAGGAGAGCCTTTGCCTGAATTCATGCGACCTTGGGCGTGGCGATCACGGTAGTGCCGCCCGCCCTCGGATTGAATTTCCAGGCTGCCGTCGAGCTGCCGGAGGCGCTCTCGCATGCCGCCGATGCCGGTACGGCCAGACTCCAACCGTGTGTAGCCCCTATGCCTCGGCACGTTAAAAGTTCTGGCATCGCCGCGAAGAATAAACATGGCATGCGCGCCGCCAGCCCCGGTATTGACTGGGTCATAGAACGTTCGGTCTTCCATCCCACGGGCGGGTACTTCCGCCAGCCGTTCCTGTGCCTGCAGCCGGAGTTGATCGATCTTGCCGAACTTTATGGATTCTGTGGGAAGGGCCTTGGCACATGCCGGATTCAAGCCGGCTTTCTGACGGTCATAACAAAAAGTACATTGAGTCGGCGCGCTCATGTTTTGATTACGCTCGACCACGCCGAAAGGACACGGGATCACGCAGCCGTTGCACTCGGATTCTCGGCAAACCGAAGCCGCAGCGGCGGTCCGTGAGGAAGATGGAGATGCGACAGGTCTTCAGCGCGAGATGGCCGACGCCTTTGCAGGGTTGTCTGGCTGGAAGCCGATTTTGTCCAACATGGGCTGGATCTCCGGATTCGACATAAACAACTTCCAGATCAGACCGGTACGACGATTTTCCACCATGACTACGATCGGTGCCTGATCGAGTCCCATATAAACGGGTGAGAACCAGTTCCGGGTCAGATTGAAGGCGTCGCGCGGACCGTAGACCCCCCAAAGCCGATCTCCAAGCTCCCGATAAAAAAACTTGAGAGCAGCCATGGAAGCTTCCGGCGTGTAGGGGAATGATGAAAGCGCTCCGGTCGGGGTGATCGTGCCGTTGTCGGTGGCGCGGTCGGGAGCGTGAGCGGAATAGCCCAACTGGTCATCGCTAGCGGTGAGGCCCCAATCGTCAGGACCGTACCCCAGAAAGTGACCGGGATTGGACTCGCAGTAAGCCCGATCG
>Ga0182015_10007724_pt1 | contig 10437 bp, 17 predicted proteins | sample 712P3MmetaG_FD_120478 | JGI IMG/M metagenome (GOLD analysis project Ga0182015, IMG submission 120478) | Permafrost microbial communities from Stordalen Mire, Sweden - 712P3M metaG | ecosystem: Environmental > Terrestrial > Soil > Wetlands > Permafrost | place: Sweden: Stordalen | collected... | reverse complement strand
GGAATATTCTGAGCGCCGGGCGGGATGGCCGTAAAGATGACCAGCCATGCCAATATATAGAAACCAAGAACCACCATCAGCGGTTTTGAAGACCTAAGCCGTGTGAATGGCGTCATATTGGGCAACGGATCACCAAAGACGAAACGCTTGGGGTACGCGGATATCCCCCTCACCGGATACAGCGCAGGGACGCGTCGATGATTCTGCCGAAGTAGTACTGCAACCCGTCGCTGAAGCGTTGCGCCCACGCAGTGACAGCGTTGGGCGAGGACGACCAGTACCATCCGGCGGGAGGCGTGCCGGTTTCATAGAAGGTTCCGTTCAAGGCTCCCGTATTACGGTTTTCATACAGCACGTTCAGTTCGTCTTTGGAGGGAACATGCCAGTCCAGATGACCGGATACTTGCAAGGCGCGGCAATAGTCTTCGCCCTTGCTCAAGGTGTAGACGCCAGGCGCATCTGCCGGAGTCGCGTACAGGGCTTTATGCGTGTCGGGTGAAATCCCTGCATAGACCGTGCCGTCCGCTGCCTTGTCGCCGACAGCGGGGCCGGCACCGGACGCGGCGCTGATCCAGAAAGCCATGGCCAACGCAAATCCCGCAATTAAACCTTGTTTCTTCATCATCATTCCCTCTGAGTCGTTAATGTTTGGCTTAGCCGGTCAGCAGACTGTCCCTGTCCGGGACTGTCATGTGATTTCCGTGCAGGCCGTTCTCCCGCGCGCCGCGCCGCGCCACGCGGGCGGCGATGACGGCGGCCTGTGCGGAGGCGCGGTCGGCAGACATCATCTTTTCCGCGTCGGCGGTTGTAATCGGCGTGAAGCGGCGGGCGCCGTCCGTCATGCCGTCGAAATTCGCCGCAGTGCGGAACGACCATGCCGGCTCGAACGGCCAACGGTGAACATAGGCGACCATTTCGACGCCCGATTCCGTCTCCTTCCCGCGCGACAGAACCTGATAGCAGCCGCCGTCGACATGGCGGTAGAAATTGCCGCAGTCATTGGCGGAAAGAAGGAACTGGTCGGGGTCGGTGCGCGCGGATATGGGCATTGATCCTTTTCCTTTCTCTAATGTTGTTAACGCTCAGCGGACACAACAAAGAAACAAGGCGACGTTCCTGCCGTGGTAACACTGGAGCCCATCGCTGAAGCGCTGCGCGCACAAATGGTTGTTGGTGTAGGGCGACGACAGTTACCACTAAGCTGCTCAGCGCGGCCCGCGGCCTGGGATCTGGCAGGTCATCCGCTTGTTATCGGGCAGCGTCGTCACCACCAACTCTGTCACTTTCGGAGCGAGGTAGAAGGCGAAGCGGAATGTCCGCTCGGGACCTGAATTGTCGCCGTTGTGCACGTCGATGAACTGGATGTTGCCGGCTGTGCCGCCGTCCGTATCGAACGGAAAATCGCCTTTGGCGGGCACGGCTAGCGTTGCATAAGGACCGTCCGCGACCGACAGCGACAGCGTGGCGGCCGGCCTACCATCCGTGTCGACACACTGTGAAGGGCCGAGAACCGGGGCGGCCGGAGCGGCGGATGAGAGGGCAGCAGCGCCGAACAGTAACGTGAGCGAGAGAATCTTTCTCATAGGCTTTTTTCCTTATGCAATCAGCGTTGGGATTTCGGAAACATCTAGCAGCCGCGATTGACGGAGTCAAGCAATAAGCGGCCCACCGGTCTTGAGCACGGCCCGGAAAGGGGCAACGTAAATACGGGAGTCAAAAACGGCGACTAACTAACCCACCTTATTGTTTTGAAGGCTTTTCCCAAGCTATCCCGCGATACGCGGGACTAAGACGAGATAGCAAAACCGCCGGGGACGATTCATCGACAGAAGCACAGGCACGGTTCAGCCGGGCATGACGGAAACAGATTGGTGCGGGCAAGAGTGAAGATGTGGGGATTGACGATTTATTTTCAGCCGGGTGATGGCGGGGCCGGTTTCGACGGAGCGTAACCTGGGGCATCACTTCGAGCTTTGTCCTGTACGCCGTGATCAAGATTATAGTGCTCGGTCAAACCTTCTCCCATTAACGTAAGAGTTAGAAGTGCCCGGGAGTTGGCGTCAGGTCCCTTGTTCGTGTCTATCGGGAAAGATTGTTCCAGGGATCGGGTTCTATCCGCAAGTTCTTTCGGCGCAATGTCGGGATTTTGAAGGGCATGGAGATAATCGCTCACCGCCTTTTTCTGCGCGGGATAGGAGCAGGCGAGCGAACTTGCCGTCTGCTCCATTTGATCGCGGACACCGGCCGCGTTGCTGAAATCAACATTCACGCCTTCATATTTGGATAGCAGGCGCCGGCAGTCTGCCTCCCGGCCGGCGCGGGCCTCGGGTGAATTCGGGTCTGTCATATCTAATCAAGCCTCCCTGAACACCATTTGATCGTAGAAGAATAAGGTTAATTTTCCGTAAATCTATCAATGGTTGCCCACTTCCACTTCCTCTTGTTGATGCTGCATTCCTGACTCTAGCGGACACAGCGCAGGGACGAGAGGACGTTTATGTAGTGGAAGGTCGGGCTCCCGTCGCTGAAGCGTTGCGCCCACCCATTGAAGTCATAGCTGGGCGTGGATGACCAGTACCACGCGGCTTCGTTAAATGTTCCCGCCAGCTTGCCCTGGTTGCGGTTTTCCCAGAGCACATCCAGTTCGCCTTGGCTCGGCGCGCGCCAGTCGTCGTGACCGAGAAACTTCTGCGCGTTAAGCTGTCGGGCGTAATCCGCCGCTTCGTTGAACGTATACGTCAGCGGCGCATCCTGGGGCGTTGCATACACGGGTTTGCCTTTGTAATAACCGGCGAGGATCGTGCCGTCGTCCATCTCGTCACCGATCGCCGGCGCTCTGGCGCTGAATCCTGCAAATGCCTTTGCGAGCTGGTCAAGCTTCCGATCGACCTCTTCCTGCGTGTGGTTAACAGCGAAGTCGAACAGAGGATTGCGCGGTGCCGGTGTTGCGCTGGCTGCGCGAAGCCAGTTCATAAAATCGGACGTGGCAGTTTGCTTTTCTTCAGACATGATCCTTTTCCTTCTCAAATGCCGTATGACACTTCAGGGTTTTGCACTCACTTTGAGCCACCCGCTGGGGTTGGCCTTATGCAGTGCCTGCGCCCTCTCCCCTGACAGCAGTTCATCTATTCCCTTAAGGGCTATGCCCTCGGCATCCGTCGGTGTTATCCGTGCCGCGACATCCAGTTTCAGACACGGGGCTTCGACCAGATTCGGAACCGTACCGATCTCCTGTGGATCGTTGAACAATCCGGATAGCCAGTCGAACGAGGCGCCGGCCCAGAAGCCTTTGTGTTTGTAGGCAAGGAAAGACACGGCGAGCGGCTTTTCTTCGTCGATATAGAAACACTGCGAGGGGGATGCCGTCCGCAAAGCGTGCGCCCGATCCTGAAGGTACGTCACCTGGTCATTGAAGGAAAGGGTGGTGGCTTTGGTGATCAGCCCCTCCCCAACCACCAGCATTCCTGCTGCCGCTGCAAAAATGACCAGGAAGCTTTTGTCTGCGAGTGCCATATCCTTCTCCACTGCTTGTTGTTAATGATTGAATGACTGAGTAACTCATCTCCGCCTCGCGCGAATGCGCGAATCACCTCAAAACACACAGGACCGGCAGATCGAAGCTCCGGCTGTCGCGGTTCTGGTCGCCGTCGCTGAGCCTCTGGCACCAAGCGTAGTAGCTGCTGCTGGCGTCAGGCTCCGCCAACCAGACGTACCCGGCGGGAAACGAGTTGCCACGGTTGAACACTTCTGTGAATGCACCGCCTTTGCCTTTAAGGGTGTTCAGATAGTCCCCTTGCTTCCTCGTCGGCAGAGAACCGCCTTGCCCTTCTGCCCATGCGGCAGCCTTGTAATGATCCATGAGCTTGGGGGCCGTGGAAAACCAGATCGGTTTCTTGTCAGCGGGGTAGATGCCGCTGTATATCTCGCCTTTGTGTTCTCCGGCGCTCTCTATCGCGCCGATTTCATGAATGGCTTTCACAGCGGAGTCGTTCGCGGCAGGATGCACGTGAACCGGGCCGGGTTTCACATTGACCGTGCCATCAGAACCCACGTCGATGCCGACGCCGTTGATTTTGACACTGCTGCTTGTGTAAGCCAGAATGCTGCCGTCGCTGAGCACGTTGACCCGGACGCCGTTCACTCTGACGGCGACATTGCCGAAGTTGTCTCCGAGATCAATCACCCTCGGAGTGCTGCTGCCTTCACCCATGATCCTTTTCCTTCTCAGTCGTTGTTAATGGTTAAATAATTCATCTGCGGAACCGGCTCACCAGACGAGGCGCACGGGAAGGCGCCAGTCCCTGCTGCGGTTGCCTTTAGAGCCGTCGTCGAACCACTGCACCCGCACATAGCCATTGTCGGAGGACGCGGAAGAGCGGTATATGCCGCCGGGATAAGAACCGCTGGTGTTGAACGTCCCTTTCAGGTGGCCCGTGTTCCTGTTGTCAAAGAGGTTCTTGTGCAGTTCCTTCGGTGTCGGAACGTGGGCCGTCGGGTGCAGGGATTTCAGTTGCTCGGCGGCGGCGAGGGCCTCTTCGTAGGTCTTGCACTCAGGCAGGTCCGCCAGCGCGCAATGCAGGGGCCTGCCATCCTCCGCCGACAGGCCGACATAGACTCCGCCATCGTCCAGATCGCCAACCTCGGCCGACGTTACTTTCTTGACCAGCGGGTCTGATTTCACGCCTTCCAGTTTCTTCAGCGGTGCATTAAATCTCCAGCACGCGCCGCCCTGGCCGGGCATGCTCAAGATGCCGTGGGCAGAAGCAAAACTGTTTCTCAAAGGCTCAAGAACTTTCAGGCTTTCTTCCGCGCTCATACCTTCCAGAACGCGCGGCTCGACAACGACAACGACACGTTCCTGTTTGGGCCACTCCCAGACTTGCCCGGAGGGAGTCATAAATAAAAGACCCATTTACTCTTTCCTTTTCAGTTGCTGTTAGTGGCTAAATGATTCATCTCCGGACGGACAGGACCGGCAGACCGCTGATCCGGTAGTAGCCGTACTGGTCACCGTCGCTGAGCCGCTGACACCAAGCGTTGTCTCTGCTGAAGGTGAGAGGCTCCGCCAACCAGACGTACCCGGCGGGAAACGAGTTACCACGGTTGAAAATCTCCGTGAACGCGCCGCCTTTGCCTTTAAGGGTGGTCAGATAGTCCCCTTGTTTCCTTGTCGGCAAGGAACCGCCTTGCTCCTTGGCCCACGCAGCGGCAGCGTAATGATCCATGAGCCTAGGGGCCGTGGAAAACCAGATCGGCTTATTGTCGGCGGGGTAGATGCCGCCGTATATGTCGCCTTTGTGTTCTCCGGTGTTCTCAATAGCGCCGACTTCAGGTGCGGCTTTCGCGGCGGTATCGTTCGCTGGTGGCGCTCCCTGTTTAACGACACCGCCCGGAACGGAAATCACGAGATGGCCGTCGGCAGCCCGGTCAATCGTAACGCCGTTCAGAACGACCGTATTGAAATCCGCGCTGAAGCTGCCGCCTTGTGCGGGGATTGCCCCGGAAGCGGCTTGCGTTTCAACATCTTTCTTTGCGTATGCGGTGACCTTTTTCCCGTCAGGGCTGACCTCAACCCGGTCGTCTCCCATGACGACGAAATCTTTCCCGAAGCTCACTTGAACATCTTGCCTTGCGCTCTCTCCAGACATGATCTTTTTCCTTCTCAGTTGTTGTTTGTTATCCGCCAAAAGTGTGGTTGAGCCCGCCAGCATGAACGGCGGGCAGATACTTGACGGCAGCATTGGCCAAGGCGATGGCGGGCACAAGAGCCGGCGCACATGTGGAAAAGATCAAACTCAGAGACCTTTCTCCACTCATCTGTTCCAAACTCGTGATCTTGTTCGTATCAGTCATGTTCTGCTCCTTCTCTTGTTCAGGTTTCCCGCGTCGCGCATGTCAGCGTTCCTATCGCGGCTCTTGTTAACGATCCACTCCTTCGGCGATGACTGACAGACAAATGTCAGCCCCCGTCCCGCAAAGCGGGACAACTTCTTTAGAAGCGCGTCTTCGCGCGCTTCAGGAGCGTTGTTCAAGGCTGGTTGTGTTGTGATCGGGAGGAAGATCTGATCATACAAAACAACCTCGAACACTTAAGTTCAACGGCTGTTTTGCAGCTCGTGCTGTGATAGGCCCAGGGTCTGAAACATCTCCACTTAAGGAAAACTACCCTGTCACAAGGTGCACGTTGCAGCCTCACCGTGCCAGATGCTCGGTCTTACGTCAAATAAATTCGTTTGTGCGCTGCACAAAATCGCATTAACCAAATCTTTATGCCAAATGTTTATGCTGTGTGGAAAGGGCAAAAGACAACAGGAGTTGAGCATGGCATCGATAAGGAGTTATTTCTACCGTGTGGCGGCAGATGTAGGGGCCATCGATCTGGACGACGATCTGCGCCTCGCAGGCCAGAATGGGGACAAGGAAAAGGTCGACGACCTGATCGCCGGCGGAGCGCATGCCTGGACGCTGGACGGCGAACTGCGGCGCGCAGCCAAGAACGGGGAGACCGAAAAGGTCAAGAACCTGATCGCCGCCGGGGCCGATATTCACGCCGGGGGTGACAAGGCGCTGATCGAAGCGGCGGCCAACGGGCATGCCGACACGGTCAGGGCGCTGATCAAGGCCGGCGCCAAAGTCCATGACCGCGACGACGAAGCGCTCCTCCTGGCGACGAAGGCCGGGCATACCGATTGCGTCAAAGAAATCATCGCCGTACCTTACTCCGCCACGTCGTTATATGCCGTGACACCTGAAGCCGGCAAGGGTCCACCCGAATTTTATGCGCGCCTCGCCGAAGAAAACGGTCACTCTGATACGGCGGCGCTTCTCAGGACCTGGCAACCACGTGCAAACCCACCGGCACAGCAAGCGCCGGTCCTGCAACCAAAACCTGCCGCGCCACGGCCGATGTAGCGTTTTGGCGTCCACACGATCACGCTCAACCAGTTTACAAAGGAGAACTTACCATGGCCGACAAGGACAAGCCTACAGACGAAGGGTTAGGGAATGACATCGTCCAGATAGGCAGGGACATAAAGCGCGTTTCGAGCGCCACTGACCAAAACGGGCGGGACATCGCCAATGGGAAAGCGCCCGGCCATATCGGTGAAGAAATCGCGGCAAATTATACGGTTGCCGCCGACCTTGCAAAAGCCTCTCCGGAGGGCCAACTGGTGCGCGCAGAAGGCGCTCTGTCGGCCTACGCTCTCAAGAAATTAGATGCGGCCGGCGATGCCGCTCTCAAGTTGTGGCCGTTCCGCCCGTTGGTGCGGTGGCAGAACGAGCAACTGGCGCAGGCAACACAAACGCTGAGCGATTATTTCAGGAACCGCGCGATCAAGTTCGGAGATCCCGCGCCGGAGGCTCAACCGTTACCGGCTCAGACGAGTTCTGTAACACCGCCGAAGCCTCCTGCCGCAACCTGAGCGAATTCCTGTTAATTACATATTAACTATTCATTGGTAGAGTGTGGGTAAGTTTTCCAAGAACACGGCAAGTAACAACAACACGCGGGAGATAACAATGGCACAAGAGCAAGAAGATGAACCGACCCAACAAGGCGCAGAAATCGTGGTTGCGGAGGGCGGCGGGAACGTACCTGGCAAACTGGCTCAAATCAAACCCGGCACAAGTCAGTGGTCGGATGAGCAGCAAGAGCGCATGAAGGAAGCGACGGAAGCCATAATGAATGCCAGGTGGGAGGCGCGGAGATGGACCGAGTACGGGAAGGGCTTCAAGTCGGCTATCCCCGACACTGTAGCCGAGAAAAGCCGGACTGCGGAGGACATGAGATTGCAAGATGACATCCGCAAGATTCGGGAGCACTACAAGCTCGATGGGAACGGATACCCGAAAGAGGCTAACTATCATCCTGAAAACGACACTGAGCATTCCCGCGAGCAAAAGGCATCCGCCGCTCGTAAGCCGGATAGCGGCATGACGGCCGATGTCGAAACGATCCAGAGAGAACTTGAGAAGCGGAACCTGTATCACTATAAGGTCGATGGCGACTGGGGTTCGCGCTCGAACCGCGGCATGGAAAAACTGATCGTCCAGGCGCAAATCGAGGGACAAAAGAACGGCAGCTACACGGGCAAGGTCAACGGCGAATACAATGCCGGGACAAGGGCGGCGATGGAGCACATGGGCGTGTCCGCGGAGGCTCTGGCAGCGCTCGACAGGCTCCAGAGCACCCACGAGCTGCAGGCGCTCTATCACCCCTCCGGCGATGCCATGCAGTACAAAACGGCGAGCCTGACGCCGGGATTTCATGAGAGTGCATCCGGGTCCGCTGCGCCGGCACAGCAGGCGACAGTCCCGCCGCAACAGCCGGCGGCCGCTTCGCGTCCTCCGCGTCCCGTCTGATGCCGAGGGATTGCCTGGATTGCGGATAAGACGACATTACGGCTTGCGATAACGTTGAGGATTGAGTCAGGTCATATAGGACCGGCTTTACTCAGACCAGCGCTCCTGAACTGCGGCCAGAAAAGTCTTGCGGGCGAAAGTTTTTTGCTCTCATGATTAAACATGAGCGATGGAACAGTTCTTGCCTACGCTGGCGACATGGAGATGGGTGTCATAAAAACCCACGGCGGGAAGAAGTATCACTTCTCCAAGGCGGACTGGCTTTCTTCGGAAATCACGCCCGAGGCAGGCCTGATTGTCACTTTCGAGGCAACGGGATCAATGGCCCGGAAAGTCTCGGTCGTGGGCCGCGTGTCCTCGGAGTGATCCCACCGGCGCGTTAGCCACTGATCCTGCCTTTCTGGCAGAAGGTAAACTACCCTTGCGGGTGCCAACTCTTCTCCATGGCAATCAAGGACTGCATTTTCTGCGGCCGTCTCCTGGCTCCGGCCTCCCGGAACAGGCCGAACTCGCGGACGGCTGAGCACGTCTTCGCGGAATGGTTTCGCCGGGTCAGCAACCACAAAATCATGAACATGTATCTGGGCAACGTCGATGGCACAAACCCGCAGCTCATGCGCCGCCCTCCCCTGACGGCTCTCACGATGAAAGGCGTGTGCAAGCAGTGCAATAACGGCTGGATGTCATCACTGGAAACCGCGGTAGAGCCGATCATGCTGCGTGTATTTGGCGGAGTTGATGTGGACCAACTGTCGGCCCGCGATCTGAAAACCATGGCGCGATGGGCGGCAAAGACGGCTATTACACTAAGCTACGCCACGCCCCAGGACGCTCCTGTGCCGCTGCAGGCCTCGCACAGCCTGCATCCCGACTATCACGGCCCGGTGCGCTTTGGATTTTTGTACAGCAAGATCACGGCGGACCGTACCCTGGAGAACGGGCACCTGCAGGTCGTCTATGGGAAGGAAATCGGTCTCGTCGGGACGACAGAGATTGCCGGCACACGGATGGTGTTGTGCCTGAACAATCACTGCCTCATTGTAGATTTTCCGCCGGCGGTTGCCGGGTTTCGCTTCAATCTGAGCCAATCCTGCAGCGCACAGTTATGGCCCACCAGACTGCCTGCGGGAGTGGCATCCCTGGACATCACCCGGTCCGGCAAGAATCGATCAGGTGCTTCTCGCGATATGCAGGGCGATACGGGTGGAGGTCGATACGATGACGCTTCGCGCCTAGCATCGGAGCGCAGGGAGCTACCGATCTTGAATGAGGGGATGCCCAGAGCCCGACCGCCGTTCGGCGGACGCACCCGCAAACCTTACTCGGTTAACAATCAGCGCACTCTACGCTTATACGTCATACCGGAATGTGTCACGGGATAAAATTCGAACAGTTTCAATTTCAGCTTTCCCAGCAAGGCTGTCAAGGCTTTGAAACCACCTCCTTATTTATGCGTTTCTTGACGTGTGAGAAGAACTGGGGCAGAGTCCGGCAGATCCCCATGAGCAGGTGTTAACGCGGGATAGCGGCGGAGAACGCAGGATAATCGGAGATTGAGAAATGACGACTGAATCATTGACCTCGCTGAGAATACTGGTAGCGGATGTCGCGGTCGTCGCGGGGTCCCTGACATTCGCATTCACAAACGCAACGTCGAACCCGGCATTGGCTGTTACAGCACTTGTCCTGACCATAGCTCCTCTAACTCTCGCCGCGCGGGAATATCTCACAGTGAAAGCGGCCATCGCTTCTAAGCCCGGTCCGTAAATGTTGGCTGCCCCCTGAGCCATTACCTTCCCGGTTGAACCTTTCGCAATCTATCCGATTCCCGACTGCACAACTGCGACGTACCGGCGATCGCTGCAGCCCGGCGGGAAGTACAGGGCTACCTCGCTGCATGATGTTAACCATTTATTAACTACTTTATGTCTATACTTCCGTTACGAGCGAACATTGAAACAAAGCAGGGAGGATAGTTATGGACAAGAAGACATTGGGAACCGTGTTTGGGAACATTGTGCGTGGGATCGTGAGGGTCGGCAATAACTGTCAGACTCAACCGCAGCAGGGCGG
>Ga0182015_10007723_pt1 | contig 10437 bp, 9 predicted proteins | sample 712P3MmetaG_FD_120478 | JGI IMG/M metagenome (GOLD analysis project Ga0182015, IMG submission 120478) | Permafrost microbial communities from Stordalen Mire, Sweden - 712P3M metaG | ecosystem: Environmental > Terrestrial > Soil > Wetlands > Permafrost | place: Sweden: Stordalen | collected... | reverse complement strand
CGACATCATCCTGCTCGCGGCCGCGATCCGCTTGGTGCTCGACGGCGGACGCCGCCAGCCCGCCTTCTACCTGATGGGCGCGAGCATCGTCTCGCTGCTGGCGACCGACTTCATCTACGGGGTGATGACGCTCAACGGCACCTTCCACCACCAGCTGCTGCTCGACCTCGGCTGGTTCGCCTACCAGCTGCTGTGGGGCGCCTCGGCGCTGCACCCTTCGATGGCCGCGATGGACGAGCCGGCCGTCGACCTCGAGGCCAAGGATCGCGAGGCCAGGCTGACGCCGCTGCGCCTCAGCCTGCTGACGGGCGCATCGCTGATCGCGCCGATCTGCATCTTCATCAGGGAGCTGCACCGCAGCGACCTCGACCTGATGGTGACGGTCTCGGCCTCGGTCGTGCTGTTCGGCCTGGTCGTGATGCGCATGGTCGACCTCGTGCGCCAGCAGGAGCGCTCCGCCGCCCGCGAGCGGCTGCTCGGCCGCTTCGGCGCCGCGCTCGTGGCCTGCGCGACGCGCGAGGAGATGCAGCAGGCCGCGCTGAGATCGATCGTGCCGCTGCTCGAGGGCCCCGGCGTGGGGATCCTGTGTCTGCTCGAAGATGGCGCGCTGACGGCGGTGGCCCGCAATGACGAGCCCAACTGGCCGGCGCGCGCGCTGCCCGAACAGGTTGGCGTGGAGTTGCTCGGCTGCTCCAAGCAGGCATCCGCGCGCAGCGTGACGCTCGAGCCCGCGGTGCTCACCGCGATGGGGCTCGACGAGCGGTACGCACGCGGACTCGTGCTCGCGCTGCCCGTCCGCGAGGGGCTGCTCGGGCTGCTCGTGCTGGCGTGCCCGTCCGAGCCCTCGCGGCAGGCGCGCGGCGCGCTGGAGGCACTCGCCAACCAGCTCGCGCTCGCGCTCGAGGGCGCGCGGCTCACCGAGGAGATCCACGCGCAGCGCAGCGAGGCGCGCTTCGCCTCGCTCGTACAGAACTCCAGCGATCTGATCACCGTCGTCGGCGCCGACGCGACGATCACGTACCAGAGCCCCTCTTCCGAGCACATCCTCGGCTACGCGCCCGCGGAGCTGCTCGGCACGCGCTTCGACCGCCTCGTGGCCGAGGAGGACGCGGGCGCGCTGCTGCGCCTGCTCGCCGACGGCTCCGCCTACGCGCGCCCTGACGGGCAGGTGATCGAGTGCACGCTGCGCCACCGCGACGGCGAGGCGCGCCAGTTCGAGATCCTGCACACGAACCTGCTCGACGACGAGCACGTGCGCGGGATCGTGCTGAACGCGCGCGACATCTCCGAGCGCAAGACCTTCGAGGAGCAGCTCGCGCACCAGGCGTTCCACGACCCGGTCACGAACCTCGCCAACCGCGCGCTGTTCGTCGAGCGCGTGCGCCACGCGATCGGCCGCGCGCGCCGCGAGGATGGCCGGCTCGGGGTGATGTTCCTCGACATCGACGACTTCAAGACGATCAACGACAGCCTCGGCCACGGCGCCGGCGACGCCGCGCTGATCGACGTCGCCAAGCGCCTGTCGAACAGCATCCGCTCGAGCGACACCGCCGCGCGCTTCGGCGGCGACGAGTTCGTGGTGCTGCTCGAGGATCTCGAGAGCACCGACGTCGCCACGGAGGTCGCCGAGCGCGTGCTCGAGGATCTGCGCCAGCCGCTGATGGTCGCGGGCAAGGAGCTGTCGGTGCGCGGCAGCATCGGCATCTCGATCATGGACGGCCCCGCGACGATCGGCGCCGACGAGCTGATCCGCGACGCGGACGCCGCGATGTACATCGCCAAGCGCGACGGCAAGGGCAGCTACCGGCTGTTCGAGCAGGAGATGCACGCCGGTGTGCTCGCCCGCCTGGAGCTGCGCGCCGACCTGCAGCGGGCGCTCGAGAGCGGCCAGTTCGAGCTGCACTACCAGCCGATCGTGCGGCTCGCCGACGGCCACGTCGCCGGGATGGAGGCGCTGTTGCGCTGGCACCACCCCGAGCGCGGGCTCGTGCAGCCGGGAGACTTCATCCCGTTCGCCGAGGAGACGGGCCTGATCGTGCCGATCGGGCGCTGGGTGCTGCGCGAGGCGTGCCTGCAGGCGGTCGCCGTGCAGCGCCTGTGGACGGGCGACCCGCCGCTGTACATCTGCGTGAACTTGTCCGTCCGGCAGCTGCAGCACTCAGACGTCATCTCCGACGTCCGCGACGCGCTCGAGGAGTCTGGCCTGGACCCGGGGCTGCTGATGCTCGAGATCACCGAGTCGATGCTGATCGAGGACCCCGAGGTGGCGATCGTCAAGCTCCAGGAACTGCGAGCGCTGGGCCTGCGCGTGGCGATGGACGACTTCGGCACCGGCTACTCCTCGCTCAGCTACCTCAGCCGCTTCCCCGTGGACGTGATCAAGATGGACCGCTCCTTCCTCGGGCCCGAGTCCACGCGCGAGGCCGCCGACCTTTCGAGCGCGGTCGTCGCGCTCGGCAGCACGCTCGCCCTCGACGTCGTCGCCGAGGGCATCGAATTCGACGAGCAGCTCAGCCGCCTGCGCGACCTCGGCTGCGAGCTCGGCCAGGGCTTCCACTTCGCCCACCCGATGGAGTCGGCGCACCTGATCGACTACCTGTCCGGCAGGCCCGAGCGCGACGGGGCGCCCTCCGGCGAGGCGGTGCCGACTCCGGCTCCCGCTCCGGCCGATGGCATCTAGCAGCGTCCTGCGCGAACGCGACTTCCGGCTGCTGTTCACGGGCCGCTGCGTGTCGCTGCTCGGCGATGGCGCGTTCCTCGTGGCGATGGCGTGGGAGGCGTACACGCTCTCGAACGCCCCCACGGCGCTGTCGCTGCTCGGGATCGCGATGACGGTGCCGCTGATCGCGCTGCTGCTGTTCGGCGGCGTCGTCAGCGATCGCCACGGCCGCCGGCAGGTGATGCTGATCGCGGACATCGTGCGCGCGGTGCTGCTCGGCCTGCTCGGCGCGCTCGCCGCCAGCGGCCATCTGCGCCTGTGGCAGATGATGGTGATCGTCGCCGTGTACGGGGGCGCGCAGGCGTTCTTCGACCCGGCCAGCGACGCGATCCTGCCGCAGCTCGTGCCGGAGTCGCGGCTCGGCGAAGCCAATGCGCTCGAGCAGGTGCTGCGCCCGCTCGCGCTGCGCCTCCTGGGGCCGGCTCTCGGCGGCGTGCTCGTCGGCGTGCTCGGCCCGGGCGCCGCCTTCCTCGCCGACGCCGCTACGTTCGTCGTCTCCGCGGTCGCCCTGTGGTCGCTGTCGCCGCGCGCGTCCGCCTCGCCGCTGCGCACCGACGTCACGCTCGTGCGCGCGAGCGAGCAGGCACGCGAGGGCTGGGCGTACGTGCGCGGCCACGTGTGGCTGTGGGGGACGTTCGCGAGCGCCGGCGTCGCCTACCTGCTGTTCATGGGGCCCGCCGAGGTGCTGGTGCCGTTCATGGTCAAGCACGTGCTGCGCGGCAGCGGCGTGCAGCTCGGTCTCGTGCTCGGCGCGGGCGGCCTCGGCTCGGTGGCCTCGGGCCTGGCGATGATGCGCAGCGGCCTACCCACGCGCAGCATGACCTTCATCTACGTCGTGTGGACGCTCGGCACGCTCGCGGTCGCCGGCTACGGGCTCGCGACCGCCATGTGGGAGCTGATGCTCGCGAGCGTCGCCTTCAACCTGCTCGAGAGCGCCGGCACGATCGTGTGGGCGACGATGAAGCAGCGCCGCGTGCCCGGCGCGATGCTCGGCCGCGTCTCGAGCCTCGACTGGCTGATCTCGATCGGCCTGCTGCCGGTGTCCTTCGCGCTGACGGCGCCGCTCAGCGCCGCGCTCGGCGTGCGCACGACGCTGATCGTCGCGGGCGTGGCCGGGGCCGCGGCGACGCTCGGGGGGCTGATGCTGCCGGGGATGCGCGCGGTGGACAGCGGGATGCAGTCGGGTACGCAGGAAGCGATCGCGCCACCAGCGCCGATCGCGCAAGCGTCCTGAGCCGCCCCTGCTAGCTTGTGCGTGTGATGCGTGACGGACCGCGCGACGAGTGCGGAGTGTTCGGACTGTACGCGCCCGGTCACGAGGTGTCGCGTCTTTCGTACTTCGCGCTGTACGCCCTGCAGCACCGCGGACAGGAGTCGGCGGGCATCGCCGCGGCCGACCGCGGCGGGCACATCATCACGCGCCGCGAGCTGGGGCTCGTCAACCAGGTGTTCACCGAGAACGACCTGCGCACGCTCGCCGGCGAGCTCGCGATCGGCCACGTTCGCTACTCGACGACCGGCTCGAACGCGTGGGAGAACTCGCAGCCGGTTCAGCGCTCGGAGGGGACCAACGGCTCGCGTAGGGAGGTCGCGCTGGCGCACAACGGCAACCTGATCAACGCGCTGGAGCTACACGAGGAGCTGCTCGCGCGGGGCGTCACGTTCAGCTCGACGTCGGACTCGGAGATCATCGCCGCGATGATCGCGACACACCCGGCCGATCGTGTCGAGGACGCGATCGCCGACGTGCTGCCGCGCCTGCGCGGGGCGTTCTCGATCGTGGCGATGACGAAGGATCGCGTGGTCGCCTTCCGCGACCCGCATGGCCTGCGCCCGCTCGCGATCGGGGTATTGGAGTCCGGCCCCGAGCATCTCGACGGGCCCGCGGGAGAAGCGCACGGGAGCCACTACTGCGTAGCCAGCGAGTCGTGCGCGTTCGACATCATCGGCGCCAAGTATGTGCGCGACGTCGAGCCCGGCGAGCTGGTGACGCTCGGCCCCGACGGGCTGCAGAGCCGCATGGTCGTGTCCGGCGGCAGGCGCGCTTTCTGCGTGTTCGAGTACATCTACTTCGCGCGCCCGGACTCGCGCATGAACGACCAGGTGCTGCAGGTCGCGCGCGGGCGCATGGGCGAGATCCTGTGGCGCGAGGCGCCCGTCGAGGCGGATCTCGTGATCGCGGTCCCCGACTCCGGCAACCCCGCGGCCCGCGGCCTCGCGCGCGCCGCCGGCCTGCCGCAGGACGACGGCTTCGTCAAGAACCGCTACGTCGCGCGCACGTTCATCCAGCCGGGTCAGGAGCTGCGCAAGCACGGGCTGCGGCTGAAGTTCAATCCGCTGCCGGAGGTGATCGCCGGCAAGCGCCTGGTCGTCGTCGACGACTCGATCGTGCGCGGCAACACCACGCGCCAGATCGTGCAGATGCTGCGCGACGCGGGCGCCGCGGAGATCCACATGCGCATCTCCGCGCCGCCGATCAAGCATCCCTGCCACTACGGCATCGACATGTCCACGCGCGAGGAGATGATCGCGCACGGGCGCAGCACCGAGGAGGTCGCCAAGGAGCTGGGCTGCGACTCTTTGCACTACCTCTCGCTCGCGGGCGTGTATGAGGCGGTGGGCGCGACGCGCGCGACCCACTGCGACGCGTGCTTCACCGGCGAGTACCCGCTCGCGGGCAGCGACGGCGCCGGCGGCAAGTACTCGCTGGAGGAGGGCGACGGGCACAGCGAAGGCCCGCCGCCCCTCTCGCTCGTCAGCGCCTGACGTCACCCGCGACCTCGGGTATCCGGTCGAGGCTCGAGCCGCTAGCCGAGATGGCTCTGGCGCGAGGCCGTCGCGTCACTGTGGCGGTCGTTGTATGGCGTGTGACTGATCAGCCTGCGGTCAGGGCGCAGTGCCGCGAGCGCCGGCACGATGATGAGCAGCGCAACGATGATTGCTGGAGTCATGGCTTGTATCGGTCCGATCTTCGAGGGAAGGGAAATTGCTCCCCGTGGGATCGGCCCAGCGCGTGGCGGGAATTACCGTAGTTGGGCACAGTGGAGCGCGGCCGCGGCGTGCTCCACCGATGCGCCGCGAGCTACCCGAGATGATCCTCGCGCGCCCCTGACGCGTCGCTGTAGCGGTTGTTGTAGGGCCGGCGCGCGATCAGCGTGCCGGCGCGCCCGGAGCGCAGACCGCAGGCGAGCGTCGCGACCACGAGCAGGGTGATGATGATGGCTGTGAGCATGGGCCTGTCCTGTCGGTCGGTTTCAGGCCCTCTCCCCCGCAAGTCATTGAAGGCCATCGCCCGGGCGCGCTCTGTGAGGTTGCGCACGGATCGAGAGCTTGCAAGTCGCCGGAGCGGCTACAGCTCGGCCCGTTTGAGCAGCGCGGCGGCGGACACCCCGAGGGCACCCGCGATCTGACCCGAGCTATCGTCACCGGCGCGTGAACGAGCCACTCCCCATCGCGGTGCTCGTCTCCGGCACGGGCACGAACCTGCAGGCGCTGCTCGACACGGTGCACGGGCGCGAGGCCGAGGTGGTGGCGGTCGCGTCCAGCGTCGCCGGCGCGGGAGCGCTGGAGCGCGCCGAGGAGCGTGGCGTGCCGACGGCGGTGTTCGCACGCGCCGACTACGCCGATCGCGGCGCGCGCGACGGCGCGCTGGCGGACTGGCTGCTCGAGCGCGGCGCGCGGCTCGTGGTGCTGGCCGGCTACATGGAGCTGCTCGGCGAGTCGTTTCTGTCGCGCTTCCCGGGCGCCGTCATCAACGTGCACCCGTCGCTGCTGCCGGCGTTCCCGGGTCTCGCCGCGATCGAGCAGGCGCTCGCGTACGGCGTGAAGGTGTTCGGTGTGACCGTGCACTTCGTCGACGCGGGCGTGGACTCGGGCGCGGTGATCCTGCAGCGCGCGGTCGAGCTGCCGGACGCGCGCGAGCCGGACGAGGTGCTCGCCGCGCTGCGCCCGCTCGAGCACGAGCTGCTGCCGCGCGCGGTCGTTCTGTTCGCCCGCGGTGCGCTGCGGGCAGACCCCGACAATCCCCGCCGGACGATCGTGGATAGTCTCTGATCGTGGCCGCCAAGGAGGACTTGATGAGTGGAGTGCAGCGCGCTGAGCCGGGCGAGGTGCGGGTCGAGAGGGCGCTCCTGTCGGTGTCCGACAAGCACGGGGTCGTCGCGTTCGCTCAGGGGCTCGCGGACCTTGGCGTGGAGCTAGTCTCCACCGGCGGCACCGCACGCGAGCTGGCACGCGCCGGCATCGCGGTGCGCGCGATCGAGGACTTCACCGGCTTCCCCGAGATGATGGACGGGCGCGTGAAGACGCTGAACTCGCGGCTTTACGCGGGCCTGCTGGCGCGGCGCGATCAGGATGAGCACCTGCGCGCCGCATCCGAGCAGGGGATCGAGCAGGTGGACCTCGTGTGCGTGAACCTGTATCCGTTCGAGCAGACCGTCGCGCGTGGCGACGCCTCCGAGGAGGAGGTGATCGAGAACATCGACATCGGCGGCCCGACGATGATCCGCGCGGCGGCCAAGAACAGCGCGTTCGCGGCCGTCGTCGTCGACCCGGCGGACTACGAGCGCGTGCTCGCGGAGCTGCGCGAGTCAGACGGCAGGCTGACGCTCGAGACGCGCAAAGCGCTCGCCGGCAGGGCGTTCGCGTGCACGGCGCGCTACGACGCCGCGATCTCGACGTGGTTCGCGGCGCGCGAAGGGGAGGGCTTCCCGCCGAGCTGGCGCGACTCCTACGAGAAGGTGATGGACCTGCGCTATGGCGAGAACCCGCACCAGCAGGCCGCGTTCTACGCGCGCGCGGGCTCGCCGACGCACCTGCTTGCGGGCGTCGAGCAGCTGCACGGCAAGGAGCTGTCGTTCAACAACCTGCTCGATCTCAGCTCGGCACGCGAGCTCGTCGAGGAGTTCTCGGAGCCGGCGTGCGCGATCGTCAAGCACAACAACCCGTGCGGCTGTGCGATTGGGGCCACCGGACTGGAGGCGTACGAAAGCGCGTTCGCGTGCGACCCCGAAAGCGCCTACGGCGGCGTGATCGCGGTCAACCGCCCGGTCGACGGCGCCTTCGCGGAAGCGCTCGGCAAGCAGTTCATCGAGGTGCTGCTCGCGCCCGGCTACGACGCCGCCGCGCTCGAGTCCCTGCAGGTGAAGAAAAACGTGCGCCTGCTCGAGCTCGGCGACTGGCCTGCGCCGCTGCGCGAGGTCGAATCGAAGCCCGTGATCGGCGGCCAGCTGGTGCAGAGCCACGACGTCGTCTCCGAGACGCGCGAGCAGATGCAGACGATCGCCGCGCGCGAGCCCACCGAGCAGGAGTGGCGCGACATGCTGTTCGCGTGGACCGTCTGCCGCCACGTGCGCTCCAACGCGATCGTGCTCGCCAAGGACGGCGCCACCGTCGGCATCGGCGCCGGGCAGATGAGCCGCGTGGACTCCTCACGTCTGGCAGTCGAGAAGGCGAGTCGCTTCCTCCCCGAGCAGCTCGCCGGCTCGGTAGCCGCGTCTGACGCGTTCTTCCCGTTCCCTGACGCCGCGCAGGTCCTGCTCGACGCCGGCATCGCCGCCATCATCCAGCCCGGCGGGTCGGTGCGCGACGAGCTCACCGTCGAGGTCGTCGACGCGGCCGGTGCGACGATGGTCGCAACCGGCGTGCGCCACTTCCGCCACTGAGCTGCGGAGCTGGCTCCTGCCCAGGTTGGCTACCTCTCGGCTAGCGGAGATCGTGAGCGATCCTCTTGCCGGCGACGTAGGCGCCCGCAAGACGATCGGTTACGATCGGAGCGTGGTCTTGTATACGTGCCCTGCACGCACCCATGGGGCGAACGCGCCGCTGATCGCGCACCCGTGCGGAGTCGCCGCACAGGCGCTCGACCGCGCCGGTCACGACTACACCGTCAAGACGGTGGGGGGCTTCAAAAACGTGCCGCTGAGCCGCCGCGGCAAGCGCGAGGAGATCATCGCGCTCACGGGCCAGCAGGACGTCCCCGTGCTGCTGCTCGACGACGGCACCACGGTTCAGGGCTCCGGTGCGATCGTCGCATGGGCCGCGGGCCACAGCGCCACGGCGAGCTGAGGCGCAGAGAGCGCTCTAGATGCTGTGCAGGCGGCGCAGGCTTTGTCTTTGAGCTGATGTTGTGTACGGCCGGCGCATGCGCCGGCCGTCGGGCCGCACATGTGCGGCCCGGACCAGGCCGCATGCGGCCTGGTCGTCGAGTCGGTCTGACAATATTGTTCCCGCATGGCGGATTTGGCCACCTGGGGCATGCGCAGGACGATACGGATCGGGCTTGCAGTCTCTGCGGTCGCCCTCATGACCGCTGGCTGCGGTAGTAGCGCTCGCGCCTCCTCTGACAAGAAGATCGTCGAACATCGCCATGAGGCCTCAGTAGTTGCGCGCGCTGTGCGCCAAACGCTCGCCGACTACATCCGGCGCGACCTTCGCGCGTTCTGCTCAGACTTCAAGGCGGACATTGCCGCGCATCTCGTCAAAGGAGAGAGCACCTGCGAATCAGGACTGGCACCGGTGTTCGCTCCTCAACAGGGTCAAGAGGAAATATTTGCACCCAGCGAACGACCTAACGGCTTGAGGGTCCGCAATGTTCACTGGCGCGGCAACATAGCGCACCTAACTTCGACATGGCCATGGCCGAACATCCGCGAGAGCGTCAATCTCACCCTTCAAGAGACTCACGGAAGATGGCTGATTGCCACGCCCACACACGTGGTGGAAGAACGTCTCTGTAACCGCGCCTTTGGGAAGCTCAACTGCCGCGCCTTCTACGGCGTCCGATTCAGCGTCCACGTGCCATCGTCGGCTGTAGCGATCGAACCCAAACAGCCTCAAACGCGGGGTTCTGGGCGGTCGCCGTCAACGTTGCAACCCTAGGCCAGCGGAGATCGTAAGCGACTCGGCTTGCCCGGCGCCGCAGGCGCTCGCGAGCCGATCGATTACGATCGGAGCATGTGTCGAAACATTCGCAACCTCCATAACTTCGAGCCACCGGCCACCGACGAGGAGATCAAGGCCTCTGCGGTTCAGTACGTGCGCAAGATCAGCGGCTTCGCCAAGCCCTCGCAGGCCAATGCAGAGGCCTTCGAGCGCGCGGTCGACGCCGTCACGGAGATCTCCGCGCGCCTGTTGGATGAGCTGGTGACGAACGCGCCGCCGAAGGACCGCGAGGTCGAGGCCGCCAAGGCCCGCGCTCGCGCCCAGCAGCGCTACGCCGCTTAGCGTCCGGCGCTTTCGAGACGCCCGGGCGAGCCGCCGCGTGCCGGCGTCGCTCACCCGCGCTCGCATCAGCCGGGGGCAATTGCCGCAGTGGGCGGAGGGTCTTGACATCCTTGCTGTTACGATATATCGTGTACTTACTTTGATAGCTCAAGATAGGACATAGATATGTTTGCAAGTGCGATTTATTCAACGGGCGCGAAGCCCGGTTGCAGGTCCCCCCGCCACGGTGGCGAGTCTCGCCACGGGCATCACGGTCGCCATGGCCCCGAGGCCCGCGGCGAGTTCGGCGGTGCGTTCGGTCCGGGCCCGTTCGGCTTCGGCCGCGGCGGCGGGCCGGGCGGGGGTCCGCGCGGACGTGGTCGCAGGGCGCGTCGTGGCGACATCCGCACGGCCGCGCTGCTGCTGCTGGCGGAGGAGCCGCGCAACGGCTACCAGATCATGCAGGAGGTGCAGGAGCGAAGCGGCGGCATCTGGAGCCCGAGCCCCGGCTCGGT
>Ga0182015_10007722_pt1 | contig 10438 bp, 10 predicted proteins | sample 712P3MmetaG_FD_120478 | JGI IMG/M metagenome (GOLD analysis project Ga0182015, IMG submission 120478) | Permafrost microbial communities from Stordalen Mire, Sweden - 712P3M metaG | ecosystem: Environmental > Terrestrial > Soil > Wetlands > Permafrost | place: Sweden: Stordalen | collected... | reverse complement strand
GCGGTGGTGGTCCGGTATTGTCTTCTTATGCCCGGTGCCATTCTCGACGCGCCGGGGCTTGGCTGTTTCAATCTTCATGCCTCGCTTCTGCCACGCTGGCGCGGCGCCGCGCCGATCCAGCGCGCGATCATGGCGGGAGATGCGGAGACGGGCGTGATGGCGATGCGCATGGCCGAAGGTCTCGATACCGGACCCATCCTGATGGCTGAGCGCGTCACGGTCGATCGCAAGACCTATGGCGAACTGCACGACGACCTGGCGCGGCTTGGCGCGGACTTGATGGTGCGTGTGGTGGGTGCGCTCGAGCGCGGCAGCGTGCACGAACGCGCGCAAGACGGGCACGGCGCCACCTATGCCGGGAAAATCGCGAAGGAGGAAACGCGGATCGATTGGACCAGGCCCGCACACGAGATCGATTGTCTGGTGCGGGGACTGTCGCCGCAGCCCGGAGCGTGGTGTGAGGCACGGGGCGAACGCCTGAAAATCCTCTATGCTGTGCCTATGGACGGCGTGGGCGATCCCGGTGAAATCCTGGACGAGCGACTGACGGTCGCCTGCCGAGCTGGTGCGCTTCGGCTGACGCGTGTGCAGCGCGCGGGTCGGGCCGCAGCGGATGCGGCGGAGTTCCTGCGCGGGTTTCCGCTCCGGACGGGAGAACGATTGTGAACGCATCCTCGCGGCCTTCCCTGTGGCGGCGGATCGGCAATTCGTGGAATGCGCGCGGTAAGAAGCCCGGCGCGGTCGATCTGGCAGCGGATGGTCTGGTCTTCACTCAGGGCCGCCATAAGACCCAGATCCGCTGGGACGAAGTCACGCAGATCGACGCCGGCGTGCGCGACACGCTTTCGATCGACCTTTTCTTCGTCGTGCTTCAGACACCGGACGCCAAAGTGACAATCGACGAATTCGACGACGGCTTTCGTGTGCTGGAGCAGGCGATCTTCGAACACTGGGCCGACCTTCGCGGTCGCTGGGTCGCTCTCCAATGCGGCCCTCTGCACCAACCGCACTTCGAAACGCTCTGGCGGAGATGAGAAATATCGATTCCACGCTTTATCGATGCACGCTGCAGGCACCGCGAACGTTGCACTCGCAGTGCCGAGCAGGCGGCACGTCCGCGGGGTAGAACTGACCCAAGGGGCGCATGCGCTACCGACTGACGCTCGAATACGACGGTGGGCTGTTTGCCGGCTGGCAGCGGCAGCGGAACGGTCCCTCGGTGCAGGCCACGCTTGAACGGGCGATCCTCAAGCTCGCTGCCGAGGAGGTCACCGTCACCGGCGCGGGCCGCACCGATGCGGGCGTGCATGCAATCGGTCAGGTCGCGCATTTCGATCTTCAGAAGACGTTTGCTCCCGAAAAACTGCGCGATGCGCTGAACCATCATCTGCGTCCCGAGCCGGTGGCAATCCTCCATGCCCAAATAGCAGCGCCGGATTTTCACGCCCGCTTCTCGGCGACGGCGCGGCGCTACCTCTATCGAATCTTGAATCGTCGTGCGCCGCCCGTCCTCGAACGTGGGCGCGTCTGGCATGTGGCACGCGATCTCGATGCCGATGCCATGCACGCGGGCGCGCGCCACCTGACCGGGCAGCACGATTTCACCACCTTTCGTGCCGCGGAATGCCAGGCGGAATCGCCGGTCAAGACGCTTGATGTTCTGAACGTGCTTGGCGCCGGCGAAGAACTTCACATCGAGGCGAAGGCGCGTTCCTTTCTGCATCGCCAGATGCGTTCGATCGTGGGCACGCTGAAGCTGGTCGGCGAAGGGAAATGGCGCCCGCGCGACGTCGCGGATGCTCTCGCCGCCCGCGATCGCTCGCGCTGCGGACCGGTGGCGCCGGCCGCAGGGCTCTATCTTGTGAGCGTGGATTACGCGTCGGAAACGATCGGAGAGTCAAAATACGAACGGAGAATGGAAGCATAGATGGCGGTCAGTTTCTCTATTTCACCCACCGGCACGCATTCGTCGATCTTGTGCATGGTGGCACCGGCGAGGCCGACTTCGGCGACCGGACAATAATTCTTTATGAAACGTGCGTCGGACGTTCCTCCGGTGGTCGATAGCTGCGGCGCGCGGCCAGTGACCGATTGAATTGCGCGTGAGAGAAGATCCGTAAATATGCCGGGCTTGGTGAGAAACGGCCGCGCGCCTACGTTCGAATCGAGTTCGATATCGCCGCCCAAGTCGTGTGTAACCTCAGCGGCCGCCGTTCTGAGCCGCCGGACGAGAGCCTCCGGTGTGTGCAGATCGTTGAAACGGATGTTCGCCGAGGCGCGCGCGAGCGCCGGGGACACGTTGGCGGCAGGGTTGCCGACATCGAACGTCGTAAAAACAAGAGTAGAGGGCTCGAAATGTGGCGTTCCCCCGTCGAGCGGTTCCCTTGCCAGGCGGGCGACGAGCGTCGCCAGAACGGGAATCGGATTGAGAGCCCTCTGCGGATACGCCGTGTGGCCTTGCACGCCGCGTACGGAAATCTCGACGCGCATGCTGCCGCGACGGCCGATCTTGATCGCGTCGCCGGCATGGGCGACGGCGGTAGGCTCGCCCACGATGCAATGGTCGATGCGTTCGCCCTTGTCAGCGAGCCACTCCAGCACTTTCGCCGTACCATTCACGGCGGTCCCTTCCTCGTCACCGGTGACAAGCAAGCTGATGGAGCCGCGCAGTGGATTTTGCAGGTGCCGCGCCGCAGCGGCGGCGAAGGCCGCGAGGGCGGACTTCATGTCGGCGGCGCCCCGGCCATGAAGAAGGCCGTCCCGAATCTCCGCCGAAAAAGGATCCGCGGACCACAGTGAGGCATCGCCCGGGGGCACCACATCTGTGTGCCCTGCGAAACAGAAATTCGGCGCATCGCTGCCGACCCGCGCATAGAGATTGTCGACGGGCGCGGTGCCTGGCGCTTCGAACCGCAATCGCGTGCAGACGAAGCCGAGCGGCGCAAGGGCCGCCTCGAGGCTGCCGATTGCGCCGGAATCATCGGGCGTCACCGACGGGCAGCGGATCAGAGCCTGCGCGAGCGTCACGGGATCAAGCATCTCGCAACAGTTCGTTGATCGAGGTCTTGGCGCGGGTCCGCTCGTCGACGTGCTTGACGATCACCGCGCAGGCGAGTGCCGGTCGATCGGGTGCGTGCGGAAGCATGCCTGGCACCACCACCGAATAGGGAGGTACGCGGCCGTAGAAAGCCTCGCCCGTTTCGCGATCCACGATTTTCGTCGACTGACTTATGAAGACGCCCATCGACAGCACCGAGCCCTCGGCCACAATCACACCCTCCGCCACTTCCGAGCGCGCGCCGATGAAGCAATTGTCCTCGACGATCACGGGCGCAGCCTGGAGCGGCTCGAGCACGCCGCCGATGCCCGCGCCGCCCGAGATATGGCAGTTGCGCCCGATCTGCGCGCAGGAGCCAACGGTTGCCCACGTGTCGATCATCGTGTTCTCGCCCACATGGGCGCCCACATTGACGAAGCAGGGCATCAGCACTACGCCCTTGCCGATGAAAGCGGAGCGGCGCACAAGCGCGCCCGGCACTGCGCGAATACCCGCTTCGCGGAATTGCGCTTCGTTCCAGCCCAGGAATTTGCTTTCAACCTTGTCCCACCAACTGGAGCCGCCGGGTCCACCCGCCATCTCCTGCATGTCGCTCAGACGGAACGACAGCAGCACGGCCTTTTTCACCCACTGATTCACGTGCCAGACGCCCGCGTGTTTCTCCGCAACGCGCAGGACTCCACAATCGAGCGCCGCGAGTGTTTCATTGATCGCGTCGCGAATGGGCCCTCGCGTCGAGATGTCGAGCGAGCCCCGCTCCTCCCAGGCGCCATCGACGACGCGGGCGAGATCGTCTCCCATGTCAAAGCCTGATTGTTTCGAGGAATGCGCGCAAGTCCGCCGTTTGGTAGTGAACATGATCCGGCGGGACGCGTGCGAATTCCGGTCCCGCCATCGACCCGGCGCAATCGCCTCTCAGCCACACTGTCGTGATACCAAGCGCGTGCGCGGGGAGCAGATTGCAGGCGGTGTCGTCGAACATCGCGCTGCGTGACCCGGCGGCGCCCGCACGCCCCAGCACTGCGCGGTAGGAGTCCGGGTCGGGCTTCGGACGGAATGCAATTGTCCGGATATCCCACAGATCTTCGAAGAGATGCGCGAGCGCCAGACGTTCCAGCACGCGGCTCGCGTGGTGGCGGCAGCCATTGGTGAAGACGAAGCGGCGGCCAGGCAGACGCGACAGCGCCTGGGCGAGCGCGGCGTCTCTCTCGAGCACCGAAACGTCGATGTCGTGGACAAACGCGAGGTAGGCTTCGGGGTCCACGTTGTGCAGCCGCATCAAGCCGGTGAGTGTCGTTCCGTGTTCGCGATAATAGGTTTTTTGCACGCGCCGAGCTTCTTCCACGTCCAACCCGAGGCGCGCCTGCACGAACTCGGTCATGCGCCACTCGATCTGTGCGAAAAGGCAGCTGTCCGCCGGATACAGCGTGTTGTCGAGATCGAAGATCCAGACATCGACATGCCGAAAATCCGGCTCGGAACCGATGGCGTGCGCAGCCTGCATTGCGCGGGGAACATGGTCGATGGCACAAGACGACGCAAGCCCGCGCATCGACCGGCTTGGAGACCTCGACAATTGCTTGCCAGCAACGATCGATGACTGCCGCAACGAGCGCCGTTCCGTATCGTGAGCTTGTCGAAGCGGCGCCGGTTCTCGCCGTTGGCAATCTTCGCAAGGCCTATGCCGGCACCGTCGCGGTGGACGATATTTCCTTTGCGATCGCTCCGGGTGAGATCGTGGGCCTCTTGGGTCCCAACGGCGCGGGCAAGACCACGACCGTCAATATGATACTGGGGGTGCTAGCGCCTTCTTCGGGTTCGATCCGGATCGATGGGATCGATCTGCTGACGCGGCGGAGCGCCGCACTTGGCTCGACGAATTTCTCCGCCGTCTACGCCGCGTTGCCCGGAAATTTGAGCGTCGAACAGAACCTGCGGGTCTTCGGACTGCTCTACGAGGTGCCGGCGCTCTCCGATCGCATCGACGAACTGCTTGCACGATTCGACCTCTTGCGCTTTCGGAACACAAGAGGCGGCGTCCTGTCCTCCGGCGAGCAGACACGGCTGTCGCTCGCCAAGGCGCTTATCAACCGGCCGAAACTGCTATTGCTGGACGAACCGACGGCCTCGATCGATCCTGCAACTGCGCGCGACATTCGCGCCACGATCCGTGCCTTTGCGGACGACAATTCGAGTGCCGTGTTGTGGACGAGCCATAACATGTACGAAGTGGAGGAGGTCTGCCACCGGGTGCTGTTCCTCTCGCACGGACGATTGCTGCTCGAGGGCGATCCCAGGGTGCTGCCGGGAGAGTACGGGGAGGCGAACCTCGAAAATCTCTTCGTGAACGTCGCGCGCGAGCAGCTTCGCGGGGAGGCGGGGTGATGCGTGTCCGCCGTGTCGCAGCGGTGGCACTGCGGCAATTCTATCTTTATCGCGGCAGTCCCACGCGAATCGTGCCGCTCTTCGCCTGGGTTGCCATCGACATCACGCTGTGGGGATTCATCTCGCGGTATCTGAACAAGGTCGCCGCGCCAGGATACAATTTCATTCCAGCTCTTCTGGGGGCGGTGCTGCTTTGGGATTTTCTTGCGCGCGTGATGCAGGGGGTGTCCACCGCGTTTCTCGAGGATGTGTGGTCGCGCAACTTTCTCAACATTTTCGCAACACCGCTGCTGATCTCGGAATACGTTCTGGGGCTCGTGATCACGGCGATTGCGACGAGTTTGGTGGGGCTGTTCACGATGCTGGTGCTCGCCTCGGCCGCCTTCGGCCTGTCGTTCATGGTCTACGGAATCGCGCTCGCGTCGTTTGTGCTGGTGCTCTTCCTTTCGGGCATTGCGCTCGGCATCGCGGGAAGTGCGATGGTGCTAAGGCTGGGCCCAGCTTCGGAATGGTTTCTCTGGCCAATGCCGGCCCTTATCGCGCCGTTTGCCGGGGTGTTCTACCCGCTTTCGACGCTGCCAGGCTGGATGCAGACCGTCGCCCTCGTTCTGCCGCCCGCTTATGTGTTCGAAGGCATGCGCGCAATCGTGCATCGCACGCCATGGGAAATCTCGAACCTCGCCATCGGCCTTTCGCTCTCCGTGCTATACATCGTTGGGGCGGCCTTCTTCTTTCGCCAGGTTTACCGCACTGCGGTGCGCACCGGTCTTCTCGCCCGCTACAACGCCGAAAGCACGGGCTGAAAGGCCTACTGGGGCAGGGGCGACGAGACGGTGAGCTGTCGACTCACACTGGCGGTCACTTCGCGGCGCGGGGTTGCGTCAGTTTCGGCGATGGCGGGAGCAGACCGTCATTGCCGATATGGGCGACGAATCCGGTGAGGCCTTTGGTGCCGGTCGCGGCAAATCCCGCTTCGGTGAGTCCGCGCGCGGCGCAGGTCGTGTTGCCGAAGATTTCGAAGGCGATGTCGGTCACGCAAAAATCGGTCGGACCGTTCACCAGCTTCACGTTGCCACGCTTCTCGGCAAGCAGATACACCGTGTCGAAAGAAAGCGGCGTTGTCAGCGCCTTCGCGCAGGCGCCAGGCGGCACGTCCCACCAGCCGCGTGCGACGCTGACGCGGTTCGAGCGCAAAGCGATCGCCGCCCAGAGTTCCGCCTCACCGTCATTGCAGATGGAATAGCCCGCCGGGGCCGAAGCTTTCAGCGCTTCAGTTTCGAGCGCGTCGAAGAGGTCTGCGTCGGTGGCGCCGGCTGGCAGCCGCATACGTGCACGAAAATCGGAGAGCGCCTTGGCGTCCGGCTCGGGGCTGCTTTCCAGATCGACCCTGTAGCCGATATCGGAAAGCAGTCGCGCCACCCCGGCAGCGCGGGCGGCCGCGGGATTGGCGTAACGGCGCACCCCGGTCAAAGTCATTGTCCAGGACGCGGCATGGCCTGTCGTCACCGACGCGAACGGCATCAGAAACGCGTCGCCTGAACCGCAACGAACCGTTCCCACGGGCACATCGATGGCAAAGTTGGTTTCCTTGGCGCAGAGACGGATGCGCCCGCCCCAAGCGCGCTCAGGTCCCGCATGCGCCCGCGAACTTCGCGCGTACACGAAATATGCCGGCTGGTTGAGCGATCCTTCCAGCGCCACCGCGCAATCGCCGGGTACGACGCGCGTCCAGCCGCGCGTCAGCATTTGCAGACCCGATTCGAATCCCACTGCCGCATAGACCACGTAGCTCGTCCGGTCGCAGACGCGCAGCTCGGCGGCGGCAGGCCGGGCGTGGAGCACAGCGCCGAAGAAAAGAGCCCCGCAGAAAGCCGCGAAGCGACTCATTCGTGCGTGATCATGGTTCCCGCGCCGTGCTCGGTGAACAATTCGAGCAACAGCACATGTGGAATCCTGCCATCGAGGATGACCGCAGCCCGCACGCCTGCTTCGACCGCGTCGATGGCCGTTTCGATCTTCGGGATCATGCCACCGGAGATGGTTCCGTCTGCAATCAATGCGCGTGCTTCGGCGATGCTGAGGCGCGGGATCAGCTTGCCCTCCCGGTCGAGAACACCTTCGACGTCGGTGAGCAGCAGGAGACGCGCGGCTTTCATAGCGCCGGCAACCGATCCCGCCACGGTGTCGGCATTGATATTGTAGGTCTCGCCCTTCCGGCCGATACCGATCGGCGCGATGACCGGGATCAGATCGGAGTTGATGATCGTGCGCAGAACTTCGGGGTTGATCTTTTCCGGTTCGCCCACGAAGCCCAGGTCGACGCGCTTCATCTCCAGCGTCATCGGATCGAGCTTCAGGCGTTCGAGCTTCCGGGCAATGACGAGATTGCCGTCTTTGCCGGAGAGACCGACCGCGCGGCCGCCGGCCGCATTGATCCCGCTCACGATCTGCTTGTTGATCGCGCCCGTGAGCACCATCTCGACCACTTCGATCGCGGCGTCGTCGGTCACTCTGAGGCCGTCGATGAAGGAAGAGGGGATGGAGAGTTTCGACAGCATCGAGCCGATCTGGGGGCCGCCGCCGTGGACGACCACGGGATCGATTCCCGTCTGCTTCATCAGCACGATGTCCTGCGCGAAGTGTTCGGACACGCCGCCTTCCATCGCGTGGCCGCCGTACTTGACGACGATCGATTCGCCGTCATAGCGAAGGATGTAAGGAAGCGCTTCGACGAGGACGCGCGCGGTCGAGCGCCAGCGCGCCATGACGCGCAGGTTGCGATCCTGACCGACTTCGTCCTGCAGCGCCATTCTAAACAGTTCCGGCCAAACTTGAGGCTTATAGCCTATCGCCCCACGCTCCCGCCAGCGCGGCGATATGGTTCTTGAGGCAGGCGAGTCCCTCGCCATTGCGGGACGAAGTGGAGAAGACGTGGGGATACGCTGCCGTCCGCTGCGCCAGCTCCTTGCCACATGCGGCCTGCACGTCGCGTCCCTCGGCCGCGGTCAGCTCGTCCATTTTCGTGAGCACGCCGGCATAAGAAACAGCGGCCTCGTCGAGCAGCGTCATCGCATCGCGATCGGGCGGCATGATACCGCGGCGGGCGTCGATGAGGAGCAGCGTTCGGCCGAGATTTTTCCGTCCCCGCACGTAGGCGAAAATCAGGGTCTGCCACTCGTGCGAGAGCGCCCGCGAGGCTTTCGCGTAACCGTATCCCGGCAGGTCCACGAGCACGCAGGTCTCGCCCAAACGAAAGAAATTAATCTGCTTGGTCGCGCCCGGTGTGTGCGACACGCGCGCAAGGGCGCGCCTTCCCGTAAGCGCGTTGATGAGACTCGACTTCCCGACATTGGAGCGCCCAACGAACGCGATCTCGGGCAAGGCGGCCTTCGGGAGCGCCTCGATGGTTGCAGCGCCCGCCACGAATTCGCAAACCCCCGCAAACAATTTCCGTCCGTCCTTTTCACCAACCTCGGGCATCACGCCCGCCGCCTGGTGGGCACCATCCGCCCGCGACTCCGGGGTTTTTTGTGCTCCTCGTGCGATCGGGGTTACTCGCCCGGTTGCGAGCGCGCGCGGGCGCCCGGTGGCCCGAGGCGCTTCAGGAAAGCAGGGGCCTTGAAATTGTTGAACAGATGCACTTCGACGCCCTGGCGGCGCATCATCACGTACTGCTGCGCGACGGAAAGAAGATTGTTCCACGTCCAGTAAATCACCAGTCCCGCGGGGAAGGTGGCAAGCATGAACGTGAAGATGATCGGCATGAACGTAAACATGCGCGCCTGCACCGGATCGGCCGGCGCGGGATTCATCTTGGTCTGCAGCCATTGCGTAACACCCATCAAGGCGGGCCAGATGCCGATATGAAGAAATGTTGGCACGAATGCAGGAATGGAATAGGGCAGCAGACCGAAAAGATTGAGGAAGCAGGTTGGATCGGGCGCCGAAAGATCGTGAATCCAGCCGAAGAACGGAGCCTGGCGCATCTCGATGGTGACGAACAACACCTTGTAAAGCGAGAAGAACACAGGGATCTGGATCAGCATCGGCAGACAGCCGGAAACCGGATTGACCTTCTCGCGCTTGTAGAGCGCCATCATCTCCTGCTGCTGACGCAACTTGTCCTCGGAGAAGCGATCGCGGATGCGTTCGACCTCGGGTTGGAGTTTTTTCATGCGGCTCATGGAGCGGTAGGAAGTGTCGGCAAGCGGGAAAAAGATCAGCTTGATCGTTATCGTGAGCAACAGGATGGCGACGCCGAAATTGCCGATGAAGCTGTAGAAGAAATCGAGCAGCCAGAAGATGGGTTTGGTCAGGAAGATGAACCAGCCCCAGTCGATCGCAAGATCGAAACGTTCGATGCCGATCGTATCCTGATAGTGGCGAATGACGGAAACGACCTTGGCGCCGGCGAACAGATGCTGAGTCAGTTCGATCCTCGCTCCGGGCGCGACGGTGCGGCCGTCGAGGCGATAATCGGCCTGATAGGCCTTTGTCCCCGCCAGCGGTGTGGCGCGATAGGAGCCGTCGAAGGGCTGGTTCTGGGGCGGGATCGCCGCAGCCATCCAGTATTTGTCTGTGATGCCGACCCAGCCCCCGGTCGAATGGAAGCTCTCGGGCGGTTTGCCGTTCTTGAAGTCGTCGTAGTTCGCGTCCTTCAGTGCCCCGTCGGCCGCGCCGACAAACCCTTCGTGCAGTACCCAGTAGTGCTTGGTGTCGGGCACGCCGTCACGCGCAACGTAAGCGTACGGATAAAGGAGCACCGGCTTGCCGCTGGCGTTCACGACGGAATCGCTTACCGTGAACATGTATTCGTCGTCGACGGAGATTGTACGGCTGAACGTCAATCCTTGGCCGTTATTCCACTGAAGTGTTACCGGCGATCCGGGCGCGAGCATGCTGCCGTGCACGAGCTTCCAATCTGCATCGTCGCCGGGGACCGTGAGCTTCGCTCCAGGGGCGCCCACGAACCCGAACACCGCGTAGTATGGATAG
>Ga0182015_10007721_pt1 | contig 10438 bp, 9 predicted proteins | sample 712P3MmetaG_FD_120478 | JGI IMG/M metagenome (GOLD analysis project Ga0182015, IMG submission 120478) | Permafrost microbial communities from Stordalen Mire, Sweden - 712P3M metaG | ecosystem: Environmental > Terrestrial > Soil > Wetlands > Permafrost | place: Sweden: Stordalen | collected... | reverse complement strand
TTCTCCTGTTCTCTTTTTGCGCCGGATTTGTTATTTGCCCTTGGCTGATCCGAAATCAGATCGCTTTCCACGGGCAGGTCGTTTATTCGACCCTCAGCGGTCACGACGCAGTGGAGGGAGTTCTCACTCCCCAAGGGCGAGCGCTACCGGGAGACAACTTCAAAATAGCCGCAGCAGAGGGATGGCTTCTTAGCGAAGTCGAAACCAACAATTCATCACGCTTGCGGCTTCCTTCGGAGGCAGCACTCAATAGGCAAGCTTGGCAGGTTGCGCAGGCCTTGTGGCTGAAGAGGGGTCTTCGGCTCATCCCTTTGCTGCTTTCGAAGTGTTCGGCTTTCTGGCTGAGTACCGACCAGATCCTTTGGACCCAGGCTTTCTCGCTCCGGCAAAGGGCATTCCGTTTGGTTGGTGTAATGATCTATTGGGGGCTATTGGGCGTGGCGGTCGTAGGCTGGTTTCGAAGTCGCCGCACGGCGCCGGCGCTGGCACATGCATTCCTTTTTTACTCAGTTATTGTTACTCTGTTGCACGTTCCCTTTCCAATGATTAGCCGCCTTCGGATACCCTTTATGGATCCATTAATCGCCATATTGTGCGGCGCTGCGTTCCAGCACCGGCATGGCCCAATTGCTTCGATGGACAATATCCGTATTGAGGGGGGCTTGCCATCTGGGCCCGAGACCGTCTGCGAGGATAGAGTTATTCAATCTAATGGCTATCTGCAACGTCGGCAACATCCTGGGAACGATTCCCCGCGTGCGCCTTGGCTGTCCCTTCGGGGCAAACACCAAGAGTAGACAAATCCGTTACATAGGAAGTGTTTATTGCGTCGCATATTAGAATTGGATGGCATTCGAGCGTTAGCTATCATGGCGGTAATTTGCTGCCATTACTATCCGTTTAGCGTTATGGTATACAGGTTGCCCGAGCTCGGTTGGCTTGGCGTCGATCTATTTTTCGTTCTTTCTGGTTTTCTCATTACCTCAATTCTTCTAGATCTAAGGGCACGCCCCCACCCGTATAAAGTGTTTTACATTCGTCGCATTCTCCGCATCTTTCCGCCTTATTATGCGGTAATGATAGCCGTCATTATTATTGCTTCGCTTCAGCACGATGATAGCTTTACTTGGATTCGTTTCGCCAAGAAGGCCGTCTTCCTACAAAGCTTCGGCAGTGAGATTGATATCGTGAAGCGTGCCGCTCACGCCCTTACAGGGGCTCGGCTGCCCGATCTTTTCGGGATGGCCACGCTTCCCCCAACGCTAGACCGTTTTCCCGTTTCTAGATTTTCCAATAGTTTTGCGCCAACATGGTCGCTTTCGATTGAGGAGTGGTTCTACATTCTCTGGGCCCCGCTGGCACTGCGAGCTCGGAGAAGGACACTCGGCATAATTTGTATTGCCACTTGCCTAGGCGCTCTTTTGATTCGATGGCTTGGCTTTGCTGGCATCAGGACGTACTTCGACTTCGCTTCGAGAGTTGACATGCTTCTATGGGGAGCGCTATTGGCGCTGTGGATGGAACGTCGGCAGTCGTTGTCACCCAGACGGCAAAATTGCGGCGATACGGTAATGTTCGCCATTTCTTTCGCCTCCGGCCTTCTCTTTGTCTGGATCCTCGTTTCGATTCGGCCTTTACTGGGGTACGAAATCCGTGAAAGCGCGCTATTCATGGTGTTCGGCTTACCCTTGGCCGGTCTCAGTCTTGCTGGTATTCTAGGTTACGTCATTCTTAACGCGGGAAGTCAATCGATACCTAACCGCATTCTTCGCTACGGGCCTCTGGTGGGCTTAGGAACTGTGAGTTATACCTTATATCTCGTTCACGTCTCGCTATATTTTCTTGTAAGTGAGGTATTTTCCCGACTAATGGGATATGCCCCAGTCACATACCGATCTGCGCTTGTCGTGTCAATAGTCAGCGCTGCAGTGTCCGTTTCTGTTGCATGGATCTCGTTCCGGTATATCGAGTCGCCGATCTTGAAATACAAAGATAAAGTCACGCGCCATGTTATCAGGAGCTCCATGAATTCTCCGCTCACGAACACGTTGGGGAAGGCGTTTAGTTAGTGATTCGCTGGATTGAGCTTGATCGCAGTCTCTTCCGACCTTGAACCGATGTTATACGGCCCCTTACTGTGACCCTATCCGTCATAATGCCCATTTACAACGAGCGCCGAACACTTCGACCCGTCGTGGAACGCGTTTTGGCCGTCCCCCTGGCGCTTGAACTGATCTGCGTCGATGACGGCTCAGTCGATGGCTCCCGGGACATTCTTGCCGAGTTGCAAAAGCAGCACGAGAACGTTCGTGTTTTTTTGCAACCGCGCAACATGGGCAAGGGAGCGGCGCTTCGGCGCGGCATTCAGGAGGCCACCGGCGATTTCGTGGTCATCCAAGACGCCGATCTCGAATACGATCCGTCGGAGTACCCTACTCTACTCGAGCCCTTGATCCAGGAGAAAGCGGATGTGGTCTATGGATCGCGCTTTCTTGGCGCCGGCCCGCATCGCGTGCTTTATTTCTGGCACTCGGTGGGAAATTGGTTGCTGACGTTGCTCTCCAACTGCCTCACTAACATCAACCTCAGCGATATGGAGACATGTTACAAAGCCTTCCGCCGCGAGGTGATTCAATCTATCCCCATTGAAGAAGACCGCTTCGGCTTTGAGCCGGAGATCACGGTGAAGGTCGCAAAGCGGCGACTACGGATTTACGAGGTTGGCATCGGCTACTGGGGCCGCACCTACGAAGAAGGCAAGAAGATCGGCTGGAAAGACGGCGTGCGTGCTTTCTGCTGCCTCTTCAAATACACAATCAAAGAGCCCGCTCTGCCACGGCCAAGCTTGCACGGATCTGAACTGCTTCAAGTTCAGGCTTATCAAGCACAGAATTCTCGCGCTAGCGTTGGCCAGACTGCTCCACCGAATGAACGGTCACGAGTCGCTTGACAGCGCTCCCTACTGTTCAACCTTTTGTCTCCCACCCGCCTCCCCTTAGAAAGACGCTCACCCCTACGCGTCTTATACCAAAGATTTAAGAGCTTTACGAACGACTACTTTGCCTCACCCAGGAGACACCCTAATGACTTCATTGATTACAGGCGGCGCCGGATTTATCGGCTCACATTTGGCGGAAGCTCTGGTTGCTCGAGGACAGCAAGTCATCCTGCTAGATGATTTGAGCACGGGATCGGTCGAAAATATCCGCCACTTGCGGGCAAATCCTAATGTTCACTGTTTTTTCGAGAGCGTAATGGACCGCGGTCTTCTGGCTGAGCTGGTGGACGAATCGGATGTCATCTTCCACATGGCTGCCGCCGTCGGTGTGCGACGCATCATTGAAAGTCCGGTGCGAACTATCGAGACTAACGTGAAAGGCACCGAAATGGTGTTAGAAGCGGCCGCGAAGAAGAAGAAGCTCGTGTTCATCGCGTCCACGTCCGAAGTCTACGGGAAGAACGACAAGGTGCCATTCTGCGAGGACAACGATATCGTCCTCGGGCCGACCTCGAAGTCGCGATGGTCTTATGCGACGTCGAAAGCGCTCGACGAATTTCTCGCGCTGGCGTACTGGAAAGAAAAGAAGCTTCCCATCGTGATTGCGCGCTTTTTCAACACGGTTGGCCCCCGGCAGACGGGCCGTTATGGAATGGTGTTGCCGACTTTCGTGTCTCAAGCTTTAGCGATGGAGCCTTTGACCGTGTTTGGCAATGGTAAGCAGCGTCGCTGTTTCGGCTATGTCGGCGATGTGGTGGAGGCTATGTTACGGCTAGTGTCCACGGATCTCGCAGTCGGCGAAGTGGTGAATGTTGGGAACGATCAGGAAGTTACGATCGTGGCCTTGGCTTCGCTGATCAGGGAAAGAACCGCCAGCTCCTCGCCGCTTCAGTTCGTCCCCTATGAACAGGCTTATGAACCTGGCTTTGAGGACATGGAACGACGCGTTCCCTCGCTCGAGAAGCTGGTTCGTCTTACGGGCTTCCGCCCAACCACTCCCCTTGCCGAGATCGTGGACAAGGTGACCACTCACTTTCTGGAAAGCAAACGAACAAAACCAGTCGGAACGCTTCTCGACGCAGCCTAATTCGTAATCGAGTCACTATGAATACCTCCACCCAGCGTCAGGCAAGTGTTGCCCCCGGACTCAGCTTTGCTGCGCATCGGGAGGGATCGTTTGGCTTAGTAGAATCGCGACCATCAATCCTCCGCCGTCGCCACACGGGAATTCTTGTATTGATTTTCGCGCTGTCTCTGCCTTTGGTCAACCCATGGGTGAGGGGAGACGGCGTGGGATATTACGCCTATATCCGTTCGATGTTGGTCGAGCACAAGCTTGACTTTCAGAACGACTGGCGCGATGCCAATCTGAGTTTCACCCTGGGCAAGGTTCATCAAGACGGTGAGGTGGATGCGACCCAGTTCACGAGCACCGGTCATCTGAACAATCACTTCTCGGTCGGTCCTTCCATTCTGTGGGCGCCTTTTCTGGTGCCGCTGCATTTAGGAATGTCGGCGCTGCAGAAGCTTGGCTTCAATGTGCGGCCGGATGGATTTTCCCGACCTTACATCGTCACGATGGCGCTGGCCACAGCGCTATATGGTTTTCTAGGTCTGTGGCTGTCATTTCGTTTGGCGTGTCGTTACGTCGAAGAGCGATGGGCACTTCTCGCGACCCTCGGCATCTGGTTCGCCAGTTCCCTTCCCGTTTACATGTATTTCAATCCATCGTGGTCGCATGCGCAGTCGGTGTTCATGGTCGCTGCTTTTCTGTGGTACTGGCATGAGACTCGGCCGCAACGCACGTTGGGGCAGTGGATGATTTTGGGCTTGATCTCCGGGCTGATGCTGGATGTTTACTACGCGAATATCGCCGTGCTGGTGGTGGCTGTCGCCGAATCCATCGGACAGCACTGGCAAAATTGGCGCCAGCCGGGACATGATTGGCGGTCGAGTCGCCGGCTCTTTGTCGCCAATCTCACATATTGCGTCGCGATTGTTGTTGCGTTCCTGCCCACGCTGATTACGCGACAGATTATCTACGGACGCCCGCTTGAGTTTGGCTATGGTGGTACCGAGGTCTGGAAATGGTACGCGCCGCACTTGGGCAGCGTTCTGTTCTCATCCGATCATGGACTGCTCGCATGGACTCCTATCCTGATTCCTGCGGCGGCCGGTCTCATCTTGTTTCTCAAGCATGAGCGAAGGTTCGCGACTTATCTGATCGCGGCGGTCTTGTCTTTCTATTATCTGATTGCAATCGATCCGTGCTGGGATGGCCTGTCATCCTTCGGCAACCGGAAATTCATTTCGCTCCTGCCGTTGTTTGTCATTGGTCTTACGGTCGCGTTGAGCGAGTTTGCCGGCTGGCTGAAGAAGAGCAAACGGTCGATGGCGATCGCAGCGTCTGTGGTCGCCGCTTTCGTTATTTGGAATCTCGCTTTTATTTTTCAATGGGGCACACACCTCGTCCCGGCGCGCGGGCCGATCTCCTGGAAGCAGATGGCCTACAACCAAGCTGTCGTAGTGCCGAAGCGCGCTGTGACGGACGTGAAGGCGTATCTCGAAAATCGCCGAGGCTTGATGAATCAGATCGAAGCGGAAGACATCGAGCAGCAGAAAAAGCAAATGAAGGTCGGTGCCGGAAAATGACTACCGCCCCCACAGTGCTGCAGCGTCAGCCCACAGTGTTCCAGCAGCCCACGCTGCGAATCGAGGCGCCCCGCGGCTGGATCAATGTTGACTTTAAAGAGCTCTGGGACGCTCGCGAACTGCTTTACTTTTTCGTCTGGCGCGACGTAAAGATACGCTACAAGCAGACGGCCATCGGCGCCGCCTGGGCAGTACTGCAGCCGCTCATGACCATGCTGATCTTCAGCCTTTTCTTCGGAAAGCTGGCGAAGATTCCTTCGCATGGATTGCCTTATCCGATCTTCTACTACAGCGCGCTGCTGCCCTGGATGTATTTTTCGGGCGCGCTGCAGAACGCTACCAATGTCGTAGTGGAGCAGCAGCGTGTGATCACCAAGGTCTATTTCCCGCGGCTGGTGCTGCCTTTGTCCGCTGTGGTCGCAGGGTTGCTCGACTTCGCAATTGCATTTGGCGCCTTCCTGGTGATGATGCTTTACTACCGCATCATCCCGGGGCCGGCCATTTTGCTTTTCCCCTTGTTCCTCTTGCTGGCTGTCTTGACCGCGCTGGGAGCTGGCCTGTGGCTTTCCGCCATGAACGCCATTTACCGCGACGTACGCTACGTCGTTCCCTTCCTGGTGCAATTCTGGATGTTCGCCTCGCCCGTCGCTTATCCCAGCAGCCTGGTCCCCGAGCAATGGCGCTGGGTTTACGGCCTGAATCCGATGGCGGGCGTGATCGAAGGATTTCGCTGGTCGCTCACCGGACACGGACAGCCGCCGAATATTCTGCTCGCAGTTTCGAGCACCATGGTTCTGTTGCTGGTTGCGGGAGGCACGGCTTACTTTACCAGGATGGAAGGAACCATCGCCGACGTAGTGTAAGTGGGCAGAAGCAATATGAGCGACGTCGTCATTCACGTAGATAACCTGGGCAAACGTTACCGCATTGGCGAGCGCGAGCGCTACCTTGCACTGCGCGATGTTCTCACTCGTGCGATCAAGGCTCCGGCGCGTCTTTTCGGACCCGCGAAGCCCTCTTCTTCCAATGGAAATGGCAGCGGCGATCATTCTCACATCTGGGCTTTGAAGGACGTTTCATTCGACATCCTCCAGGGCGAAGTAGTGGGCATCATCGGACGCAACGGCGCCGGCAAGAGCACTCTACTCAAAATTCTTGCCCGCGTAACCAAGCCCACCTCCGGTCACGCTGAAATACTTGGACGCATGGGAACTCTGCTGGAAGTCGGGACCGGCTTTCATCCCGAGCTTAGCGGCCGGGAAAATGTTTTTCTGAGCGGCGCGATCCTGGGCATGAGCAAGGACGAAATTCGCCGCAAGTTCGATGAGATCGTCGACTTCGCCGAAGTCGAAAAGTTTATCGATACGCCGCTCAAGCACTACAGCAGCGGCATGCAGATGAGACTCGCTTTCGCGGTGGCAGCGCACCTCGAGCCAGAGATCCTGCTGGTGGATGAGGTCTTGTCCGTCGGCGACGTAGAGTTCCAGAAGAAATGCATGGGGAAAATGGGGGATGTCGCGAAAACTGGAAGGACAATTCTGTTCGTCAGCCATCAGATGAACCAAATTCGCCGCCTGTGCGATCGCGTGATCTGGATCGACGCTAGCCAGGTTCGAGAGCATGGTTCGACAGCCGAGATCACTGCTCGCTACGAATCAGCAGGCTCGGGGCTGGGCCTAACCGGCAGACGGGGCAGCCAAGGAACAAAAGCGCACTTCCAGAGTTGGGAGATTGTGGATTCCCGTGGGAAAGGATCGAACGTATTCAACTCTTTTGGACAGCTCGTGCTCAAATTTACCGTGGTCGTAGATCTACCGATATGGAAAGTCCACCACGGAATCGTACTTTATGACTCAGACAGACGACTGCTTTGGGGTAACGGTTTTGATGGGCTGGACCTCCAAGCGGGCACGTACCAGTTTGTCTACAAGCTGCCAACGTTGCCTTTACGACCGGGTTCCTATAACTGGTACGTAACTCTCCTAGATGAGCACGATTGGATCGACAGATGGGAATGCGTTCCAGATCTGCAAATCACGACGAAGCCAGTTACCCACCGACTGGACGAATGGGCAGGCTTCTTGAATATACCCTGCACCTTTTCAGCAATCGCCGACGACGCAGTGAACGTTTGTGAAACCGGTCAAATAAACGGTCTTCCGAAAGTTGAGAAGCTCACCATGACCCAGTTATCCAAAAGCAGGACCACTCCTTTCGCTTCATAAGTCTGATTGACTCGATGAATCTACTTTCACTACGGAATGCCCGCAAATTTCTCCGGAAGACGCCGGAGGAAAAAAGGATGACGGCTCGTTATCTCACCGCAGTGTACTTGGCGAAGCTGCCTTACGCTCCGCACAGAGCTCATCTAAGGATTTCCCCTCGAGAGCATGTTAATTTTTGGTGGTCGTATTTTCCTGGTACGGTTGATCCCGACGGTGCGAGCATTTGTGATTATTCGGGACCCGATCTCGGCTACCTTCGTTTCCTCTGGAAGTTCCTGCAGCCTGGCATGACCTTTTTCGACGTGGGAGCCTATCACGGTATCTATGCGTTGATTGCAGCGAAGAAACTGGGGAAATATGGCCGCGTGGTCGCTTTCGAACCGTCGCCGGACGGGTTGAGACGCTTGAGGCTCCATCTTCACTTGAATCGCATCTCATCCGCAACTGCTGAGAATTGCGCCATAACTGCAGAGGAGGGGACAGCGCCGCTGTTTACAGTTCTTGATGGCCATCCCGACATGAACAGCCTGCGTCACTCGGCGCCGGACTTTCCTGTAAGTCACACGACCGTCGCGACCACAACGCTCGACAGATACGTGCAGTACAAAAGGATTAACAAGGTCGACCTCGTCAAGATTGACACAGAAGGTGCGGAAATGGATGTGTTTCGTGGTGCCGACCGGTTCGTCCACCAGCTTCGCCCATTGATAATCTGCGAAGTGCTCGATCAGGTGACACGCCCTTGGGGCTATGCAGCGCGCGAGATCGTGGCTCGGCTTCAAACCCGTGATTATGACTGGTTCGACATTAGGCATGACGGATGCCTTGTCCCTCATCGCCTTCAGAGTGAGTACCCGGAAGTCAGAAACTACCTCGCAATACCCCGAGAGAAGCGAGATTCCCTCCGCCGAGTGCTTGACCCTTCGGCTGCCTTTCTCGACTTGGACTCCCAGGGCGAACGCGTACCACTTCAAATGTCAGATTGATCCTTATGCGCGACGCGATTTTTTTTACCGGCTGGACATGGAACGCATTCAACACTCCCGAGCGCGTGGCGCTTGCTATGGCGCACTTGGGAGCTAAGGTCCTTTATTGCGAAAATCCCACCTCACTCTTCCGCGACAGGCAACCGGCCGAGCTCAGAGAAGTGTCCGAGAATGTCTATGTGACCCGCCCGCGCCATTGGGGCCATCGGCTGAATTATTTCCCACCTCTGCGAAAAGCTCAGACAAAAGCTCTGGCCAAGCAATTTAGGCGTCTGGCCTCAACCTTAGGGCTAAGCGACCCTATTTTCTTCTACTGCAATCTCAGCGGATTAAAGCCTCTGTGCGAGGAGATGAAAAAGAACTTCTTCTCCGTCTACTTACGGCTCGACTATTTGGAGTCTGATTCGGATTATTTTGTCGAGGTGTCTGATGCGACTCTGGCGATCCCCAGGAGTGTATTCCACAAGCTTAAGGCAAAGTTTGGGGAAAAGGTCAAGTTGATCCCTCAAGCGGTCGACCTGCGCGTATTGCGTCAAAGTTCTGCGAGTCGTGCGGAAGGTGCTTCGCGGCTAGAGTGCGTCCCACGACCTCGGCTGGGATATCTTGGGTCGCCAAATGTTGGCCGGCTGAATCAGGAGGTTCTGTCTACTCTTCTTCAGGCGCACCCGGACTGGCACATGGTTTCTATTGGCACGAAGGCTGTGCCGCTGTCCAACGCTCACGCGCTGGCGTGGGTAGGCCCTCAAGAGCTGGCGGGCTACCTTTACGGCTTCGATATAGGATTTTTGCCTTACGACTGCCACGATGAGCAATGGCTGCACTGTGTTCCCCTCAAACTTTTCGAATATTTTGCGCTCGGGATGCCCGTAGTTTCCACTCCCTTGATTAATCTGTGGGAGTATGAAGATCTAATTTATTTTGGCGACACGGCGGAAGAGTTGGCCGCGGCAGTTGAGTCTGCACTCAACGAGCCGCTGGACAGCCCCAAGCGGCAGAAACGCCTCGACGTGGCGCGGAATCACTCCATTGAGAGTTTGTCTCGGTCCCTACTACAGGCCCTCCCGCTTGACGTTCAGGAGAACGCCCCCAGTCTCGCCGCACCCGTGCTTTGTGCCAGCTCAAACTTTTGCAGCGGCGCGGAAATTCTGTAGAGCCGGTAGTGGCAGTGGTAGGAAGGGGAAAACTGGTATCGCCAGGCCCTGTTGTCGTCAGATCCGAAGGAGGCGAGATGAATACATTAGATCTCGAAGCCAGCATTGCCCAGCAGGACTGGGATGCCCGGGCTCGGAAGAACGCCCTTCACTACATCTGCTCCGAACGAAACGACTGGGATCTCGAGTCGTTTTTCCAGTCCGGGGAAAATGACTACGCAGCACTCGTTGCTCCATTCCTGACAAAGCTGAGATTTATTACCGACCCGAAAGCGGTGCTTGAGGTCGGGTGTGGCGTCGGGCGGGTTACGTGTCGTCGCGCATCAGAATGCGCGGTTTTTTGAGTGCGCGCCGGCTCCAGATGAATCATCATCATCGCCGAAGCGAAGCGGAGGCTTATCATGGAGGGCATGCCAGAGCTGCTGC
>Ga0182015_10007720_pt1 | contig 10438 bp, 13 predicted proteins | sample 712P3MmetaG_FD_120478 | JGI IMG/M metagenome (GOLD analysis project Ga0182015, IMG submission 120478) | Permafrost microbial communities from Stordalen Mire, Sweden - 712P3M metaG | ecosystem: Environmental > Terrestrial > Soil > Wetlands > Permafrost | place: Sweden: Stordalen | collected... | reverse complement strand
GGCAGCGCCGGCAAAGACCAGGATGGCGATCTTATAGGCGAGCGAAGCAAAATCGCCGGTCAACAGCGGACCGACCGTGCCTTCGCCGTGGCGCGCGATCAGGACGAGAAGCGCGATCGCGAGGCCGGCGAGCAGAAGCCACAACAGGCGTTGGCGCACCGATTTCGTCCCTCTTACCGCTGCACGTCGCGCCGCACTTTCCGGATCATGCTAGGCGCCGCGCGCGGTTCGTCGATTCGTCGGACGACGATGACGAACGGGAAGAAGACGGCGATGAGATGTCCGCTCGCGGCTGGATCGATGGGGCGGCGCCATCCGAAATCGGCGCGAGCGCCGACATCACCCGCTCCGGCGGGAAGGTCACGACCACTTCGGTGCCGATCCGAAGCTTCGATTTGAGCGTGAACGTGCCGCCGTGCAGGTCAATGAGATTCTTAGCGATCGGCAGCCCGAGGCCGGCGCCCTGTTCGGCCGATTTGATCGAATTCGAACCCTGACCGAACGAGGCGAGGACCACCGGGATTTCCTCTTCCGGGATGCCCGGACCGGTATCCTTGACGCTCATGTATTGGCCGCCGGACGCGGTCCAACCCACCTTCAGCCAAATCTCGCCACCCTGCGGCGTGAACTTGATCGCGTTGGAGAGAAGGTTGAGGCAAATCTGGCGCACCGCCCGCTCGTCGGCCCATAGCCGCGGCATATCCGGTTCGAACAATTCGTGCAGCGTGAGACCGCGATTGCCGGCGCGGAGCTTCAGGAGGTGATGGCAATCCTCCACCACGCGATTGAGCGATACCGCTTCCTCGTTAAGCTCGTAGCGGCCGGCTTCGATGCGCGACAGATCGAGGATCTCATTGATGAGGTTGAGGAGGTGCACGCCGGAACTGTGAATATCGCCGGCATAGTCTTTGTACATCGGCACTGCGTGGGCGCCGAAAATCTCTCCCTGCATCACCTCCGAGAAGCCGAGAATGGCGTTGAGCGGCGTACGCAGTTCGTGACTCATTTGCGCGAGGAAGCGGGATTTGGCGATGTTTGCCGCCTCGGCGCGGCGGCGCGCCTCGTCCGAGATCGACTTCGACTGTTCGAGCTCGCCGATCAGCGCGTCCTTTTCAGCGCGGGCTTCGAGCGTGGCAAGCGTCGTCGAGTAGAGCCGGTAAGCAAGCAGCGAGAAGTAACCCTCCGCCGTCAGCGCCATGATCGCCAGGATGTAATCGTGCAGCGTGCCCTTGAACACGAAGTCGAGCGCGATGGCGATGGTGACCGGCAAGGTGAGCGCCAATACCGCCACCGGCAGGCTCGAAGCGAGCATGCTCGATATCGCCACGACCAAGAGCATGACGAACAGCATGAACGTGCCCGATTGCTCGTCGACGCCGACCGGATGGATGAGGATGAAGGTCCACGCCATGCCGAAGAACAGATCGAGCAGGATAAAGCGCAGCCGCCAGGCGTGCAGATTCACGGTGCCCGGCTGCTCGTCGAGGAATAGACGGCACGCGCGGATGATCACGAGATGGATGACCAGCGCGCCGCCGGTCCAAACACCCGAGGTGAGCGCCCCGGTCCACAAGCTCGACAGCAGTCCGATGGTGACGACGAGTAGCAGGATCACCAGCGATCCCGAGAGCCGGTTCTGGGCGAACTGGCGCAGCAATTCGTAGTCGAAAACCGGCCGCGTGCCGCTGGTCGACGTTAGCCGATCGCGCGCCTCGCGCACGTGCTGCGTAGCGAGGCGACGCTTGGTTGACGGTGCGTCGGCGGCGCCGTGCGAAGCGGGCTCGCGCGGTTCGCTGGTCGTGCTGGGCATTACCATCCGGGGCTGGCGATAATTTGCGTCAAAAGTCGCCCAAATTCCTTAAGACGAGGCTTAAGGCCGGACCGGGCTTGGACTTAAAGGCACGCATACGTTCATATTTGCAACCGCGGGCCCGGGCGGTTTGGCGCGCTGGCAGGCCGGACTGGGCCGGGATAAGGTTGCGCCGTCAAAGGGATAGGGACGGGAGCCCAATCGCAATGAAGTTTTACGATGGTGGGCGTGCGCCGAACCCGCGTCGCGTGCGGGTATTCCTGGCCGAGAAGGGGATAAGGATTCCGACCGAACAGGTCGATCTCGGGACCTTGCAGCATCGTACCGATGCCTACGCCGCGATCAACCCGATGCGGCGGGTTCCGGCGCTCGCGCTCGACGACGGCACGGTCATTACGGAATCGGTCGCGATTTGCCGTTACTTTGAGGCGCTTAATCCCGACCCGCCATTATTCGGCCGCGGCCCGCTCGCCAGCGCGCTCGTCGAAATGTGGAACCGGCGCGTCGAATTTCACCTCTTCTTCCCGGTCGCGACCGTGTTTCAGCATTTGCATCCGGGCATGAAGCAATTGGTCGATCCGCAGCTGCCGGCGTGGGGCGAAGCCAACAAGCCGCTCATCTTCAAGTTCCTGCAATTCCTCGACACCGAGCTCAAAAGCCGGCCTTACGTCGCCGGCGAGGCCTTCACCATTGCCGACATCACCGCATTGGTGTCGGTCGACTTCATGAAGGTGTCGAAGTTGACTGTGCCGGACGAGCTTGCCGAGCTGCGGCGGTGGTACGCGAAAGTTTCGGCCCGCCCGAGCGCCGCGGCTTAACAATAAGTCAAATTGGAACTTTGCGGCGATGAATTGATTATCGCCGGGCACGCGAAGACATTTTTTCTGGACATTCCTGAGGAGGAACCATGGATAAGAAGATAGCAGGTCTGCTTGGGGCAGCGGCCGCTCTCACCGCCGTGACTAGCGCGCAAGCCGCGACCTCGACGACGGGGCTCGAGCCGGCTGCGAATTACCGCGACCTCTTGGAGCCAATTCCGAATGCGCTCGCCCGGCTACAGACCGAGGAAGGACAGGGCAGGGCGGCGCCGGCTACCGGTGACACGCGCCTGGCCCAACATCATCATCATCACCATCATCATATGCGCCGCGTGATTCGCCGCATCCTGCATCCTCATCATCATCACCACCACGACTGACGTCGTGGCAGCGCCACGCGGTTCAGGCCCGGCGCTCCGGGGCGGCTATTCTTCTTTTTCCTTCGCTTTGGCGGCGCGGAGGAGGTGACGATAAGTGCCGTCGAATACGGTGTCGGTTCTCGACACCCACGTTGAATCCGCTGCCAGCGTCGGCCGGCTCGCGTGAATGCGCCGGTCCCGCAACTCGCGTTCGGCCGCTTCCTCGCCGTCCATCGGCACGAGTGTGAAGTCGGCGGTGACCGGCAGGACCAAAAGCTGCATCATCGGCTCACCGTGACGAAAAATGTGCGTGCGTCCTTCCGCGGGTGATTTGAATACGACAAACGAAATCATCGGCCACCATTCAGTTCGCAACAGCGCCGGCACGGCGATCGGAACGGTGTCGGTTGTATCGGTGTAAAATCGCGGGTGTGGCTCCGTGCGCACCGCCCATTCCGGCCCGACTTTCACATCGAGCAGAAGCTGGTAGGTGTAATACTCCCTGCCGAAGCTGCGGAACGGCGGCCATTGCAGGTCGCTGTCAGGCGGGGGTGGTCCAAAATTTCCGTCGAAAACCAGGCTTCCGTCTTTGTTTGTTACGTGAAGCTCATTTTCGTAGGGATAGAAAATTTCGATGCCGTACTGCGCCCCTTCGGTGAACGGCATGCAGTGCCAGGCGTATTCGTGCGAGCCGTCGACGCGCGGTTCGGCCTTACCGGCCCAGCCGGGCATTTCGAGCTTTGTGCGCCGCGGCCGCAGCCCCGGATTGACTAATCGGAATTTGATTTCGTGCATCGCTTACGTCCTGGTTGAGCTTTTCAGGCTAGGCTTGAAAGTCGGTGCTCGACAAGGCGTTCCGCGGATATTGTGGGGCTCATGAAGATTGCCGCGGATGCTGGCCCGCTCTCTGCGGAAGGAAGAGGAGGCAGGCGATAATGAAGGCGCCGATAACCGCCGAAGCAATAGGGCGGCTCAAGGCCAAACCGCCGTCGCTGACCGGCTTGTCGAGGAAATCGCCGACGGTGGCGCCAAGCGGTCGCGACAGGATGAAGGCGGACCAAAATAAAAAGACGCGCGAGACGTTTGTCAGATAATAGGCAAGAGTAAGCACGGCCAAAGCAGCGGCGAAGACCAGCGCTCCGCCTTCGTATCCAAGGCCGGTATCGTCGGCTGTCCAGTCTCCGAGCGCCGTTCCGAGCGTCTGCGAGAGCGTAATCGCCGCCCAATAGAACGCTTCCACTTGCGGCGTATTGACCGTCGCGACCGAGATGGAGCCGAGCGACCAATACCAAACGCCAAGCACGGCCGTGAGACCGATAAATAGTATGGACGATCCGCCGGCGTAACCGATGCCTAAAGACCGGTCGGCGAAATCGGCAAGGGTCGTGCCCGCCGTCGTGGAGGCGATGATCGTTGCCCAGTACAAGAAAGGGTGAAACTTATCCGCTGCGATCTGGACGGCGATCAGCACCACCAGCAGAGTGAGAAATACTGCCGTTCCGGCGAGATAGCCCCAATCGAGCGTCATGGTCACGGTGTCGCCGCCGGTCTCTCCGAGCGTCGTCGCCGCGATCTTGATGATCCAGAAAACGAGGGTGACTTCCGGGACCTTGCTGGTGAGGGTGGCGGCGCGGGTCATATGACAATTCATTCCAGGCGGGCAGGCCCGGAAAGCCACTGCAACGGCACACCTGAGACCGAACAGAAGCTAACTAAAGCCGTAAATTCTCCTTTGCAGCCTATTTGCTGATATAATTCGTCGCGTCAAGAAGCCGACCCCCGCGTTGGGTACCAAACTTGGATATTGCCCGTCGTTAGTTCAAAGTCGCATTTTCGTTGTGGCGGTCAGCACTTCCGGCCGTGGTTAGCCGAAGCCACGCCCGATCTGACGTGCCATGGGTGATCGACACGGTCGTGCCGTGTGGGGTCCTCACGATTTCCACACGAGCGTCAAGCTGTTTGGCCAGCGCTTCGACGATGATCGTGCCCAGTCCAGGATTTGGCTTATCCGAATCCGATTGGCCCTCCGGTCTTCCAATCCCGTTGTCCGAAACCGCAAGTCTCCAGCTCGATTCAGCAGTTTCATAGGCGACGACAAGCAAGCCAGCGGCCCCGTCGCCGACGAAGGCATGCTTGAACGCATTGATCACGAGCTCCGTGACAATGAGACCGATGCTGACCGCCTCGGCGGATGAGGCTGTGCCGCCTTCTGCCTGGATCTTCAATGAGATTGGACGATTGTCGTCCGTCATCGAGGCTGCCAGCGCCTCGGACAATCGAGCGAGATAGGGGCCCATCTCGATCGGATCGCCATGGCCTGAGGCCAGCAGTTGTTGTTGCACGGCCGCCACCGACATGACGCGCTGATGCGCGTCCCTAAGGTGCATCCGCGTCTCCTCCGACTGCACCGTTCGAGCCTTGAGGAGAAGGATGCCGGCGATGATCTGCAGGCTGTTTGCAATGCGATGCTGCATCTCCTGCAACAGCATTTCCTTCTGTCGTAGAAGCTGCGCCATCTCCCGTTCGGCGGCGCGCCGCTCGGTTACATCTTCGATCGTCAGGAGAATGAGCTTGTGAGCATTCCTTTGACTGAACACCTCCCGCGCGTTCAGGAGCATCGAGCGTCGCCCGATTCCGGGAAAGTCCTGCTCGACCTCGTAGGCCTCCATCACGGTGTGTTGCGGCGCGACGTTCTCCAGCAGGAACCGAAGCGCGGGGATATTCCATTGCCCGTCGCCCAGCGCGTAAACCGGACGATCCTGAATGTTCTGACGACTCATCTTGAAAGTCTGATAGAAAGCGCGGTTTGCAGTGACGACACGAAGGTTCTGATCGAGGACCAGGAGAGGATCGCGGATCGTATCGACGATCCCCTGAGCGAGCGTGCGCATATCATCGTTATCGATGAACGGTTGGCTATTGGCCGAGGCCAAGGAGTTGGCCGGGGGACGGCGCTGTAGATCGTTTGACGGTTCCATATTTTGACCCTCACCGAAAACAACCAACTCGTTCCCCGTAACGAGCGGTCGGCCGCGAATTCTCACCCACTTCCCCGTAATCCACCTCTGCGAAGTTATGAACGTGATAGTCGGCAGTCGCAGGCGAGAGGAGAACAGCCTCCTCGCTAAGAGAAGCCCCTTGCCAGCCCGAGGACTGTGCAAAATTGCTCACATGGAGAGGACTGTGGGTCGTATCGCCTACCGGCGCCAATCGGGCCTACTCGCGCCTAAACGAAACATATACAAATTTAGCCTTGATTTGCGGCTGCTGGTGCAAAAGACGATATTCAATAATGAATTTTGGACTTAATGCCGCGGTCGTAGTGTGCGGGTTTGCTCAGCGCCCGCATTTTAACTAGCGAGAGTCTTCAGACGCTCGCCGTGCTCGGCGCTAAAAAGCCGCGTCCGAGTTGTCTGCGGATAGTACCGCGCGGGACTGAAGCGTGAGCCCGCCACGAAACGAGCCATTCGTTGGCGGCGCCTTACTGCTGAGAGATACTCTGCGTACCGGGGTCTAGCGTGGCCGGTGCCGTCGCATCCTCTGTCGCATGTACCGTCTTGCCACGATTGTCGGTTACCCATTGGGCGTTGTCCGCGAGTTCGGTGAAGCTTCGTTCGAGCTTTTGAAATTCACGCGCCGCGTTGGGGCCGTTCGCTATCCCAGCCAATTTGGCATATTCGCTCGCTTTGGCGCGATATTCCTCGGAGGTGAACATAGCGAGCCTTTCTGTGGGACCGTTAGATTTAGATACTGACGGTTAGCGTGGGCTCTGGAGCGGGGTCTGTATAAAATTGCTCACCAGGCGCGCCCACGAGATAAAGCGCATCAGTCTAACACGCAAACGTGTCCGCGTGGCTTGTAACTCTTAGCGGCAACCCGGCGTTGCTGTAGTCCTCACAGCAATTCTTTGTTTGAGCCATAATCAGGAGAATCACGTGCTTCATAAAACACTCATCGCTCTCACCGCCGCGGTCGCTCTGAGTTGCGTGCCGATGGCGACTAGTGCGTCGGCCGCCGGCCATCCAGGTGGTCATGGCGGCGGACATGCCGCGGGCGGACACGCCATGGGCGGACATGCCACGGGCGGACACGCGGCCGGCGGATATGCTCGTGGCAATCACGTTGCCCGATACGGGGGTGGTTACCGCGGGGGCGGTTATCGCACTGGGCCGATCTATGACAGCTGCTATGGCTACAACCCTGGCTACGACTGTCCAGGCTACGGCGTTCCCTTGGTCGGCGGTTTGATTGATGGCGTCCTGGGTGGTTACGGCCCCTTCTGACGACAAGCGGCGCACTTGAACGGCGGCGGCCGCCCTTCCCGATCGGAAGCGCGACCGCTCCACCGCCACCGCGATGTGATGGCTTTCGGCGGAAGGTCTGAAAAGCGCGAGAAGACCGCCAAAGAGGCGGGATTCTATTCACTGTTGGCTATTGGAGCGAATCGCGGCCGATCAATCGAGACGTTAAATCCGGCCGAGCAGCATAAGAACAACAACGATGATCAAAATAACTCCGATGACGCCGACGCCGCCGTGTCCATAGCCGTAACCGTAGCCGCGAAAGCGGCCGCTGAAGCCGCCAAGCAGAAAAACGAGGAGGACGATAACGAGAATGATTCCCAAGGGCGACATGATCTTATCTCCGTTGTCTTTATTTTATGAGTAGCTCAATGCCGAAAGTGAAGACTGTGCAAGATTGCTCATTTCCGGCCGGCGCTCCGAAACCAAACGCGCGCGGCTGAATAGAGCGCCTCAAGCTTTGATGTGCGGCTGGTCGTGCAAAACGACATTCAACAATGAACTATGGACTTCGATGCCGCCGTCGATGCTGCCGTTGTAGGCAATTAAGCCCAGCTTTCGAAATTTGTTCATGAAGAAACTCACGCGGGATCGCGTTGTGCCGATCATCTCCGCAAGGGTCTCCTGGCTGATCTTGGCGATAATCGGCTCCGGTCTGCCGTCCTTGCCGAAGTTCGCCAACAGCAGCAGCAGCCGCGCGAGACGCTTCTCACTCGAATTGAACAGCTGATCGACGAGGTCCGCTTCAACCCGGATCGTCCGGCCCAGCAGATGGGCAATGAACAACTCGGAGAACGCCGGCTCCTGATGGATCACGTGAACGATGGCCGCCTTTTCCAGTCGCGCGATGGTGCAGTCCGTCATGGTCGTGACCGTCGCCGCGCGCTGTACTTGCCCGGCAAGACATCCCTCACCGACGAATTCGCCGGTTCCGAGAATTGCGACGACGGCTTCCTTGCCGTGCGCCGAAACGACGGTGAGCTTTACCTTGCCCCGCTGGATGTAAAAGACGGCATCCGCAGGGCCTCCTTGTGAAAAGACGACCTGCCCCTTGCAGTACTTTCCGATGCTCCGGCCGTCACCGACACGGGCGAGGAACGATTTTGGATCGAATGACGGTCGGCGTTTTGTCGCCATGATGACCTTCCGTACCGTACCGTACCGATACCATACCACGCGCTTTTTTGTGAAGCCACAACGCGCCCGGTAAGCGCGAAGGATCGCCTTGAGCCGTTATGCTTATCGGTAAAAAGCCACCCGGTCGGTCAGGCCCCCCGGGGAATGGAGTATTAAATATAAGATAGGGCGCACTTCCTCGTGAGCCATACTGCTCAGACATGCTCGGGTCGAAGATCAGAATGCAAGGCCGAGGGGCCTCAAGCAGGGAGCCGCGACAATGAATCCCATCACCGTATTTCTGACCATCGCGTGCCTGGCCATTGGCGTGGCTTTGGGCGCAACGGGGCACCTTTATGCGGGTATCGCCGTTGTGATCGCTGCGCTCATCATCGCCGCTGCGCTGAAGATGGCCAACAACTGGGAAAAATTCGTCATTCTTCGCGCCGGAAAATTGCGCGGCGTCAAAGGGCCCGGACTCTTTCTGATTATTCCCGTCATCGACCGCGTCGTCGCCGTCATCGATGAGCGTATTCAGACCACGGCCTTTAGCGCCGAGGCGGCGCTGACCAAAGATACCGTCCCGGTGAACGTGGACGCGATCATCTTCTGGTTCGTGCATGACGCGCAAAAGGCGGCCTTGAACATCACGAACTACCGTGAAGCCATCGATCGGGTCTCCCAAACGTCGCTTCGCGAAATGATCGGATCGTCGATGCTGTCGGCGCTGCTATCGGAACGCAGCGCGGCCGACGAACTTTTGCGCGGCGAAATCAGCCGCAAAACCGCCGACTGGGGCATCTCGGTGAAATCCGTGGAAATCCGCGACGTCGCGATACCGGTTGCCTTGCAGGACGCGATGTCGCGGCAGGCCCAGGCGGAAAGGGAAAAAGAGGCCAGGGTCATTCTCGGCTCGGCGGAGGCGGCGATCGCGGGAAAGTTCGTCGAGGCGGCCATGACCTATGCCGACCATCCAGCGGCCCTGCAGTTGCGCGCCATGAACATCATCTATGAGACGACCAAGGAGCGCGGCGCCACCATCCTGATCCCGACGGCGATGGTCGACAGCATGAATCCCGTGGTCGCGCTGGCGTTGGCAGGGCAGCAAGCCGCGCCGCAAAAAACGAACCCGCCGCTGCCGCGGCCGCCGGGTGAACGCTCGCAATAACGGCGCGCCGCCATCGCATCGCGCTCCCCTCGTGAATCGCGGGCGCGTGGGTTCTCCGACCGCCATCTGAAAATAGTGGCGCCGCCACGGCTAACTTTCTCGCATTTCGATCATATATAGATGAAGTCGCTTGCATGATGGCCATTCACAACATGCTTCGACCTCTATTTTGGAGATGATCGAAATGACGAACGCACCCGTGGCTGAACAAGCGGAGAGCGGATTTGATTTTAGCGCCGAGGCGGAGCTGTTTTCCATCCGTAATCGCAAGTCCAGGCGGCAACCCATCGGGTACCGACGTTTTGCGCGCGCGGCCGACGCCGTGCGTTTCGCGATCGAGGAGCTGCCACCTGAGTTTCTTCTCGGAGCCCATCTCCAGGTCGACGAGGAGAGATACGACGGCAACGGCATTCGCCGTCTATACGCCAGCACGGATTATCCCCTGGCCCGCCGCGCGGCGGCTTAGCGCGATGCCGACGCGCTCGAACAGCAAAACCGTCGCGTTCAATCATCCATTTAAGCTGCACAGCATCGATCGAATCCTGCCGCCCGGAGATTATCGGGTCGTGACCGACGAAGAGCTGATCGAGGAATTGTCGTTCGCGGCTTACCGCCGCGTCTCAACCATGGTTTTTTTGCCGGGTGAAGCGACGCGTGCCTCCTCGGAAGAGATGGTGACCATCGATCCGCGCGATCTCGACGCCGCGCTGGAGCGAGACAGCGCGCCTCGCGTCCCTGCCGGATAACCGCGCGAGCTGCGCGGCGCGGCTCAGCGCTGCAGCAGCGCGATCAGGCTCGATGTGTCCCAGCGGCGGCCGCCCATCTTCTGAACTTCCGAATAGAACTGATCGACCAACGCGGTGAGC
>Ga0182015_10007719_pt1 | contig 10438 bp, 5 predicted proteins | sample 712P3MmetaG_FD_120478 | JGI IMG/M metagenome (GOLD analysis project Ga0182015, IMG submission 120478) | Permafrost microbial communities from Stordalen Mire, Sweden - 712P3M metaG | ecosystem: Environmental > Terrestrial > Soil > Wetlands > Permafrost | place: Sweden: Stordalen | collected... | reverse complement strand
TCTATCTAAAATATTTCTTCTTATAGTAATAATACGGTAGAGGTCAGTTTTTTTTTAACTCTTATGGTTAACACCCCTGAGAGTTCTTATCAGAATCGAACTGATATCTTACTGTTCCTCACTTAGATAGTGAATATTAAGTTGTTTATAAATACACCATAATAGTAATTGTAATTCCATTTTACTAAAGAATTTTACGAGTACTATCAGATTCGAACTGACATAATCCTAATTGACAATTAGGTGTATTGCCATTATACTAAGTACCCTTAACAATAAATATAATACTCCTATATTTTCTAATATTAAATTTTTTAATTAAATATTAGCATCGTTTGTTTTTTTAGTTTCAGGTAGGGGGAGGGGTTAAACTGGTAACCATTTTATATGTTTATATCTTTAGTTAATCATATATTTAGAATGAATGATTTTTTCTAGATCTAATTTGCCTAATTTAGGTATAGATGGTATTTCTTCTTTGTAATTGAAATCGATTTTACTGTCATATAGAAAAACAAATTGTTTTCCGTCTTCTGTTATTATTGCATGTTTATTGTCTAAAATAGATTGAATAATTCTATTGTGAAACGTATCTAAGAAGTTTTCTTGTGTATAAAGCAATACAAATTCTTTTTTAACTCTAAATTCTAATTCGCCCATTTTATTAGGGTGCGTACCGAAACAATCATGAACTGTAATTATGGGTGAGAAATCGTCATCAATTGCTTTTAAAATTATTTTTATTAAGTGCGTAGCGTCTAAACTGTGTATGATGTTAGGGATACAAGCTTGGTTTTGTTTAATTTTGTTCATAATATTTGTTCATTCTCTGTAAACAATTTTTTTTCTTCTTCCTGCGAAGTTGCTAGCTACGTAAGACTGTTTGGTTTTTAAGTAATGCTGAGTGATTTTCATACCAGCAGGGGTAATTCAAGTAAGAGGTATCCCTAGTTCAGCAGTTATTTTTGTCATTCTGATAAAATAGTCGTAGATTGTGTTTAGAGAAGGGAATAACACGAATATTTTTTCGTCTATAATTTGCGAAATTTTTATTATATCTTTGATAGTTAAATTAACTGTTGAGCCATCTTTTGCTGGACAAATATAGATATCTTTTTTGGTGAAAAAATCTTTTTTCTTTTTTAATCCGCCGATAATATCCGAAGCGATACTATCTATAATATCTGTGTCTTCGTCATCTTGTTTAGCTTTATCTAGTTTGGAGATTATTTGTTCTGTTATTCCGTATCTTGTAACATTATATACTTTTGTCATAGCGATAACTTTTAGGATTTTTCTTATAATTTTTACAAGGCTAAGGGCATGGTATTCTAGAGTGTGTTCATCTCCGAATTTGTTAATAGCATTATTTATAGGTTCTAACAGTTCAGAGTAAATATCTTTAGGTTTTTTATTTTTATCGTAAGATGCGAGGTTTACTCTAATTCCTAATTCTAAATCTTGTAAAATTGCTGCTAAGTGTTGCCAATTGTGTTATCACTTAGATAATTTATTCTAAGTTTCCATTTTTCACAAAATGGTTCAGACTATGTCATCAACTAATTAAACAATTTATAATATTTAATTATAGTTGTCAGGTTTTCGTGGTGGGATTATTGTTTAAATAAATAGTAATACTCACCCACTAGTCGTTGAACGTTCTAGTTTAAATTACCAAAACTAGCTTCGCTTCAAATTGTCTCTAATTAAACTAATATAAATTAATATAAACTAATAATAGAGAGTTCTTTGAAATTTACCTAATTTACACTAAATTATTTCTAATTTAAGGGACTCAAATAAAATCCCGTTGCACGTTGCATCTAAGAATACAGGAATTTTAACTATATAATTAGGGTTATTGTGTAATTCTTTCATAGTTAAACAAAAAGATGTGAATATAAAAGGGTTTTCAGCAGAAAGAATTAGGTCTTTATCTAGGTTAATAATTTTATCGTAGTTATCTGTAACTCAACGTATTCTAACCGGAGTAGGTTCTTTACTAACATTGTCTTGGTTATGATTGTTAGCACCGTAAATATATAAATAATCTTTACCTGATTCTGTTAAAGGTTCTCCATCTCAGAAATCTAATACTGCGGATGCTAAATCACTACCTTGGTATGAAATAAAGAAGGATGAAATGTAAATTCTACCTCTTCAATCGGCATTAGTGCTTAAGTAAAAAGGTTTATTACAGTTAGCAAACGTTTCTGCTATTTTTAAAGTAATAGTTCTTTGTAATAAGTTTTCTGCTTCAACGGAATCTAGTAAGTATTTTCCTTCATTTTGAAGGAAGTTTAATAATAGATTGTTAATAGAAAATTTAATTTTATTTAAATAGTTAATCGCGTTATATAAGTTAGTTTTATTTTCGGTGGCATGATTGTGACTAAACGATTTACTTATAATACTGTTACATAAATCTTTATTAACTAAATAACCACCAAATGATTTGTCGCTTCATTCTACAGGTTCACAAACCATAGGTAAAGTGAAAGGATTAACTATTATATTGTTTCTAATTTGTTCTAAGTGTTTATCTTTGATTTTAATAAACGCTAAATCGAATCTATTGTAACTAACATAGTTTTGTACTCTTTCTACTAAATCATGAGGTATTTGACAGTAAATATCTAAGAAAAAACTACCTAAGTTTAATGTTTTAACTATATCGATTTTTAAACTTTTGATGAAATCAGGATACGTGGTTTTTTTATCTGTATATTTTTTTTGTTTACTTATAGTATATACGTGGTACAATATTGCTTTACCTATTTCAACCGACAGGGCGGTATATTTTAGTTTATGGTGTTGTGCAATAATTATAGCAAAGGTTAATAATAAATATTTTATACTTTCTTTTTTATTGTAAACAAGGAAAGGAAACTTATTTAATAGTTCCCCGCTTTCAAAGTAAATATTTAAAGTAGTATTAGCTTCTTTTATGTTTTTAGTTAACATTTGTGAATATCTGTTAGTTAAATACTTAGGATCTTGTAGTTTTTCTATTACTATGTCCATTCAAGTAGTTTCTATTATTTCTTGGGCCTGGTGTGAAGTATAATTAGGATTATTTAGAATTTCTTTTACAGAATCTAAGTAGTTATTTGTTTCTTTACTTGTAAGCATATCATTTGAAGAAGTAGATGGCAAACTGTTTGAATAACAGTTATAGGAAGAACAATGGATATTTCTGTTGTTATCAATTAGGGGGGTAAAACTCTTTTTATTTGTATTGTAAACACTAGCAGGGGTTCTGTCTGACAGTTTAACATTTAAAACATTTAAGCTAGAAATAGTGTGATATTCTCTTTTATCTCCCTTAGAAGTATTATTTGTTGAATCATTGGAAAGTTTACAGTTAATTTCTTTTTTGGTAACAATTCGATATCTAATTACAACGTGAGTAGTATATTCACCTTCGTTTACTATTTCTTTTCTTTTTATGTTAAAGATTTCGTAATATGAATTTAATAAGTATTCTAATTCTGTTATATGGAATCTTTTTACATCTGCTAGCGAGATTATATCTATTTTGTTAGTTAGCACTCTAATGTGCATTAAAACGTCAGAAGTATCTGGTACGTCAGGAGATATATTTGCAATAAAAGCTGCGATGGCTTCACCTACGGAACTGTGTAAGGTAGTTGTTAAATCACTGTTGTTTGCAGTGGTTTCATGTACATAATTTGACCAAGTAGAATCTATTTTTTCTTCTGTGTTTTCAGATAAGGTAAAAAGTTCATCAAAAGGAGGAACGTTTAATCAATTTTTAGGATCTCCTGCTACCATTTTTATTTCATCCGAAACAGTTTTAGAAGTGAAATCTATGTACGGTTTTACTCTTGATCTTAGTCCTTTTTCTTCTGAATAATAAGAATCTACTATTCTTCGCATCAGATCTACCCCAAACCAAGATTTAAGGAATTCATCTAATCTAAAGGAAACGGGAGAATTTATATGTCTTTTAGAAGTTGGACCTCCACTTATTGAGATTCCTATTAGTCTAAACGCAGTTAATATGTTTTGTCAATTGTTCGTTCTAAACATAAATACTAAATTTGTATTTTGTTTAAAATTATCTAAGAAATATTTAATTGTTAATGATGGTTCTAAGAATTCTTCTAAAGAGATCCCTTGAATTCTTAAGTGAGGAGAGAGATCTTTAGTGATTCCTGCTTTTTGTTCTACAACGACTAAAGTATAATGATTAAAGTGTGAATATTTGAATCTTTCTAATAGATTTGTTTGCATTGGTAATGATTCATCGTCATTACAAAAATAGGTTGCTACTGACATTTGGTAAAATTTTGAGTTTCTTTTTTTAGCTGGAAAAGTAAAGGTTACAAAAATAGTATATAAGTCTTTCATAGTTGTTTTATTTGTATTTAATTTGTAATTAGGGAGGAATTTTATATTTAATGTAATTAGTTACCTCTAATTTTTAACTACATGTTTGTTTTAATAATAAGAAAAAATTAACAAATTGTAATCTAGTAGAGCAAAGGGAGAGAATATCTCCGTTGATTATTATCAGATTCGAACTGACATTCACCGTGCGAAAGACGATTGTATTTACCATTATACGAAATAACCCTCAGGAAACACCCAGAATCGAACTGGGACTTTTTATTTAAAAGATAAACACTCACGCCAATCGAGTTCTGCTTCCTTGTATTTAATAATAACTATTTTATTTTATGTAATTTTTTATTAAGTATTTCAATATTAAATTAATTAAGTTATTAGAATGGGGGGTTAAATTAAGAAAGTTTATTGTATTTGATATTTTCATTTTAGAAAACCAATTCAATCTAATGTTTTTGTTTCTGGGTCGTAATATTTACCGCATAAACTAGTAGCAAGCATAGTATTAGGAAGATCTTCTAGGTCGTCATCGTTATATGGGTCATTAATAGGATCATCATCAAATATTAATCTGCCTTTTGTCAGTATGTGAGTAACTTTTTGGAAACCTTTACTATCGAATCATTTTATCCTAATCGACAAGTTTGCTTTGATTATTATATCTAGTATGTCATCGCTTACATCTGTAATATTCACTAAAGGAAGTATTTGTATAAAGCTACCGTCTACTAATCGTAGGTTAAGTGATAACAGTATTTTTGTACCAGGTTTCTGCTGTGCCACATACACATATCGATCCTTAAAATATTTTACTCTTTGTAAACAAGTGGAAGATAAATTTAGTTTCGATCTATAAAAATCGAATTCGTCACACAATCATCCTCTGAAAATATCGCTTGTATAATGTGTATAATCTATTTTATCTGTATCTGCTGGATCACTACTTAAAATATTTGTAGTAGAAAAGGGACGTATTGGAGAAGAAAAGGAGAATAAATTAAGAAAGTTTTTCATATTTTTATAAATTTAATTTTGTAATTAAGGAGGAGTTTTATATTTAATGTAATTAGTTACCTCTAAATTCTAATTACATGTTTAGATAGGAGTGGGATTTAATGGAAAGTTATAAAGTATGAGGGGAGGGGTTTAAATTTTAATTGGCTGTAAAGTATGAGTGGGGGTTAAATTATATTAAATTTTAGTTTATAAATCAGCCTAATAATTTACATAACGCAGCGTATGGAAAAGGTAAATTAGTTAGGAAAGTAACCAGGAGAGTAAAACTACGTAAGTTTATTATGATAATTAATATTCTAGTTGTCAATGTGTAATAAGAAATCTTCAATGAATTCTATATTTTCTACGTTTTGATCTAAACCATCCTGTAGAAGTTGAAAACTATTAAGTAATTCTAAATATTTTCTTTTGAATTCAATCAAACTGTATTTTTGTTCCAATAATTTTAAGTATTCTTCTTGTAATAAATTATATTGAATATTTTGTTGACTTATTGTTTCTAAATTATTGCAATATAAATAAATTAAAGCAGAAGTAAGAATTACTATTCCACAGATTATAAATGTTTTAGACTTATAAAACGATTTAGATTCTATACTGTCTTTATTGTTTACTATTTCACTACTATCCTTATTATCATTATAATCATTAATTAATTTAGTATCTGGTGTTATAATTTTACTTGTGTTATCTGTAAAACTAAAAATATTATATAAATCTCTACAATAATGATATAAACTATAAAAATGATTTGTAACGTAATCTAATATATTAGTTGAAATTAGTAATAAATAATTTAAATTAATATTTTCGAACAATGAAGGAAAAAATAGCAATAATAAAAATATCAACAATATAAATATTAAAAAGATTGATAAATATTTAATATATTTTAATATATTACTTTGTCCACCTCTTTTTACTTTACCTATTATTATTGGAGTAGTAATTAATTTATTTCAATTACTTTTAACTTTATTTAATTTAGTTAAGAAATTTTGGTGAATAAATATTAGAAGGAAAGGTACTATTGATTCTGAGATATCCGAGTTAGTATCTGCTTCTAATTCGTGTGAAGCAGTATTAGGAGTAGAAGTAGATGTAATTTCTTCAGGATTGAATGAAGTATTAGAGTTTTCAGAGTTAACCTCTGTTTCACTGTCACTACTTGTAAGAGCATCTGAGTCGGTACTACTCCCAGTATAAGAGCTAGCATCACTGTCACTATTTTCGGTTTCAGAATTATTATCTAATTCGTTTTCTATATTATGGCCATTTTCTGCAATAATTATATTTTCATTGTTTGCACCCGTAACAGAATTCAAAGTATTAATTGTATTTTGTCATTGAATAAATAAATCGGATGCCAATTTGGGATCATCTTCATCTATAAAGTCTTCGTATATTTCATTTGCTTCTGCTTCTAGTTGGTTTACAAAAGTGTCTAGGGCTCGAGAATGATAGTCTAGATAAAATGTAGTGTGTTTAATTATGAATCTTAAGTATGATTCATCGAAAATAGTTATTAGTAAAGGATTAATTACTATGGAAAGCATAGGTAATGACAGCAATGCAATAAGTATTAGTTTTATAGTTGTTTTTCTACTTGTGTACGATTTACCCAGTATAATTGGAGTAGTAATTAACTTATTTCAATTAGTTTTTAATTTTTTAATGTTAATTAGTGAATGTTTGTAGATTAGTAACAAGGGGAGAATTGATTCATGGCTTGAAGAATCTTTCTTTGATTTGTAATCGCTAGTAATATTTACATCAGAAGACTTATTTGAAGTATCGCTGCTTTTATTAGGATCTGCTTCTACTTCGTTGTTATTTTCTATGAAAGATTCAACTATATTACCTACTTCGTCTATGGTTATTACTTGGTTAGGTCCTCATCCCATGATATGTGATAAATCATTGAATAATGCATGATTGTTTGCTTCTACAGCAGCTTGTTCTGCTGCTTCCTCTGACGCATCTTGTGTAACATCGGCTCCTTCAGTAGCTTTGAATATATTTTGTATTTGTTGAGTTAATGTAGAAGCCAAATCCTTACTTTCTGTCCTTGATGAGTTTGTATTTACTTCACCATGTAAACTAGAATTTGGATCTATAATATAGTTAGTACTAATATTTATTATAGAGTGTGGATACATGTCAACAAGTATCCAGTTTAATAAAGGATTAAAGAGTATTAATACTGAGTGTGATAATATTAATAATATAATTAATTTTAAGTTGATATTTTTCATTGTTATTTAATTTTTTGTAATGCTTTTTTCAGCATGCCTTTTAATCTGGTGTTTAAATTTTTATTTTGTTCTGTGTTAGAATTACTATTCGTGCTTCCTGCATCTGTGACTGAAAATCGAGATGGAAGATTATGATTCTCTAACCTAGTTTGAGCTAAGTAAGAAGGAGTGAACGAAGTTCTCCCTAGATTGATTTGTCTTCCGAATAGAACAGTGTTTGGAATTGTGTCACTTTCAGCTCTAGGTCTTGTGGTAGTGATATCCTCATTAACTGATAAACCATAAGCAGGTAAATGTTCTCGGTATCTTAGTAAGTCAGCGTGATCAGAGTATCCGTTAGGAACAGGTGGTAAACTTCTTCTATTCATTTCAGCAAGTAAATTTAATTGTGAATTATTAAGGTCTCAATCCGCAGCAGTATGGTAACTAGTGTTTGATTCTAATGATTCGACTGATGAATTAGCTGTATGATATGAATCTGTGTCTGAGTCTGTATCCGTGTGTGGATGAGAATCGCCTGTGAAGGGAGATACGGGATTTACAGGATTTACAGGATGATCTACTAAGGTAGTTGATGTAGACACTACTGATTCAGGATATCTGTCTGAGGTGTTGTTTTTAGACACCGGTGATAACGGGTCTGGAGATTGAGATCGAGATATATCTTCGTTTAGGTTAGGTCTTCCTATAGAATCGTTGTCTACGTACTCGTATCTATTAGCTTTAATAGTTTTAATTAATTTTTTGAATCATTTTCTAAACTTTCTTAGTTTATTTTTAAAACTGCTTTCGTCGTGTTCACGTTCTAACGGACGATAAAATGATTTTGTATGATCATAAACGTATTGAAAATATCTTTGTGTTCAAACTTCTAATAACATAGGATCATAGAAAGCTAATAATGGAATTAATACATTTGTCATAGGATCTATCGACACTGATCATAATTTTAATATTGTAAATTTTACAATTAAACTTAAGATAGATGTTATGAAGATTTTAAACAGTAAAGAAGTTTTTAAGTACTCGAAGGTTTTTGAATTTGTAATTCTGACGTATAATTTGCTATTTTTAATTTTGTTAGATAATAAACTATTGCTAAATATCAGTAAGAACGGAATGATCAATTCGTCTGTTGGATCATCATAAATAGGATTATTTACCATATTCGATCTTTTTTCCGCTAAAGCTGTTTGATATATTACGTAGGCCGGATGATTTTCAGTTATGCAACCTGTCGCAGGATCTATAACTGTTGAACCGTTTGGTCTATTAACTCCTTCATCTTTGAAAGGATTTTCGTTGTTTATTTGATTTCTTGTTAACTTGTCGTACGCGGCTGATCTGTTTCGATTGATAACTGTTTCTGCTGCCGTGTCTGCCTCTGTTTGTAATGGAGATATTTGTGCGGAAGCGCTTGTAGAGTCGAAGTTAAGATTTTCATCTGAATTATATAATCTGGCTTTAACTTCTCCGTATGTTAATGTTGTAGATGCAGATACGGTTGAAGATCTTTCTTCTTGAGAATCCCCTTTTATATAAATTGTGGACATTGTTGAAGTTGAACCGTGAACCGGTTGATTACTGATTCTTCCTTCCTCGATAGAAGATGTTTCTATTGAAATACCTGGATAATTTAATATAGTGGGTACAGATGATCTGGGCGATTGATTTGGTAAGGGGTTAGAACCAAGGTATGTTTCGCTATCCTCAAAAGATATGGGACTAGTGCTTCTTGGATTAACTGGTGTCGAAGGTTTTAGTATATTTTTTAGTTTAACTAAGAAACTTGTGGACAATAAGATATGTTTCATATCTATGATATCTGTTGTTGCAGTTGAATTTAATAGTAGAATTGTACTTAATATTGTTGCATAATATATAAATGCGAAATGTTTTTTGATTGTTGATAATATGTTGTTCGTATGTAATCTAGATGATTGGTTAATTGTGAATAAGAAGGGTGAAATTGATTTATTTATTGAGGGATCGGATAAATAAGGATATAGCATTAATACTAAAAATAATAAGCTGACTAATACGAATTTGTCGGTACCAGTATCTAAGTCAGAATTTGATTCTGATGTAGATACTGGTTCTTGGGCAGAAGGTGAATTAGATGGAGAAGCGGAAGATGCTTCGGATGGCAGCATTGTATTTGTTCAAGCACCGTAACCTTCTAATAATCCATTTAAGATTTCAGATATTATTTCTGTTATCTTTTGTATAGAATTTGATAAAATAGATGGTAATTTAAGAACCGGACATGAAGAGTAAAGACTCCCCACCCCTGTTAAATGTATGCAAAATAAGATTGTGAAAAATAAACTACTTAGATTTGAACTTGTAGGTAGTTTGTTTGAGCTAATAGCAAAAAAATGTTTCATATTTTATAATTAAATTTTTGTAATTAATGAGGTTTTTACAATAAACTCTCTTTATAAAAAAAAAAATAAAATTTTTAATTATTTATTTTTAAATAATAAAAAAGATTAAGATAAGTAATAATCCTCTAATATTAGTAACTTAAATGAAGGAAGAAAAAAAAACTTCTTTCTCCACTACCGGCCACCCATGTGAAACCCTATTTACATTTTTGGACTTTTTTTTGACTGGTTTTACGTTTTTCTGGTTTTATTTTCTAATTTTAACCTTATCCCCCCAACAACTATACTTTACAATCTATACTAAACACTACTGCGTCAATAAGGCGATTATGACATAATTTCACTTATTTTTACAACTTTCCCTTCTACTTCTCACAATAAAATGAGAAATTCTCGCCTTATCTCCCC
>Ga0182015_10007718_pt1 | contig 10438 bp, 15 predicted proteins | sample 712P3MmetaG_FD_120478 | JGI IMG/M metagenome (GOLD analysis project Ga0182015, IMG submission 120478) | Permafrost microbial communities from Stordalen Mire, Sweden - 712P3M metaG | ecosystem: Environmental > Terrestrial > Soil > Wetlands > Permafrost | place: Sweden: Stordalen | collected... | reverse complement strand
TGACCGGTCAATTGGGTGACGTCATGAAGGAGTCGGCGGAGATTGCCATGTCCTACGTGCGCAGCCACGCCGAGGAGTTGGGGATCGATTCGAAGTCGTTTGCCGGCAGGCGCTTCCACTTCCACGTGCCGGCGGGCGCCGTTCCCAAGGACGGACCGTCCGCGGGCGTCACCTTGACGACGGCGCTCGTCAGTCTGTTGCTTGGCGAGGCCGTTCGTCCCGTGGTCGGGATGACCGGCGAGGTCACCCTGCAGGGTCGCGTGTTGCCGATTGGCGGGGTGAAGCAGAAGGTCTTGGCCGCTCACCGCGCCGGACTAACCGAAGTCATCTTGCCCGAACGAAATGGACCGGACCTTGATGACGTCCCCGAAGAGGTCCGCAACGCCATGACGTTCCATCTGGCCGCGCCGATCTCCGACGTGCTGGACACGGCATTGCGCCGCGAGGTGCTTATTACGGAAGAAAGCGAATTCTCGGCGGTCGCCTGAACTAACTGGGCAACGCCGCCATTACGGCTCTACGAGCAGCAGCAACTGTTTGGCGATTTCGTTTAACGGCGCAGGGCCACCCTCGGCTCTGCAGAGGATGAGTCCGCCCTCAACGCTGGCGACGCTGATAGTGGCAATCCCCTCCGCTCGTTTTTTCGAAATGCCCACTTTCCTCAGCTGCTCCGCGAGGAGTGCCACCCACGAGTGGAACACCTCTCTGGCGAGGAACAAGAGTTCGTCATCGCTGGCGGTGACGTCAACCGTCACTCCGGCGACCGCGCAACCGGCGGCACCGTCGGAGGCGTCCGCGACGTGTTGGAAGAGAGCGACGAAGTGGCGCAATACGTCCGCCGGGGTGCTCGCGGTAGACGTTTGCATGTGAGCGAGTATCTGCTCCGATGTCCAGCGCATTGCGTCCTCGGCCAACTCTCTCTTGCCACCGGGAAAGTGGAAGTAGATCGACCCACGAGGAGCGCCGCTCTCGGCCAGTACCTCAGTGAAGGATGTTGCGTTCAGCCCCTGCGAGCCAATCAAAGCGGCGGCGCTTTGCACCATCTTGCTTCGACTGTCGTTGGTCATGCTCTCCCCAATTGACTATGACGAGCGTCATAGAGTACGCTGAGCCCGCTGACTATGACAGCCATCATAATGAACGAAGGGAAGCGCAATGCCAATGATCGACGTGTACTCCACCGAAGGAACCTTCTCTGACAAGCACGCGCTCGCCAGCGACTTGGCGAACGCCGTGATGCGCTGGGAAAAGGTGCCTCCAATCTCACTGTTCAAGAACAACACGGCGGCATTCGTTCACGATCTTCCCGAAGGAGCAATCTCGAACGCCGCGGGTGACAGTAACTACGTTCGAGTCCAAGTCCTTACGCCAGTCGGCGTTTTGGACCGTGACAAGCAACTCGGGGTAGTGAGGGAGCTGACCGACATCGTCGCCGCAGCGGCCAGCGACCCGAGCTTGGTCGAGAGAACATGGGTGCTCATCACCGAATCGCCCGAAGGTGGATGGGGTATCAAGGGCCACGCAAATACGGGTGAGGACATCGCCGCAGCCGCTCGCGAAGAACTGACGAAGGCCGCACAACAAAAAGATCCTTCTTCATAGTCCCAAGTACAACTCTGTACGTGCGTCCGCGATGGTGATGCTCTACTGGTCCGCACCAGGCACCTTGTGCAATCCACAGCCGCTTGGTACCATCACGAACGTCTGATGTCGTTTCGGGCGAAATGGGGGTAGGGCAATGGCGAAGCAAGTTGTGTGTCCACCTTGCGGAGAAGTGATCGCCGGCGAAAGTGACGATGAACTTGTCACGAACGTCATCGGTCACGCTAAGAATCACGGTCACGAATTAGGTGACAATGATCGCTCGGAGATTCTGGCTGGGGCGCAAGAGGTCTAGTTTCAACGCTGGTAGTAAAGGGTTACGAGTTTCGTGGTCCGAGGACGGTAGTGCGTGCTGCAAAATGCGCTGTGCGGATAGTACATGAGGAATAAGGAGATCGGAATGACGTCACCAGTAACGACATTGGATCAGCGCTACAGCGCTCCGAGCGCCGTAGCGACTACCTGGGAAGAAACCCAACAAGTGATGGAGAGCGCGGAACTATTTTGGCTCACGACGGTGCGCGCCGACGGCCGGCCCCACTGCACGCCGCTCGTCGCCGTGTGGAGTGACGGCGCGCTGCATTTCACCACCGGTGACACGGAGCAGAAAGCCGCCAACCTCAGGACCAATTCCCACGTCCTTCTCGTAACGGGGTGCAATGACTGGCAAGCGGGATTAGACGTTGTCGTTGAGGGCCAGGCAATTCTCACTACCGATCAGCAAGTGCTCGAGCGAGCGGGCGAAGTGTGGAGCAAGAAATGGGATGGTGACACGTGGGGCTTCACGGCGCGCGACGGAAAGTTTTTCCATCCCGGCGGATTCGAGGTGCTGGCATATTCAGTGGTACCCGAAAAGGTTCTGGTCTTTGCCAAGGGCACGTTCGGGCACACACTCCACCTGTTCCCAGACTCTTAGGCTCGAGTTGTCTTCAAAGCGACGTCACGCTGAGCCAATTAAATGCTTGCCGGCAAGCATTTAACGTTATACTAAAAGTATCTCAAACAATCCCACAACCACACGATCCGTAGGCTCACGATCCGAAGCGGCGGAACGGTTGCGCCGAGTCATAGGTCGGATGAGTCGCTCCCTTCGCCTCGTCCACGTCGACGGTAACCTTTCGCCGAGTCAACGCGAGGTGCTCTTTACGATTACCCGAAGCGGTCCCGTACGCCTTTCTGAGGTGGCGGCAAGTGAGGGCATTAATCCGACCATGCTGTCGCGGATCGTGGCGCATCTCGAATCCGCCAAACTCGTCATTCGTACACCCGACTCGAGTGACGCACGGGTCATGCACCTCTCCTCCACCGATCAAGGACGGGCCCTGTGCAAGGAGATCCGTAACGAGCGCACTGACGCACTGCAGTTGGCTCTCAGCCAACTCACTGTGGAGCAGCGGCGATCGCTGCTTGAAGCGCTGCCGGTGCTCGAGTCGCTTGTCGAGACCTTGAATGGTCGAGAAGAGTGAACGTGCAGTCGTCCGCCAAGCGGACCTTTTCCTCCATGTCGAACCCTAACTACCGAAAATTCTTCTTCGGCCAGACCACCTCACTCGTGGGGACGTGGATGCAGACGACGGCCCAGTCGTGGCTCGTCTTTACGCTGACCCATTCAGCCACCGATATTGGCTTCGTGGTCGCGTTGCAAACGTTGCCCGTACTCTTGCTTGGCCCGTACGGAGGGGTCATTGCCGATCGCGTCAACAAACGGCGCCTGATGATCGTGTTGCAGTCGCTCATGGGTGTCCAAGCGGCCATACTCGCTGTACTTTCACTCACGCACGTAGTCACCTACTTCGACGTGTGCGTGTTGGCCGTCGTGCTGGGACTCAACAACGCCTTTGAAAACCCCTCGCGCCAATCCTTCATTCTCGAGATGGTCGGACCGAATGACCTGCGCAACGCCGTCAGCCTGAATTCCACCATGAATAACGTGGCCCGAGCCGTCGGTCCCGGCGTCGCGGGCGTACTCATCGCGGCCTTCGGCGAGGGTTGGTGCTTCGCGCTCAATGCCGTGAGTTTTGTCGCCGTCGTTGGATCCCTGGTCGCCATGGATCTGACCAAACTCAATCCGAGCCATCCGACAGTTCGGGCCAAGGGTCAACTTCGTGAGGGGTTTCGCTACGTAGCCCGGACCCCGATACTGCTGTTCCCCTTGATCATGATGGCGCTGGTCGGAATGCTCGCCTACGAATTTCAGGTCACGCTGCCCGTGGTTGCCGGCACCGTCTTTCATGGGAGTTCCGCGGTTTACGGCATCCTGATGGCGGCCATGGGAATAGGCGCGGTGGTTGGAGGACTGTGGACGGCCGCCCGTGGAAAGACAGGAATCCGAGCCTTGATCAAGGCCTCGCTCGTCTTCGCCGTGTGCATGACCTTTGCGGCACTCGCTCCCGCGCTCGCCATTGAACTGATTGCCTTGGCACTCGTTGGCTTTGCCAGCGTGTCGTTCCTCTCCATGGCGAACTCGACGCTGCAACTCGGTACCGATCCTCAGATGCGTGGGCGAGTGATGGCGCTCTGGGCGGTCGCCTTCATGGGATCGACACCCATTGGTGGCCCGCTCATCGGATGGATAACGAGCGTCGCCGGCGCTCGAGTAGGTCTTGGTGTCGGGGCCGCCTCGTGTCTGCTCGCAGGACTTATTGGATGGTTGACTATTCGTCACTACCGCGACACTGGCACGTCACTTCGTGACAGCCAGACCAGCGACGATGACCGTATCGGCGCCCAACATCTTCAACGCCAGGCCACGCCCTATGACGGCCAGGAGCTCGACGCCTAGTACGTATTCCCGCTGTAACGCCTATTCGGACTGGGGGTCGATCACGACACGACCACGCGCGAATTCAGGTACTTGCGCTCGGCCTCGTTCGTCGACAGTTCCGCAGCCCGTTGAAACTCCTCATTGGCTTCGCTCGTGCGCCCGAGCTGACTGAGTAAATCCGCCTTGATGGAATAGAGGTAGTGGTAATTGGCCAGCCGCTCGTCGAGTTCGAGTGCCTCAACTTCTTGCAGCGCGACGTGCGGGCCAGAGGTCTTGGACGTCACCACCGCACGATTAAGAGCGACGACCGGCGAGGGCCACACGAGTAACAGTTCGTCATACAAGTGACGAATTTGGAGCCAATTGGTTTCGTCAAAGGCTGGCGCCTCGGCGTAGAGCAACGCGATCGCGCCCTGCAGGGCGTACCGACCCGGTCGAGATCGACGCATCGAGAATTCAATCAACTCTCGAGCCTCATCAATAGTGAACTGATTCCACGTTGAGCGGTCCTGCTCGTCGAGGCGCAGCGGTTCACCTCTCGCACCAAGCCGTGCGTCCCGACGAGCGTCGTTCACGAGCAGTAGACCCAGCAGTCCGGCGACTTCGGGTTCATCGGGCATGAGCGTGCGGAGCATTCGAGCCAAGAGAATGGACTCATCAATGAGATCAACACGGAGCAGTGAATCACCCGACGGTGCAGTATGACCACTCGTGAAGAGCAAATAGATCACGCCGAGGACGGGCCGGAGCCGGTCAGGAAGTTCAGACTCTTTGGGAACCCCGACCCTGATTCGGGCGATTGAAATCTTCTTCTTCGCACGAGTCAGTCGAGCGCTCATGGTCGACGGTGACACCAACATCGACCGCGCGATATCCGGTGTCGACATACCGCACACCAATCGCAAGGTCAGCGCCAGTTGGGCTTCCTGGTTGAGTGCTGGGTGACAACACATGAAAATAAGTCGTAATCGCTGGTCTTGAACCACGTCAGATCCTTCTCTGGACCAATCATCTCGGCCGAGATCGTTGCTCCCGGCCATTGCGTTCCCTTCGTCACGCTCGTCGTCGTCAATGAGCAAAGGCATTTTCGAACGAAACGTGGTCTCGCGACGCAGCACGTCCACCGCTCGTCGTCGTGCCGCAGTGGTGAGCCAGGCCCCCGGGTTGTTGGGCACACCGTCGCGGTTCCACGTCACGAGGGCCTCGGCGTACGCCTCTTGGACGCACTCTTCGGCCACATCAATATCGCGAGTCATCTGCATCGTCGTGGCGAGCAGCCGTGCCCACTCACTGCGGTGGGCTGAGCCAATCGCTAACTCGACGTCGGACGAATCCATGAACCTTCTACTGGACGTACTTCGACGCCACCGCCTTGATGATGAATGGGGTTCTGTCGAGCAATGGCCAACGCCGCGTCGAGGTCGGGCGCCTCAACCATGTACAGACCCAGCATGACTTCCTTGGCTTCAAGGAATGGGCCATCGGTAATGACGTCGCCGCGAAGCGACGTGGCTACCGTAAAGTCTTCGAGCGCGATGGCGCAGAGCATTTCGCCCGAAGCCTGCATCCGCTCGGAGTACCGCTCATGCTCCGCACGCGCACCGGGATTGGGCTCTTGATCGTCATCGTCGGCGGGTGCGTAAAGAAAGATTGCGTACTGGGTCATGATGTTCCCCTTTTTCGTGTGGGCGCCACTCGCCTCACAAAACTACGTCGAACGGGACAGATTTTTTCGACAACTTATTTTGAGAATTTTTTGAGAGAAATGCCCGTGAATATGGCACAATTCAAGTTTCGCGTGCCATTTGGGCTGCTCAGTCGTCTCCGAACTACTTCTTAGATGAATCGATCCTTGTCCGGCAGCCCTCGGCGCTAACCGTGACTCACAGTGACTCTCTAACTGAATCTAGGAAGGGTAAGTCACCAATGTTTTAGAACGCGGCGTTGCACACCTCGGGACCGTAGCGGACAGGAATATCGTCTGATGGTGCAGCCACCAATATCTGACCTAAAGCGTTGAGCCTGACAGTGAAGAACGGTGCACCATCTGGCCACGCCTTTATAAACGGACCCTCGTCGGTATTGCCCAGTAAAAGAGATCTCGTTGGGGCAATACCGGGATTCTGTACTCTGAAGGCCCCAATCGCAACGAGAACGACAGCAACATCTGCGTTACACGCATTTACTCTCGACGCACTCGCGATAGTCGGCAAGCCCAACTGATAATTGACAAGATTGATGTCATCCACCCACCTCGTAATGAGGGTTCCCGTTTTTGTGATCCAGGTTTGATACGAGAGCGGAAGTGTCATTTCCCCCGCGTTTCGTAAATGAGTTATCAAAGACGTGCTCGCCTTCTCCGCCGTTCGAATACCAGATGCTGCGCCGAGCGGCCAGTGTTCAACTTTGAACTCCGACCGTAGGGTGAGAACCGCCGAAAGAAAAGGTAGAACGTCCGCATGAGCTTCTGCCGGGGTGGACGCCGCAGCCATATTTCCAAATCCCTCCGAGAACTTCGTGGCCGCGTTATAAATCGCAACTTCGTCAATGACGAGATACTCCTGAACCGCGCGGTCAGACGTTGATGCCGCGACGTAGGTGGGGCCCCAAATGGCCGGAATACTGAATGCGACCAGGAACAGCATCGCCGCGTATCGGCGGAATCGACAGAATCCAAATTTCCCCTCGCGCACGTGAAAGGTCTACCAAAGAACACTCTTCTTCGGGCGAGTCGGTTTTATTGCTTCGCAGTAACGAACACCGGACGTCATCATGAACTCGTTAGAGTCGTGACATGCATTCACCTGAGGAAGCAATTAGATTGCCTCCGGTGCAGTTGCGGCCCGCGCGCGAGCGCGATGGAGCGTTCTTAGAAAAATTGCACACACCCGAAGTTGAAGGTGAGTGGGACACGTATGACGATGCGCCCGACGAAAAACTCAGTGGCGCGTACTACAACGGCGGCCGAAACGTCATCGAGCGAGAGGACGGAACACCCATCGGTTCAGTGTCCTGGATTCAGACACGACACGGCCCCAACAAGCGAAGCCTCGCGTGGGTAATCGGAATTGTCCTACTGTCAGAACATCGGGGCCGCGGTTACGCCGCCTCTGCCCAGCGACTGCTCGCGCAACAGCTCCTAGAGGGTTCAAGAGCGAACCGAGTTGAAGCGTCCACTGACCTTCACAATCTGCCGGAGCAACGTTCCCTTTCGCTGGCGGGGTTCACGAATGAAGGACTACGCAGGGGGGCACTTTGGCGCGCGGGTGCCTGGCACGACCAGATTATTTTTAGCCGCCTGCGCACGGACTGACCTGCTCGTGCCGCGAGACAACCTGATTACATGCCAGCACTATTGACGCGAATCTCGAGCGCCTACTATTCATCCACGGCCGGATGACCCGAAGGTGGCGTGCGCCGATGTGAGGAAACAATGGACTGGTTAAATGAGCCTGCAAAGTGGACTGTCGACGGTCGGCACGTCTTCGTGGACGCGGATCCGAACACGGATTTCTGGAGCATCACCGACTACGGATACGTTCGGGACAACGGTCATGTCTACGGCGAGATCCTGAGTTCTGAATTCAAACTGTCCGTGCGGATTGAGGCCGACTACGTCGCGCAGTATGACCAGGCGGGCGCTGTGGTCCGAGTCGATGAGGGTCACTGGATCAAAACTGGCGTCGAACTCTTTGACGGAAAGTTGCGCTTCTCGACCGTCGTCACGATTGGCCATTCCAATTGGATGATCGCCGACCTACCTGAAGGATTGAAAGTTCTTAACCTGTCACTCGAACGACGAGCTGACGCAGTCCACATCAGCTATTCCGCCGATGAGAACCCGTTGCAATTTGCGTCCGTCGCGTACTTAGAGCCCGGAGCGTCGGCCCTCGCGGGTGTTATGTGCGCTTGTCCGCAAGGCGAGGGCTTTTCGGTTCATTTCTCGGACTACGAACTCTCTGCGATGAAATGAAACTGATTGGCTCTTAGATAGAGAGAATTCGCGACACGACGTTCAGTCGCTCGGGAACAACGCTCCACCACATCCAGCGCCCTCGCTTCTCTCCGACGATCAAACCCGCCTCACAGAGAATTCGCGTGTGATGCGACACGGTCGGCTGACTCTTGCCGAGCGGTTCTTCAAGGGAGCAACTGCAGACCTCCGACGATGAAGCAATCAGTGAGAGCATCCGAAGTCGGATGGGGTCGCTGAGCGCACCAAAAATCTGCGCCATGTCGTCTGATTGATCTGGAGAAAGTCCACCCTCGCTGAGCGAGGTGCAACAACTGACGATCGAATCATCGACACTGATTGACATTCTTTGGTTCACAAATCCCATTCTATATATTGACATGTATCAATATAATGGATATCCTACACATTGACAATCATCAATTTAACGGAGGACACCATGAACAGAATCCAATTAGCGCTCAACGTTTCCAACCTTGACGAAGCGATTGATTTCTACTCCAAGTTTTTCAAGACCGCGCCCGCCAAGCAACGTCCCGGCTACGCCAACTTCGCAATTGACGAGCCGCCATTAAAGCTGGTGTTGATCGAAAACGGTGGCGAGCCAGGATCCATCAACCATCTGGGCGTTGAAGTCTTTTCCACGCAAGAAGTAATGGAAGCCAATGAATATCTTTTGAGTGAAGGATTACTAACCGACGTTGAGGAACAGACCACGTGTTGTTACGCGGTCCAGAACAAAGTGTGGGTTGACGGACCGGACAAATCGCGCTGGGAGACCTACACCGTTCTTTCAGACGCGTCGGAGTCGGACGCACTGGCCGGCGACAATTCATGTTGCGCACGTGCGCCTGGGGACGAACTCGAACGGCCGACCTCAGACCTTGCCTGTTGTTAAAGAACAACGCCCACGTGACATCGCGAACCCACTCGACAACGCTTTGGCGATGTCTGCTTGCGGAATACCTAGGGAGCCTTCTCCTGGCGATGGTAGTAGTTGGTTCGGGCATAGCGGCGCAGACGCTGTCGCCACACGCGAAGGGCATTCAACTCTTCGAAAACGCAGCCGCGACAGCGGCGGGACTCTTCGTGATCATCCTGATGTTCGCCGCGGTCTCAGGCGCGCACTTCAATCCCATCGTTTCGTTTGTTGATGCGGCGTTCAACGGGATCTCGTGGTCCAAAGCGAGTTGTTATTACTGTGCCCAGATCGTGGGGTGCATCAGTGGGGCGGTCGTTGCGAACCTGATGTTTTCGCACGCGGCCATTTCAATCTCAACGCACGTACGAGCGACACCGGCACACGCTCTTTCTGAGGTCGTCGCGACCGCAGGTCTAATCGTCCTCATTTTTTCTCTGCATCGAACCGGTCGTGGTGCCGCTACTCCCGCTGCCGTCGGTGCCTACATCGGGGCGGCATACTTCTTCACGAGCTCCACGAGTTTCGCGAACCCCGCGATTGCGATCGGCCGCATGTTTTCCAATAGCTTCGCGGGAATCGCTCCATCGTCAGTTCCGACATTCGTCGGAGCGGAGATCGTAGGCGGGGCTCTAGCGTTTCTACTCGTTAAGGCCTTGTACCCCGAGACGAAGAGCGTTGTCGAAGGGCCGGAGAGCTCGGTAGTCGAATCGGATCAAATATGAATCGCGAGAATCCGACGATGCCGTGAGCACTCAGCCACCCGAGGTTCTCTTCCTCTGTGTACACAACGCGGGCCGATCTCAAATCGCCGCGGCGTTCGCTCGTAGCCTCAGCAACGGTCGCGTGGTCGTGCACTCTGCGGGATCGGCACCAGGTGAGACGCTCAATCCCGCAGTCATCATGGCAATGCGAGAAAAGGATATTGATATATCCAATGAAACGCCGAAGGTGCTGACAGCGGAAATGGGCGAGAGCGCGGACGTCATTGTGACCATGGGCTGCGGCGATGCGTGCCCGGTGTACCCGGGCAAGAAATACGTCGATTGGGAATTGTCCGACCCCGCGGGCAAAGACATCGACGAGGTACGGGCAATTCGAGATGAAATTGAAGGTCGTGTCAACGAGCTCATTACGGAACTATTGAGTTCGTAATCCAACCGAGAGATCGAAATGATGA
>Ga0182015_10007714_pt1 | contig 10442 bp, 11 predicted proteins | sample 712P3MmetaG_FD_120478 | JGI IMG/M metagenome (GOLD analysis project Ga0182015, IMG submission 120478) | Permafrost microbial communities from Stordalen Mire, Sweden - 712P3M metaG | ecosystem: Environmental > Terrestrial > Soil > Wetlands > Permafrost | place: Sweden: Stordalen | collected... | reverse complement strand
GGTGAAATCGGCTGGCGGCAATAACGGCACTTTCCGCGGAGAAGTATCCAGCCGAAAACCGGGATGTTGTCATACCAGGCGAGGGGGGTTTCGCATTTTGGGCACCGCGATGGCGGGCTTATCAGCGACAGGCCGCGGGGAAGGCGATAGACGACGACGTTCAAAAAGCTCCCCACACAGGCGCCGATGGCGAAAACAAATGGAATGTAAAACAAATGCGGCATGCGTCGGTGTTTTTGCCCGTGAGCTTCAGCGTTTCAATCCTGAGATCGTCCTGGCGATTTCTTTGGCGGCCTGCCCGGGTGAAAGATTGGTGACATCCAGTTCCATATTCATAGCCGCTCTATAGATCGGCTCGCGCTGGCGCAAAAGTGCTTCGATTTCCTCGATTCCGCCGCCGAGGTTCGTGAGATCGGGGCGATTATCGGAAGTGGCTGGATCCTGTTTGATTCGCCGTAGCAATACGGACGGCTGGCAATGAAGGTAGACGACGAAATGTTGTGTCAGCGCTTGCCGATTCTCGTTGCGCAGAATGGCGCCGCCGCCGACGGCGATCACGTGATCCATTCTTGCCGTCAGCTCAGCAATCACTGTGGTTTCCAGCTTGCGGAACGTTTCTTCGCCGCCGGTCGAGAATATTTCGCGGACGGATTTTCCCTGGCGAGCAACGATGATTTCATCGCAATCGACAAACGTGACGCCGATTTGCGCGGCAAGCAGCCGGCCGACAGTCGTCTTGCCGCTGCCGCGATAGCCGATGAGGACGATGGACATTGGAAGTTAATATACCATTTGGGGGGAGAGAGTTTGGAGTCAGAAGAATTTATATCGTTGCGATCTTTATGCCGAAAGCGGGCCTTTACTCGAATCCGGCAACGGGCAGCCCGCTTCGAGGGCATCGGGCTGGCCCGATAGGAGTCATGACATCCGTCTGTGGCGAAGCGAATTAGTTCATCTCTTTGTCTCTTCGTCTCTTCCGCCTATAATCCGTTCCCATGTCCCAATCCGCCGTCCCCACCCATATTCCCGCAGCCTATTCGCGCGTTCTTTTGAAAATCAGCGGTGAGGGTTTCTGCCATGAGGGGTCATTCGGCATCGAAGCGCCGGACCTGGAAAACATTGCCCGGCAATGCGCGGAAGTGGCGCAGATGGGCGTGCAATTGGCGATCGTCGTGGGCGGGGGAAATTTTATTCGCGGGGCGACCTTTGCCGAGGATGGCAATATCCCGCGGGCGACGGCTGATTACATGGGAATGCTGGCGACGGTCATCAACGCGGTGGCGCTGCAGGAGACGCTGGAGAAAATGGGTCAGCCGACGCGCGTGCAATCGGCGATCAGCGTTTACAGCATTTGCGAGCCGTTCATTCGCCGGCGTGCGGTTCGGCATCTGGAGAAGGGGCGGATTCTGATTCTTGCCGCGGGCACGGGAAATCCGTTTTTCACGACGGACACGTGCGCGGCATTGCGTGCCACGGAGATCGGAGCAGATGTTTTGCTCAAAGCGACCAAGGTGGATGGAATCTATTCGGCCGACCCCAAGAAAGACCCCAACGCGAAGCTGCTGCGCGACATTTCCTATGAAGAGATTCTCAACGGCAAACTGCGGGTGATGGACCTGACGGCAGTCACGCTTTGCATGGAGCGCAAAATTCCGCTGGTGGTGTTCAACCTCAAAACGCCGGGCAATGTGGTGCGGGTGATCCGCGGCGAAAAGATCGGGACGCGGATTTATCCGAAATGAGGGTCCGGTTTTTTATCCCTGCCGGCACCAGGTGTGCCACATGTGGCGGTATGCGGCTTCGACATTCCGGGCGAAGCGTGGGGCGTTCATCAGCGGAGACGCTTGCATCCGGCGACGCAGGGTGCGGCGAAGCTGGGATAATCGGGGCAAATCGGTTGCGAGACCGAGTGCTATCCGAACGTAATCATGGCGGTTTCGCGCAATCAATTCCGGGAGATCGACATTGGAGAGAATGCTTGCGCCGCCGCGACCGACGGCAGTGCGACCGACAAGGCTGACGACTGGAACTCCCATCCATAATGCATCGCATGTTGTGATTCCGCCGCACCACGGGAATGGATCGAGTGCGATATCGATCCGGTTGTAAGTCCGCAGATATTCCGTCAACGGCTGCTTGCCGACGAATTCAAGCCGATCCGAAGTTATGCCGCTCGCGGCAAAATGCTGTCGAACGGCATCGAGGTGTGTTCCCGGTGAACAATGAATGATCAGCCGCGATCGCGGAAGGCCGGTCAATATTTCGGCCCAGAGATCCAGACCGGGCGAGACTTTTGCGAAATTGTTCAGGCAGCCGAAGGTGATGTATCCATTTGCCTCGACCGGCGGCGGCGACGGTTCAGCGTTGGGTGTAGCGCTGGAATAACACCAATAAGTCTCGGGAAGGCGAATCGTTTTTTCGCTATACATCGACAAGTCCGATTCCGGGGGATCGAGATGGACATCGGACAGGCGGTAGCCGATCGTTTCCAAGCCCGTACTGGAGCAATAGCCGAGATAGGTCACCTGCAGCGGCGCGGGATTGCGTGCAAAAATGAGAAGGCGATTTCCTGCCGTGTGCAGAGCGAGGTCGACGAGGATATCGATCTGGTCGCGGCGAACCAGGTCGGCCGCATGGGAATCGGACATTCCCGCGATATTGCGCCACGAATCCGCAAGGCCGCGGATTTGGGCGGTCAACGCATCTTCGCGGACCATGTTGGCGTAACAGAAGATTTCAAATTGCTGATGATCGTGTTCTTGCATGAGAGGCAGGAGATTCCGGCCGACAACATGCTCGCGGAAATCGGGAGAGACATATCCGATGCGCAACCGGCGATCTGGATTGCGGTTGTTTGTGCATGGCTGGATAAATTTCTTAAGCGGCTGGGCGTGTTTCTGGTTCCATCGCTGCAATTCATGATAGATCTTTTGCGCGTCGTAGGCGGGATGATAATGGAGGGTGAGGACCAGATTGCGATGCAAGTCGGGGGAATCCGGCTTCAGCCGAACGGCCTGCCGACAGGATTCGATGGCGTCGTCGAGTCGTCCGGTGTCGCGAAAGGCGATGCCAAGGTTACCGTGGGCTTCGGCATAATCAGGCTGGATGCGAATGGCATTCTGATAAGAGACAATGGCGTCGTCGAATTGCTGGTTGTCGCTCAATGCGTTGCCGAGGTTGTTGTGGGCGCTCGCGTAACTTGGCTTAAGAAGAATAGCTTGCCGGCAGGCGGCAATCGCCGCATCTGTTTGCTTGACGTCGCGAAGGGCGTTTCCGAGATTGCTGTAGGCTTCGGCGAAGTCAGATTTGTAACGAATCGCTTCCCGATATGAGCCGATGGCCTCTTCGATCTTTCCAGTGGCTTTCAATGCGATTCCCAGGCCGCTGTATGCTTCGGCGTAATTGGGATTGATACGAATGGCCTCCTGAAAGGAAGCGATGGCTTCGCTCAGTTGCCCAATGTCCATGAGCGCCTTGGCGAGATTATAGTGCGCCACGAAAAACCCCGGCATGATGCGAACGGCGCGGCGGATCAATTCCACCGCCGAATCCGACTTGCCGGATTGCGCGGCCAGCACACCGAGCAGGTGCAAGACTTCGGGATGATCGGGCTGCTGCGCGAGGATTTCGCGGTAAATTTTTTCTGCGGCAGCGAGACGTCCCGCCTGGTGATGAGATACTCCGGATTCGAATTGCTGCTGAAGAGTCATCCGGGAGTGTATTGTAAACCCGAAATCTGAAATCCTCGCCTCTGTCAATTCCCCTGAGCGTTCGACGCCTGCTTGACTAAAGCGTTGTACTTGTCGGCGAGTTCATTAAATTTCACGATCGCATCGTTTCTTTCGCCGGCAAGCTTTTGGATTAAATCTCCCGCTTTTTGCAAAGCGGCATCACGTTCCTTGACGGCGGCGATCCATTTGTCCAGCGCGGCCTTAAGCTGCTTATCTTCCGCCGTGAGATGATCTCGCTGGGCGATCGTGGTTTGAAGTTCCGATTCGGACATCGATAAGCGCTGGCGCAGATCGTCCAAGTCGGCGGCATTGTCTTTTAGGGATCGCTCCTGATCGGCGATTTTGGCGGATTGCTCGAGGCGGGTTTGGTCGAGTCGCTGGACGCTGTTTTCCAGCCGGCCGTTCGTCTGCCACTGGGCGCAGCATAGAACGCCTATCGCGGCGACGCCGACAAAGTTAAAAATCGAAAAAAAGCGGTTCATGGCATCGGTCCTTTCCCCGGTGAGCGGATTTCAAACGCGACTTTCTCGATCCCGGCCAGCCGAATCAGATCGAGCACATGGATCACATCGCCGTGGCGGGCATCGGCATCTCCGCTGATGATGATCCGCACGTCGGGATTCGCTTTTTGGAATCCGGCGAGGGCGCCGATAAGCTGATTGTCATCAATCACCCGCTGTTTGTTGAGCCAGGCCGATCCGGCCTTATCCACAGAAATATCGACAAAATCCCGCTTCAGCTCATTGGTTGCCGAGGTGGCGGTGGGAAGGTTCACCTTGACGGTCTTGAGGTTCACCATGCTCAGGCTGACGAGCATGAACGACGCCAGAAGAAAAAACATGATGTCGATGAGCGGGATGATTTCGATCCGCGCCTCCGCATGATCGGAGGGAAGCTTCAGGTTTGTATCGAGCTTAACGGGCATCGGCAGGCTCCTTTGATTCGGTTCGGTTGGTGGTGGCGCGATGGCCGGCGAACTCTTCGAGATCGTGGCCGTGATGCCTGGCGGATTCCACGAGCAGTTCGACGTGGTTGATGGTGCGTTCCAGCCGGGCGCGAAAATGTGCGAGTTGGCGATTGAAATAGTTGTAGGGAACGAGACAGAGAATGGCGATTCCCAAACCGCAGGCGGTGGCGATGAGGGCTTCGGCGATGCCGCCGCTGACTTTTGTCGGCGCGAGCTGTTCTTCGCCGACGAAATGAAAGGATCGCATGATTCCGGTGATGGTTCCCAGGAGTCCGAGAAGCGGCGCGAGAGTAATCAGTGTGCCGAGGATCCATTGCCGGCGTTCGCCGGACTCCAGTTCCCTGGACGCCCGCAACTGCATCGCCCCCAGCAGCGAACTATGCGCGTGAAGCAGTCCCTCATGAATCGTCTGGAGAAAGGGATCGTTCCGGTCGTCCGTCAGCTCAAGGGCGTTTTTGAAATCGCCTGAGGCGATGGCATCAAAGCTTTGCTCCATGAGGGCGGAGCGGGTTCGCCGGCGGAGGCCCCACCACCATAGCGAACGCTCGATGACGATGGTCGTCGCCGCCAGGAAAGCCAGGAGGATGGGCCACATGATCGGACCGCCCTCGGAAAAATAATCCACGATGATATTGGCCGGTGACAGATACATAAAAATTACTCCTCATTCATGCCGGTTAAGCTGAAACTGGATGGAAACCTGATACGAACGCGCGGGACCGCTTCGGAAACGCCAGGTGTCTCGGACCGCGCGGACAGCGGCGTTATTCAGCAGGGGCCACGGGGACGGTGAAATGGCTATGACTTCGGTGACGCGGCCGTCTTCATCGACGGTCAATCGCACGACTACCGTGCCTTCCTGTCCGTCGATGACCGCTTCCGGCGGATAGTCCGGAGCCGGCTGCTGGCCTTCGCCTTCGCCGAAAGTGAGTTGAATGATGGCCGGGCGCGTCGAGATAATTTGCGGCGATTGCGCAATATGAACGGGTGCATTGACCGGCTCGGCGAAGGCGATGGCGGGGCTGGGGGGCGCCACTGACGGTTCTTGCGGCGGCGAGGGGACTGCCGGGGGCGACGGCTGCGCGGAGGGGGGATTGGCAGCCAAAGTCAGACGCTGATTTGTCGCTTCAACGGTCAGGAGTAACGCATCGGCTGTCGGCGCCAGCTTCGCCGGAGGCGCCGGATGCTGGGGCCAGAACAATCCGGCCAGCCCCACGGAGACGCACGCCAGCCATAAAACCAGAGTGCCGACGGGCAACAGTCCGGCATCACGTTCGGCATCGTGCGACGATGAATCCAATCGATCTTTCAAATGCGCGACTCCATCAGAATGTGTAAGACATTCCCATGTAGAAAGTCCGTCGTTGTCCGTACTGCGGCGCGCCGACACCGATGCCCGTGCCGCTGCGAATCTGATAGCTTTCGTCGAATAGATTGATGACGTCGATGTTGAGCTTGATCACATTGCGGCCAGAGCCGTTGGGATGGAATGTATGTTCGTATCCGATGTTGACGGGGTAATACTGCGGCTCCGCCATGTCGTTGGCGAATCCCGACCGCAGGCCGGAGCCGTACAGAATGTCCAGATAAACCTGGTTATTTTTCCACTCATACGAAACACCGGCGGAGGCGGTGTATTCGGATTGGTGGTCGAGCGGAATCGCGTTGGACTGGATATAAGAGAGTTCATCGCTGCCGATGGTGAACTGTTGCGAGATGATGTCTTTGCCGCTGGTGATGGTCCACGCGAAATTCCCGAAGGCGGTGAATCCGCCCTGCTTGTACGTGCTGCTGATCTCAGTTCCGTAAACCCGGCCATACTTGTAGTTGAAGGGCGTAAAAATCACCGCGTCGCCGAATTGCCCAAGGTCGACCAGGTTTTTCGCCTGTTTATAGAATCCATCCACGTTGACTTGCCACGGCTTGGCTATTTGTTCTGAAACGCCGGCATCGTAATAGTTCGACCGCTCGACTTTGGGGGCATCGTCCAGCGTATTCGGCGGAGCATTGGTGGTATTGGCGAACTTCGCAATCGTGTTCGGCGGCACGTATTGCACAGGCGGCGGCACGAAATACCGCGAAAAGCCGACGTGGAGGGTTGTATTCTTGTCCGCCTTCCAGACAAGATTGACGCGAGGGCTTAACTGCGCTTCATTGTCAAAATTCGCAGCGAATTCATCGAGCCGGGCGCCATAATTCAGGGTTAAGGAGGGCGTAATCTTCCATTCATCCTGGAGATACATTCCCGCTTCCAGCGCGTTGTTGCGCGTGTCGTCCACGATATATTCGGGATCCGTGGAGATGTCGCCGGTTATTGGATCGACCGGAAACACGCTGGTGTTCGTGTTGTTTCTTTCGACGGTGTAATCGGCTATTAACCCCGCGCGAAGGGTGTGTTTTTCGTTGAGGATATATGAGCTGTCCACCTGGACGCCGCTCGTTGCATAGGAATTCAGGATTTCTCCCGCCACTCCCTGCAGAAGCAGATCTCCGATCGGGTCGGGCGTGAAATGGATTTGGCCGTAGCGATAGAAAGCCGATGCCAGGAGCGAGAATTGATCGACGCTTTTCTGATAGGAAACGACGCCGTAATATTCCTGCTCGTTTTGGTTTTCGTTTTCGACCGACGAATCGAATGTGGAAAGATTTCCGATGGCGAAGGTCGGAACCACGCCAGGAACATTGGGGATTTGAAAATCGGCGTTGGAGCCGTTGATGATAAAGCTCAATCGGCTGGTGTCGTCGATGTGGTAGGTTGAATAGACGAATAATTTCTCCTGATTCGTATCATCGTGGACGGGCCGGAAGCTTGGGGTGGGATTCTCGATGCCGTCATCGCTGTGCTTGTAGGATGCGGCAACAAAGGTATCCCATTTTCCGTCCACCCATCCGAGATCGACCGATGGCTCGTAGGTGTCATAGCCACCGCCGTAGACCGAGATTTCGCCTCCTTGCAGCGCTTCGCCCGATTTGCTGGTGACATCGAAGATGCCGGCTGTGTGAAATCCGAATTGCGCGGGCAGGCTGCCGTCGATCAGGGTGACCGATTCGATCATGTGGGTATCGAGTTCCTGTCCGAAAGTGTTGATCGGCTGGGGAAGCAGAACGCCGTCGACGCGGTAGGTGGTGTTGGCATGTTCGCCGCGGACGTGTTCCTGGCCGAAGGAATCCATGACCACGCCGGGGTCTCGGAGCACGACCTGCTGAAATGTGGCGTTGTCTCCCTCGGGGATTGACGCGATCTGGTTTGGCCCTTCGGTATAGCTGGTCGCGCCCAGGCTGGGGGCGATCTGGTCGCGGGACAAATCCAGATCGGAGGTGACGACTACCTTGGCGAGTTGACCGCCGACGGGATTTGACACCAGAGCCGGGGATGGCGCGGTTGTCGGCGGAGTTACGGCCACCGTGGATGGCATCGTCGCGGGCAATGTCGCCAGTTCGTGCATCGGCGGCGGCGGGGGGGCTGAGAGAATTTCCGAACTGCCGGGGATTGTGGACGGACTTACATTGGTCGTGGCTGGAATTTCCGCGCCCCAGCCGAGGGCGCTGCCGATGGCGATTGCCGCCATGGCCCAAACAAGGATTAAACGCATGGGAATGCGCCTCCTGATTAGTGCCGGAGAAAATTAATCAATACGATGTGGCACGGGCGTTTAGCCCATGTTTTCGGCTGTGGCATGGGCGCACGCGCCCATGCAACGAACAATCAGATTAAGCCGAAAGGGTGGATAGGATCGGAGGCGCTCGCGCGGGAATGAAGACGACAAATGAAAGCACCGGAGCTTCCCGCTGCGGCAGGAAAACGGTATCAACGCTCGGCAGCGAAGGCTCGGGCGCTTTTGGCGCGTCCGGCGAACGCGCCTTCATCATTTTCAGATTCTGGCAGATGGGGCATTCATCGTGGTCGTCGGCTTCGTGGAACGGTTTGCCGCCGTTTTTCGCGGGGGCCAGGTCTGCTTCGGCTTGCTGATTCGGATGCCAATGTTCATATAGCTCGTGCAGATATCCGCCCAAGCCGGAAGACCAGTAAAGGAAAGAGCCTAGGAGGAGGATATTGAGCGTGCGGCGCAGCATTGATGAAATGATCCAAAAGCCATCATGCCTTTCGACCGAAAATGATGCAAGAATTCGAAGAGGATTCCGGGGCCTTATAATTCTGGGAGAAAACCAAATGCAACCGCCGAGGCGCCGAGGACGCCGAGACAGCCGCCGAGATAAATCAAATCCTTCCGTATTTCTCGGCGTCTTCCTCGGAGTCCTCGGCGGTTGCATTTTTTCTCACGGGGACAATCAAAAGACTCTGCAGGATCGGATCGGGCACTACCAGAATCCGATTCTCCTGCTAACATATATACCGTATGCCCCTCGACGACATTCTTATCGATGCTGAGATGCACATGGAGAAGGCGAACGATCACCTTTTGCATGAGCTTCGCGGCATCCGCACCGGCCGGGCCACTCCGGCGCTGGTTGAGCATATCAAGGTGGATTATTACGGCTCGCCGACGGATCTTCGCTCGATCGCATCCATCAGCGTGCCGGAGGCGACGCAGATTCTCATCAAGCCGTTCAGTCCGGGCGATCTCCGGGCGATTGAGAAGGCGATCAGTGACAGCAAGATCGGGCTGACGCCGCATAGCGACGGCAAACAGCTTCGGCTGATGCTGCCGCCGTTATCGCAGGAACGCCGGCAGCAACTGGCGGGGCAATGCAAGCAGATGGCCGAGACGGCCAAGATCGCGATTCGCAACGCCCGGCGTGACGCCAACAAAATTCTCGAAACCGAGGAGAAGGGAAGCGTAGTCACCGAGGATGAAGCGACGCGCGGCAAAGAACAGATCCAGGAGCTGACCAAGTCCTACGAAGCCAAAGTGGATGACCATATAGAGAAGAAACGCGCTGAAATCATGCAGATTTAACGATTTTGCCGCAGATTAAAAATATGTGAAGATAGCCGGTTCAAATAATGACGATTGATGATATGATGGATTATCTGATTTGCGATTGAATTTTGGGGTTCCAACGGCAGAGGAGCGAGTTATGCGTAAGATTCTGGTTCTGATTCTTTTGGGTTGCTTCAGCGTGATGATGATGCCGACCTCTGCGTTTGCAAAAACGGGCAAGCATCCCCGTCATCACCACCACAAGCACAAACACCATAAGACTGTTTGATCTGAGATTGACACTCGCAGTCGGGGTGTGGCAATTGATATTTGACAAAGGCGGCCTTACGCGGGCCGCTTTTTATTTTGGAGCGATGCGAACTCGTCGGCCCTCGATTTGAAGGCGATTTTCCTGAAACAGCCGGATCGCCTGGGGATAGGCGATTTTCTCTTCCTCAAAAACGCGGCGGGCCAGCGATTCGGCTGTGTCGTCTTCGAGAACGGGACAGACGCGCTGGAGAATGATCGGGCCGGTATCGTAAGTTTCGTCGACGAAATGAACCGTGCAGCCGCTGATCTTGCAGCCTTGATCGATCACCGCCTGATGCACCCGCCGGCCGAACATTCCCTTGCCACCGAAGTCGGGCAGTAGAGCGGGATGAATGTTCATGACCCGGCCATGAAACGCGGGGGGAATCTCCAGCAGTGAAAGCCAGCCGGCAAGGCAGACCAGATCGGCCTTGGCGTCAGTGCAAATTTTGAAGACCTGTTGGCCGAAGTCGGCGACAGATGGAAATTTAGCGCGTTCGACGACCTGGCAGGCCAGCTTGGCGCTGGCCGCCCGCTCGATTCCCTTGATGT
>Ga0182015_10007713_pt1 | contig 10443 bp, 10 predicted proteins | sample 712P3MmetaG_FD_120478 | JGI IMG/M metagenome (GOLD analysis project Ga0182015, IMG submission 120478) | Permafrost microbial communities from Stordalen Mire, Sweden - 712P3M metaG | ecosystem: Environmental > Terrestrial > Soil > Wetlands > Permafrost | place: Sweden: Stordalen | collected... | reverse complement strand
GGTTCAAGCGACAAAGGTTCGGGTTCAAGCGACAAAGGTTCGGGTTCAAGCGACAAAGGTTCGGGTTCAAGCGACAAAGGTTCGGGTTCAAGCGACAAAGGTTCGGGTTCAAGCGACAAAGGATCGGGCTCAAGCGATAAGGTATCGGCCGACAAGAACGCGGACGCCTACAAGCACGACGCCAACGCGCGTTTCCTGATCGCGGCTGGAACCGGCGGACCCAACGAGGCGAAAGACCGTGACGAATTCGCGCGGGTGACGTTCGACCAGATCGCCGGCATCAGCAATGTTCAAATCCAAGACGCCGAACCGCTGCGTATTAATGGCCAAGCCGGATACGAGACCTTGGCGAGCGCCAAGGATCCGGAAAGCGGCGGCGACCTAAAAGTGGTGCAATGGCTGCGGTTCGGCAGCGGCGGCTACATGCAAATGATCGGCGTCGCCCACGCGGCGTTGTGGCCGGACCTGTTCACGCGCATGCGCACGGTGCGCGACAGCGTCGAGCCTAAATAAGCTCGCAGGTGATTTTCAGGAGTCTTTCGAAGCCGGCTCTTGACCAGTCTTGGCGTTGTCGTTCGTGGCCGAGACCGGCGCCGTTTTCGGTCCGCCCTTCGACACCCCGACCAGAGCCGGGCGCAGCACGCGATCGCCGATCATGTAACCGGGCTGGACCACTTGCACGACGCTGCCGGCCGGCACGGTGGCGTCGGGCACTTCGAATATCGCTTGATGCAGATTGGGATCGAATTTCTCGCCTTGCGGCATGAACTGCCGCACACCGTTCATCTCCAGCGCTTTCAAAAGCTCACGCTCGGTCAATTCGACGCCGTCGATCAGCGCCTTCGCGCCGCTCTGTGTGCTCGCCCGCAATTCCGGCGCCACCGTTTCGAGCGCGCGGCGCATATTGTCGGCCACGCCGAGCATGTCGCGCGCGAACGCTGTCACGCCACGCAGCCTCGCATCGGCGACTTCGCGCTCGGTGCGTTTGCGCAAATTTTCCATTTCGGCGAGCGTGCGCAGGAGCCTGTCTCTGAGCTCAACGGCGACCGCCACCGGATCCGGTTGTGCCGGGGCTTGATCGGCCGATGCAGGCGCCTCTTGCACCGTAGCCGCTTCGTCCTCAGCGCGAGCGGTATGGTCCGTCATGTCTGGTCCTGTGTTTTAAGATCATGCTCAAGCAAGCTCCCCGGATATCAGGGTTCAAACGGTAAAAATCAAGCGTAGAGATGGACCGTTTAGGCGCGGCATTAACCGCCGAGCAGCTTGCTCACGACCTTGGCGGTGTAGTCCACCATGGGAACGATGCGGGCGTAATTCAGCCGGGTCGGGCCGATCACGCCAAGCACGCCGACGATGTGGCCGGCGGCGTCGTGATAGGGCGCGACAATGGTCGAGGAGCCGGACAGCGAGAATAACTTGTTCTCGGAGCCGATGAAGATGCGCACGCCTTCGGCTTGCTCGGCGCGGCCGAGGAGGTCGATCACCTCGCGGCGCGTTTCCAGATCGTCGAACAACAGCCGCACGCGCTCGAGGTCGTCGAGCGCCTTGAGGTCCTCAAGCAAGTGCGCTTGGCCGCGCACGATCAGCTTGCGCTCATCGCTCTCGCCGCCCGACCAGCTGGCCAAGCCAGCGGCGACGATTTTCTGCGTCAGTTCGTCGAGCTCGGCTTGGCGCGCTTCGAGAGCGCGTTCGATCTCGCCCTTCGCCTCCGCGAGCGTCATGCCGCGGATGTGCGCGTTGAGGTAGTTCGACGCTTCGGTCAGCGCCGAGGTCGGCAAGCCCACCGGGACATTGAGCACCCGGTTCTCGACCTGGCCGTCTTCGGCGACCAGCACGACCAGCGCCCGCTCCGGCTCAAGCCGCACGAACTCCACGTGCTTGAGCCGCACGTTGGATTTTGCCGTGAGTACGACGCCGGCCGCACGGGTGAGGCCAGAAAGCAAGCCCGAGGCCTCGGTCAGCACCGTTTCGACCGATTTGCCGTGGCCCGAGGCCGCCACCTGCGCCTCGATGGCGCGGCGGTCGTTTTCGGTCAGGTCGCCGATCTGCATCAGCGCATCGACGAAAAAGCGCAGCCCCTTCTCGGTCGGCAGCCGGCCGGCCGAGGTGTGCGGCGCATAGACGAGGCCGAGCTGTTCCAGATCGGACATCACGTTGCGCACCGACGCCGGCGACAGAGTCATCGGCAGAATGCGTGACAGATTGCGCGAGCCGACCGGCTCGCCGGTCGCCAGATAGCTCTCGACGATCAGGCGAAATATTTCGCGCGAACGCTCGTTGAGCTGGGCAAGGCCCAGCTGGTTCACGCCGATGGGAAATTCATGACTGGCCAAGAATTGCTGCCCTCAAAGAATTGCTGCTCTCATCCGAACGGCCTTGGCAAATAATATATCACTCCGCGGCCGCCATCGCTTGTGCCCGCGGCGCGGCGCGCAGCAAATCCATCAGCTGGCGCACCGAGCCAAAATCCTCCAGCCGGTCGACCGCGCCGAGTACCTTGGCGACATTCGCGTCCGGTATGACGCCTGCGGCGTAACTGCGGAATTTTTGTTCGATCTGCGCACGCGACAACGGATTTTCCAGCGAGCCCAAGGGATGGTCGCAACGTGCAGAAAACACCGCGCCGTCGTTCATCTCGATGTCGACCTTGGCCTCCGAGCCGGCAATCGGCGCGTCGGGGCGGACCTCGACCTTTTCGACGGCGAAGGCGCGCAGCTTCGGATCGTCGTAACGGCCGGGCTCGAACTGCGCCAAAGTCAACGCGCGATCGTGCAGGATCGCCGCCGCGGTGTAGTGCGCGGAGAGCAGCGCCTCGAACTTCGCTTTGTACGTATTGAACCCGCCGTGCATGTCGAACGCGCCTTGGCTGAGCGCGATACGAACCTTGCGCACGTTTGCGGCATCGATCCTGTGCTTCTCCAAGAGATCGAACAAAGCGGTGTTCATGCCCTGAATGACCGCCGCCGACGGCCATAACCGCAGCGCGATCTGCTCGAGCTCGAAGCGTTGTCCGAGATCGGCAATGGCCGTATCCGATTTGCCGCCATTGACGTAGGTGTTGTAGAGGCCGCCGTCCTTGGCGGTGAGGAATTCGCGGGTCGCGACAAACTTCTGCTCCGCCAGCAACGCCGCCATCAGGCCCGACAGCGCTCCACGGCACTGGTGGAATTTCACCGTCGGGGTGCCCCAGGCTGCAAAAGTGCCGGCGGCTTGGCTGCCGGCCAGTCCGAACGCGCGCGCCATTGTTTCGGCGTCGAACTTCAGGAGCGAGCCGACAGCGCCCGCCGCGCCGAACGGGCCGAAAATGCCCGGGCCATGCCAGCCGCGCGCGCGGAACACCGGGTAGTCGGTGCCGATGCCGACCCGTGTCGTGACTTCGCAGCCTGCGGCGACGGCCACCAGAAGATCGCGGCCCGAACAACCGTCGCGCTCGGCGATCATCAGCGCCGGCGGCACGATTTCCGGGGTGACATGCGTCATGGTCGCGCGATGCGCATCGCACATCGTGGTCGCGGTTACGAGATAGGCATTGAGCAGGGTCGCTCCGGCAAGTGACAGACGTTCGCCTCCGATCACGCTCGATTCACTGCCTTGCGCCAGCGCTGACGCGAGCGCCGCCATTTGCCCGGTTTCCTCACCCTGGCCGCCGGCGACGGCGCAAGCGAGCGCATCCAAAATGAGGTTCTTGCAGTGCTCGCGAACCCGCTCCGGAAGATCCTCATAGCGTAGCGTTGCGGCGAAATTCGCCAGCACTTGCGTTGCTTCCGCCGCCATATCGATCTCCTATCCCGGCAACCGGCAAAGGGTAGCGGTTAACCAGCCAAAGGCAATTGGCCTTATGGTCTTGTGGCGGGCCCGCGTGACCGCCTAAAAGCGGGCGCAGCCGACGCTTCGCGCGCGGCAACCGGGAGACCTGCATGCGGCCGAGCCGCCGACAACCTGACGAGCTGCGCCCCGTTTCGCTCGAACGCGGCGTGGTGAAATACGCGGAAGGCTCCTGCTTCGTGAAATTCGGCGACACCCATGTGCTGGTCACCGCCACGCTCGAGGATCGCTTGCCGCCTTGGCTCAAGGGCCAGGCGCGCGGCTGGATCACCGCCGAATACGGCATGCTGCCGCGCGCCACGCTCGAACGCACGCGGCGCGAGGCTTCGGCCGGCAAGCAGAACGGCCGCACGGTGGAAATCCAGCGCTTGATCGGCCGCAGCCTGCGTGCGGTGGTCGATCTCAAGGCGCTCGGCGAGCGGCAGATCACCATCGATTGCGACGTGATCCAGGCCGACGGCGGCACCCGCACCGCCTCCATCACCGGTGCCTGGATCGCGCTCTACGACTGCCTCGCCTGGATGAAGACGCGGCAGATGATCGAGCTGGAAGTGTTGCGCGACCATATCGCGGCGATTTCCTGCGGCGTCTGTTCGGGCGTGGCAGTCCTCGACCTCGACTATGCCGAGGATTCGCAAGCCGACACCGACGCCAATTTCGTCCTCACCGGCACGGGCAATATCGTCGAAATCCAAGCCACCGCGGAAAAGACGCCGTTCTCGGAGGAGCAATTCGCGGCGCTCCTTGCGCTGGCGCGCAAGGGCATCGGCAAGCTAGTCGACCTGCAGAAGATGGCGGTGATGTGAGCGAGCTGGGCCACCGCCGTATTGCGGGCCGTCTCGTCATCGCGACGCATAATGCGGGCAAGCTCGCCGAAATACGTGAATTGCTTGCGCCTTACGGCATCGACGCCATATCGGCGGGTGAACTGCAACTGAAAGAACCGGACGAAACCGGAATGACGTTTCGCGACAATGCGCGCATCAAGGCACAAGCGGCGGCAACAGTCACGGGGCTCGCCGCTTTTGCCGACGATTCCGGGCTTGCGGTCGATGCGCTCGGCGGCGAGCCTGGAATTCATTCGGCGCGCTGGGCTGGGCCCGACAGAAATTTCCAGCGCGCCATGGAAACCATCGAAGAAAAGCTCTCCGAGCGCGGCGCCAACACGCCGGACCGCCGCAAAGCGCAATTCGTGGCGGCGCTTTGCGTCGCTTGGCCGGACGGCCATGCCGAGGAATTCGAGGCGCGCGTCGACGGCGCGCTGATTTGGCCGCCCCGCGGCGATAAGGGCTTTGGCTACGATCCGATCTTCCTGTCGGACGGTCACGACCGGACATTTGGCGAAATGTCGAGCGAGGAAAAACACGGCTTGCCGCCGCACGGCAGCGGTTTGTCGCATCGCGCCCGCGCCTTCCTGAAACTTGCGGAGGCATGCCTTGGACAGCGCTGAACAGGCTTTCGGCGTCTACATTCACTGGCCGTTCTGCCTGTCGAAATGTCCCTATTGCGACTTCAACAGCCATGTGCGGCGGGAACCGATCGACGAACAGCGATACGTACGCGCCTTCGCCGCCGAAATCGCAGCGACGGCCGCGCGCGTTCCGGACCGAACCGTGTCGACGATTTTCTTCGGCGGTGGCACGCCGTCTTTGATGCAGCCGGCGACGATCGCCGGCGTGCTCGACGCGGTCGCCAAGCATTGGCGGGTCGCGCCCGACGCCGAAATCACGATTGAAGCCAATCCGACCAGTGTCGAGGCCGCGCGCTTTCGCGGTTACCGCACCGCCGGCGTCAACCGCGTGTCGCTTGGCGTGCAGGCGCTCGACGATCGCGCGCTCGCCGAGCTTGGGCGTTTGCATTCGGCGCGTGAGGCGCTCGACGCGGTCGGCATCGGGCGCACGGTGTTCGGCCGCTATTCATTCGATCTGATCTATGCGCGGCCGCGGCAACAGCCGAAAGAGTGGGCGAGCGAGTTGCGAACCGCGTTGGCCGAGGCCGGCGAGCATCTTTCGCTTTATCAATTGACCATGGAGCCGGAGACGCCGTTTGCCGCGCTTCACGCCGCGGGCAAATTGCAGCTTCCCGACGAAGACACGGCGCGCGCGCTCTACGACACGACCCAAGAGGTCTGCGCGGCGCACGGCCTGCCGGCCTATGAGATCTCCAATCATGCGCGGCTTGGCGGCGAGTGCCGGCATAATCTCGTCTATTGGCGCAGCCACGAATATGCCGGGATCGGCCCGGGGGCCCATGGCCGGCTCGATATCGACGGCAACCGCCATGCCATCGCGACCGAAAAGCGGCCGGAAGCCTGGCTGACCCAGGTCGAAACGCGCGGCGACGGCATTGTCACCGACGACCTCCTCACTCGCGAAGATAGGTCCGATGAGTTCTTGCTGATGGGGCTGCGGCTCGCCGAGGGCATCGATATCGGGCGCTATGTGGAGGTTTCCGGCCGCTCGCTCGATCCGGCTCGGATCGCCATGCTGCATGAGCACGGTCTGATCGAAACCACCCCCGACGGCCGCCTGCGCGTTACCCTGCCCGGCTTTCCGGTGCTTGACGCGGTCGTCGCGGACCTCGCAGCGTAGGATTCCAGGCCCGGTAATTTATAAGCTAGCTTATATTTTCTGGAGGCTGCCATGAATACAAGCTGGAGGCCTGCAGGGGTATCGCACAGTTTATCAAACAAAATAAGCTATTTGCCGCGATCAAGAGGTCTATTAATAAGCTAGCTTACTATCCTGACGCTGCTGCACCGAAGCTTTTTGGCGCGGGTGAGATTACCTGCGAGGCCCCCGCAGCCACGCGCAACACCGCAAGCCCGCGCTCATTGGTGCCGTCGGCCCGGAACCGGAACAGGCCGTCGATACCGGAAAAGCCGGAGGGATTGGTGAGGACTTGCGGGGAGAACCGCTGCGGACCCTGGGTCTTCACCAAGGCGGCGATCAGGGCGACCGCGTCGTATGACAGCGTCGCAGTACGGACCGGATCCTGCTGATAATGAGCGCGGTAGCGGGTGGCGAAATTCCGGTAGCCGACACCGTCCGGCGCCGCATACAGGCCGCCGTCAAGCGCGGCGGTCGAGAAAATCCGAGGATCATCCCACAGTCCGGTACCAAGAAGCTCCAGCCGCTTGATATTGACGCCGTCGGCTATCACCGCCTGGATCACGTCCGGCACCGCGTCGCCGCCGTCCGCGATGAACAGCGCGTCGGCCCGCGCAGACGCCTGGGCGACGTTACGGATCGGCCCCGCCATGGCGGCCTTGTCGTGCGGGTAGCGCTCGAGCGCGACGATCTGGTCGCCACTGCGCCGCGCCACGGCCTGTTTGAACGCCGCTTCGACCACGGTGCCGTAGGGATTGTCGGGAATCAAAGCCGCATAGGAGTGCTTCCCGATCGAAGTCGCGTATTGCACGATGCGTTCGACGTCCGATTCCGGCAGAAAGCTTAACAGATAGACGCCGCTTGAGGCGACATTGGCGTCGGTCGAAAAGGCGATCACCGGCACATTGCGCGGCCGCGCCACCTGGCCGACGAAGCTGACCGATTGCGCGAACAGGGGTCCGAGAATGATCTCGGCGCCCTCGTCGAGCGCCTGCTGGGCGCCGGCCCGGGCCGCCTCGGCGGTGCCGCCGTCGTCTTTGACCAGGAGCTGGATGTTCGGATTGCTGAATTCGGCGAGCGCCATTTCCGCGGCATTGCGCATCGCCTGGCCGGCAACGCCGGCATTGCCCGGCGCCGTCAAAGGCAGGATCAAGGCCGCCTTGACTTGGCCGGTGCCGATGGTCGCGCCTTGCGGCGCTTGGGCGCTTTGCTGCGCCGCGGGCGGCGGTGTCGAAGAGAAGTACTGGGAGCTTCCGGAGCAACCGGCCAACAGCGTGCCCGCGGTGGCAAGCAAGCCGGCGATCGAACGGCGACGTGTCGGCAAGTGTCGTGTCAGATTGCCCGCCGACGCCGGACTCAGCACTTGCGCGGACACGGCGGCTCTCCCCACGGCGCAACTTCGAAAGCAAGCACAGGCGCCGGTGCCATTTAAGGCTACGGCAATGGGACATATTGGCGGCGAATGGTTAACCAAGTGAAAAAGATGAGGAATTTGGCACGATCATGACGGCGGCGCGGTCCGACGCTAGAGTGGCGCGATGAGGCAACAGTTTCGCAATCCGGCGCGCCAGGATGACGGCGCACAGCGGCATTTTGTCGTCGCCAGCCAGCCGATCGCCGCGGCAAGGCTCGCGCGCGGGCTGCATATCGTGGCGACGCCGATCGGCAATCTCGGCGACATCACGCTGCGGGCGCTTGACGCGCTTGCCGGCGCTGACCTGATCGCCTGCGAGGACACCCGCGTCACCCGCAAATTGCTCGACCGCTACGCCATCGCAACGCCGCTGACGCCCTATCACGAGCACAATGCGGCGAAGGCGCGGCCGGTGCTGTTACGGCGGCTTGCAGAAAGCGCCGCCATCGCGCTCGTCTCCGACGCCGGCACGCCGCTCATTTCCGATCCGGGATACAAGCTCGTGCGCGCCGCGGCGGAGGCCGGTCACATGGTCACGGCGCTGCCTGGCGCGTCGGCGCTGCTTGCCGGTTTGAGTGTCGCGGGGCTGCCGACCGACCAGTTTTTGTTTGCCGGATTCTTGCCGCCGAAACAAGCCGCGCGCCGCACCCGCATCGCCGAGCTCAGCCGCATTCCGGCAACGCTGGTCTTGTTCGAGACCGGGCCGCGCGTTGCCGCGACGCTCGCCGACCTCGCCGCCGGGCTCGGCCAAAACCGCGAGGCGGCTTTATGCCGTGAGCTCACCAAGTTGCACGAGGAAGTCCGCCGCGGCGATCTAGCAACACTGGCAAAGGATTTTGCCGAAACCGAGCCGCGCGGCGAGATCGTTCTGGTGGTGGCGCCGCCGCCAGCGCCGCAGCAAGTGAGCGACGCCGAGACTGAAATGCTGCTGCGCCGGGCGCTAGGTCGGCTATCGCTCAAAGATGCCGTCGGCGAAATTGCCGACGCCACCGGCCTGCCACGCCGCGAAATTTATCAGCGCGCTCTCGCGCTGGCCCAAGAGAAGAACCAAGAGACGAGCAAGGACACGAAACATGGCACGCCGGACTGAGCCGCTGAAGCCTTTGAAGTCCGCGCCACGGCCGGAGCGCGTCGCGGCGTTCCAGCTCGGCCTCTCGGCGGAGAGCCGCGCCGCCATGCTTCTGATCGCCAAGGCCTACCGCATCGTCGCGCGACGCTGGAAAACGCCGCTCGGCGAAATCGATATCGTCGCCCGCCGCCGCCGTTCGCTGGTTTTCGTCGAGGTCAAGGCGCGCGCCACCGCCGACGAAGCGGCGGAAGCGGTGACCGAACGCGGCAAAAGCCGCATCATCGGCGCCGCCGAATTCTGGCTGGCGTCGCATCCCGACGACGTCAACGCCGAGATCCGCTTCGATGTGATCCTGGTCGCGCCGGGCAAGATGCCGCCCCATATCGCCAATGCTTTCGATGCGACACGCTGAATGGCCTATCTCACCGTAGCGATCACAACGTAAATTGCGTAGACCGTGCTCAAAGGCCTGAACAGAGACTGAAACATGAGCCTGAACGTCGCCGTGCAAATGGACCCGATCGAGCGGATCAATATCCGCGGCGATTCAACTTTTGCGCTGCTCCTGGAAGCGCAGGCACGCGGTTACCCGGTGTCCTATTACACGCCCGATCAAATGGCGTTGCGCGACGGCAAGGTGTCGGCGACGGTGCGGCCGCTTACCGTGCGCGACAAGGCCGGCGACCATTTCACGCTGGGTGAGCCGCGCCATGGCGCGCTCGATACGTTCGACGTCGTCCTGCTGCGCCAGGACCCGCCGTTCGATCTCGCTTACATCACCTCGACCCATATGCTGGAGCGCATCCAGCCAAAAACGCTGGTGGTCAACGATCCGGCGCATGTGCGCAACGCACCGGAAAAAGTCTTCGTCACCGAATTTCCTGATCTGATGCCGCCGACGCTGATCACCCGCGACCTCGAGACAATCAAGAAATTTCGCGCCGAGCACGGCGACATCGTGATGAAGCCGCTTTACGGCAAAGGCGGCGAGGCCGTGTTCCGCTTGGCGCCCGAGGATCTCAACTTCGGTTCGCTCTACGACCTCTTCGTCGTGACGTTCCGCGAGCCGTGGGTGGTGCAGAAATTCCTGCCGGCGGTGAAGGAAGGCGATAAGCGCATCATCCTGGTCGACGGCGAATTCGCCGGCGCCGTCAATCGCGTGCCGGCGCCGGACGATTTGCGTTCCAACATGGTGCGCGGCGGCGTGCCCAAGGCGACCGATCTGACCAAGCGCGAGCGCGAAATCTGCGCACGGCTCGGCCCGGCCTTGCGTGAGCGCGGCCTGTTGTTTGTCGGCATCGACGTGATCGGCGATTACCTCACCGAGATCAACGTCACCTCGCCGACCGGCATCCGCTCGATCAAGGCGCTGGGCGGCGCCGATATCGCGGCGCTGATCTGGGAAAAAATCGAGAAAAAGCGACTTCCCTGATCACGCCGGCGCGGGCGACGCCGCGCCGATGGGCTTAGCCGAGGATTTCCGCACCGTCAGAATAAGCCCTGCCGCGAGCAGGCACAGCGCGCCG
>Ga0182015_10007712_pt1 | contig 10443 bp, 5 predicted proteins | sample 712P3MmetaG_FD_120478 | JGI IMG/M metagenome (GOLD analysis project Ga0182015, IMG submission 120478) | Permafrost microbial communities from Stordalen Mire, Sweden - 712P3M metaG | ecosystem: Environmental > Terrestrial > Soil > Wetlands > Permafrost | place: Sweden: Stordalen | collected... | reverse complement strand
GAGTGAGAGCCCGTCGGCCAAGATAAGACGGCCCTCCGCATCGGTATTGAGCACTTCGATCGTCATGCCGTTGCGGATCGTGAGCACGTCACCCGGTTTGGTCGCTCGGTCACTCGGCAGGTTCTCGGTCATCGGGGCAATCGCCGTGACCCGCACGCCCAAGCGCAGACGACTGGCAATCGAAATCGCGGCCATCACGATGGCCGATCCGGTCATATCGGTCTTCATCGTCATCATGCCGACGCCGGTCTTGAGTGAGAGACCGCCCGAATCGAACGTCACGCCTTTACCAACAAGCACGATGTGCACAAGGTCGTCGCCCTTGGGGCTATAGGTCGCATAGACGAGGCGCGTGGGTTGGGCCGAGCCGGCACCGACGCCGAGCAATCCGCCCAGTCGCTCTTCGCGAATCTTCGACTCGGTCCACACATCGACGTCAACGTACGGGTCATCCTTCAAGCGCTTCGCCACTTGCTTGGCGAGCTCCTTGGGCGCCATATCGCCTGCCGGCGTGTCAATGAGTCGTTTGGCCCAATTGACGCCGTCGGCAATGACAGCGCCGCGCGCGACGCCCTCGACCACTTCGTCATGGGTTTCGATTGACGGTAGCGGCGAGCCCAGCGGGACAATGTGAAAGACCGACTCGACTTCCTCGTCCTTCTTAAAGCGATAGGCCGAGAGCAGCGCGCCCTCCACGAGCGCCTGGGCCGCACCGCCCGGTTCTTCAATACCGTCAGTCGGCAGGAAAAAAGCCGCGTCGGTATCGCGGGCCACGCGCACCGCAGCGGCGCCGGCGAGGCGGTAGTGCTCTAACTTGTTGTAGGTCGAATCGAGACTGATGAGCGCCACACTCGAGCCGTCGAAGCCACGAATCACCACCGCGCTGCCCGGCTCTTGCTTTAGGCCATGTTGTTCGCACCATTCCTTAGTGAAGGTCCTGGGAAGCGTGTGTTCCGCGAGCGCCTGCGGGACCGGTTCAGCGACAAAGGCCGCGCCGCCGTCAAAGGTCACGGGGACACAGAGCGTCGGTTGCGAGGCGCCTTCGGTCGGCGTCGCAACTCGGGCCGTGCGCGACATACAATTCCTCTCTAGTTGCTCGGACGCGCAGTACGGTGATTCGGGCCTTCGGCCCACCGTGCCATTGTCCACGCCAGATCGCTCAAGCGATTCAAATACACTACGACCAACGACTCCTCGAGCGCATATGTCACTGCGACGCGCTCGGCACGACGGATAACCGTTCTCGCGACGTCGAGCGCGGCCGCGAGCGGAGTCTCGCCGGGGACCACGAACTCCTTGGGCATTTCGATCTGCGCCGACAGTTCGTCGATGTTCTCTTCAAGGCGGTCAATCATCCGTTGGCTCACCAGCGAGTGGTCGGGCTTCAGCTTGTGCCGATTCTCCGGTGCCGTCGCGATCTCGGACATCAAGACCCAGAGGTCGCGCTCGAGCGTGATGAGAAGTTCACTGAGTTCGGACGACGGCTCGCACAGTGTGCGAGCCCAACCGAGCAGTGCTTGTGATTCATCGACTGCACCATTCAGTTCAATCGGCATCGAGTCCTTGGCCGCGCGACCTCCGAAGTACAGTCCTGTCGTACCATCGTCACCGGTGCGCGTGTAAATCTTCACGGTCCTCAGCGTAGTGAACGTCTGGCACACGGGTAACCTGACTACTCAATGGAGTTGACTATCCGGCCGCCCTTCGCACGCCCCGATCACAGCGATCCCTATCTCCGCGCGCTCGCCCAGCAGGTGCTCATCTACGACGGCGCGACGGGCACCAATCTGCAGCTACAGGACCTCAGCGCCGACGACTTCGGCGGCGCGGCCTTTGAAGGCTGTAACGAAATTCTGACCGTCACTAAACCCGAGACGATCGAAACGTTTCACCGTTCGTTTCTCGACGTGGGCGTGGACGTCATCGAGACCGATTCGTTCGGCGCGTTCAGTGTCGTGCTCGCCGAGTACGGCATTGCTGATCGGGCCCACGAGCTCGCGCTGGCCTCGGCCACGATTGCCCGTCGAGTGGCCGACAGTTACGCGAGTCCCGGGTCACCCCGGTTCGTCGCCGGGTCCATGGGACCGGGCACCAAGTTCCCGACACTCGGACAGATAGTTACGACGACCTGTCCGCCAGTTATGAAGAGATGGCCTACGGGTTGCTCGAAGGCGGCGTGGACCTACTGCTCGTAGAAACCATGTTCGACCTGCTGTCGGGCAAGGCCGCCATCGCCGCCTGTCACCGCGCCATGGTCCGCCACGGACGCATCGTGCCGATCCAGGCGCAGGTCACGATCGAGATCACGGGACGCATGCTGCCCGGCACCGAGATCGGGGCCGCGATCACGGCGCTCAGCACCGTGGGCATTGATCTCATTGGGCTTAATTGCGCGACGGGGCCGGTCGAAATGTACGAGCCGCTGCGTCAACTGAGCGAGTGCGCGCCGATGCCAATCTCTTGCCTGCCCAACGCCGGGCTGCCGAGTGTGGTCGACGGCAAGATGCACTACGACCTCACGCCCGACGCGCTGGCCGAACACCTGTCCAAGTTCGTCAGTGAATACGGCCTGCAAGTGGTCGGCGGGTGTTGTGGCACCACACCCGAGCACATGGCGCGCGTGATTGAGGCCGTCCGCCCTCTGCAGGCTGCGCCCCGACAGCCCCTGCTCGACCCTGCGGTTGCCTCGATCTACTCGGCGACCAACTACCAACAGGACCGTTCGGTGCTGTTGGTGGGCGAGCGTACCAACGCTAACGGTTCGAAGAAGTTCCGCGAGGCCATGCTCGAGGGCGATTGGGATACCTGCGTCGGTATTGGACGCGACCAGATCAAAGAGGGCGCCCACATCCTTGACGTCTGCGTGGACTACACCGGCGCCGACGGGGTGAACGACATGAACGAGTTGATGGGACGACTGGCGACGCAGTCGTCGGTGCCAATCATGGTCGACACCACCGAAACGAAGGTCGCTCGCCAGGCGCTGACCTGGCTCGGTGGCAAGGCCATCCTTAACTCCGTCAACCTCGAGGAGGGAGACGGACCGGGCACCCGCCTCGACGGCTTCATGTCGCTCGCCGCCGAGTTTGGTGCCGCCATCGTGGCGACGTGCATTGATGAGGAGGGTCAGGCGCGCACTGCCGAATGGAAGGTTCGCGCCGCGCGGGCGATCACCGACCTCGCCGTCAACCGATACGGACTCAGTGCCGAAGATATCTTCATCGACGCGCTGGCCCTCCCGCTCTCCACCGGCATGGCCGAGTCGCGCCGCGACGGGATCGAGACAATCGAAGCCATTCGCCGCATCAAGACCGAGATGCCCGGGGTGCGCACGATCCTGGGCCTCTCGAACGTCTCGTTCGGTCTCAACCCGGCCGCGCGACAAGTGCTCAACAGCGTGTACCTGCACGAGTGCGCTGAGGCCGGCCTCGACGCGGCCATCGTGCACGCGTCAAAACTGTTGCCGCTCGCGCGCGTCGATGAAGAGGCGAGACGGGTCTGTTTGGATCTGATCTACGACCGGCGCAGTGACGACTACGACCCACTCCAGGTGCTGCTCGGACTCTACGAAGGTGTCAAGACCACCAACTCGAGCACCGCGACACTCGCTGATCTGCCGCTCGACGAACGACTTCGCCGGCGCATCATCGAAGGCGTGCGCGTCGGCCTCGAAGCAGACCTCGACGAGGCCATGGCCAATGGTCTGGGACCGCTCGCCATCGTCAACGACATCTTGTTAGACGGCATGCGCGAGGTGGGTGATCTCTTCGCGAGTGGTGAGATGCAACTGCCCTTCGTACTCCAGAGCGCCGAAACCATGAAGTCGGCCGTGGCCTACCTCGAACCGCTGATGGAAAAGAGCGACCAGGGTGGTCGTGGACGGGTGGTGCTGGCGACCGTGAAGGGCGACGTGCACGACATTGGCAAGAATCTCGTGGACATCATTCTGACCAACAACGGCTACGAGGTCATCAACCTGGGCATCAAGGTCGGCGTCAATGAGATGCTCGGCGCGGTCCAGGAACACAAGGCTGACGCGCTCGGTATGAGCGGGCTCTTGGTCAAGTCAACGCTCATCATGCGCGAGAACCTGGAGTTAATGAACGAACTCGGGATGCAGAACGTGCCCGTGTTGCTGGGCGGAGCGGCACTGACACGTACCTACGTGGAGCGTGACCTTCGCACCATCTACAACGGCCGCGTCTTTTACGGCAAGGACGCCTTCGAGGGACTTCGTGTGCTCGACCGCCTCGGTGAGATCCGACGAGGCGCTGAGGACGATCCGAACTTCGGACGAGAGATCTCCGAAAAGAAGGTCTTTCGACGTATTCGCGGTGACGGCGACGAGGAACCCAACGCTATGAGCACCCGAAGTCCCGACGTGGCCATAGACAATCCACTGTTCAGCCCACCGTTCCTCGGTAGTCGCGTGGCCAAGGGAATGTCAATCGACGAGATCTCCGAGTTTCTCAACCTCACCGCCCTCTTTCGAAACCAATGGGGTTATCGACCGGAAAACGGCGAGGACGACCCGGCGTTCAAGGAGCGAGTTCGCTCCGTACTGCGCGAACAGTTAGCAATTGCGAAGGAAGACGACTTGCTGGTGCCCCAAGTGGTGTGGGGACACTACCCCGCCGCCACTGACGGCAACGACCTCGTCATCTTCGACGACGACACACGAGCCAACGAAAAGATTCGCTTCACATTTCCGCGTCAGCGCCAAGCACCATTCCTGTGCATCGCCGACTTCTTTCGTCCCATCGAGAGCGACGAAAACGACTACGCAAGTTTCATGCTCGTGACCATGGGGTCTCGCGTGTCGGAACGGTGCCAGGAACTCTTCGCCGAGAATCGCTACCACGACTACTTGAAGTTGCACGGATTGGGTGTCGAGATGGCCGAGTCACTGGCCGAGCTCTGGCACAAGCGAATTCGCGAGGAGTTGGGTTTTGTCGATGAGGACGGACCAACGCTGACCGGCCTCTTTCGCCAGCAGTATCGCGGCGGACGGTATTCGTGGGGCTATCCGGCCTGTCCCGACCTCACGGACAACGCGAAGGTGGCCGACCTGCTGGAGGCGTCGCGCATCGGTGTCGTGGTCTCAGAGGGTTTCCAGCTTCACCCCGAGCAGACCACCGACGCCATCATTTGCCATCACCCGATGGCCAAATACTTCGTGGCCTAAGCCACTGCGGTTGTCCGGGGATTCTGGAGAGTTAGCGAGCTAACGACGCGACGGCGCCGACACGGGGGTCGCGTCACTTAATGCTTCGCGCGCGTGGTAGCTCGAGCGCGTCAGCGGCGACGACTGCACGTGCGAGAGTCCCTGGCTCATGCCGAAGCTCGCCAGTTCGTCGAACTCTGCTGGCTCCCACCAACGAGCGACGGGCAGGTGTTGTTCCGTGGGGCGCAGGTATTGACCAATCGTGACAATCGACACACCCACCGCGGCGAGATCAACCAACGTTTCGTGTACCTCTTCGGCTGTTTCACCCAGGCCCACCATCAGTCCGGACTTGGTCGTGAGCCCCGCTGCGCGAGAGCGCGCGAGGACCGTCAGGGAGCGAAGGTAGCCAGCACTCGGACGGACCGCGCGCTGCAGTCGGGCGACCGTCTCAATGTTGTGGTTCAACACCTCGGGGCGCACGTCGATCAATATCTGGAGTGAATCCACGTCACCCTTGAGATCGCTCGTCAAGACTTCGACATCAGTCTCAGGAGAGCGCTCGCGAATCGCGAGTACGGTCGCCGCGATCGCTCCCGCACCGCCATCAGCCAAATCATCACGGGCCACGCACGTGATGACCGCATGCTGCAACTTGAGTCGCACGACCGCTTCGGCAACACGGTCGGGTTCGGTGGGATCGAGTGCGAAAGGCTTTCGAGTATCGATGAGGCAAAAACCGCACGCCCTCGTGCACCGCTCACCGTTGACCATGAACGTGGCCGTGCCCGCCGACCAGCACTCAAAGATGTTCGGGCACCCCGCCTCTTCACAGACCGTCACCAACCGCAGGTCCTCGGTCAACGTACGCAGGGACTGGTATTCGCTGCCCATGTGAGCTTCAACGCGCAACCATGAGGGCTTGCGCGAGTGCAGGTCGATTCCGCCATCAGGGTCAACGCCGGCCTTGCGCAGGCGCCGCAGTAGTGGCCGCTCACTCGTCGTTGTAGCGGCGCTGCGATCGACGCGAGCGACGGTCGCGTCAGGTCCCAGTCGACGTTCGAGTTCCTCGCCGAGACGCTCTTCAACGTCGAGCGACGTGACGTCAAGCCCCAATGACTTCATCGACGCGACGGGCTTGTCGGGAATGCCGCACGGCACGATGGCGTCAAAACCCGTGAGGTCAATGTCGACGTTCAGCGCCACACCGTGCAACGTGCGCCGCGCACCGGAATCGTTGCGTTCAGTCCGCACGCCGACCGCCGCGATCTTTGACGGTCGACCCAACACGTTCGCCCATACGCCGGGATAGCCCTCAAGACGATCCACGAGTCCCAATCTGCCTTCAAGGTCGAAACTGCGCACCGTCGCGATCACGGCATCTTCGAGGCACGTCACGTGAAGCTTGCCCGCCGACGGATCGTCGTCGACCGTCACAATCGCCCACGCGACCACCTGTCCTGGTGCGTGATACGTGACGTCGCCACCGCGGTCAGCGTCGATCACCACCGCATCTAAAGATTCGGGCGGAACCAGGAAATGCTCATCCAGGGTCCTGATGCCGCGCGTGTAGGTCGGGGGATGCTCAAACAACAACACGTAGTCGTCACTCGCCTGCATCAAGGCGCGCTGGAAGTCATTGGCCTCGGCAAAAGAGATGCGCCCAAGGTGGCGACGTCGCAGCACTCAATGCTCGCTCTCTAAGTCGAGGCCGGCCAACAACTCGGCCACTCGTTCCAAATAACTCGCCGCGGCCGTTGACTCGCAGACGCGGTGGTCAAAGGAAAGTCCAAGGACCAAGCGGCGGCCGACTTCAACTGTCGCCGACCCATTCTTCGACACCACCACCGGCACCTGACGCACGGCCCCGACCGAGAGCGTCGCGACTTGGGGCTGGATGAGAATTGGCACGCTCCAGAGCGCGTGTTCGCTCGGCGCACCACTCAGCGTGAACGTGCCGCCCATCAAATCGTCAGTAGTGAGTCGGTGGGCGACCACTCGCTCGCCCACTTCACTCACCCGTCGGGCCAACGCTCGCAACGTCAGCCCTGCGGCGGCGTGCACGACGGGCACCAACATGCCGTCACCGTCCACGACGCGAACGAATCCCAGATTGACCGTGCGGTGCACGACGAGTTCGTTGCCGGCGAAGGTGGCATTCAAGAATTCATATTCGCCCAGAGCTCGCACCGCCGCGAGACCCACCACCATTTCGTCGGTGATATGCACTCCGTCGCGCGTCGCGCGGCCCATCGCTTCCAACTCGCCAAAGATTTCACCGTCGGCTTCAATAGCGACAAAACCATGCGGTGCACTCTGCGCCGACACGGACATGTGCTCGCCCATCCGACGTCGAGCGTTCGAGAGCGGCACCACCAATTCGTCGGTGGGACCATTGGCCACAGCGCGCTCGGCGTCACGACGGGTGATGGCTCCGCCAGCCCCCGATCCACGAATCGAGGATGGTTCAACCTCGCCGTCGGCCAGAATACGACGCACGACCGGCGACATCACGACACCGCTGGACGCTGTTTCAGTCGTAGCGGCGGGAGTCGACGTCGCGGGCACGGGCGTTTCGGGGGCCAAGACCGGCGTGTCGTCAACCGCCGCAACTTCAACAATCGGCGGATCCGTTGATTCGACAGCGCCAGCGCCGCTTTCTTCAATCACCGCGACGCGCGCACCCGTCTGGACCGTGTCGCCCTCCTCGACCAAAATCTGCGTCAACACGCCGGCCGCCGGAGACGGCATCTCGGAGTCAACTTTGTCCGTCGACACTTCAAAGAGCGGTTCGTCGCGGGCGACAGCGTCGCCCACCTTCTTGAACCACTGAGTGATGATTCCTTCGGTGACCGACTCACCCAGCGACGGCAGGGTGACGTCTACCATGGATCGTTCATACAGCGAAGGTGAAACGGGCCGCTATCTAGGACCGCATATTCCAACCTCGAGGCAGGTCCGAGCAAAGCGTGCGTCGTCAAGTTGATGAGTGCCGTTACCGGGCGCGCGCCACCATCGATACGGTTGCGGAGATGAACATCGACTACGGCATCTCGGCTTCTTCGGGCGAGCGCCGACCAGGATACGTGGGAATTATTTCGGATATCAATGAGTGTAGGCGTGACGGTGTGTTGACCTGGCGCCCTGATCGGAATCACCGTAAACCCATCGAACTTCACAATTTCCAATTTTGATTGAATCAACGAGACCCGAAGACCGAACCGTCATTGGCCGCGGTAACAAGGTCCGCCTTTCACGATGCACGTGCGCGACGTGATCCGAGGGGAGGCTGTCGCGACGCACCGGCTGACTACTTCTCGGCCTTTCGGCAAAGATCAGGCGAGGTCGGCCGCTCGCTAGACCTTGCCGGCGCCATTCACCGTAAGCGGCGTCACGCTCGAAGCGCTCGAACCGGAGAGATTGCCGTCGCCACCATAGATGGCCGAGATCGCGAACACTCCATTGCCCAGAGCGTTGTTAGCAATCGAGCACGTGCCCGCGCCCGCAACGAGTGTGACGACGCAGTTGGACCGTCCAACGTCCACCACCACGCGTTCGCCGTTGGGCACCATTTCGCCGTTATTTGTTCTCACGCTCACGTTAAAGAGCGCCGCCGACTCGTGGCCGTACGTGATGGTCGTAGGCGATTCCGTCACCGCGGTCGAAGTGGAGTCGCGCACCACGAGAAGAAATAAAGGTCCGAATGACTCGGAGCCGTTGAGGTTGACGTCTCCCGGGTAGACAGCCAGCACCGGGTACGCTCCGGCCGGCACCGCGGTGGGGGCGATCGAGCACGTGCCTTTGCCACCAACGAGAGTGACGACGCAGTTGGACCGTCCGACGTCCACCACCACGCGTTCGCCGTTGGGCACCACTTCGCCGTTGTCTGGACTCACGCTCACGTTAAAGAGCGCCGCCGACTCGTGGCCGTACGTGATGGTCGTAGGAGTTACTTTGACGTAAATGCCCGTGCCGTCCTTGATCACGATGACGCGGTCGCTGGTTGCCACGGTCGACGCCGACGCGAGGTACGAGTAACTCGTGTCGGTCGATGAGACGGTGGCGGGCACGAATGTCGCTTTTACGGCCGCATAAGTGCCGACGGGGAGTCCGGTCGGCGAGGTGGGCGAGCACCGGTAGCTCGAGGTGTCGCCGGCGCTCGTGACCAGGCTGGCACTGCACAGGGTTACGGCGCCGGACGCAACGACCACTGTACCTTCGGCTGCACCGTCGCCAGCTTGACCCGTGACGACGCCGTTGAACGTCTCGTTCGCCTCGGCGCCGTAGGTGATAATTCCCTTGCTGAGAGTGAGTGATACCGACGTCCCTTCGGACTTCGCGCCGAGGGCCACCGTCTCGGGGGAAGACTGGCCGACGTTGCCGGCCGTGTCTGACTGGCTCGCCACGAAGACGTAGCTGGTGGACGACGACATCGGGGTCGTCAGCGTCAGGGTCCACGTGCCACCTGAACAACTGGTCGACGTGGGCGCGGTCGCCGCGCTATTGACCGTGAGATTCACCGTAGGCAGGTCCCCGGTTAGCGATCCGCAGGTCCCGCCAATGGAGGAGATGTTTTGCGACGTCGAGTACGGGAAACTGACCGTGACGCCATTCACACGAGTTATCGACACGACCGGCGCGGTGGTGTCAATCCGGAGACTTGCTGCATAGAGAAGGTCGTCTGGGCCACTAGTGGTGGGCAAGTCGAGATTTGCGTTATTGCCGTAGACGTCCTCGATCGAGCCTCCGTTAAGCGTGAGCGCAGTGGCCGAGGCGTAGTCGAGCGGGTCCGCATTCTGGCTCGCCGCGACCGTGTAGGAGAACGTGAGCGAACTCGTCGCGCTTCCCGAGGCGTAGCTTGCTGTGCCTCCGCTGTTCAACGCGAGTTGGGGTGTCCCGGTCACGTTCACTGGTTCGCTGAAGGTCACGGTGATCGGAATGAGGACGCCGGCGCCGTAGGCGCCGATCGCCTTGGCGGTTGAAGTGCTGGTGATCGTCGGGGCGGCGGCGCAGCTTACTTCGAGACTCTCATCCAACGTTGCGGAACTGGTGATCCCGTAGTCGTCAGTAATCGTGTAGGTGAACACGTCACTGTCGTCGCTCGTGCAGGCGGGCACCACGCCGCTATTGAGCGAATAGGTGTAATCGCCCGCCTCATGCCCATTGGCGCTTTCCGTATACGTGATAAGGGTCCCGTACGTCCCGTCGAAGGTGATGACGCCATTGACAGGTGCTACTGCGACGCTCGATGCGTTCGAAATTGAGGTAATCGAAGATGG